>ERZ869909.316-NODE-316-length-66010-cov-11.198019_pt1 | contig 66010 bp, 58 predicted proteins | sample MGYA00520892_ERZ869909 | MGnify/ENA primary metagenome ERZ869909 (study PRJEB32215, sample SAMEA104723947) | bioreactor metagenome | biome: bioreactor; feature: anaerobic bioreactor; material: water | place: China | collected 2015-03-12 ...
GAATGAGTCTCCTGCTACTAATGCAGGTGAATGTTGATAGGTCAATGCAGGGTCTGCATCGCCATAAACCTTTGACTTATCATCAGCTGTTACTAAAACTGAAAGCGGGTTCACCGACAAAACAGCCGGATTGCTTGTTTCAACTCCGCAGTCACCGGTCACTACAACACGGTATTCGTTTCCGTCCATGGAAACTGTAGGCAATGAAATATTTAGTGTGTTTGTTGAAGTACCTGAATAAAATCCTCCGTCTGATATATTTCCAAAACCGGAACCTTCATCAACCTGCCATTGGTAGGTTATGTTAGTCCCTGTTCCTGTGATTGTGAAGGCTGCATTATCCCCATAAGTGATATTTTCATTTGAAGGATGGGTAATTCCGGTTGCTTCATTAACAGTAATCACCGCCTTTTCATCTATCATCAGTTGTGTACAATTTGGATTTGTTGTGTAATGCACACTAATGAGTTCATACTCATACACCCCGGCTACTGAAGTATCAACGGGAAGATTGATATTACCTGTCCCTGAAGCCGTGAGCTCAGGACCGCCGTTGATGGTATAAGTATAGGTAAACGATGCGGATGTTCCGGTTGTAAGTCTTGTAAAAGTAATGCTTGCCGGGTCGTCTTTACAAACTGTTGCGTCACCACTGATAGTGGCATTAGCCGGTTGACGAACCGTAATTTGAGCAGTCGCTTTACCAAATCCGGAGGTACGCACACAACCGTTACCGTTTGTTATAGAAACAAGTGTATAGGTTGTTGTGGAAGTTGGAGCTATTGGCACGGTAAAGCTTACTTCCCCAACTGTAGCAATTGATTGAGTCCAGGTGTTGGTGCCGTCTGTGTATTCTATTTCATAAGGAGCGACAAAAGTATTATTATCGGCTACAAAGCGCAAAATAGCATCTTCACCCAAACAAATGGGTGAACCTGTAAAAGCGTTTGAAGCATTAGTATTATTGGGCAGCGCATTCACAGTTACCACAAAATTAGCTGTCTGTGGTGCTCCACAGCCTGATGATATTGTATAGGAAAGTGTTGTTGAACCGCTACTAAGTGCTGTTACTTCACCGGAAACGGCATCTACTGTTGCCACTGAAGAGTTTGAAGATGACCATTCACCACCTGAGTTACCGTTTGAAGAATACGTTTCTATATCACCTAGACAAAGCGCAGTCGGTCCGCTGATTGATCCGGCGCTGACATCAGGGTTAACGGTTAGTAATTTTGTAGCTTCAACAGGACTTCCGCAACCGCTAAGCACTTCATACTTGATGGTTGTTGTTCCTGCAGCTATTGCATTTACTTCACCGCTTGATACATGTACCGTGGCAACAGAAGGATTGGATGAAGTCCAAACCCCGCCGGGTTCTCCGCCAACTGCCTCAAAAGTGTCTGAACCGCCAATACAAAGTTCATCAGTACCGGTAATCGTTCCTGAAAGGACATTCGGATTTACAGTTAATGAAATACTGTCTGAATCGGGCGATCCACAGCCTGTGCTGATCGTATAAGTTATATCAACTGTTCCCGCTGCGTGTGCTGTAACCAGACCGTTTGCATCTACCGATGCAATATTTGTATCTGAAGAAGACCAAACACCTCCTGAGTCACCATTGGTACTTAATTGAGACGTTTCAGCAATACAGATAGATGTTGTCCCTGAAATGGTGCCGGCATTCACATCCGGGTTTACAGTCAAGCTCGCTTGAGCACTTACCGGACTACCGCAGCCGGAATTAATTGTATAAATAATATCAGCTGAACCTGCGCCTACGGCTGTTACTTCACCGCTGTTGGCATCAACCGTGGCTACATTTGTATCTGAAGACGACCAGCTTCCGCCGACATCGCCGTTTGAAGTAAAGACGTGGCTGCCACCAATACATAATGCTGAAACACCACTTACAGAACCTGCATTTACATTCGGTTCTACAGTAACAACCGCCTGGCCACTCATGTCATTTATACAACCTCCACTTACATGAGTGGCTTCCACGGTGTATGTTCCTGCTACTGTTTGATTTCCAAAACTTATTGCCGAACCGGTTCCTGAAACAGGACTGCCCACGGCATTATTTCCATCTCTATAAAGTTGGTACTCCACCCCTGTTTCAGAGTTTGAGAGACCTACTGCTACACCGGCACCCCCATCACAATAACTTCCTCCTCCGGTCACGTTAAATACAGTTGCTGATAAAACAGCCGGGTCGGCATCATCAATCAGTCCATTACAATTGTTGTCTTTCCCGTCACAAATCTCCGGGGCTCCGGGGTAAACTGTTGGGTCATTGTCATCACAATCACCGGGCAGTACACCTGAATAAACATATCCGGCTCCGGGAGATGCACATTGCTGTACACCACTACCTGTATAAAAACCGTCGCCGTCGGCATCTAAATACCAAACTGTGTTTGGATTGATATCAGGATTTGTATCATCACAATCATCAGCATTGGTTACATAACCAATTGGTTGTGAACAAGCCTGAACACTTACGTTCGGGTCTCCAAAACCATCACCGTCGGCATCGGCATAAAAAGTCGTTAAACCTACTGCAGCCGGGTCGGCATCATCAATCAAACCGTTACAATTATTGTCTTTTCCATCACAAATCTCCGGGGCTCCGGGGTAAACTGTTGGGTCATTGTCATCACAATCACCGCCAACGGTCACATAACCCGTGGGCTGTGAACAGGCTTGAACTGAAACCGCAGAGTTTCCAAAACCGTCACCGTCTAAATCCTGATAAAAAGTTGTTAAATTTCCATCTACATCAATAGTACCGTTTAAAGTTGCTTCATTACAACCACTTGGCGTACCTGTTGTGGTTACGGTATAATTAAAAACACCACTTACACTAGGCGTACCACTAATGGTAAAAACACCACCGCTATACGAACCGCTTACACCCGCAGGCAAACCACTTACACTTGCACCCGTGGCGTCACCGCCAACATCGTATGTAATAGCTGTTATCGATGAGTTGATACAAATCGATTGATTGTCTGTACCGGTTGCTGATGTTAAACTTAAGGTTGCATCTGAGCAGGTTGGACCCGCTGTGTAGGTAATTCTAACCTGACCATGAGCTCCTACGCCTCCACTACCGCCGCTTCCACGACCACCGCCGCCTCCAGCTCCAATAGCTTGTCCTGCTAATCCATTACCGGGATTTGCTGAACTACCGGCTCCACCGGAGCCACCATCTGGACCGGCTCCATTTCCTCCATCTCCTCCATTAGAGTTTGATCCATCACCTCCATTACTTCCATTTATACCACCTGCACCTCCTGAACCACCATTTCCATTACTATTTCCTGAGACATTACCCCCACCATTACCACCATTTGCAATAAGTAAGCCGGATCCAACGTTTGTTTGTGATCCGTTATCCGCACTTGTTGCTCCTCCTGATCCAACCAATATAGAAATCGATTGACCTGGGGTAACACTGAGTAAGTCTGTGCTATAAGCACCTCCCCCACCACCACCACCAGATCGCGGCTGATTACCTTGATTTACACCTCCGGCACCTCCGGCACCACCGCCACCCCATGCTTCCACAGTAATTTCAGTTACTCCGGGTGGGACAGTAAATGTATGTGTACCGGGTGTTGTGTATGTTTCTGTTGTCTGCCCATACCCAAATGCCGAAAAAAGCATCAACGTCATCAGGCAGATAAATCGATTCACTTGTTGTTGAACTTGTAATTGTGTTTTCATAATCAATTGGTTATTTAAATAAAAAACCCATACCAATGGCAGGGGTGTATTAGTTGTTACTCGTTTTTTGTGTTGTTGTACTTAATATAAATAGCGGTTTTGCCTGAGGCATTATGCCCGGGCAAAACGAATGTATTAGTCTCGCAATCAATAGTAATGTATGTGTCATTAACAATAAATTAATTACAATACATTAGCAGGTCGGCTTTGTAAATTTGGGTAAAAATGTAGGGGATAAACAGAATATAAAGCTTCTAGGTTTTCTATTCCGAATGCTAATTAAGCACTTTTAAGAGAAACTTTTCCAACGATGTAGGAGTTTTTCGAAAAGATGTAAGATTTATCCGACAAACTACACAAATTCACAATTTTTTGGTAGGAATGGGAAAATGGAAATCCTAAATTTTTTTTTTGTCACAAACCTGCCTTCGTTATCCCCCTTCGCTAAAAAATCTTCGGAGGATAAAAAGCTTCGGTAGGCAGGGGCACAAAGTCAACAACATTGCTCAGCGAAGATCCATTAAAATTACTTGTTTCGTTTGCCGGCTTCAATCGCAATGAATTCCGGTAAATAATTGGGTGTACAGCCTTTGGATACCATTTCATCTTTGTAAAGGCCCGTATTTTCCCCAATGGCTACACACCGTGTCCGATACTTTGGGTCAAAAACACCAATCCATCCGGCGGTGAAATTCATTGCCCATTGCACTTCGGGGGCTTCTGCTGCTATATGGGTTTCTATGGCTGCAAGCAGGTCTGCAGTATTATCGGGAGGGGTTTGCCCCACCCATCGCAAGCGGCCCTGGTAGTACCAAAACACCCGCCGTTGAAGCACAGAAGGACTGTTTTGCCACGAATTTATCAGTTCAATGGTGTTCTTATTTTTGACAAGCTGATTGGCCATCAGCCAATCCATCAAATGGGTGCGTTCCTGAAACGGGTGGGCCTGCATGTCATTGTCAAGCCTGTCAATGAGGTCTTGTGAAAAGGCTTTGTTGTCCATAATCAAGATAGCGAGTTGCCTGGGCATAAACCCTCCAGCCGACCAAAGTTCCATAGCCAGATTATGGTCTTTCTTGATTTCCTTAGCCATTGTGCGCAGGTCGCCCAGTTTGGTTGTACTGTTGATTTGGTTCAGGATGTTTGCTGCTTTTGGAGAGGATTTCATGACACTATTTTTGCATTCACTTTTAGGGTATTCAAATATAGGAATTTGTGGTAAGTAAACAATCGCGCAGTAGCTAGGTCTCAAGCAAGTTTTTAGTTTTTTTTATGTCGTATTCAAATTTCAAAACTTTCACCCCCCATAAAGTTAATGTCTGTTCAACGACTATAATATTATCATTCTTTGATTTAGCAACTAACTTGTCTTTAAATGACTTAATGTATTTAGCCCATAAATTTCCATTAGAGTCGTTTAGCAAAAAGTAAAAGCCACTATCCCCAAATTTATTTCCCGACGATTTTAAAATTAGTTCGCCATTCTGTCCAACACTTGGATTCAAAATGACTGTCGCATTACCGTTTGGCAATGGAAAAATTGCTTTTATACAAGTCTGTCCTGAGGGGATTTTACAAGTTTCATAAACACCTGAATAAACGACTTGGTCTGTCGATTTAAAAGTTCTCAGCCAAATTATTCTTCTAACTTCATTAGTTTTAGCGTCAAGCAAATGGATGATTTCACTTTTTAATGCTTTTGAATCCGTTATATTCTCAATTGGAACATTTAATTGTTCTATTCGATTGCTGAATAATAATTTCAAAAGTCTGCCAAAGGATTTAAAAAATGGGTTCCACTTAACTTTTAAATCAAAGTCGTAATTCGTTGTGTTTTCGTAAAAGTCAATTACATCTTTAGACAGAAAATTTAAATCGCTTTCAGATATATCTAGCTGATTGATTGACTGTATTAATCCTTTGTCCTTTTGGTTCTTGTCAATAATTAGTTGTTCTTTTTCCGCTAATTGGTTGATAAATCTTAAACCAATTCCATTTGTATTGCCAAAAGGCCCTAAAAGCCAATCGTTTTCTTTCTCATCAATTTTTCTACCAAAAAGAATAACCCATTGTTGAGTAATCCAATCTTGAAAGTTTTGTTTTTTATGAGCTATTCCCATTTTGGCTGAAATTTTTTAGAAACCGGGAATAAAATTCTTTTGACCTTTCCACGTACCAAATTCAGCAATGGGTTTAAATCTTAAAGTAGTAAACTCAAAATGAAAGTCCTTTCGTTCTCTTTCCTTCATTGCGTCAGAATGTCTCTTGGGTTTAGGAATAGCGGTATGTCCGTGAACCATATCCGTCATTTCTTTTTCTGTTTTCCAAATGGAAAATGTCGATACAGTATTTGGAAAGCTATAAGATGCTAATGAAAGTGTCGTTCCTGGATGGTCACGAACTAGTTTCTCTACTGGTCTTCCCCAATGAATAAATCTTGGAATTTCTAAGGGTTTCATTCTAGCAATAGTCACAGCAACCACAGGAGAAGTGTTTTTTTCTAATTCTCCTTTCTGTTCGGGTATTTTGAATGCTTTAAATTTTCCCCACTGTCTTAGAAAGTCTAAGCGCACGTGCCAACCTTTAGCTAGTCTTTTTCCAAAATTGTCTTTTCCCAAATATTCATCTAATGCAAATTCACTTTCCCATTGTGCGAAAATTGCTACTTGTCTTATTAATAACCGAGAGGGAAATAAAATTGGTGAACCCAAAGTCATTGCGGTCAAATATTCCGAATGAATTAGTCCTTTTGTGTTCTTTGCTATTGGGTTTGAGAATATTCCCTTTATCGCCAATAACAACGGTAGTTTTATTAGATGATAAGAAAATACACTCATTTTATTTCTCTATTGAAATGTTGTTATTGTTACGGTTTCTAAAATTCTGACTAACGTTTTGGCGCTTGTCGCAGTGGGGGATTTCAGAGCACTTCACTGTCAACCAAACCGAAACTTTGAAGCACAAAGCTTGAATTTATCACTTCACCGCCACTTGCGTATAGGTGCTGTTGGGTGCTGGGCTTTATTGTTCAAGTCGGTGAATTTCAGTCCTTATTTCTTCAATAACTTCAGGATTCATTATCACCTTTTTTCCATTTGCTTTGGATGAGAAAATGTAAAATACCTTTCCACCGAATTCATTCTCAAATTTTTCGTGTGTCTTTTGTTGTAAACCTTTTTCTTTGAAAATTTGAGATAATTGGATTCCTTGATTAACAGGCTTTATCTGCAATCCAATAAATCTTTCTTTAATTTTGATGAAGAAGTCAACATTAAAAAGTCTGTCCCACTTGTCTGGTGCCGGCTCAATTTTGTAACCAAGTTCCTGCTCAAGTTGACCATAAATTGTTTTTATTTCAGTCCAATAGCCATCAAAGGTTCTGTCGATGACAAGTTGAAGCATATAGTCAATGCAGTCTTGTTCGGTGATTTCTTCGACTTCTGCTGAAATGACTTCTGTTATCTTGATGTAGAGTTTTTTACCAAGGTCAATTATGTGGTCTTTGGAACGCACATTTGAGAAATAGTATTCTCTCCACTCTTCCAAAGTTTTTGGTTCACATTGTCTGATACTTTCTGATGTTGGACCAACATTTCTTTTGAAGTTCAGTTGGAAGCGATTCATCGCACTATTTAATATCCATTCTTTAGCCATATTATCTACCGGTTAAATAGGAACAAAGTTTAGGTAATCCATTTTTACGCCATTCTTTTTCAATGTGTTCAAGATAAAGGCTTGTAAGACCTGTTATGAAGTAAACCCTAAACTTGAAATCCTTATGTTTCTCGTCATTTAAGTTTATTCCATTTCTAAAATGAAAGACGCTTTGCTCGCTGTTGTTAATAAATTCTTTTTCTTCTTGGGTAAGGTGCAATTTCAAAAGTTGTTCCTTAGTTCTTATTGGGGAATTATTGATGAAAGGTACTTTGCCATTTGGTGAACAAGCCTTTTTTCTATGACTATTAGATGCTTTCGTGTATATATCAATACTTATACCCGACCAACCCGCATCTTCAAATCCGAAAAGATGATGAAAAACTCTTCCTTTTACATCGTCTTTAGCAATACCATTGTATATTAATTCGCCATCATCAAAAGATTTTGGGATTGGGTTCTTATGCAAAGAATGAATAACTGGCTCATTAGTCCATATCCAATAACATCCACCACCAACGCCAATATTTCCCAAATCTTGATGTGATTTCAAATCAATGAAATCCACATTGTCTAATTTTTCGTTTGGCACATCAACATTTTCGATGGCTTTTAGAAAGTTTTTCTCTTGCTCAAGCCAATAATTATTTGCCATTTGATGTGTTTAAACTTAAAAACTTGTTTTTGTATTTAAAATCTGCTTCCGTGTCGGGTTCAACTAATCCTTCCTTAATCAGGTGAGCATTCAAAAAAGTTTTATTCTTTAAATACAAGTAACACATTAAATTATTCTGCTCATCATATTTTTGGTTGTCATATTTCATAAAAACCTTTTGTCCTTTTGTCTTGTCGAATAAAAACTGTTTGGCTGAACCATTTGCACTTTTCTTTTCTTTAACTCCAATTAGTCTTACAACAAGGTCATTATTAAGTTTTACCAACTCTGGACTTATAACTTCTTTTACTGTATAGTAATCTTCTCGATGCCCACTATTTTTATCGATTTTTGAACCAAATTGAAGTTTCTTTGGGTCAATCTTCTTGTCAAGGTTTTGGAAATCAACAAAGCGATAAGGTAAATTCTCAAACTCATCATCTATGTTTAGGTTGATTTCGTCCTTTAGAAACTCATAAGTTGTTCCTGCAATATCAGATTGCCTAATATTTAATTTGTCCTTTGCAATTTCAATGAATTCAGGATTTATTTCATATCCAATTGAATTTCTTTCTAAATTCCTTGCAGCCAAAGAGGTTGTTCCACTACCCATAAATGGGTCTAAAACGGTTTCGCCTTTAAAAGCAAACATTTTTATTAGTCTCTTAGGCAACTCTTCTGGAAACATTGCAATGTGTCCATCTTGTCTTGCTCCACCAAAATTCCAATGACCTGCGAAATATTCTTTCCATTCTTCGGTAGTCATTTTAGATTGTTCTTTAATCTCTTTGCTTACCTTTGATTTGGAAGTGCCTAATTTTTTAAAAATTAAAATAAACTCATAGTCAATAGAGAGAATTCCATTTCTTGGTGTCGGAAAACTTCCCATTAATGATGCTCCACCTGTTGTATTTGTTGTGGTTTGCTTTTGCCAAATGATAGCCCCCATATAATCAAACCCAATGCTTTCACAGAATTTGATTATTTCAGTTCGGATTGGAATAACTTTATAACGTCCATAATAAACAGCTCTTGCAAATTGGTCGCCTATATTTATACATAGTCTGCAACCGTTGTCAAGAACCCGAAAACATTCCTTCCAAACAAGATTGAGGTTATTAATATAGGTTTCATAATCTTCGTGATAGCCTATTTGATTTTCTGTTCCATAGTCTTTTAGCTGCCAATAAGGTGGCGAGGTTATGACTAAATGAACAGACTTGTCGGGGACAAGATTCATCTGTCGGCTGTCTCCATTTATTATTTTATGTGTCGTCTTCACGTTATATCTCTTTTAATTTGTTATCATCTGCAAAGGTAGTCATAATATAAGGTTCTCTGTTCGATTTCTCTGGTTTCTTAGCCTTGCACCCAACGTGTCTCGGCTATGAACTGTGGCGTGGTCTCGGCACTAAATTAGCAAACAAAACCCAGACCTGCCTTCCGGCAGGCAGGCCTGAGGAAAATCCGATAGGATTTTCCGAGTGAGCCGGTGTTACCCTTTGTTTTTTATTCGTATTGTCTGCACTCGAATAATATATGATTTTTAATTTCTGTTGGCTTTACGATTATTGAATTCAGTTGTTGATTAGGAAATCCGCCTATGAGATAATTTTCCGTTTCCAATTTATCCATCCAATTCATAAAATTGGTCAATTCTACCATTTTAACGATACAGTTTTTCCATTCCGTTTCAATTAATTCTTGAGCGAATTCTAATTCAGGCCAGATAGGGATAATCATTTCGTTGTCAGTTCCGCACGTAACATAATTACCATTTATGTCGGCAATTAGAAATACTTGCTCAAAGTCAGCAATTTTTCTGATCAGATATCCATATCTTTCCTTTGAATTGAGGTTGAAAACGTTTTCTAACTGTTTATTATGCATCAGATTTTTTTTTTAAAATAAAGGGTAACGTGTCTTGGCTATAAGCTGTGGCGTGGATTGAGCAACTAATGTAGCAAACAAAACCCAGACCTGAGGAAAATCCGTGAGGATTTTCCGAGTGAGCCGGTAGAAGCCATAGATTATCGCCGGTGTTCTACACAGTTTTTAATACGTGTCATTAGTTAGTACGATTAGCAAATTCGAGAATAATCTTATCTATCATCTCTTTTTTGAATTGATATTCGTTTGGTATTTCACTAAATCCGTTTGGTATATACTTATAATAGTTTTCGCGTTTCCAGTTGGAGATATAAAAATCCGTTTTACTTTTTAAATCTTGAGTTTCCACATTTCCATCATCTTTATAAAGTTTTAATATTGAAACCAAATTTTGGCGTATTAGAAACGGTTGGTTTTTTTTTATAAATATTGTTATTGTGTTTTGGTCATTATTCATTCGGGAATCAATGATAATTTTTTTTAATTCGTTGTTATGAGTACTAATTGTAAAAGTTCCTTTTTCTTTTTCAAAGTACTTCCCCAAATCAAATGTTGATGAATTTAATTGGTTAATTTCGTCAATTTTATCAGCCTGTTGGTCTATTAAACTTCTCTGCTGTTTCGATGAGGCACAACTTGAAATAATTATTAATATTATGATGAGTGTTTTTTTCATTTTTCAAATTGTGTAGAACTTGTTTATATGCGCTACTTTTTTTCTCATAGTATGCTAATTTGGCATGCTATGCGCTGGTTTTAACATTTTTGGTTCTTTATTATTTTTTAAAAACAGGGGATAATCAAACTTAAGCCTTTTTTTGGAACTATCAAAAGGTTTATACCGCCTTTGCGGCTCCGCTCTTAATCCCGGGTTTTATCATTTATGGCACATAGATAACTCGTTAATTACTCATTAAAGCCCTGTATTTATGGGTAAACTATAGGCTATTAACGGGTTATTTATGTTTAATATTAAAAGAAAATAGCGTGTTATACATCGAAAAAAGGGTCTAAACTATTGCAAAACAGCATTTTGTTGATTATGTTTGACTATATAAACCTACAAAAACTCAGTATTTATGGCACGTTTTAAAAAGAAAGGAGACCCGAGTAGCCTCTCAGGGCTTATTGGTGATGTGGTGGTTGTTTCAGGCGGGGTGCTGCGCAGCAGGCCCCGAAGAACCAAAAAGAAACCCACCGCCAACGAACAACACAACCAAAGTAAATTTGCGCTGGTGGGGGCTTTTATTGAGCCTTTTTACCCGTTTATGAAAGCACACTTTAAGGATTTGCAGGGTAAAAAAACCGCCCGCGATGCCATTCGCAGTTACCACCTTTTAAACGCTACCCTGGAAGAAGCCGGTGGTTTTGCCATCAACTATCCCAAAGTGCTGATGAGTTGCGGGCGGCTGCAAGGCCTGCACGCTACAGAGGTGTTATTGGAAGAAAGTTCACTCACCGTGGTATGGCAAAACAACAGCCTGCAGGCCCTGGCTTCGACTACTGATTTATTGAGCATCATTGCCTTTAACGCCACAGCAGGTGAAGCGCATTTTTTTGAAAACTGCGCCGCCAGGGGTGACGGGCAGGTGGTGTTAACGTTTCCGGAGTATTTTCTAACCGGGCAGGTGCACCTGTGGGGAACGTTTGAAGACCCCACCACCGGTGATGTTGCCAATAGTATCTATTTGGGCTTGATTGAAGGGGAGTAATGGTTGGGAATGTTTAAATTTAAATGAGTATTTAATTGAAAAGCGATCCATCACTTTAAACCTGTTAACTACGGACTGTTTTTGCGATATTTTTCCCGCAGATAACGCTGATTTTCGAAGAAATTTTATTAAATAAGAAAAGGGATTACCTACGGTGATCCTCGGTGACTCGCCTTTGCAAATAGAAAGTCCGCCGGTTGGCACCGTCGGTTTTTTATTTTACTTCGGCTTTGGAAAGCTCCGGCTTTCCAAGCCTTTGTCCGGTTATAGATAACTGCTTATATTAAATAAGAAAAGGGATTACCTACGGTGATCCTCGGTGACTCGCCTTTGCAAATAGAAAGTCCGCCGGTTAGCACCGTCGGTTTTTTATTTTACTTCGGCTTTGGAAAGCTCCGGCTTTCCACGCCTTCGTCCGGTTATAGATAACTGCTTATATTAAATAAGAAAAGGGATTACCTACGGTGATCCCATAAAGCTCCGCTTTGAAAATGTTGCAAACAAAAAAACGCTCAAGTAAACTTGGCGTTTTTTTGTTTGCAACATTTATTCGTGACCGCGGAGGGATTCAAACCCCCAACCGCTGGAGCCGAAATCCAGTGCTCTATTCAGTTGAGCTACGCGGCCATTTTAAGTTTTCTTTTCTCCATCTTCTTCCTGCTGCAGTTTTTAAATATTTTTCTCGCTTTCTAGCCTCTGCTAATGTAGCATAAGTTTCCGTGTGAATAATTACCCAAGGAACAAATGCTTTTGTTGATTTTGTTTTCCCTGAATTATGTTCCTGTAAACGCTTATGAACATCCTGAGACAATCCAACATACTGTCTGTCAAATGCTTCACTATATAATACATAAACATAATACATTTTATCATTAAATCTGATGCTCCCCGCCCGAACGTACTGATGGCACATTCGGTACGGGCGGGTATTCAGTTGAGCTACGCGGCCAAAAGAGAGTTATGAACTCAATTTATCTTTAACAATACCCGAAATGGTTTTCCCGTCTGCCTTTCCGGCCAATTCTTTACTGGCCATGCCCATTACTTTTCCCATATCCTGCATGCCTGTGGCACCGGTTTTGGCAATAATGTCTGAAACCACTTTGGTTATTTCTTCTTCACTGAGTTGCTCGGGTAAAAACTGCTCAATCACCGCTGCCTGGTCGAGTTCGGGTTGTGCCAGGTCGTCCCTGCCCTGCTCGGTATAAATGGCTGCACTGTCCTTACGCTGTTTTACCAGCTTTTGAAGTAGTTTTATTTCATCTTCTTCATTGAGTTCGGCTTTCGCTCCTGTTTCTGTTTGTGCCAGTAAAATGGCCGATTTAATAGCACGCAATGAAGTTAAGGCATTGCTGTCTTTGCTTTTCATCGCCTCTTTCATTGCGGTCATTACTTGGTCTTGCAAACTCATAATCTCTTTTTTTTATCGGACTGCGAAGATACAACTTTGGGTTTTGTTTTCCATTATCGGAAAAAATAATTTCAATAAAAAACCCCAAAAACAAATTCGTTTTTGAGGCTTTTTGAAGCAAATCTAACACTAAACTTAGCTTTGAATAGGTTTAATCTACATTGTCATGAAGAAATGAGTTGTTGTTTCGCAATTGAATTTCGTCATTTTCGTCTGTAGCTATTGTAGTTCTGGAGATTTTTGACTGGTTGTTGTTGTTTTCATCCAACTCAATACCCATGCGCTTATAAGCGGGTTGCTTTTCAAGCTCGTCCACTCTGGAATTGCTGTTGTTGAACTTGTAGTTGTAAGCTTTCATTTTTTGCTTGCGCTCTTCAGTTCTCTTTTTAAGCAAATCGGTAATGGATGAATTCATCGGGTCTGCCTCTGCATTTTCATCTTTAGCTTCGGGCTTGGGGTCAAGGGTTTTCTTTTCAAACACCAAATCATCATCTACCGGCTCACTTACTTTATCCTGTGGCTTTGAGTTCATCAACATATCTTCCACAGTTTGATAATCGTCGAGGCTGTACTTTTTGACTCCTTCTTTGGATACTTCCGTTACCGGAATGATTTCAATGGGGTCTTTCACATGGTAGTCATTCACATTGGCAACTGCTTCTTCCTCTTCTTCAGCTATTGGTGCTTCATTTTTATGGTTTAAAGGAAGGTCAAAAATGAGCATTTGGTTTTGTTCATCCAGTGGTTTTGCGGGTTCCTTTTTTAGGTTTACTTCAGTTTCGACTTCAATTACAACAAAATCGTTAACCTCTATTTTGTTAATCATTTCCTGGTCAAAAATTTCCATGTCCTCAACTAAAACCTCCTCAAAACTCACGGGAAGGTTTTTAATCAACTCTGAAGTTTTAATGTATCCTTCAAAAGGGGCGCCCGGGTTTTGGTCAGTTTCATCATCAAAGAGCGTATGCTTGATTATTTTTTCTTCTACTTCGGCAGGCTCTTCTTCAACTTCAATAACTCTTTTGGCTCCCGGTTTAGATACTAAAATCTGCTCGGCTCTTTGCTCATCATCGAGTGTGTGAATGATTTTTTTGGTTTCGGTATTGACAATTTCGTTTTGCTGCTCGGCATTAAATCCGGTAGCGATTACGGTAACAGAAATGGCATTGCCAAGCGATTCGTCTTCGCCCACACCCATAATGATGTTGGCACCGTGGCCGGCTTCGTTTTGAATGTGGTCACTTATTTCGCCTATTTCATCGATGGTAATTTCTTCAGAGCCTGAAACGATAAGTAGCAGTACATTTTTGGCCCCGGTAATTTTATTGTCGTTTAACAAGGGAGAGTCCAGTGCTTTGGCAATGGCATCGTTTGCACGGTTTGAACCCACTGCAGTAGCACTTCCCATAATGGCGGTTCCGCTGTTTGCCAATACGGTTCTGGCATCACGTAAATCGATGTTTTGGGTGTAGTGGTGTGTTATTACCTCGGCAATGCCGCGTGAGGCAGTAGCAAGTACCTCATCGGCTTTGGAGAATCCGGCTTTAAAGCCTAAGTTTCCATACACCTCGCGCAGTTTGTTGTTGTTGATTACAATCAACGAATCGACATTTTTACGAAGGTTTTCTACTCCAACCTGTGCCTGCTCATTTCGCATTTTGCCTTCAAACTGAAACGGTATGGTTACGATTCCCACGGTAAGTATATCGAGTTCTTTGGCCATTTTTGCGATAATGGGTGCTGCTCCTGTTCCGGTTCCGCCCCCCATACCTGCCGTAATGAAAATCATTTTGGTATTGGTGGAAAGCATCGATTTTATCTCGTCCATACTTTCAATAGCGGCGTCTTTACCAATTTCAGGATTGGCACCTGCACCCAATCCTTCTGTGAGTGAAACTCCCAATTGAATTTTGATGGGCACGGGGCTGTTTTCCAGGGCTTGTGAATCTGTATTGCAAATCACAAAATCTACTCCCTTAATGCCCTGCTGGAACATATGGTTGATGGCGTTACTGCCTCCACCGCCAACACCAATCACCTTAATAACATTGGATTGGTTTTTGGGAAGGTCAAATTCTATTTTTTCAAATTCGTTGTTGCTACTCATAATTTCTGATTTGAATTTTATTTTTATTTACTCTGCATTATCGAGAAACTCTTTGAACTTTTCTGCCCAGTTTTCTAAAAAGTTTTTACGCTTTTTAGACACTTTTTCTTTTTTGTTCTCTTGTTCGGTTTCTTGTACTACTTCAGCTTCCACCGGATTTTCGTTGTTTATTGCCACTTTTTTGTCAAGTGGCTTTCCATTTTTCTGCAAGCTGTTCAAAACAAGTCCCACGGCTGTTGCATATATGGGACTGGCTGTTTCGGGGTCGCTGTTTCCGGCCAGATGCTCATTGGGGTAGCCAATACGCGTGTCCATACCGGTGGTATATTCTACCAGTTGCTTGAGGTGTTTCAGCTCGGCCCCACCCCCGGTAATAACAATGCCGGCAATGAGTTTTTTCTTTTGCTCCTCGTGGCCATAGGCCTTGATTTCAGTATATACCTGTTCAATTATTTCAACCACTCTGGCGTGTATGATTCTTGAAAGGTTTTTGAGCGTGATTTCTTTGGGTTCACGACCTCTTAACCCGGGAATAGATACAATCTCGTTGTCTTTGTTTTCACCCGGCCAGGCTGAGCCGAATTTAATTTTCAGCATTTCGGCCTGTTTTTCGATAATGGAGCAGCCTTCTTTGATGTCTTCGGTAATTACGTTTCCACCAAAAGGTATTACTGCCGTATGGCGAATGATACCATCTTTGAAGATGGCCAGGTCTGTGGTTCCGCCGCCTATATCAATCAAAGCCACACCGGCTTCTTTTTCTTCCTGACTCAATACGGCATTGGCTGAAGCCAATGGCTCAAGGGTGATGCCTGCAAGTTCCAGTCCGGCACTTTTAATACAACGGCCAATATTGCGGATGGAGGCTATTTGACCCACCACTACGTGGAAGTTGGCCTCAAGCCTTGCGCCATACATACCGCGCGGCTCATTGATTTCGGCCTGTCCATCTACTTTGTAGTCTTGTGGAAGCACATGGATAATCTCTTCGCCGGGAAGCATTACCAGTTTGTGTACCTGATTGCAAAGCGTGTCGATGTCCTGGTCGTTTATAACTTCTTCATCATTTTTTCGGGTAATATAGTCGCTGTGCTGCAGGCTTCTGATATGCTGCCCGGCTATACCGGCAACCACATCTGAAATCTTCAGTCCGGAGTTTTCTTCGGCAGCCTGAACGGCTTGTTGAATCGACTGAATGGTTTGCGTAATGTTGTTTACAACACCTCTGTGAACCCCCAAACTTTTGGCTTTGCCAATGCCCATAATTTCGAGTTTTCCATACTCATTGTAACAACCTATCATAGCAACAATTTTTGTTGTTCCTATGTCTAAACCCACTGCATAATTAGTTTTTTCCATAATCTACTTTTTTGTGCCTACAATTTGATTGTTAAACTTCAAATTCACCAAACTGTAAGCTGAAATTGTACTGTCTTTTACTGTTTTCTGATAAAAAGCTTTAAAATTTCTAAACTTGACTTCTATATTTTCGGGCTTACCAAACACTATTTTAAAGTCGTGCACTCTTTGATACAAAACCAGGTCACCATTTTCTTCAACGTGAATTCCAACAATGTGGTGATTCATAAAATGGTCGTCTCTAATTTTTATGAGCAGCGGCCTGATAGCATCATAATCAATTTCAGAATTTCCGGTTATTAGAGGCACTCTTGCCGAGTAAACTTCAGACAGCGGCATCTCAAGCCCGTCTTCATCTATGTAAAAGGGAGTGGCCGCAGCCACTCTGGCAATTGGTTTACGCTGTTTGATTTTTGCCCCTAAAATCCCGTCAACAGTAACAAATACTTCTGCTTTTGAAATCATTGGGTTATTATTTAACCTGGATTCCATCTCTTTCAAATCTAAAATTTCTTTAGCTATGCTCGTAACCTCTGCATTATTTTGTATTAACAATTTATTAACCGTTTCATGGGTGATAAAATGGTTGTTGTCGTCCAGAAAAATAATTTCTTTTCCGGTTAAAAATCGCTGTGAGTTTCTGTGGGTTCCAAATGCAAAAAAGAACCCTACCAAAATGATAAGAAACCCAAACTTTATGAAGCTCTTATTAACCCGCATAACTTAAACTTTTTACAACTTTTTCTACTTCTTCGCCTATGTCGCCTGCTCCCAGCATTACATTTACGGGAACTTGACTTTTTTGTATTTCCTGAGAAAGGGTTGCTTTGGAAACCAGTTTCTTGTTTGGATTACTGATTTTTTCAAACAGCCAGGCAGCATCAATTCCGGCGATGGGTTTTTCGCGTGCCGGATATATTTCCATCAACAATATTTTATCAAACTGCGACAAACTTTTGGCAAATCCTTCTGCAAAGTCGCGGGTTCTGCTGAATAAATGAGGCTGAAACACCGCCAGTATTTCTTTGCCGGGGTACATTTCGCGTACAGCGTGATAAACTGCGTTAATTTCTTCAGGGTGGTGAGCATAATCGTCTATCAAAACCAGCTCATCTGTTTTGATTTTGTATGAAAAGCGTCTTTTAACGCCTTCAAAAGTTAATAAAGCTTTGGGCAGACTGTGGGTTGAGGTGCCCAGACATACAGCCATACCCAAAGCTAAAACAGCATTAAACAGGTTGTGACGACCCGGAAGGTTAAGCATTAAGTTGTATAGCGTGAGCTTGGGTGTTTTTAAATCAAACACATAGGCTCCGTTTTGGATTCTGACGTTTTGAGCTTCAAAATCGGCCGGCTCTTCTATGGCGACTGTGAGCCCTTGAAGCGGTAATCCTTTTTTGTGGAGTAAAAATCCGTTTTTGGGAACCAGTGCCGCAAAAGCCATAAAAGCTTCTATGATGGTGGACTCATCGCCGTAAATATCAAGGTGGTCGGCATCCATAGAGGTAATGCCGGCAATGAACGGCTGAAGTTTTAAGAATGAACGGTCAAACTCATCGGCTTCCACCACGGTTATTTTATTGCCTTTTAAAATGAGGTTTGAATTGTAATTTTCAGCCACACCTCCTAAAAATGCGGTTACTTCTTCTTCGGCGTAAGCCAAAAGATGCCCTAAAATGGCCGAAGTGGTGGTTTTGCCGTGTGTTCCGGCAACTGCGAGGCATTGGGTGTTTTTTGTTATTTCACCCAACAATTCTGAACGCTTTACAATGGTGAAATATTCAGATTTAAAATAGTTAAGCAGCTTGCTGTCTGAAGGAATGGCGGGCGTGTAAACAATCAAGGTGTTTTCTTTTGAAAATTGCTTGTTTACCAAAGAAACTTCATCTTCAAAATGCACAGAAATACCTTCGCTTTGCAATGCTTTTGTGATTTCTGAAGGTGTTTTGTCATAACCGCTTACACTTTTGCCACCGGCATTGAAATAACGGGCAAGCGCACTCATCCCGATACCGCCGATGCCGATAAAATAAAAGTTTTGTATGTGGTCTAAGTGTGTCACGATTTGCTTTGTAATAATTTTTCTACCTCATCGGCTATGGCCTTTGCGGCATTTGGTTTTGCCAGCTTTTTAATGTTTTTTGACAATTCTGCCTGGCGCTCGTCAGAATTTATCAGCAATCTAAACTCACTCTCAAAAAGTATGTCCAGGTCTTTTTCTTCAATCATAATGGCAGCATTTTCTTGGGTAATTGCTGCTGCATTTTTTCTTTGATGGTCTTCAGCTACATTGGGCGACGGAATGAAAATAACCGGCTTTCCAACAATGCATAATTCGGAGACCGATAAGGCTCCGGCTCTGGAAATAACCACATCTGCAGCTGCATAAGCTAAGTCCATTTGATAGATAAAATCGTGTACCTGTACGTCAGATTCTTCATTGTGTTTTTTATACATTTCATAGTAAAAAGCACCACACTGCCAGATGACCTGCACATTGCAGTCTTTAAAGAATTGCAACGAGCTTTCTATCAACTCATTAATTCTTCTTGCGCCCAAACTTCCGCCCAGCACCAACAGTGTTTTTTTGTTTTCATCCAGACCAAAATGAGCTAAGGCTTCCTTTTTCTTTACTTCAGAGTCAGCAATATCTTGTCTCACGGGGTTGCCGGTAATCACTATTTTTTCTTTTGGGAAAAACTGTTCCATCCCACTGTAAGCCACACATATTGTTTTCACACGTCCCGCCAGCCATTTATTGGTAATACCCGCATAAGAGTTTTGCTCCTGAATGAGGCAGGGTATTCCGTTTCCGGAAGCGGCTCTTAACAGCGGCGCACTGGCATAACCACCGGTACCGATTACCACATCGGGTTGAAAATCTTTGATTATTTTTTTTGAACGTATCAAACTATCAATCAGCTTCAACGGGAAACTTAGGTTTTTAAGTGACAAACTGCGTTGCAGTCCGGATATCCACAGCCCTTTTATTTCATAACCGGCTTTGGGTACTTTTTGCATTTCCATACGGTTTTTTGCACCAACGAACAAAAAGCGGGCTTGGGGAAACCGCGCCTTTAGTTCATTGGCAATAGCAATTGCCGGATAGATATGTCCTCCGGTTCCACCGCCTGATAATATGAATTTATATTGCCTCACTTAATATATCTAAAGGGTTTTCTTCATTTACTTCTTTAACAGGTTCTGTGCGTTTTGCACTTACGCTTAAAATTATTCCCAAAGCCAGACAGGTCATCCAGATGGAGGTACCACCGCTACTTATCAACGGCAGTGTTTGTCCCGTTACCGGAAACAATTCTACTGCCACCGCCATATTGATGATTGCCTGAAAAATGATGGGAATACCCACCGCTATGACCACCAGTTTTCCGAAACGTGTGTCAGATTTTCCAACGATAATTAATATGCGCACCAATAACAACACATACAAAAACATCAAAGTCAAAGCCCCCATCAGTCCAAATTCTTCAATAATTACTGCAAAAATGAAATCTGACGACGATTGTGGAAGGAAATTTTTCTGTACACTCTTTCCGGGACCAAGACCTGTAATTCCTCCGGAGGCTATGGCAATTTTTGCTTTTTCAATTTGGTAGCCTTCTTCTGCATTTGATTTGTCTGTAAAACTGTCTATACGGCTTATCCAGGTATCCACACGATTGGGGAAAACACCCGGAAATGCTTTGGCTGTCATAACAAACAGTGCCAGCATAACCACACCAACACCTAAAATGGAAGCTATATACCTAAAAGGGTATCCACCCAAAAAGACCAGTAAAACGACCATTGCAAAAATGATAGCCGCCGTTGAAAAGTTTGCCGGAAGTATCAGGCCAATTATCAAAAAAACCGGCAGCCACAGCGGCAAAATACTTTCTTTAAAACTAATGACTTTGTCCTTGATTTTTGTGAGATAAGTTGCAACATATACTAACAAAACCACCATCGCCAAGGCTGAAGTTTGAAACGTAATCCCCACCAATGGAATATGAATCCAGCGGCTGGCATTGGCTCCTTGAATGGTGGTGCCCTGCATCAATGTATAAACCAGTAAAACCACTACTATGGGCAGCAGTATCATTGAAAGTGCCCTGAAATAGTTATAGGGAATTTTATGTACAAACAACAAAATACCAAAGCCCAAAAAGATGTGAACGCCGTGTTTGAATAAAAAAGAAGCAGTATTTCCGTTACCGTATAAATAGGCCAGATTACTGCTGGAGCTGTACACAGGTAAAAACGAGAGTATTGCCAACAGACCTGCAATGGCCCAGATGGTTTTATCTCCTTTTAAGTGTTGTAAATACTTTTTCATTTCTATTGGGGCCTTCCCTATTTTGTGGTTATTGGTTAATGGTTAATGGTTAATGGTTATTTGCTAATTGTTATTGGTTGAACGTAAACTTTCTAAAAACTATTAACTAACTACTAAATCCTACAGGTTTCTAACGGCTTCTTTAAACTGTCTGCCGCGGTCTTCATAATTTTCAAACAAATCAAAACTGGCACAAGCCGGCGAAAGTAAAACCACATCGCCTCTTTCGGCAATGTGTGATGCTACTTGCACGGCATCACGCATAGATTCGGTTTCGGTCATTAATGGAACAATGTTTCCAAAGGCATTGATAATTTTTTGATTATCAAGACCCAGACACACTATGGCTTTCACTTTTTCATTCACCAAAGGCAGCAGCTCTTCATAGTTGTTTCCTTTGTCAACCCCACCCACTATCCATACAGTGGGACTATTCATACTATCCAAAGCATAGAATGTAGCATTGACGTTTGTTGCTTTAGAATCGTTGATATAGGTAACGTTTTGAATTTTCAAAACTGTTTCAAGACGGTGCTCCACTCCCTGAAAATTTTGAAGACTCTCTCTGATAGTTTCCTTTCTAATACTTAATAATTTGGCAACGGTGGAGGCTGCCATAGCATTTTTGAGGTTGTGGTTTCCTTGCAATTCTAAACTTTTTACAGGCATTTTTAGGGTTGTTTTATTTGTTGTTATTATTATTTGATCGTTTTTTATACTTGCTCCTTCTTCTAAATCTTTCGTTATCGAAAAAGGTATTTTATAAGATTTTATTCCGGTAGTCTCAACACGGCCGATTATTACTTTATCATCGCTATCATAAATGAAAAAATCGGTTTCAGTCTGGTTCATTACAATTCTGAACTTTGAATCGATGTACTTTTCAAAATCATAGTCATACCGGTCCAGATGGTCTTCAGTAATGTTTGTCAATACTGCAATATGCGGCCTGAACTTTACAATGCCATCCAACTGAAAACTGCTTAATTCAAGCACATACACATCGTGTTTTCCTTCAGCCACCTGAGCGGCAAAACTTTTCCCGATGTTTCCTGCCAGACCCACATTTAGCCCACCGGCCTTTAAAATGTGGTGAGTGAGTGTGGCAGTGGTTGTTTTTCCATTGCTTCCTGTAATACCAATTATCATTGCCTCAGTATATTGAGATGCAAATTCAATTTCAGAAATAACCGGTATTCCCTGTTCTTTCAGTTGCAAAACCATAGGAACTTTATCAGGAATTCCGGGGCTTTTCATTACTACATCGGCATTGAGAATCAACCCCTCGGTATGCTTTTCTTCTTCCCAGTCAATCTCATTTTGTATAAGAACTTGTTTGTAATTTTCTTTTATCTTTTGCTTGTCTGAAACAAACACTTCATAGCCTTTCTGTTTTCCCAGCAGCGCTGTTCCCACACCGCTTTCTCCCGCTCCAAGTATCACCAGACGCTTCATTACCTCACTTTTAAAGTCACTATGGTCAATACTGCCAGTATAATACCCACGATTAAAAAGCGGGTTACAATTTTGCTTTCGTGATAGCCTTTTATCTGGTAATGGTGGTGTATGGGCGACATTCTGAAAATGCGCCTGCCTTCGCCAAATTTCTTTTTGGTGTATTTAAACCAGCTCACCTGCATCATTACTGAAAGCGTTTCTATAAAAAATATACCGCATAAAATGGGTATCAATAATTCTTTTCTTACGGCGATGGCAATTACGGCTATGATTCCGCCAATGGTTAAACTACCTGTATCTCCCATAAAAACCTGGGCAGGAAAAGCATTGTACCATAAAAACCCAATGAGTGCTCCCACAAAAGCCATAATGAAAATGGTCATTTCACCGGTGCGGGGGATATACATAATATTGAGGTAATCAGAAAAAATGACGTTGCCCGAAACCCACGCAAAAATGGCCAGCGTTATTACAATAATCGCAGATGAACCTGCTGCAAGACCGTCGATTCCATCTGTAAGATTGGCTCCATTTGAAACTGCTGTGATGATAAAAATGACAATGGGTATAAAAATCAACCAGGCATATTTGGTATAACCTTCACTTAACCATGTAATCGCTTTTGAGTAATCCAATTCATTGTTTTTAACGAAAGGAATGGTCGTAACCAACGCCTTGGACTCGCGATTGGCAATTTGCTGGTCTGTTAAAGTAACGGTATGAAACGTCTGTGGTTTCACATTGTCATCCAGACGCACGGTAACATCCGGGTGGAAATACATAGTTGCTCCCACAATAATCCCTAAAAACACCTGACCAAATACTTTGAATTTTCCGGGAAGCCCTTGTTTGTTTTTCTTAAATATTTTGATGTAATCGTCAATAAAACCAATGATTCCCATCCAAATAGTAGTGAATATCAAAAGGATGACATAAATATTATCTAGTCTTGCAAATAGAAATACAGGGATAAGGGTTGCCAGAATGATGATGATACCGCCCATAGTGGGTGTGCCGGCTTTTTCATTCTGTCCTTCCAGACCCAAATCTCTAACAGTTTCACCTATTTGTTTCCTACGCAGATAATTGATGATTTTTTTTCCGAAAACAATCGCTATAAACAACGAGCATATAATAGCCATCGCCGACCGGAAGGAAATGAATTGAAACAATCCGGTGCCGGGTATATCAAAGTTTTTATCTAAATATTCAAACAAGTAATACAACATAGTTTATTTGTTCAGTTTTTTTAAAAGTTCATTTACAATTTTCATATCATCAAAGTCATATTTAACCCCTTTTATTTCCTGATAAGTTTCATGACCTTTTCCGGCTATTAAAATAATGTCGTTGTTTTCTGCCAGTTGGCAAGCAGTTTTTATGGCTTGCTTTCTGTCTGTAATCGAAATGGTTTTTTTATAATTTTGTGGTTCTACCCCTTTTTCAATATCTGCAATAATACTCTCCGGGTCTTCATTGCGGGGATTGTCACTGGTAAAAATCACCTTGTTGCTCAATGCCGAAGCGATGTGTCCCATTTTAGGACGTTTGTCTTTATCGCGATTACCGCCGCAACCCATAACCGTTATAAGTGTTTCATTGCCGGTTCTGATGCTGTTGACGGTTTCCAGTACATTTTTTAATGCGTCGGGAGTGTGTGCATAATCTACAATGGCGGTGATGTTATTGTCTGAAATGTGATACTGAAACCTTCCGGTTACACTTTCCAGTTCACTGATAATTCTCAAAATTTCAAATTCGTCCAATTCAAGAATAGTAGCTACTCCATAGATTGCCAGCAGATTGTATGCATTGAAGTTGCCAATAAGTTTTGACCAGACTTCGTTGTTATTGATTTTTAATAAGAGTCCGCTAAACTGATTTTCCAGTACCTGCGCTTTAAAATCGGCATGTGTTTTTAGAGCATAGGTATATTTTTTAGCTCGTGTGTTTTGAACCATCACAAGGCCGTTTTTATCGTCTTCGTTTACTAGTGCAAATGCTGTTTTGGGCAACTGATCAAAAAACGATTTTTTTACATCACGGTATTCCGCAAAAGATTTGTGATAATCAAGATGGTCTTGTGTAAGGTTGGTAAAAACACCTCCTGCAAAAGTGAGTGCTTCGGTTCGTTTTTGATGAATACCGTGAGAACTCACTTCCATAAAACAATATTCAACACCTTCAACAAGCATTTTATTGAGATAAGAATTAAGGGTTAGTGAATCCGGCGTAGTGTGAGTAGCTTCAAACTCAGTGTCGTTAATCATCACTTTTACCGTAGAAATCAGCCCCGTTGCATAACCTGCTTTTCTGAAAAGTTCATAAAGAAGGGTTGCTACCGTGGTTTTTCCGTTGGTTCCGGTAATGCCAATTAGCCTTAATCTTGACGATGGTTTTCCAAAATAATTGGAAGCCATTATGGCCAGTGCTTTTTGTGAATCGTCCACCTGAACATAGGTAACCCCGTTTACTATCACCTTGGGAAGTTTTTCACAAACCACTGCAAGTGCACCTTGATTTAATGCTTTGTCAATAAAATCATGCCCGTCTGAACTGACTCCCTTTATGGCAACAAAACAATCATCAAGCCCTATTTTTCGTGAATCAAATTGTAGCCGTGAAATCATTACACCGGTGTTTCCAACAACAGCTTCAAGAGTGACACCATATAGTAAATCTCTTAAATTCATGAAGACAATTCCAGTATTATTTGTTTTCCTTTTTCCAGTTTTGTGCCCTCGGGCAACGATTGTGATTTTACTTTCCCATTTCCGAAAACCACCACTTTCAAGCCCAGATTTTCAAGCAGTGAAACTGCATCCATACCCGCCATTCCGCGAACGTTGGGGATGCCTGAATGCTCTTCTTGAGCCAATTCATAAAATTTTAAATAATCATTTTTAACCTCCGCCTGCATTACTTCCAGGTTATTGATTATATCTGAATTGGGTGAGTCGATATATATTTTTTGAGCAATGCTTTTAAATACCGGTCCGGCAACATCCACCCCATAATAACCGGTGCTTACTTTGGGTTTGTGAATTACTACGATACAGGAGTATTTTGGGTTTTCAGCAGGGAAATATCCCGCAAATGATGAAATATATCGTGGGTTTGAAGCCCAATCGGTCATCCAGTACTCGGTTTGGGCGGTTCCGGTTTTTCCTGCCATAGAGAAATCGGGTGAATAAAGTCTGCTTCCGGTTCCTCTAACAACTACATTTTTAAGAATTTCCTGAACTTGCCTGATGGTTTCTATAGAGGCTATTTGAGAGTTGATGATTTCTACATCAAAAGTTTCAATGTTATTGTTCATAGATCTTACTTTTCTGATAAAGCGAGGTTTAACCATCACACCATCGTTAGCAATGGCGTTGTAGAAAGTAAGCGTTTGCAGGGGTGTAATTGAAACTCCATAACCATAAGCCATCGAGGGCAAAGCGTTTCTACTCCAAACATTTCTATTTGAAGGATGCGGGATCATTGGTTTTCCTTCGCCTAAAATGGGCAGGCCAATTTGTTGGTCAAGATGCATTGCCTGTAGCATTTCTACAAAATGAGCCGGGTTGTTTTTGTAGTTTTCCTCAATAACTTTAGCGATGGCAATATTTGACGACACTTCAATAGAGCGGGCTAATGAAATTTCTCCATGACCGCCTCTTCGGGAATCTGAAACTCGTCTGCCATAAAAAAAGTGAACCCCGTTGCCGGTGTCAACCACTGCACTTGTATCGATTACCTTGTCTTCCAAAGCAGCAATTAATGCCATTACTTTAAAGGTTGAGCCGGGCTCGTGTGATTCGCCAATGGCATAATTTAATTTTTCGAAATAAGTACCTTGACTGGTGCGTCCTAAATTGGAAACGGCTTTAATTTCACCGGTTTTGGTTTCCATGACAATTACAGTTCCGTGGTCGGCTTCATATTTTTCCAATTGCGTTAGCAAGGCATGGTGTGCAATATCCTGAATATTGACATTGATGGTTGAAATCACATCATAGCCGTCTTGAGGCTCAATTTCATTGGCATCATAGATGGGTTTCCACTGGCCTTGTGCAATACGTTGCCTGAGTTGCCTGCCGTCTTTACCTCTTAGATAATTACCATAAGCACCTTCTAAGCCTACTCTAAGTGTATGACCGTTTTCATCGGTACGTTCATAACCCACAATTCGCTCAGCAATTTTGCCAATGGGGTGTTCCCTAACGGTATATTGCTCGGCTATAAACCCACCGCGAAACGGACCCAAATTAAACATGGGGAAAGTGCGTAACTCCAGATAATCTGAATAACCCACTCTTCGCTCAATCAGCTGGTAGCGGTTTCTATTGGCACGGGCATTTCTAAGTAGTTGTTGGTAATGAGATGTTGGCTTTCCAAACTTTTTTGAAAGTGCTTCAGAAAGCGGCACCAGATTTTGCTCAAAATTTTCGGCACTTACCGTTACCGCATCAAACCGAATGTCATATTTAGGCACTGAAGTAGCTAAAAGGCTTCCGTCATCGGCATAAATATTACCGCGATTGGAAGGGATGTTAAAGTTTTTTGTAGTGCTTACTTTGGCGAGTTCCCGATATCTATCGCCTTCCACAAATTGAATGTTTACAATTTTAAAAAGTATGGCAAGCACAAAAAAGAACAACACACCGGCGACGATGTATAAACGTTGCAATATATTTTTGTCTTCAAAGGCCATATTTTATTCTGTTTCTTCAGTAATAACAATTTTATGCGGTGGATTTGTAGAAGGCTTCAACCCCCTTTTTCCGGCTTGAGAGACCACCCTGCTCTCCATTCTTACTTTCATTAGTTTTGAACGTGTATCCACAAATTCGCTTCTCAACTCTTTGACTTCATTGTTCATCTTGGCGATTTTGTGCACTTTTCGGTCGGCACTGTGTGCACTGGAAATCATAATCAAAGCAAGCAATGACAAAAAAATGATGAACTTCCAGTTGTTAAAAGCATCTTCATTGATTAAAAACTTTCCTTTTAAAAGGTCGTATATACTTTTTCTCATACTTTATATGCGCTCAGCAATTCTCAATTTGGCACTTCTGGCGCGGTTGTTTGCTTCAATTTCTTCATCGGAAGGAACTATCAGTTTCCCCACTTTTTTAAAAGGCACGTCCACATTTCCAAAAACATCTTTTTCAGGCTGCCCTTCAAACATCCCGTCTCTTATAAAGCGCTTTACCAGGCGGTCTTCCAAAGAGTGGTAAGAGATTAAACTCAGCCTGCCGCCCTTGGGCAACAAATCAACCGTTTGCAGTAAAAACTCTTTCAGAGCCTGAATTTCCTGATTTACCTCAATGCGTACCGCTTGAAAAACCTGCGCAAGAATTTTATTTTCTTTATGCTTGGGCAGAAATCTACCCAGTGCTTTTTTCAAATCGTCAGTAGTGGTAATGGTGTTGTTTTGTCTGTTTTCAACAATCATTCTCGCCATACCTGAAGCTGATTTAAGTTCGCCATAATGAAAAAGTATTCTTCTCAAATCCGGCTCACTGTATTCATTGATAACATGAAATGCAGAAACCGTGCTTTCCTGATTCATTCGCATATCCAACTGCCCGTCAAACCGAGTTGAAAAACCTCTTTCGGGCACATCAAATTGATGAGAAGAAACCCCAAAATCACCTAAAATACCATCCACCTGCGTTATTCCATAGAACTTTAAAAACCGCTTGATATACCTGAAATTTTGCTGAATGAGCAAAAATCTAGGGTCGTCAATGGCATTTTCAACAGCATCGACATCCTGATCAAAAGCAAACAGTTTTCCTTTATCGTTGAGTTGTTCTAAGATTTTTTTTGAATGACCTCCACCACCAAAAGTAACATCCACATACACCCCGCCTGGCTTAATGTTGAGGCCGGCAACAGTTTCTTCCAGCAAAACAGGATTATGATAAGTCATTGTCATCATTGTTTTGATCTCCCATAACTTCTTCTGCCAGGTCTGCAAAATCGCCGGTCGCATCGTCAATCGCTTTCTCATACAGGTCTTTGTCCCATATTTCAACGATATTGATTGCAGTTGACAAAACAATCTCTTTGCTGATTTTTGCAAACCCTGTTAAATCTTTTGGTATTAACAATCGTCCTGTGGTATCGAGTTCAATTACCTTCACTCCGGCAGTAAACCTTCTCACAAAGTCATTGTTTTTTCTGTTAAAGCGGTTTAGCTTGTTAATCTTTTGCATCAACAATTCCCACTCATCCATAGGGTACAACTCCAAACACGGTTGAAAAACAGCCCGCTTCAGCACAAAGCCTTTTTCCAGCATGGGAGCCAGCTGCTTTTGCAAAGCAGTAGGCAGCATCACCCGCCCTTTGGCGTCAGCTTTGCATTCAAATGTCCCGATTAGGTTGCGCATGATTAGTCAGGTTATACTTTTTTGAAATTCAAATATAAATGTTTTTTCCCACTTTTTACCACATTTTCCCACTTTGTTGATAAATTTTGCTAAAAAGTAAGCTATTAATCTTTAACAACTTATGTAATGCGGGTTTGATTGACTTCACCAAAAGAAGAAGATTGTGAACAACAACATCCATTCATTTATTTTTTAAATGACAAATAGTGAAAATTTGAAAAATTATTTATAACATTGGAATAACTATATTTGCTGTTGCTAAAAGCTTAGTATTTTATGACAAAGGAATTAAAAAAAGAAGGGAAATTCAGTTACTTTGAAATTGGCACAGGTAAGCCTATCATAATTCTTCATGGGCTGATGGGCGGGTTAAGTAATTTTGATACTGTAACCCGTTATTTTTCTGACCGCGGGTATCAGGTAGTACTGCCTGAGCTGCCCATTTATACCATGCCTATTTTAAAAACCAATGTGAAAAATATTGCCACTTATGTAAAGGAATTTATTGAGCATAAGAAATTTGAAAAGGCCATATTGTTGGGAAATTCTTTGGGGGGCCATATCGCTTTGCTTTGCGCGAAATTGTATCCAAAATACATAGAAGCATTGGTCATAACCGGAAGCTCAGGGCTTTATGAAAGTGCTATGGGTGAAAGTTATCCCAAGCGTGGCGACTATGAATACATCAAACAAAAGGCCGAAAACGTGTTTTATGACCCGGCCGTTGCCACTAAAGAAATTGTGGACGAAGTTTATGAAACTGTCAACGACCGAAACAAACTTATAAGAACACTGGCGATTGCCAAAAGTGCCATCAGGCATAATATGGCAAAAGATTTGCCCAATATGCCCCACCCCACCTGTATTATTTGGGGAAAAAATGACAATGTAACCCCGCCTAATGTAGCCGAAGAATTTCACGAATTGCTCCCCGACTCAGACCTATATTGGATTGACAAATGCGGTCACGCTGCTATGATGGAACACCCTGATGAGTTTAATGTGCTGTTGGACAAATGGCTCACTGAACGCGGAATATAATAAACCATGCAAATCAAATCAGCCGAATTTGTAATGAGCAACAGCGATGTTGCCAAATGCCCTTCAACTCCGTTACCGGAGTATGCCTTTATTGGGCGCTCCAATGTGGGTAAATCGTCGCTTATCAATATGCTGATGTTGCGTAAAAATCTGGCAAAAACCTCCGGAAGACCCGGAAAAACACAGCTTATCAATCATTTTTTAATCAATAAAAACTGGTATCTGGTTGATTTGCCCGGTTATGGCTATGCCCGTGTTTCAAAAACGGCTAAAAAGGTTTTTCAAAAATTTATTACTGATTATTTTTTAAAACGCGAGCAGCTATTATGTGCTTTTGTATTAGTGGATGTAAGACATGAACCCCAAAAAATAGACCTCGAATTTATGGAATGGCTGGGTGAAAATCAACTACCCTTTTGCATAGTGTTTACCAAAGCCGACAAGCTAAAACCCAAAGCCATTGATAGAAACGTTGAAGCATACAGGGCAAAGTTTTTGGAAACCTGGGAAGAAATGCCGCAACATTTTATCACTTCTTCGTCAAACAATGTCGGTCGTGAGGGGTTGCTGCAATTTATTGACAAGATAAACTCCACATATAAAGAGTCAAATTAGGTTTTTTTATTCTAATTCGAAATTTTATACAAAAATCAGTTCGTCCCCTCAAACAGATATATTTACCTATTCAACTCTAATTTTTCAGCAAAATAGTCTGTAAAATCGCGCATAGTGGCACTCATTTTTTCATCGTTGGTGGCGCGTTCAAAAGTGTCTGCCATGGCAGTGAGGGTTTGATGAAAAAACTGCTTCATTTCGTCCAGCGGCATGTCTTTGGTCCAGAGGTCAATGCGCAAAGATTCTTTGTTGGCACTGTCCCAAACCGACAGCATCAAGGCTTTGGTTTCTTCACGGTTGATCCCACCATCTGCAGCTGTCCAATACAGTTTTTCAGGAATTTTATTTTCGTCAAGGGTTACGTCAATTTCAATAGTAGATTGATGTGTTTTGCTCATTATCTTCTAGGTTTAAATCTTGAGTTTTTATAAATTTCTTCTCCGCTCATAGTTAACAATTGCCTTAACTCCACTTCGTTGTTTTTCGCGAAAGCTCTCACAATCTGCCAACCTATATATTGCCCAAGTCTTCCGGGCGATTCGTTATCGAGTTCCAAATAAAATTTAGAAAAGGGTGCGGGGTTTGTAAATCTTGAAGCCATTTGTGGGTCTGTGCTAAAGAGCAATTCTCTTTCTACAAAATAACGCCATATTTCCATTTCATTGGCTCTTGCCCAATTAAGTTCTTCTTCAGTATAACCAATAATTCTGTACTCATCATATAAGGGCATCAAGAGTTCTTTGAGATACAGTTTTTTACCATAATAAACCATTAAATTCATAAAAGAGCGTCCTGTAGGGGGCATTACATAACGTTCAACTATGGCTTCGGCGATTTGAGGTGTTAATTGCTCCGGAATCATGTTTTTGGCAATATATCTGTGGATATCCTCATAAAAAAAATGGTCTGCACCTAAAAAATTATCCAATCCCACTACCACTAAACTGTCAACATAAATCACATTATTCCTATAGTCAACATCTGAAATGAGCGTGACAATTTCCGGTTCTTGAAACTCAGGAAAATAGTATTTCAGGTGTTGATACAATAAAGTAATCTCATCTTCAAACTCATTAAAATCACCAAAAACTTTAAAGACTTCTTCTTCCAGTTGTTTCTGAAGAGTGTCTTGTGATTTTTGAATCCAGACGCTGTCAGGATAGATATCCGGAAAAAAATAGGGGTATTTTTCTTTGAGTTGTTTTAAGTTGTCAGGGGTTGCTTTGGCAAATTTTTCATCAAAGCGGTCAACTTTCACATTTACATCAATGGCTAAAACTTCTTCTTTTACTTTTTTCTCTGATGTACAGGAATAAAAGAAAATTAAAAATAATAAAAGAAGTGGGTAAGTTCTGTTCATTTTAAAAAGTATATAGCTTTGCACAGTTTTAACGAAAGTATTGTCTATTAATTTTATCTTTAAGGCTTAAAATAAGTTGCAAAAATAAGATTAACTGAAAGACTAAAACCACCATGCAAACAGAAAAAGTTGTTAAACATATTGTAAACTGGTTAAAAGAATATGCCACTCAAGCCGGAATGGAGGGTTTTACAGTAGGCATTAGTGGTGGAATAGACAGTGCAGTAACTTCAGCACTCTGTGCTCAAACCGGACTAAGAACACTGTGTGTGGAAATGCCTATCCATCAGGCTCAAAGTCAAATGGACAGAGGCAAAGAACATATTCTGGATTTAAAGAAAAAGTATTCCAATGTCGCCGATGTAGAGGTTGATTTGACCCCGGTTTTTGAAACATTTAAAACTCAGGTTCCCATTGAAAAGAGCAGTGCTAGCCTCGACTTGTCATTGGCAAATACCAGAGCCCGTTTGCGAATGACCACCTTGTATTATTTTGCCGGACTACACAAATATCTGGTTGCAGGGACAGGCAATAAAGTAGAAGATTTTGGCGTGGGCTTTTTCACCAAATACGGTGATGGAGGTGTGGACATAAGTCCTATTGCCGATTTAATGAAAAGTCAAGTTTATGAAATGGGTTACTTCTTACAAATAAATGAGTCTATTTTAAAAGCCAAACCCACCGATGGACTCTTTGGTGACAACCGAAGTGACGAAGACCAACTAGGGGCAAACTATGACGAATTGGAATGGGCAATGAAAAAAGACGAAAGAGGTGCCTCAATTAATGACTTTAGCGGAAGAGAAAAGGAGGTTTTATCAATTTACAAAAGATTAAACACTATCAATCAACATAAAATTAATCCTATTCCGGTTTGTAAAATCCCACAGGAACTCTTATAGAATTGTATTTTAACGAATTTTAAAGAAGTTAAACGAAAAGTGGAACGACCAATGACGTTATTTTATACTTTTGGTTTTTGTAGTAATTTATTTACAAATAGAATTTGAATTCCTACAAAGCAAAGTGATGAAAAAATAACCTAAAGTCAACCTCACAATTATGACATCTATTATTATTGCAGACCATCACCCCATGACCCGTAAGGGTATTTCATGCCTACTTAAAAAAAACGCAGATTACAATATTATCGACAAGGTAAACAACGGAGAAGAAATGTTTAAATCGTTACGAAAACACCTTCCCGATGTTTTGATTATGGAAATTGACATGCCTCAGGTTAACGGCATCACAGTTTTGAGGACAATCAAAGCTGAGTTTCCTGAACTAAAGGTGTTGATTTATTCGTGTCATCCTGAAGAAATTTATGCCCTGCGCTCTATAAAATCAGGTGCTTCTGCATATGTTTCCAAAACAGCTTCTACCAAACTTTTTACCAAAGCTTTGAAAAAGGTTGTCAAAGGAGGCGTTTATCTAAACGACGACTTAACAACCACTTTCACCAGCAGAAATGTAGGCGAAAGCAGTATATTGAGTCGCTATAAAAAACTTTCTTCCAGAGAAATTGAAGTGTTGAATCTATTGTCAAACGGCAAGCGCAATAAAGACATAGCCAATGCGTTGGAAATCAACGAAAAAACAGTAAGCACCTATAAAACAAGATTGCTTAAAAAATTAAAAGTTGATAATTTGGCTGATTTAATTCACCAATCAAGAATGTTTCAGTTTAGCTGAACTTTTGATTTTCGGTTTTTAAATTTTAAGAAAAACATTAAAGCGTTGCTCAATTAGGCAACGCTTTTTATTCAAACCTGCGAACTACGGTTTCCAATTTACGCGAAAGCATTACCTCCAGTTTTTTATAATCATGTATATTTTGAAGTAGCTCTCTCTTTTCTTCTTCTTCCTTCTGGTTAATGTTTTCTGCAAAATCACTTATTTGCTTGCCAATCAGCAATTTCCTTAAATGCAAAATCGTTTCGTTCAAATATTGTGAAACCGACTGTTTTTTGTCTTTCACATAAATTTCCTTACGCTCCCAGTTGTGAAGCTGATATTTTTCTTCTTCCATAAAAATATCAGTAATTATTTTAGCTTTTTCAAATTGCAGATTTGCTGTAAAACTATCAACATTTAAAGGCAAATCGTTGGAGTATATTTCAATAATTTGATTGTATAAATCCTGAAATATAGGATGTGTAAATTCTACCTCATCGTCCTGTAAATCCAAAAAAACTTTTCTGTGCAGTTTCATTTCCTTTTTTTCAGGTAAATAGAAAATCTCTCCTTGCTCATCGGTATGTAAAATCAAATCATCAGACACTATGGTTTCGTTTCCATAAAGCAAAAGCAACTCTAAAATTTTTAATTCCAACTGAAATTTTACATCAATTTTTTCAGTGGTTTTTGTCTGATTGACCACTTCAAAGGGTTTTTCCTCTTGCTGTTGAGCCGTTTTTAAAATCTCTTTATTTCTTTTGGAAATGATTTGTGCCACACTGTTAAACAACACTTCTTCAGAAATATCCATAATTCTGGAGCATTCTCTGATGTATACTTCCCGCTTGATAACATCAGGGATTTTTGAAATGCTGGTGACAATTTCACGAATGGTTTCAGCCTTTTTTATGGGGTCGTTTTTAGTATCGCTTACCAACACTGAAGCTTTAAAACTGATAAAGTCCTGAGCGTTTTCTTCCAGATAGAGCGAGAGATCTTCCAGTGAATTTTTTCTGGCAAAACTGTCGGGGTCTTCCCCTTCCGGGAAGGTGCAGATTTTTACATTCATCCCCTGTTCCAAAATCAAATCTACACCGCGCAAGGAGGCACGTAAACCGGCAGCATCACCGTCAAAAAGCAGGGTGATGTTTTGGGTCAATCGATTGATGAGCCTTATCTGTTCTTCAGTAAGCGCCGTTCCCGAAGAAGAAACCACGTTGGGAATTCCTTTTTGTGCAAACTGAATCACATCGGTATAGCCTTCAACAAGGTAACAATTGTCTTCTTTGGCAATGGATTGTTTGGCGTGAAAAATTCCGTAAAGCACCTTGCTTTTGTGGTAAATATCACTTTCGGGTGAATTCAGGTATTTTGCGGCTTTTTTATCATTGGTCAAAATGCGACCGCCAAAACCCAAAGTTCTGCCACTCATACTGAGAATGGGAAACATGACACGCCCTTTAAAACGGTCAAATTTTTTGTCTTCTTTGACGATGGTCAACCCGGTTTTTTCAAGAAATTCGATTTTATAACCTTTGTTTAAAGCTTCATTTGTGAATGCTTCCCACGCATCGGGCGAATAACCCAACTCAAACTTCTTTATGGTTTCAGAAGTAAAACCGCGTTCTTTAAAATAAGACAGCCCTATGGCTTTGCCTTCTTCAGAGTTTAAAAGTGTTTTATGAAAATAGTCTTTGGCAAACTCACTCACCAGATAGAGGCTTTCTCTTTCGTTGGCTTGTTCTTTTTCTTCGTTGGTCTGCTCAGTCTCTTCGATTTCAATACCATATTTTTTGGCTAAATAGCGAATGGCCTCCGGATAGGTAAAATGCTCGTGTTCCATCAAAAAAGCCACTACGTTTCCGCCCTTTCCGCTGGAAAAATCTTTCCATATTTGCTTTACGGGCGAAACCATAAAACTGGGGGTGCGCTCGTTGGAAAACGGACTGAGCCCCTTATAATTACTGCCGGACTTTTTTAATTGAACAAAATCACCGATAACCTCCTCTACTCGGGCGGTTTCAAATACTTGGTCTATCGTGGATTTTGAAATCAAAAAAAGAAAAATTAGGGTTGCTTTCTAAAACGAGTAAAGTTACTTATTTTCTAAAAAAGAAAGTAAGTAACTTTTGAACAATTGCTATGGGTTTTGGCTAATCCAAATCAAAGCGCAGTCCTAAAGAAATGTTGCGTTGCTCTATAGGGTTGTTTTTAAAAATGGGATTTAAATCATATTTTACATATAATGCGGCATATTGCCAGCCCATATAAGCACTTAAACCATAAATGAAATTATTAGTGTCAAATTCGTTCTTTGATTTTGATTTGATTTTGTCGTCGTCCAGATTGTATTTTAACTTTTGAATGGTATTTAAATTGAAGCCTGCATAACCCCCCAGACCAATTCTAAACTGCTTATTCGTGGAATACCTTAAAGAGTTTTCAAGTTCAACTTTTTTAGAAGGCCCCAATTCAAAATGCACCGGAAAAACCAGATTGTCCATTCTGAATTTGGATTTGTTGAGGTTTTGAGGAAATGTTTCCAAAACGGTTTCATCGCCTTCTCTTACAAAAATCCTGTTGTCAGTAGGCTTTAGACCGTTGAACTGAAAAGAAAATCCGTATTTAATTCTTAAAAAATTACTATTGTTAAGCACGCGTGTTTTCCAGGACCATCCCAATTCTGCAAAACGACTTCCACCTATTTTAAAATCAGATTCATCCAGCCCTTTACCCTCGACAATGACATTGTTTAAACCAAAAGCAAATACAAAATCGTTTTTTGTGCGCCGGTCATATTTTCGGCTTTTTGGAGTACTTACTTGAACAAAGTTTCCGTCAAGCCCAATTTGAATTATAGTGCCTCCTTTTTCTGATTTTTGAACATCATTGCGTAGTTTTAGCGCAGTTTCATTTTCAAGAATTGCGATTCTGTTTTCGATATTTAAGGCGTGTTTCTCAGCTACCTGCTGTTTTAAGTATGTCGCTTCTTCATAGTCAATTTCTTCATTATCCAACCTTTTATTAATTCTTTCTACTTCCAGTCGCAGGGCTTCCCGCTCTTCGCTCATAATGGTTTGTTTTTGTTTTTCAAGCTCTGAAATTGTTTCGTCTTGTGCATACAGGCCTCCCCCAACCCCTCCCAAGGAGGGGAGCAGAATTAAAACTAAAAATAACTTGATGAGAATTAAAATTGTTTTCATAATAGATTAACTTGATTTTTCCTCTACAGACAGCCCATAGCCGGGCTGACCATATAAGGATTGATTGATGAATGATTAAATATTTATTGATTTCTGTTTGCCAGTGCGTCTCTTGAAATATTCAGTCTGTCTTTAAGAAGTTCAAAAACCCTTTCCCGGAAAGAACGCTCTACCTCTATTTCTACTTCTTCCAGTAACTGATTGGCTGAAATTACATCAGAAGTGTGTGCTTTTCTTTCAGCAATTTCAGCCAACGCCTGTTGCAATAGAGCATCTACTTCTGAATCGGTGTTGTAAAATTTTGTTTCGCTAAAAGCGATTGCTGTATCCTCTTCCATAGAAAATGGCAGTTCTTTTTCTTCTGAAGAATCACTTTTTTCGGCAGCCAGCACAACTTCTTGTTTGCTCTCTGAAATTGTTTGATCTGCTACATCCGGCTTTTGATTTTTAACTTTGACGACTTCTTCGGTAATTAAAATTTCCTGAATTGGAAAAGTTTCTTTTTCCTGTAAACTCTCTTCTTTATCAATTACAGTATTGTTAGCATTTGCAGGCAACTGAATTTGCAACTCATTTGCCGGTTCATTAAAAACCAAAGTCATTAATAAAATACCACCGGCAAATGAAGCCGCCACTCCAAACCACCAATACAGCGGTGTGGTTTTTTTGTCTTTTTTATCCAGTTTTGAACGCAGCTGCTCCCAGCTTTTTGCTGAAGGCTCCAGTGTGCGTTGCTCTAACCGGTTTTTAATTTGATTATCAAAATTATTGGTTTCCATTTGCCTTGGATTTAACGTTCATTAATTTATCCTGAAGCATTTTTCGTGCTTTGTGTAACTGCGATTTTGAAGTGCCTTCAGAAATATTCAACAAAACCGAAATCTCATCGTGTTTATAGCCTTCTATGGCAAAAAGGTTGAACACCATTTTGTATCCTTCGGGCAGCTCGTCAATGACTTGTTGAATATGTTGGGTTTCATACGAAATGTGGATTTCATCCTGATTGATTTCCAAATCATCCATTTCATCTGAAAAATGAAACTTCGGTTTTTTTCTGATACAATCAATGCACTGTCTTACCATTATTTTTCGCATCCAACCTTCAAAACTCCCCTGATTTTTAAACTCGTTGATATGGGTAAAAACCTTTAAAAATCCGTCGAGCATTACTTCTTCCGCCTGATGTAAATCTTTAATATACATTCTGCAAACACTCAACATTTTGGGCGAAAACGTTTGATAAATAACGTGTTGCGCCTGCCTGTTGTTTTTGGAGGCCTCATCGATGAGTTGTGTTTGATTATTATGAATGTTGATTATTTTCAATTTCCTCAGGACTTCTATTTACATAGACGTAAAAATAAGGAGAAAGGTTGCCTGAAGTTTTACTTTTTTCTGTCAATTACATAATTGACCATCAAGATTAGAGATTCTTTGTAGGGCGAGTCAGGATAAGAATTCAAAATTTCAAGAGCTTGACTACGGAAAAATTTCATTTTGGATACGGCATATTCAAGACCACCCGATGATTTTACAAAAGCGATAACTTCTTTGACTCTTTGGGTGTCTTTATTTTTATTTTTAATGGAATTGATGAGCCAGCTTTTTTCTTTTTCTGAACAATTATTAAGTGTGTAAATAAGCGGCAAAGTCATTTTTTGTTCTTTGATGTCAATGCCGGTAGGTTTCCCTATTTTTTCAGCACCATAATCAAACAAGTCGTCCTTAATTTGAAATGCCATGCCAATAAGTTCGCCAAAGGTTCTCATTTTTTCCACTTCTTCTTTGGAAGCATTGACAGAGCAGGCTCCCATTGCACAACAAGCAGCTATAAGTGTGGCTGTTTTTTGACGGATGATTTCATAATAAACTTCTTCGGTAATATCCAACTTTCGGGCTTTTTCAATTTGGAGGAGTTCGCCCTCGCTCATTTCCCGCACGGCAACTGATATAATTTGTAAAAGATCAAAATCGCCATTATCAATAGAAAGAAGTAATCCTTTCGAAAGCAAGTAGTCTCCCACAAGGACAGCAATTTTATTTTTCCACAGTGCATTGATAGAAAAAAAACCGCGACGGCGGTTGCTGTCGTCCACCACATCGTCGTGAACAAGGGTGGCCGTATGGATTAATTCAATAACGGAAGCACCTCTATAGGTTCTTTCTTCTACCCTACCGTTGGAAACCAATTTGGCAATCAAAAACACAAACATGGGGCGCATTTGCTTGCCTTTTCGGTTGACGATGTAGTATGTTATGCGATTTAATAAGGCAACATTTGAAGACATGGATGCAAAAAACTTTTTCTCAAAAAGTTCCATCTCCCCGGCAATAGGCTGCTTAATTTGGGCTACTACTTTCATTGTGGGTCAAAGATAAATAAAAAAAGAAGCATAAAATATTATACTTTTTGTTTGAATGTACTGTTATAATTACTATATTAGCACCTATTAATTTAATTAAACTTAAAAACTATTTTATTATGAAAAAAATTACACTTTTAATGGCTGCATTGTTTATGGCGGTCAGTATGAACGCTCAAGAAATAGTATATCAAGAAGATTTCGAAGCGCAAGATTTAACTGGTTGGACGCTTTATGACGAGGATGGAGATGGAAATAACTGGGGAGATATGTTTACTGTAAATGATTCTGGTGGAAATCCCGTAACTCCAGTTTCATTAATATCCAGATCATGGCAAGGTGCTCCGCTTACTCCAGACAATTGGGCTGTTACCCCTGCAATCGACCTTACTGCCGTTTCTGGAAATATTGAGTTAACTTGGAAAGTTATGGCTGCTTCAAATCCAGCGTGGAATAGTGAAAACTATACTGTTTATGCTGCAACAAGTACTGATATAAGCGACTTCTTAGCTTCTGATGTCTTTTTTAATGAAGTATATGCGGGTACGGGTGAACAACAAGACAAAAGTCTGGACTTAAGTGATTTAGCAGGAGAAGTTATCTATATTGCGTTTAGACATCACGATGTTACAGACATGGACTTCCTCTCGATAGATGACCTTGAAATAACAGGCGAAGTTTTAAGCGTTTCTGATGTCAATATTGACGGGTTTAATCAATTTTATTCTCCTCAAACTAAAAATCTGACTATCTCTGCAAACGATGCTTTTTCCACTATCAGTATTTTTAATGTTTTAGGGCAGGAAGTAGTTTCTAAAAACTTGTCTTCAAACAATGAAGTGATTAGCCTGTCTTCTTTAAAAGACGGTATTTATATTGCCAACGTTACTACAAGTAACCAAAAAACTACAAGCTTTAAGATAGCAAAGAGATAGTAAAAACATGTAAAAAAAAACAAAAAAGCTCTCGATTTGAGGGCTTTTTTTATTGCTTATTGGCAAGCTGCCCACAGGCGGCATCAATATCTTTACCTCGACTCCGCCTCACTGTAACAGGGATGCGTTTATTTTCTAATGCAGAAATATAAGCATCTATGGCTTTATTGTCTGCTTGTTTAAATTCGTCATCGCCAATGGGGTTATACTCTATTAAATTGACTTTACAAGGCACATAACTGCAAAATTTAACCAATGCATCAATATCTTTTTGTGAATCGTTGATTCCTTTCCAAACAACATACTCATAGGACACTTTGCTTTTGGTCTTCGAATACCAATACTGCAAGGCTTCTTTTAAATCATCCAGAGTAAACGATTTTGCAAACGGCATAATAGACTCGCGTGTTTCCTGAATGGCGCTGTGTAAAGAGACCGCCAGTTTAAATTTCACACCATCATCGGCCAGTTTTTTTATCATCTTAGGAACACCGGATGTAGAAAGAGTAATCCTTTTGGGCGACATACCAAGTCCTTCTTCTGAGGTAATCATTTCAATAGATTTCAGGACATTGTTGTAGTTCATAAGTGGTTCACCCATTCCCATAAAAACAATATTGGATAGTGGTCTTTCAAAATACAATCTACTTTCGCGGTCAATAGCCACAACTTGGTCATATATTTCATCGGGGTTGAGATTGCGCATTCGTTTTAACTTGGCTGTTGCACAAAACTTACAATCTAGACTGCAACCCACCTGAGAAGAAACGCAAGCGGTAGTACGGGATTTTGTGGGAATTAGGACAGACTCTACAACTAAGTTATCATGGAGTTTTACAGCATTTTTTATTGTCCCGTCTGCACTCTTTTGGATTTGATCGACCTGAATGTGATTAATTACAAAGTTTTCTTCCAACTGTTTTCTTGTCGCCAGTGAAAGATTGGTCATCTCAGCAAATGTATGTACACCTTTATTCCAAAGCCATTCATACACTTGGTCTCCACGAAAAGCTTTATCGCCAATACTAACAAAAAAGCTTCGCAGCTCTTCTCTTGACAAAGCTCTAATATCTTGAAACGTTTTTTTCACAGGACAAAAGTAGGCTAATAAATCAAACCTAACAAAGCCATGATTGAGGAGAGTTTACATTATTAGGTGTCATTTCTTAATTACCATTCTTTTGACTAAAGAATTTCCGGATGCTTCATCAAGAAGTTTTAAAAAATAAATACCCTCTGCCAGTTCTCGCACATCAATTTCATTATTAGCAAAAGGGAGTCCGTTAGCTTTCATTTTTTGCCCGGTTACAGAAAACAATTCATAATTGAGTTGAGATGAATTATTATTCATAATATAAATTACATCCTTAGCAGGATTGGGGTAAATAGAAATATTTCCAATATACTGAAAGTCGGGTGTATTTAAAATACTCATCGACATTAATCCGGTATTATTTGGGTCTAGCCAGTTTGACAACCTGCTGCCTTCTGTAGAACCATAATCCCAGGAAGTATCAAAACGACCGTAAATATCAAACCCTCCATTATTTGATGTTCCGGTACAAGCGGCAGTACCACCCGCCAGTTGTCCTACTATTCTACCTTGTTGGTCAAACAATGCCGAGCCTGATGAACCCTGCTCAGTTACACCCATATCCCAGCTTCCTACGCGCCACATATTTGCTGATGGATTTCCGTTAAAATTAAATGCTTGTCTGCTGGGCGATTGATTATCTCTACAAACTTTCATAATATCACCGGCCGGATGATGAATTCCCACTGTAAATTGTGGTACATCGGTAGTGCTTCGGTTCCACCCTGCCCAAACCAAATTCCAAGTCGTGGGTAAATTGGCATCAATATTTACCAGCATAAAATCAGATTTGGAATTGTGAGCTAAAACTGTTGCTCCACTGGCAGTTTGATTCCATGAACCATTTGTACTGTTTTGGTTTTGTGCACAAACAGGATTGGGACTTATCCAATTAAAACGAAATGCCCAGGTTGCAGGATTACCAACGTTACAATGATTTGCAGTTAAAAAATATGGTGCATTATCATTTTCGGTGTTGTTTATTAAAGTCCCTGAGCAAACAGAACCTCCCATAATGAAAAGACCCACAGAGCGCTTCAAAACATCTTTAATAAAATCAAAATCAGCACCGATGGAACAGTCGACATCTAAATTACAAGACCCGGAATAGTTCAAGCTTCTATTAGTAATACTTTGTGCTACTGAACGATAGCCGTGTACAACTTTTGAAATATTTATGCTTCCCTTATTTCGCTGCGATCGAGGTTCAAAATATTCTATCCAAACATTATCACCATCCACAAACCAGGTGCCTAAAAAGCCATCTCTTCGGTTTTGATCTGAAGTGTAAGCTCCCAATAAATCAGACTTATCGTCACTGTATAAATACAGGGTGGCTCCGGGCGGCAAATAGAAATCATCAAAAATAAAATTGAGTGTATTGGCTCCCGGTGAAAATATATTTAACCTCCAAATCCGGTCACCATTATCCAGTTCATCCCATACCCCGGTATTTTGGATACTCAAATCCACTAAAATTTCAACACCAAAACGCCATGGAACCTCCTTGATATTATCATTGATAAAATCTTCCTCTATTAACCCAATCAGGTCAATTTCTCCCATCATCACGGGTGAAACACTTCTCAACTGAGAAAGCTTCCAGCTCTTAGGCTCTCCTTGATTAGTGACCTGAGCAGAAAGTGTTGAAAAAATAAGTAGAAACGAAAGAAGTAAATATTTTTTCATGGATTACCCATATATGAAACACTAAAGTAATTCATTTTCAGGAAAAAACCATCAAAAAATAAAAAAATCCTCGACAATTTTAACGTTGTTGAGGACTTAAAAAATGTTTATACGTGATTACAAAATCAACATAGCATCGCCATAGCTGTAAAAACGATACTTTTCTTTAATAGCTTCTGCGTAGGCTTTTTTAATAAAATCGTGACCTGCAAAAGCTGAAACCATCATCAACAGTGTGGATTTTGGTGTATGAAAATTAGTAATCATACAATTGGCAATACTGAAATCATAAGGCGGAAAAATAAACTTGTTGGTCCAGCCTTTATAAGGGTTTAGGGTTGCCTGTGAGGAGACCGTACTTTCGACAGCGCGCATTACGGTAGTACCCACAGCACATATTTTTTTCTTTTTGGCTTTACCTTGATTTACAATGGAAGCACAGGTTTCATCAACTTCAAACTCTTCAGAGTCCATTTTATGCTTGGACAAATCTTCCACTTCCACCGGACTAAATGTCCCCAAACCAACATGAAGGGTAACTTCAGCAAAGTTTACTCCTTTTATTTCAAGTCGTTTTAATAAATGCTTTGAGAAGTGCAAACCTGCGGTGGGCGCAGCAACAGCACCTTCTTTTTTAGCATAAATAGTTTGATAACGCTCTGCATCTTCAGGCTCCACATTTCTGGAAATGTATTTTGGAAGCGGGGTTTCCCCAAGTTCTGTCAGCTTGTTTCTGAATTCATCATACGTACCGTCAAAAAGGAAACGCAATGTTCTACCTCTTGAGGTTGTATTGTCTATTACCTCTGCAACCAGAGTTTCATCATCACCAAAATAAAGCTTGTTTCCAATTCTAATTTTTCTGGCAGGGTCAACCAATACATCCCACAAACGGGTTTCAGAATTTAACTCTCGTAGTAAAAAAACTTCAATTTTAGCTCCGGTTTTTTCTTTGTTTCCGTAAAGACGGGCAGGAAATACCTTGGTGTTGTTTAAAATTAACACATCATCTTCATCAAAATAATCAATCAAATCTTTGAACATTTTGTGTTCAATGGTTTTTGTTTTCCGATCTAAAACCATTAATCGTGATTCATCTCGATTAAGGGTGGGGTATTCAGCAAGTAATTCTGGCGGTAGGTTGAAATCAAAATGCGATAGCTTCATAGGTATGTTTAAAGTTTGATTTTTTTAAGGTTGCAAATATACAACCTCAAAACAGGGGATGTCAAGTAAATTGGGATTTATATTTTTTTAAGACGCAAGATTTAAGACTTAAGACAAAAGACGGTTAACCTTGAAATCAAAAATCTTCCTTGAAGTGAATTCCCAGTTGTTGTAAATCTTGCCAATACTGCGGATAGGATTTTTCAACTACCTCAATGTTTTTTATTTTTATTGGGAAAAGAAAGGCAAGCGGGGCAAAAGCCATCGCCATACGGTGATCGTTATAGGTTTCTATGGAAATGGGTTCTTTTTGAAGATATTTTTCCACCGAATTCAAGCGAAAACTATCATCAGTAATTTCACAATTTCCACCCAATTTGGAAATTTCATTTTTCAAGGCTTGTAGTCGGTCGGTTTCTTTAATTTTTAAAGTGTGTAAGCCTGTAAACTCACAGGGAATGTTTAAACCAAAACAACACACAGTCAGGGTTTGTGCTAAATCCGGTGTGTCTTGCAAATTTAGTTGTAAGCGTTTTGGATAGGAATCATCTGTTTTTTCAAGTATCAATAAATTGTTTTGGTAAGTAGTCTTAACCCCAAAGTATTTAAAAAGTTCCGGTAAAGCTGCATCGCCTTGCTTACTGTTTTGACTGAAACTTGACAGTTTTAAGGTAGTTCCTATTGAGGAAAATGCACAACTTTCATAAAAATAAGAAGCCGATGACCAATCAGACTCTACCGTGAAAATGTGCTGTTTTAATTTTCCTTGAAAAGGTTTGACCTTGATATTAGTATCGGAAAATTGAACCTCAACCCCGATTTCAATCAACAAATTTAGGGTCATCTGCAGATAAGGAAACGAAGTTTTATTTCCCGTAAGGGTTATTTCCAAACCATTTTCAAGTTTCGGAGCAATTAATAAAAGAGCCGTGATGTATTGACTGCTTACTCCGGCATCGATGGTTACGCTGTTTTGAGTGAGTTTTTTCCCGCTTATTTTTAAAGGTGGGAAGCCTTCGTTTTCTATATATTCAATGTTTGCACCCAGCATTTTTAAGGCATCCACCAGAATTTTTATGGGTCTTTCTTTCATTCGGGTTGAGCCTGTGAGTATGACTTCACGATCGGGCTGACAGGCAAAAAAAGCGGTGAGAAACCGCATTGCCGTGCCCGCATGGTGAATGTCGATGTGATTTTGGTTTGAGCTTAAGGCTTTTTGGAGAAGTAGCGTGTCCAGAGAGCTTGAAAGGTTTTGGACTTGAATGTCTCCAAACAGTTTTTGCAGTATCAATAACCGGTTTGACTCACTTTTTGAGCCACCAATGTTTATGTGAGCATTTGAAACCGAACCCTTTTTTGTCAACAGGACATCCATATTGAAAAACCTTGCTTTTTGGTTTTGTAAAAATACAAAGCCAAAGTTGAAAGCCTATTTTAGTTTTTCATTATTTTGATGCCGGTCGTGGTCTCTTTTTGATTTTAGCGCCAATTTTTTATCAAAAGATGCTTGCAGGTCGATTCCTGTTTGATTTGCCAGACACAGCACCACAAAAACCACATCGGCCAGTTCTTCGCCCAGGTCTTTCTGTTTGTCGCTTTCTTTTTCGCTTTGCTCGCCATAACGGCGCGCAATGATGCGCGCTACTTCGCCCACTTCTTCGGTGAGCTGTGCCATATTGGTAAGCTCATTAAAGTAGCGCACACCGTGCTGTTTTATCCAGTTGTCAACTTCCTGTTGGGCATTTTTGATGTTCATAAGTTCAAAAATTTAGATTTTCGAAAGTATTATTTTTTCGGCTTGTTTTGACACAATAGAAGTATAATACTCTTTAACTATATCATAGAGTTGAGGGTCAATTACCGGTTGGTTAATGCGGTAAACAACTCTCAATTGAATGGTATTATTACTTTGTGAAATTAAAAATCGGAATTCACCAATGTCATCTGGAAGCTGAAAAACTTCAGCCTGTGGCATTGAATCTATTCTATATCCTTCAGGTATATTAATTACTACAGTATAGTTACTCAATTGCTTAAAAATGTAATCAATCGGATATTCTCTTTTTTCAGCTGAATAAGGGTGTGTAGTCGAGGTTTTAAATAATAGTGGACTTATGTAAATTTTACCGCCTATAACATCTACTGCATTTTCTTTTTTAAATTCAAAGCTTTCAATAATGGGTTGATATACATCAGTTTTATTTTGAATTTGATATTCAGAAATTTCTATATCCCCCAATCTTTTTTCGAGTTCATCAACATATATTGATTCAGATTTTGTTGCGTGGCTATTCCTAAATCTCAACGCATGTTGTTGGGTCTTCAAGACACGATATTTTCCATTTAATGAAGCATCCGGATTTATGTTGACTTCCATGTTTACTTGATATGTTGAGTGGGTCTTAGGCATTAACTCTATGAATGCAATTTCGTTTTCATTTTTCACTATTTTACCAAGCCAGTTAAGTGCTCGTTCTGGCAATACATCTGGAGCACTATACTTATTGGTAGCATCAAATAAAATAATTTGACTGTTTATTTTAACACCACAAATTACATAATTAAAACCTGAATGAGAAGCATGAAAAGGAACACCATTGCTCCTAGTGCTCACCAAAACAGGGCTTGCATCTATGTTTGCTTGTCGCATCATAGCAACTAACATTAGATTTATATCACCTACGTTTCCGGTCTCGTCTTGAAATGCTTTTCTAACTCCACTGTGAGGATAATAATCCATTTTTGTATTCCAAGTCATTTTACTTTTTACAAATTCAAATATTGCGGAAGCTTTTTCCATATTGTTGTTCGTATTTGCCAATAAAGCATTTAGTTCTCTTTCAAATAAATTTCTTGATCTTAATTCATCGTTAAAGTAGTTTCTATATACAAACTTTGCTACATCGTCCCAACTACTTGAATAAAATGATAAATTAGAATTGGGCATATTAGTCCATTCTAATTCAGGCATAATTCTAGACACATAATTGTTATAATTCCCCATATTTACTTCCGGAATAATTCTCGGAACATTGTTAACACTATAGATAACTCTGTTAAAAACAACATCGAAAGTGACTGTCTCTGCCCTTAAATTTACTTCATAAATAGAATTTTCTTGTAAACGAGGTGTATATGTAACTCTGTATGGTCTTCTTTCGTTTCGCTCGACTCTATTGACAGGAATAAGCAAATTTGAATTTACCCTATAGCCTCTCCATTCTGGAATTATCATTGTATATTCAGCAAAATCTATAGGTATTAAATCTTGAAATACAAATTCAGGTAATTTTATAGTATATGGTGAAGTTATCGTATAAGTATATTCAAGCACCGAACCTACTTTTACGTTCGGAAAAGTAATTTTTTTAATATCCCAAAATTCATTTAGGTCTTCGTCAAAAATATTGCTGTTTCTCACGCGTTCCTTTACAGACTTACCTCCTTCCATATTGTGTGTAAAGCCTCTGAAGTTTGAGAAAATAAAACTTTGCCCCCCACCCTGTCTGTATAGTGGAACACTAATTGTTGCATAATCAAAACCATCTGTATTGTATATTTTAATTCGTCCTTCAAAATTATATACATATTTCCAACCTTCTTCATACAACAATGATACTTCTCCCTTTTTATATAGAATAGCGGCAGAAGCCTCAGAATCTAGGTGATGTTCTGTTTGTTTTATCTCATCATCTGATACTCTTCCAAACTCAAAACGCTGAGCACTTAATTGAACACTCAAAATAAGTAACAGAAATAAAATTACTTTTTTCATGAAAAACTATTTTTTAATTAAAACTACTTTTGAATTATCCTGTTGATTTATCCGTGTAACAAACTGCCTAAAGTCTTCATAGGCATCGCTAGGATATTGCCCTTTTTTAATCAAATATTCTCTTTTGTACACTATCGTAAAGTCATCTACCTTTTCAATCTGGGTGATGTAATGACCAAATTTAGTTTTAATAACTGTTGGTGTGGGAAGATTTTCAATTGTGAAACCTTGTGGTAAAGTATATTCAAACTCATCTTTATAATGCTGCCCTCGATGAATTACCACCGGAAAACGACGCTCTCTGTATCGAGGTGGTATAGATACTATACTACTAAATGGATTGATAGAAAAAATCATTTTTCCGCCACTTTCAATTCCAAATTGATTGGCTTCAATTGATATATTTTCAGTAAAATGAATTGAATCTCTATTGTTTTTAAAATCTATGTTTGTAATAGCAATATTGTTTATTTTGCTCCAATATCTATTGTAGTGTCTGTGTTGCTCTTCTGCTGTATAACGTTCAATTTCATACCTGCTATAGGACAACCCTTTATTAAATATTTTAATAGTTGCTTTTAATGTTCCGGTTTCGTTTATCGATATTTTTGCTGTTGTTTCTCTTAAGTTGTCAGCATCTATATAGGCTGTTGTTTTTACAATTTCATTACGCTCCGGCCCCATTACCAATACATTTCTATTATCATTTCCGGCACCTATAAAACCAAAAGGAAGTGTTTGGCTGGTGCATTCTAACCAAGTATAGCCTTCTTCTTGCGGAATAGCAAGTATCACATGATTTCCCTGCTCAATGGAAGCAAAATCTTCATGAAAGTCATACGGGATTTCCTGTGATTGAATGTGGGTATAATATGAAGTAACTCCCACAACATCTAAAAGTGCTTTTGTATAATTAGTTAGTCCTTTACAGTCGCCATACTTCACGCGATCTACTTCTGCGGCTGTAATGGGCTGTAAACCGCCTATTCCCACTTGAACACTTATGTATCTTGTGTTGCGTTGTACATAATCATATACAAGTTTGGCTTTTTCGATATCATCTTCAACTCCACTCACAAGGTTTTGAACTGCTTCAATTGTTCTGTTTGAGAGCTGATCTCTTCCTTCAATTAGGTTGTCATAAAACCATTTTCCAAAATCTTCCCAACCTTTATTAGTACCCACAATTCCTTCATAAAAAAAGTTTTGTGGGGCAATTAAAACTTTAGGCGCAATTTTGTTAAAAGCAGGGCTATAAGCTTCAAATCGCAGTGGCTCTATATTTTTTGCTTGGTATTTTAGTAAACCCGGACTTTCTTTTTTTTCAATTTCAAATCCTTCAAAAGCAACTTCTTTATACTTTATCGATAGCTGATCGGGATTATATGTGAGCGTATAACTCGTGTTTTCTACTCCCAATTGATAACTTGAAACAAAATTGTGATTTGGAATAAAATGACTGTTTGAAAGTGACAACTCATATATCAATTCTATGGTATATGGATAGCTTACCGGAACGTAATCAACAGTAATATACCTCGCATCTGAATATAATGTACCTCCATCTATAGCACTGAAATCTCTAAAATCTCTGCGTCGGTATTTTCTAATTTCATTTCCGTTTGCACCATATATAACTGCCTCTGCCCTTCTCACCCGTACACTATTGTTGTAATGCACACTCCTACGGGCAAGTCTGTTCCCTTCTTGGTTTAAAACAGTTATAACTGAATGGTGCCTCAGCCTAACATCTCTAAGTGACCTTACCTCAACCTCAACACTGTTTTCTCTAACAACAGCATTGGCATAGTCAACCAATGATGATGGTATAGACTGAACCTGATATTTTTCTTTTTGAGCTAAGAGGGGATGGGTAAAAAGAAATGCAAAAAGGACTATAATAAAAATCCGCATTAACAAAATTTTAGGATTTTCAAATATAACAATCCTCTTTAATAATAAAAATAAAAAAGACTTTTTTACTCTTTATTTTTTGAATCTATGATAATGGTAACCGGACCGTCATTAATCAATGCCACTTCCATCATTGCGCCAAACTCTCCGGTAGCGACTTTTTTGCCTAATTGGTTTTCGAGTGTTGAAACAAATTTTTCATATAAGGGAATGGCTATTTCCGGTTTGGCAGCTTTTATAAACGAAGGGCGATTGCCCTTTTTCGTAGAAGCGTGTAGTGTAAACTGGCTCACAACAAATACATCGCCGTTTGTATCCATAACTGAAAGGTTCATATTCCCGGCTTCATCAGAAAAAATGCGAAGTTTGGCAATTTTTGAAACCAGCCAGTCTATATCTTCTTGGGTATCTTCTTCTTCAATTCCCAAAAGTATTAAAAGTCCATGGTGAATGCTCGCCACCTCACTTCCGCTGATGGTTACTGATGCTTTACTGACTCTTTGAATTACTACTCTCATAACATTACCCGCGCAGGCGGGTATCTCGTTAATCCCACCTAAGTGGGTAATTATTTTCAACTTTCTTCTTCCCAAATATCGGTTCTGTAATTTTCGTCTTCGCCTTCCAGAATTTGGATGTAGCTGCGATACCTCGACCAGGCCAATTCCCCATTTTCCAGACCTTCTTTCACGGCACAGCCGGGTTCTTTTAAGTGCAAACAATTGTTGAATTTACAATTTTCTTTTAATTTGAAAAACTCAGGAAAATAATCTCCCAGTTCTTCTTTGTCCATATCCACCACACCAAAACCTTTTACTCCCGGGGTATCGATAATTTTTGCATCAAAACTCAGGTCATACATTTCGGCAAAGGTGGTGGTGTGCTGTCCCTGCATATGTTGTTCTGAAATTTCTTTGGTTTTGATTTCAAGACCGGGTTCCAAAGCGTTTATCAATGTTGACTTTCCCACACCACTGTGCCCTGCAAAAATGCTCACATTGCCCTGCATCATTTCTTTCAACTTATCCAGATTTTTTCCGGTCTTGGCCGAAATTCCCAAACATTCATACCCAATCTCTCTGTAAACATCAGCAAGGTATTTAATCTCTAAAATTTCATCTTCATTGTAGGTGTCAATTTTATTGAACAACAACACTGCCCGGATGTTATATGCTTCAGCGGTTACCAAAAAACGGTCTATAAAAGCAGTAAAAGTTGGCGGATTATTGAGTGTAATCACTAAAAAAAGCCGGTCGATGTTAGAAGCAAGAATGTGGGTGCGTTTGGATAAATTTACTGAGCGACGCACAATGTAGTTTTCACGTTCTTCTATTTCGTGGATGATGCCCTGAGTTTTTTCATCCTTAGTCTGAAGTTTAAAAACCACTTTGTCTCCCACAGCAATGGGATTGGTACTTTTGATACCTTGCATCCTGAATTTCCCTTTGATTCTGCATTCATAGAACGAACCGTTTTCGGCTTTGACCGTGTACCAGCTTCCGGTGGATTTATAGACGGTTCCCTTCATGCAGTTAGTCGTTTTGGTGAGTGTGTTGGTGCTCAATCGATTCTTGATGAATGGCTTTAAACAATTCAGAAATAAAAGTTTCGCTCAGGTTTTGTGTTTTACCCTGCATTTTCATTCGCTCCAGCACCTCGTTCCATCGTTCTAACTGAAGTATCGCTACATTGTTGGTGCTTTTAAGTTTCCCTATTTCATCGGCAATTTTCATTCGGTTACCGAGGTTGGATAATATCTGCGAATCGATAGCATCAATTTGCTTGCGGAGCTTGTTGATTTTTAATTGATAATCAGCATTTTCGCCCTGAGTTGATCGCACCTTAAGCTGTGAAATTATTTCCAAAAATCGCTGCGGGGTGATTTGCTGAGCGGCATCGCTCCAGGCATTATCAGGGTCTGTATGTGTTTCAATCATCAATCCGTCATAATTGAGGTCTAAACCGGTTTGGCTCAGGTCAAAAATAAGGTCACGGCGACCGCCCATATGCGAGGGGTCTAGAATAAGCGGCAACTCCGGAAAATGATTTTGAAAATCAATGGCCAGTTGCCATTCAGGATTGTTGCGGTATTTGGTTTTTAAATAGGTCGAAAATCCTCTGTGTATCGCCCCCAGATTTTTAATGTTGGCACTTTGCAAACGCTCTATGGCACCCATCCACAAGGACAAATCAGGGTTGACGGGGTTTTTTACCAACACTATTTTATCGGTTCCGGCAAGGGCATCAGCAATTTCCTGAACAATAAACGGGCTTACCGTGCTTCTGGCTCCAATCCATAACACATCAACATCTGCTTTTAAAGCTTCTTCCACGTGAGCTTTGTTGGCCACTTCAACGGCCAGTTTTAAGCCGGTTTCGGCACGGGCAGTCTGCAACCAGCTTAACCCTGCTTTACCCACGCCTTCAAAACTTCCGGGACGGGTGCGCGGTTTCCAGATTCCGGCACGCATAATAGTGGCTTTACTGTCCTTGAGTTGTCGGGCAATGGCCAGCACCTGCTCTTCGGTTTCGGCACTGCAGGGTCCCGCAATCACCAACGGGTGGTTCAACTCCAGTTGTGTAAACCAGTTTGATTTTACAGATTGCTGTGTGGTTTGTTCAGTCATAAATTGTTTAAATTTTCCGTAAAGGAAGCACAACCGATATAAATATATTATTTTCGCTGAAGCGAAATAAATTCAGTTATTTACTGTTTTACAGAAATGACAAACGAGCATTAAGTTTTTTATTTGCTCATTTAGAGGTGCAAGATAAAAAACTTTTATGCGAGAGCGAAGCGGTTACTTGTACAAACTTTTATTTTGTAACATTTAAGTACGAAATAAAAGTTTTTTACAAGAAAATTACAACAAATCTGTCAGTAAAAAGACTGCCAAAAGCAGTAAAACCTTATTTTAAATAAAAATTAGCATGTCGATAGCCGTTGAAAATATCACCAAATTGTATGGCGAGCAAAAAGCACTAAATGGAATTTCCTTTGACGTAAAAAAGGGTGAAATTGTTGGCTTTCTGGGTCCCAACGGTGCCGGAAAATCAACCTTGATGAAAATCCTGACTACATTTATACCTGCTACTGAAGGCACTGCAACTGTCAACGGGTTTTCCGTAACCGAAAATAAAAAAGATGTGCAAAAAAGCGTGGGGTATCTGCCCGAACACAACCCGCTGTATCTGGATATGTATGTGCGCGAGTACCTGCGTTTTAACGCTTCCATTTATAAAATTTCAAAAAACCGGGTAGAAGAGGTCATTGCAGAAACAGGCCTCAGCCCCGAAGTTCATAAAAAAATTGGTGCGCTATCCAAAGGCTACCGCCAGCGTGTGGGACTGGCAAACGCCCTGCTACACAACCCAGATGTGCTTATTCTAGACGAACCCACCACCGGACTGGACCCCAACCAGATTATTGAAATAAGAAACCTCATCAAAAATGCCGGAAAGGAAAAAACCGTTTTTCTTTCCACCCATATTATGCAAGAGGTAGAAGCGATATGCGACCGGGTGATTATCATCAATAAAGGGGAAATTGTGGCCGATAAAAAAATTGCCGAACTCAAAGCCCATCAGGCACAAATCATTGAAGTGGAGTTTGACAAACCTGCCGATGAAGCAAAACTAAAGCAGCTGCCCAATGCGCAACAAGTGAGCAACACAGCTGATGATACCTACGAAATCACTTTTGACACCGCAAAAGATATGCGCCCCGCCGTGTTTGACTTTGCCCACGACAACACACTTAAAATTTTACAACTCAACACCAAAAATAAAAACCTTGAGGAATTGTTTAGGGAGTTGACGGGTTCACTTTAGTTCAAGGTTATATTTCTTTGATAAAATCGGTAAATGATAGAATATGGGTGTTTTCAATTATTTCTAGCACTAATAAATCAACGTCTCCGGTTATCAAATAATCAGTTTTAGAATCAATAGCCAGGTTTAATAGAAAATTATCTTTTTCATCACGACAAATCTGAACATCAGATTTTACTGTCACTAATTCTCCAAACTGATCAAAATAGTCTAAAATTTTTTCAATCTCGTCTTGAGAAAAATAACGCTTGAATTTAGGACGATTTACAACAACAAGAAATTCTTCAATTAATTCACCGGAAAAAACCAAACGTATTTTCTTATTTTCAATCAGCTTGTCTATTTGAGTGAAATTTTTGGTAATGAGAAAACTAATCCAAAGATTTGTATCAAGGATTACTTTCTTATTTTCCATAGCGGGACTTTCTTACTTCCTCAACTTCCTTTGTAATTTCTTCAATTGAAAGTTCATCCTTTGACTTAGCTCTCATTTTCTTTAAAAGCACAGAAAAATCAGATTTCTTTTTCTCTTTGGTAATTTTGATTAAATCTAAATCAGCAAGTTGTTTCAAGAGATTTTTTACTTTTGGATTTAATATGTCTATACGAAAAGTTTCCATCCTCAGATTTTTTTTATAAAACTATGAAATTAATTTGAAATTGAGAAGATTGAAAAGCCACTATCAACTATTGAAAAATAAGCCGTCCCGTATAAAATTGCTCTACCTCCACCACAGGTGGTTGACAAACTGCAATCACATCGCCCACACTGCGAATCTCCCCGCGAATGGACTGCCGGGGGTTGACAATCATTTTGTTGGTGCTGCGGTGGTAAATGTTCAAATCCTGTATTTCAAAGTCGGCAGCTTCCACTCTGCCGTCACCGCTATACAAACCTATAAAAGCTGTTTCTGCTGTTCCTGAGAGAAAAAAATTGGATTTACCGTTAGCGACAATACTGAAATTTTGCACATCCAGTTGCAAATTAAAATCACCCACGGTGTGGATATCACCCTCCACGGCAGTATCTTCAGAAAGCAATGCCAGCGACGGGAACGCCAACACACCTTCACTCAATACCGGCAGTCCGGAGCCGTTTCTGATTTGAGTAATATTGGGTGAAGTAACAAACACTTTGGTAATTCCGTAATCACGCACCAGATTGCAGCTGTTGCCGTTGTCAATGCGCAGCTCTCCGTTTTCCACTTTAAGTGAAATTTTACTTCTCAGGTTTTCTCCGGTTTCCAAAATTACTTTTTGCTCGCTGCCCTGTTTCACAACAAGCTGTACCCGATGACGCACATCCAGTTTTTCAAAATTCTCTAAAAAAATTTCCTCCTGAACAATGGTACCCGCAGCTTTAAAACAATCCCATGCCGAGTCTGAATCACAAGCGGTGATTACAAAAAACAAGATTAAATAATTGAAAAATCTTTTCATTGTTATACAAAAAATTCTAAAAACAAACTCCAAAACCTGTCACGATATTTCGGGAATCCAAGTATCAAACTTCAAAGTCCCCCTCCTTTGGAGGGGGATTTAGGGGGAGGATAAATCTAAAACCTCACCCCCACCCCAAACTCAACTGCTTCCGCCTTGGCGGCATGCGATTTTACACTCACCAAGCCAAATAGTTGTTCGCTTTCGCCAAAATAGCGTTTTATACCCAGTCGGTTGTACATCCTGCCTTCAAAATCATACGGGTAATACACATAATAACCCGCATTGACAAATGGTGCCAGTTTATTAATGCGCATTTGATAACCGGCAAATATCCCCACCCGTTTAAAATCTTCATCGCCGGTAATGTCGTCTTCGGGATAAGCAATAGCACGGTATTCAATCAGTTCTTTTAAAAAATAAGAAAGAAATAATTCAGTACCGACATACAGTGAGCTAGACTTACTCAATCGTTTATCTGCAAAGCCCGAAACTATCACAAATGGAAATTTTCCCATACCAATCACATCACTTTCATTCAATCCAAACCGAAGCAGGACATTAAATTTTATGGGTTCGCTGTACTTTTCCCGTACAAACGGAACAAAATCGGGCATTGTTTCCTGATTGAGAGTGTAATTAAGCCCCACATTAAATGCAAACGTATTGGTACTGGTATTGGGGGTTGTAAAATTTCCGTTGGAATAATGAAATAGCGAAATTCCGGTTTGAAACCCCAATCCTTTCCAGATGTTTTCTTTGTGGTAATTTAGCCTTAAAATAGTGGCACTTACAAAAGAAGACCCATATGCATTATTAAAATAATTATTATCATTATGATAAGGTTTTGTACCATAAGCAACTCCTGTATTTACGGAAAGCCTTAGGTTTCTCTTCAAAAAATACCAGCTAATGTGGCTGTACAGCCCATACATTTCCCCCAAATAAGGATTTTTCATATCCTGATAAGAAAATGCAAAACCCCAGTCGGGATAATTGTGCCTGCGCTCCCATTCGTTCAGCCCAAAAGTTTTGATGTTGTATTGCAAAATAAGCCCTTCCGGGTGATGAGTTATTAAATGACCAATATCCGGATTGTGTTCTAAAATGGTACCGTAGAAATAATGTGCTTCCAGAGTTGTGAAGTTGTTTTTCTTTTCCTGCGAAAAAGAAGCCAAAGAAATTAATGCCAGAATAAAAGCAGAAAACCATTTCATGGCTGTAAAAATAACAGATTTAAACTTTAATAAAAGTTCTTTGGTAAAATAAAATCCACAGGTTTTATTATTGTTTTTAAATACCTATTTTTGCTTGAATTTTATTGAAACATCCACTTCCGTAAAGAAGTGAAATCAACAAAAATTATTCTATTTTTAGCACATTAAATTCAAGCTATGGCCTATTTATTTACCTCAGAAAGTGTTTCTGAAGGACATCCCGATAAAGTTGCCGATCAAATCAGCGACGCACTTTTAGACAATTTTCTCGCTTTTGACCCGCAGTCAAAAGTAGCTTGCGAAACCCTTGTTACCACCGGTCAGGTGGTGCTGGCAGGCGAAGTAAAAAGCAACACCTACCTCGATGTACAGCAAATTGCCAGAGACACGGTAAACAAAATTGGCTACACTAAAGGGGCTTATCAGTTTAGCGGCGACTCCTGCGGGGTGATTTCCCTGATTCACGAGCAGTCGCAAGACATCAATCAGGGTGTGGATCGCGAGAATAAAGAAGAACAAGGCGCCGGCGACCAGGGAATGATGTTTGGCTATGCCACTTCAGAAACGGCTAACTATATGCCGCTGGCACTGGATATTTCACATAAAATTGTAAAAGAACTGGCCGAACTTAGACGTGAAGGCACTGAAATTCCTTACCTGCGTCCCGACTCAAAAAGTCAGGTAACCATTGAGTACAGCGAAGACAATGTGCCTCAGAAAATTGTTGCCATAGTGGTTTCTACCCAGCACGACGATTTTGACGAAGACGAAAAAATGCTCGCTAAAATCAAAAACGATATCATCAACATTTTAATCCCCCGCGTAAAGGCACAGCTTCCCGAATATGTTCAGGAGCTGTTTAATGATGATATTGTGTACCACATCAACCCCACCGGAAAATTTGTAATTGGCGGGCCGCACGGCGATACCGGTCTCACCGGAAGAAAAATAATAGTCGATACCTATGGCGGTAAAGGTGCTCACGGCGGCGGTGCTTTTTCAGGAAAAGACCCCAGCAAAGTGGACAGAAGTGCTGCTTATGCCGCAAGGCATATTGCCAAAAATCTGGTTGCAGCAGGCGTTGCCGAAGAGGTTTTGGTACAGGTGAGCTATGCCATCGGCGTGGTAGAACCCACCTCAATTTATGTGAATACTTATGGCTCATCACCGCTTAATATGACCGACGGCGAAATTGCCGAAAAAGTAATGCAGCTATTTGATATGCGCCCGGCAGCCATAGAACGCCGCCTGAAACTGCGCAGCCCCATTTACAGTGAAACCGCTGCTTATGGACATATGGGTCGCGAGCCAAAAACCATTACCAAAGTGTTTGAAAGCCCCTACTCCGGCAGAAAAGAACTGGAAGTAGAACTTTTTACCTGGGAAAAACTCGATATGGTTGAGAGAGTGAGAGAAGCGTTTGGGTTTGATTAAATTACACGGATTTACAAAAAACCTGCTTAAAGTTAATTTATGCAGGTTTTTTTAATAGCTTTTCACCATAAAATAAAACTCCCAAAAAAAGCACTCCGGCAAACAATAAGCCTGAAAGAAGAATTGTTGGAAATTTGTGCAATATAATTGCCATTAAAAGGTATAAAAGTGTCCCTAAACCATATTTTAAAAACCGCTCTGTTCTGTTCAAGTTTTGAGTGAAAAAAATAACAAAAAAACCTAATAAGAACCCGATAATTATACCTCCCATTGTACTATTAAAATTTGCTCCTGAACCAATGGTCATAAAGCCTAGAATAAAGACTATTGCAAAATTTATTATAACCAAAAAAAAGAATTTAATTAAAGTCTCTGAAGTTGATTTTTGAGCAGATAAGTTATTTGAACTTAAAAGTAAGTCGGGATCTAAATCCAATGCTTCACATATCATAATTAAGGTTTTACCCCTAGGTTCATTTTCATTACTTTCAATTCTTTGAATGGTTCTCAGATTGACTTTTGCTGACTCTGCCAATTCTTCTTGAGTTATTCCTTTTGACTTTCTTGTATCAAGTATTAGCTTTCCTATTGATTCCATAATTTTAGTTTTTTTCAAATTTAACTAAAAGCTACGTCAAGCAATAACGGTTTTTATATGACATTTTTACGGCAAATGGGTTTGTCACAACATATAAGCAAATTTCAATGAAAAACATCCGCAGATTTTAAGAAAATTGACTCAGAAACTCACCTCTCACCTCTACCCACTAATCCCTACAAATCATATTTCACCGTCAACATCACTATCCTGGGCATCACGCTGTAAAAAGAAGTGGTACTGAAGGTTTCATTAAAACTGTCTTGGTTGATGGTTTGCACATCCAACAGGTTAGTAGCCTGGATTCTGTATTCCCACTTGCTGTCTTTTTTCTGATAAAATAAATCGGCTGAAAGAAAGGAGTAGTTGTTGGTAATGGTTCTTCCTTTGTTGCTGTAGTCATACAAACTCCAATCGGCTTTAAAAGTAAAGTCTTTCAGAAAATTAAACTCAATATTGGCAAAGGGTCTGTGGGTGTAAAAAGTGGATTTTATACCGCCATTGTCATAATCGTTGAGCGTAAAGTTATAACCCACTTCAAAATTGGGAAATTCCCTGAAATTACTTCTCACAGCGGCACGGTAATTTTGGGTAAAGCTTTCAGAAGTGGTCACTTCATTATTGATTATGTTATTAAAGTTGCTGTAGTTAAAGTTGGTGTTGAGGCTGTATTCCATTCTTTTAATGCGCTTGCTGAATCGTCCAAAAAGCGACAGGGTTTCATCTGCAAAATTACTGGCCAGATTGATAGGTGTTGCCACCTGGTTGATAGCAAAAATCTGTGCCTGGTTTTTAATGGCATCTACCCGGCGGGTGTAATTTAAGGAAGCCGTCACATTGGTATAGTTAAACATATTAAAACTGAAATAAGTCAAATTAAAGGTGTTTGACAACGCATTTTCAAGTTCGCGGTTTCCTCTGAACATTCGGTTGTAGTTGTTAAACACAAAACCTTCGGCATAGTTGTTTACATCTGTATATTCAGCGGTCATAGCATATCTGAAACGCAGGCTTTCGGTGCGCTTAAATTGTGCGATAGCCAGAAAATCAGGTAGTATTTCCCAATTGTTTTGAGATGTGGTGCTTCCCAACTGTTCTGTTTTTAAATCATAATTGTGTAGGGTAACTCCCGGTGTAAACGTGAAAATTCCCGTGATAAACTTATAATTTACTCCTAAAAAAATATCACTGAAATAATAGGTCACATCATTGGCCAGCGGAAAAGTTTCACCATCTATCTCAGGAGTTTCATCAAAGACAATGGCACTTCCATTGTCTAACACCTGAAAAATAGACGAGTTAAACCGCTGTCGGCTTTGGGTGGTGCCTATATTAAAATTCAAATGGCTTCGGTTGTTGACAATATAATAGTGGTCAATTTTTGTGTCGAGCTTACTGGTTTGGATGCGTTTTTCCTGATTGATGTCAAAATTGCTTTGATTTTCATCGGCATTTAAAATTCCCGTAAAGGGTAAAAAATCCAGCACGGCATTGTAAAACGGGTCTTCATCCTGCCACAGATGCTGTACCTGACCGGCAAAAATATTTTTTTCATTCAGCGTGTAATAGGCATTTACATTTTGATTGACAGAAAAAGGGTTGTTTACTTTGTCTTCAATAATGTTGTTGTCGATGTTTCCAAAACTGGAAAACTGATTGGAAAATTCGGTCTGTTTTGCCAATCTTCCCATCACATCATAATCCATTTGAAAATTCAAAGAAGGCTTATACACCGAACTCAATTTCAACATGCCCAATCGGTTTCTTTGATCGCTTTGGCTTGTGCTGTTTTCTACTTCGCCGGTGGCTATAAAACTTCGCACGGTATTGGTCACAAAATTGGTTCTGTTGTCTGAAAGTATGGCAAAACCACTAATATCGAGTGTTTCAGAAGCTTTATAACTAAAATTTCCGGCAACAAACTCGGCTTCAATATCATTGGCCCTGTTGTTTTGGGTCACCAAAAAGCCCAAACCGCTGTCGTTGATGTTGAATCGCGTTCCCCCACTTTGATTGAAATTTCTGAATCCACCCGTGAAATTAAAATAGTCTCTAAAGGTAAAAGGCACATCGCCTGTGTTATTGAAATTGGTGATGATATTGATGCTGTATTCGGGACTGTAGTAAAACAGTTTGGGATTGGCCAGATACCTAAACTTTTCTCCATAACCGGCTCCTGCGGTGACTTCGCCAAACCAAAAATTGGTTTTGCCTTCTTTCAAACGGATGTTGATGGCCACTTGATCCTGCGTGTTTGTTACTCCTCTCAACTGTCCCACTTCGTTGTAGTTGCGCAGCACTTCCACACGGCTCACGGCATCGGCAGGAATGTTTCTGGTGGCCAATTTTGAGTCGCCGTCAAAAAAGTCCTTGCCTTCCACCATTACCTTTTGAACCACTTGGCCGTCCACTTCAATTTCGCCGTCTTCATTGAGTTCAAGCCCGGGTAAAGCTTTGATGATGTCGCCTAGTTTTCGTTCGTTTCCGGTAACGAAAGCATCGGTGTTATAGACTATAGTATCACCACGAATAATCACCGGCATTTCATAAATAATTTCGACACCATCCAGTTCGTCTGTAGCAGATTTCAACACCAAATCTCTTACAATATTTGAGCGGTCTTCACCCACTGTCACCTCAAAATTCAAGGTTTCAAAACCCAGGTAACTGGCCTGAAGCGTGTAGGTATTATTGAGCGGCAAAAGCAGCTGATAACGTCCGGTATTGTTTGTAATGGCATAGCTTTCAATCTTGTCGGTCTCTTTGACTTTGGCAATAATACTGGCCATCTCCAGCGGTTTGCCCAGGCTGTCTTTTACAGTACCGCTAAGGGTTATGCTTTGTGAAAAGGATTGAATGCTAAAAATTAAAAATAGGAAGGTTAAAGAAAAGCAATATTTTTTCATTTTTAAAATTTGATTGAAAAATTAAGATTAAGAAAAAGTTGAAGGACTACCCTCCCATTCTAAAGCGCATTCCGCCACCGCCGCGACGTCCACCTCCATACATTTCCTGCATTTCTTCCACCTTTTCACGAACAATTTTTTGGTATTCTTCCTGAGATACTTTTTGTCCGCGCGAGGGTTTTCTAATCGCTTCAGGGTTTCTGGGGTTTAGAACAATGCGTGTACACAATATGGAAGTTCTGTCAGCTTGCACCTCCAAAATCAGTCCCGGTAAACCGTGAAACTCTCCCGGCCCGTGCTGAATGGGGATTTGCGGTGTGTACCAGGCGGTAATGGTGATTTCCTTAGGGATTTCTATTTCATCCATGATATTGGTTTCTGTCGAATCAGTTTTAGCCTCTGCATCCTTTTTTTCGTCACTTGCATCCCTGTTTCTTCTCCGCATCGATTGCCAATCTGTGTCACCCAATTGCTTTACTGCCGTGGCTTTAAAAACCACATATTGACCTATTTGTTTAGACTCGTTAACCAAAGTCCATTCCAGCTTTGGTAAAGTGTCGGTAATTAAAAATTGTTTACCGAAGAACTCCTGCTCCTGTAAAAACTCGTTTGTCTTAGTGTTTTTATATTGCGCACCGGCTGTGAAATTACCCATCATCATCATTCCAAAACCACCGCCTCCGCCTCCCGGTGTGTCTAATCGCTCTTCCTCTCTATAAATAGATTCGTCCTGATTGAAGTTTAAAATATAGGTTTTTTCCAACGCTCTTCTCATCATTTCAGCTACTTGTTGGCGCATTTGTTCTGTCATTTGTGGCCCGCCAAAATCCATATCCATACTGGTTTTGGTTTGGTATACGGCTTGTCCGGTAAAATTTTGTGCGGTGATAGCAATTGAAAAAAGCAGTGTGAATAAGGTGACAATTTTTTTCATAATCTTAAGTGAGTTTCAAAATGTTAGAAACAAATCTAACACAAAAGTTACATTATGACACTTTTTTTAACAAAGGGTTTAACATGATTTGAAATCTTCATTTTAATTATCTTTTTAGTACATTTAGCTTTCCTATGAAGTACATAATTATTCAGATTTGTCTTTTCACTTTCGTTTCTTCTTTCGCTCAAGGCGAAATGAGTCTCAGCACCGTTGAAAAAATACCGCTTAAAGCGGAAAGGTTTGTGGGCGCAGACAATTTTGGGAGCATTTATTTTATTAAAAACCGAACGCTGCATAAAAAATCAACCAACGAAACTTTTGAGTTTAAAGATTTTCAGTTAGGCAACATGGGCAGTGTTGATTTACTCAACCCATTGCGAATCACTGTTTTTTATCCACAACACCAAACCGCGGTAATTTTAGACAACAAACTCAACGAAATCAGGCGTATTCCATTTTCTATGGAACCTCCCTTTCTAAACGTGGTAAATGCCACCACCGCAGCAGACAACAGACTTTGGACGTTTAATGAAAACAACCAGCAACTGGAAGCATACAACTTTCGGGACAAAGTCAATTTTACCCTTTCCAGACCCATCGCCGAAAAATACATCACCCACCAAAGCAACTTCAATTTTTGCTATGTACTGACCGAAAAAAAGCTGCGGGTTTACAATGTTTACGGAAGTTTAATAAATAGCATTCCGGCTGAAGATGTAAAGAAAATTTCACTTTCAAACGATAAAATTTTGGTGCTAAAAAAAGAGGGCTTGTCACTTTTAACCGAAAATCTTTCGGTGGAAACAGCCATAAAAACACCCGATTTAACAATAAAAGATTTGTATCTGTCTGATGATTTCCTGTATATTTACGATGGTGAAATTATTCACAAAATGAAGCTAACCAAAACTCAAAACTAAATTCATGCACGTTGCCATAGCAGGAAATATCGGTTCCGGAAAAACCACCTTAACAAGATTATTATCAAAACACTACAAATGGCAAGCCCACTATGAAGAGGTAGATGACAATCCTTATCTGGATGATTTTTATAACCAAATGGAACGCTGGTCTTTCAACCTGCAGATTTATTTTTTGAACAGCCGGTTTCGTCAAATTCTCGACATTCGCAACAGCGGAAAAAATGTGATTCAGGACAGAACTATCTATGAAGATGCCTATATTTTTGCACCCAACCTGCATGCTATGGGTTTGATGACCAACCGCGATTTTGAAAATTATAAATCGCTTTTTGACCTGATGGTAGAAGTTACCGCCAGTCCTGATTTGATTATCTACCTGCGCAGCTCTATTCCCAACTTGGTGGCACAAATTCACAAACGTGGGCGCGAGTATGAAAACAGCATCAGTATCGATTACCTAAGCCGCCTTAACGAACGTTATGAAGCCTGGGTGCATAAATATGACAAAGGAAAACTTCTTGTGATAGATGTTGACAACCTCAACTTTGTGGATAAACCCGAAGATTTAGGTTTTGTAATAAACAAAATAGACGCCGAACTGCACGGTTTGTTTGAATAAAAAATTCCCGCTTGAAATCAAGCGGGAATTTTTTTATAAACCATTTTTTATAATCACTGCTTTTTCAATTCCTCAATACGACGTTGCACGTCTTCATAACTTCCGGTAAACTCAGATACATTTTCAGTTCTTTCTCCATTTACGATATTAATAACAGTCACCTTAGCAGTTGTTTCATCTCCCTGAACAGAAGTTTCTACAAAAATCTTTCTTTCAATTTCTGAAGTCTCTCTTGCTTGCCCCACCTGGTCTTGTGTGATTAATCGCTGAGAACCATCTTCTGCGGTTACATAATATTCTGTAACAGTAGTAGCACTATCTGCAGTACTTTCTGCAGTGTGGCCACCTAAAACGGGTGCAATCACCAAACCAACCAAACAGGTCAACTTTATCAAAATATTCATCGACGGCCCTGAAGTATCCTTAAACGGGTCGCCTACTGTATCACCGGTAACGGCTGCTTTGTGAGCATCAGAACCTTTGTAAGTCATTTCACCATTGATCATTACACCGGCTTCAAAAGATTTTTTTGCATTGTCCCAGGCACCACCGGCGTTGTTTTGGAAAATCGCCCACATTACACCACTCACACACACCCCGGCCATATAACCACCAAGCGGCTCAGCACCAAAGAAAATTCCAATTAAAATAGGTGTGATAATAGTAATCAATCCCGGTAAAATCATTTGCTTTAATGCAGCATTGGTAGAAATTTCCACACATTTTGCATATTCAGGAGTGGCTGTACCTTCCATAATTCCGGGTATTTCACGGAATTGTCTGCGCACTTCGTGCACCATTTCCATAGCTGCTTTTCCAACAGACTGCATCGCCAACGCCGAGAAAATTACGGGAATCATACCTCCCACAAAGAGCATTGCCAATACATCGGCTTTAAATATGTTGATACCGTCAATCCCGGTAAATGTTACATAAGCTGCAAAAAGCGCCAAGGCAGTTAAAGCTGCGGAAGCAATCGCAAAACCTTTTCCGGTAGCTGCCGTGGTATTCCCCACAGAGTCCAAAATATCAGTACGCTTGCGCACTTCAGGTTCCAGTTCGCTCATTTCAGCCACACCCCCTGCATTGTCTGCAATGGGTCCAAAAGCATCAATAGCCAACTGCATTCCCGTGGTGGCCATCATCGCTGAAGCGGCTAATGCTACACCGTAAAATCCGGCTAATTCATAAGAGCCATAGATTGCTGCTGCGAAAAGTAAAACCGACCAGAAAGTAGATTTCATACCCACAGCAAGACCGGCAATAATGTTGGTTGCAGCACCGGTGGAACTGTTTTGTACTATGTCCATCACCGGCTTTTTACCCAAGCTGGTATAATAGGCCGTAACAAATGAAATCAAAGCACCTACTGCCAAACCAATACAGGCTGCAAAAAACACATTAACAGAAGCTACAGTTTTCAAGGTTTCTTCACCAAAGAAACGCATTTGCATTTCAGCAGGCAACATCCAGTCAATTAAAAAATAACTGGCAATTAAAGTTAAAATAATCGCAGACCAGTTACCAATATCCAACGCTTTTTGTACTTGAGCTTCCTTAGCCGAATTGTCTTTTATCCTCACTAAAAAAGTTCCCAATACAGAGGCTAAAACCCCAACACCGGCAATTGCCAACGGTAGTAAAATAGGACCCATATTGCTAAATGCATCGGTAAATTGTACCGTGCTGGACATATCTCTAATCACATAGTTACCCAACACCATAGCTGCCAAAACAGTGGCTACATAACTTCCAAAAAGGTCGGCACCCATACCGGCTACGTCTCCCACATTATCACCCACGTTATCAGCAATAGTAGCAGGGTTTCTTGGATCATCTTCAGGAATACCGGCTTCTACTTTACCTACCAAATCGGCACCCACATCGGCTGCTTTGGTGTAAATACCACCACCCACACGTGCAAAAAGTGCAATAGACTCTGCTCCCAGTGAAAAACCGGCAAGGGCTTCCAGAACGATGGTCATTTTAGTATAAAAATTATAATCGGCTATATCCATAAACTGCCCCACAAAAAACAGGAACAGCAAGCTTAAACCCAATACCGCCAAACCGGCAACACCTAGACCCATTACGGTTCCACCGCTGAAAGAAACTTTCAAAGCTTCGGGCAAGCTGGTTTTTGCGGCTTCTGCCGTGCGTGCATTGGCATCGGTGGCGATGCGCATGCCTATATTCCCCGCAAGGGCAGAGAAAAATGCACCTATGATAAATGCCGGAACTATCATCCAACTGGTTAATTCTACGATTGTAGAAATGTAAAATAAAGCTACTGATGCCACCACTACAAAAATGGACAAGAGTCTGTATTCTGCATTTAAAAATGCCAACGCACCTTCTTTTACGCTTTTTGAAATAAACTGCATACGGTCATTTCCGGGAGATTGTTTTTTTACCCAACTCATTTTATAGAGCATAAACAATAGCCCTATAACTGAAAGTGCTATCGGCAAATAAATTACGTTTGATTCCATATATTTAAATAATTTGATTTTTGTTAAAGCAGCGCAAAAGTATGAAATTAGGATAGAACAAAAAAAAACAGCACTACAATA
>ERZ869909.317-NODE-317-length-65641-cov-5.016671_pt1 | contig 65641 bp, 61 predicted proteins | sample MGYA00520892_ERZ869909 | MGnify/ENA primary metagenome ERZ869909 (study PRJEB32215, sample SAMEA104723947) | bioreactor metagenome | biome: bioreactor; feature: anaerobic bioreactor; material: water | place: China | collected 2015-03-12 ...
AGCTTTGGGGCGGCTGAAGCGCAGCGTAAGCCGTCCCAGCCGCGTTAGCGGCGACAACAGCGTCTTGTTAGGCATACTGCGCACCAACCATGAAAACCGGCAGCCAAACAGCAGCCGACACAAACATTACGCCTGTGATTGCAAAAAATGCTGCACTACCAGCTGCATGAGAAAAATATACCGTTGGGCTACTCGCAAGATGCTTATGAAAATTATTTGCAATGGCCTTGAAAGTTGATTTGATTATTTCCCACTGATACCGCACCCAAGTAAAAAAAGGTTTAAGCGCGATCAGCAAGCATGAAAATGCCATTTCTAAGCCTGCTACCTCTACAAACAGGAGCAGATAACCGGCAAATGGTGTTGCTACTAAAATAGCCAAGAACATCAGTGCTCTTTTTAACCAAACGTGGCGATTCAGAAAATCCATCTAATAACCTTAATATTGCCTAACGCTATAGTTAAGCCACTGTGAGGAGCGCCGTCGGCTTGAACGACTTGTTAGGCGACACGCCATTGATACCAAGGAACGTGTCCACCTATAAACTCTGTTACTTTGAATTCTTTACCGCAAAATTTACAATTAACAACAAAATGCGTTTCATAGTTATCAGTATCTACTGCCGTGTTGGCCACTTTAACAAATTGTCTTTTTTCATGATGTTCCGGATTAAATAACGAAGTGCTTTTATAAATAGAGCAATGACACCCGCCATTGCACATCTCTTCGATATAGGTCATTGCCATATCAAAGTGATTAGAGTTTCTATAAAAAGCCCCACCAAGATTTATCTTTCGAATTCTCGTTCTCCACTTTTTGACAAATGGAAGTAAATTTCTAAGTAAATCAACATCAGTAGAATCCAATACCGCCCACACACCATCTAATATTTCATGAATATCATGACTTTCGAAATTTTGAATAATCTTGCTAATTTCCATATTTTAGCCTAACGCAAAGCTTTGGTGCGGCTGGAGCGCAGCGTAAGCCGTCCCAGCCACGATAGTGGCGCCAACAGCGCCTTGTTAGAAGCAGCCGTGATCGCTCACTGACGGGTAGCTTCCAATGACTCGTGGTTATTGAACTGCTGAAGATCTGATAGAGGAATTGTAATCCCGTCTTTTTGGCAGCCCTCATAAATCTTTTGTACTCCGAGAGATCTGACTTCATTGACTAGCTCAGACTCCGTTCGATTGAGGTTTTCTGGGACGCTTACAACAAAACTCCACCTGCTCAACTGGTCAGTTCCGCCAAGTTCGATAAATTTTAACGCCGCCTCTCTTTTAAACCTTATCGCCCATGATTGTGCTTCAGTAATGATTGTCTCGTTTTCCATAGTATGTTCCTCTCTGGTCTTCTACAGCTTATTCAAAGGACCAGAACCCGCAAGTTGCGGCCAGAGCTTCCTTTGAGTTGTTGTATGCTTCGAGCATAGCCCTGCATCTGAATGTAAATCAAGCGTTTTTTAGTACGGTGATTTTTGTTGCGGTAAAGCGCAGGTAGAAAACCCGCGAGTTGTTATATAAAAACTCAAACAAGCATTGTGTGTTTCATTTGCAGGTAAAGTGGCGGGTGTGGGACTGCTGGTGCTGTTTTTCAGGCATAAAAAAAGGGCTGAAATTCAGCCCTTTTTCGCTGCGTTGAATTAACGACGCAGGCCAAGACGCTTGATCAAATCAGCGTAACGGCTTTGATCTTTGCCTTTTAAGTAGTCCAGCAATTTACGACGCTGGCTAACCATACGCAGCAGACCGCGGCGTGAGTGGAAATCGTGCTTGTGATCAGCAAAGTGACCTTGCAGGTGGTTGATGTTTGCAGTCAGCAAAGCAACCTGTACTTCTGGTGAACCTGTGTCACCTTCTTTTTGTGCGTAATCCGCAACGATTTTTGCTTTTTCAGCAGCAGTTAAAGCCATGGTGTACTCCAATTCTGAGTGAGTTAATGAATGTATTGCCGCCGATCACTCATTCAGCCAACAATAAAAAGCGGGCGCATTGTACCATGCCGGTGCGGCTTTACAAGCTTTATTGCTTGTTGGTACTCAGTAGCCGCCGCGGTTTCAGCTCGCCCTGCTCGCGTTTGCCGATGCCCAAAAACTGTTGCTCTGCACTGTACAAGCGCACAGCTTCAGCATCGGGCTGGTCGCAGCCAAAGCTCTGGCCATGGGCGATACGCCGTTGTTGCTCCGCATTAAGCGTTAACGCTTCCAGGCCATGCAAGGCGGCATCCAGTGGCAACAGCAGCTGATCCAGCGCCGAGAAATCTCGGCTTTGATGGCACGGCTCTGCCAGGGCTTCCAGCTTAGGTAGCGGCTGCATGGCTTCGACCTGAAAAGGCCCAACCTGGGTGCGGTGCAAGGCACTGACATAAGCGCCACAGCCGAGGGCTTCGCCCAGATCATCAATCAGGGTGCGAATGTAGGTGCCTTTGCTGCAATGCACGATAAAGTCGGCCTCGGTAAAATCGACAGGGTTCTGCTCGCTGCTTTGGCGCAGGGCCAGCAACTCAAAACGGAAGATGCTGATAGGCCTGGCTTCACGCGGTACGGTAATGCCCTGACGGGCGTATTTGTACAGCGGCTGGCCCTGATATTTCAGCGCCGAGAACATGGTCGGCACCTGCAGGATATCGCCACGAAAGGCCTGCATCGCCTGCTCCAGCTGCTGCTGGTTAAATGTCACCGGCCGGGTGCTGACTATCTCGCCGGCGGCATCGCTGGTATCGGTACGGATGCCAAAACGGGCGCTGACCTGATAGGTTTTATCGGTATCCAGCAGAAACTGACTGAACTTGGTGGCTTCACCAAAGCAGATGGGCAACAAGCCACTGGCTAAAGGGTCCAGCGCGCCGGTATGACCGGCCTTTTGCGCCTGATACAGCCAGCGCACCTTTTGCAAAATACCATTGCTGGTAAATTCCAGCGGCTTGTCTAAAAGCAAAATGCCGTCGACGGCACGGCGTTTCTGTTGCTGTGTCATTTAATCCTGCTTGTCGGACTCAGTACCGTTATCAGTGTCGTTATCTGACGCTTCATCGGCGGAACCAGCCGGGCGCTTGGCTTCATCGGCGCGACGGGCAGACTCGACCAGCGCCGTCAGGCGAATGCCTTCGTCCAAGGTACTGTCGTAATAAAACTGCACCTGAGGCACAATGCGGGTCTGGATCCGTTTGCCAATCAGGCCACGGATAAAGCCTTTGGCATCGTTTAAGATCTTCAGGTTGTCTTTTACCTTGTCCTGCTCCAGGCCAAGAAAGGTGACGTAAATTTTGGCGTAGGATAAATCGCGCGACACATCGACCTGCGACACCGTAATCATATGGTGCAAACGGGGATCTTTGATTTCGCGCTGCAGGATCACTGCCAGCTCTTTTTGCAGCTGTTGCGACAGCCGGTCGACACGGGAAAACTCTTTATGTGCCATCTTTTTTTCCTTTAGAAAAACAAACACCATCAGTAAGCTCAGCCCCTGATGGTGTTGTTATTTATGCAGTCGTGTTACAGCGTACGTTCGACCTGCACCACCTCAAAGACTTCGATTTGATCGCCTTCGCGGACATCGTTGTAGTTCTTCACACCGATACCACACTCGAAGCCATTACGAACTTCGTTGACGTCGTCTTTAAAGCGGCGCAGTGACTCCAGCTCGCCTTCGTAGATCACCACGTTATCACGCAGTACCCGGATAGGGGCATTGCGTTTGATCACGCCTTCACTGACGATACAGCCGGCAATAGCGCCGAACTTCGGTGAGCGGAATACATCACGTACCTGTGCCAAACCAATGATTTGCTGTTTGAACTCAGGAGCCAGCATGCCGGTCATCGCCTGCTTCACTTCATCCAGCAGCTCATAAATGATGCCGTAGTAACGCAGATCCAGACCTTCGTCTTCAACGATACGGCGGGCTGATGCATCCGCACGGACGTTAAAGCCGATAATGATGGCTTGCGAGGCAGCTGCCAGGCTAACGTCGGTCTCGGTAATACCACCCACACCACTGCCGATGATTTTGATTTTGACTTCATCGGTCGACAGCTTGCTGAGTGATTCGGTGATGGCTTCCACCGAGCCCTGAACATCGGCTTTCAGTACGATGTTCAGTTCAGACACATCGCCTTCCGCCATGTTGGCAAACATATTTTCCAGCTTGGCTTTTTGCTGACGCGCCAGTTTCACATCGCGGAACTTGCCCTGGCGGTACAGTGCTACTTCACGGGCTTTACGCTCGTCTTTCACCACGGTAACTTCATCACCGGCCTGCGGTACACCAGAGAGGCCAAGGATTTCGACCGGAATGGACGGGCCAGCTTCGCTGACGTTACGGCCATTCTCATCCCGCATGGCGCGCACTTTACCGTACTCGAAACCACAAAGGACCACGTCGCCCTGATTCAGTGTGCCTTCCTGCACCAGGATAGACGCGACTGGGCCACGGCCTTTATCCAGGCGGGATTCAATCACCACACCACGAGCCAAACCAGCTTTCACCGCGGTCAGTTCCTGAATTTCAGCCAAATCAAGCACCGCATCCAGCAACTGGTCGATACCGGTCCCTGCTTTAGCAGACACAGGCACGAACTGGGTATCACCGCCCCACTCTTCCGAAATAACGTCGTACTGCGACAATTCGTTGCGCACCCGATCCGGATCGGCTTCAGGCTTATCCATTTTGTTGATGGCCACAATCAAAGGCACACCGGCAGCTTTCGCATGCTGGATTGCTTCTTTGGTTTGCGGCATCACGCCATCATCGGCAGCCACTACCAGGATCACGATATCGGTTGCTTTGGCACCACGAGCCCGCATCGAAGTAAAGGCAGCGTGACCTGGGGTATCCAGGAAAGTCACCATACCGCGATCGGTATCCACATGGTAAGCACCGATATGCTGGGTAATACCACCGGCTTCGCCATCGGCGACCTTGGCTTTACGGATGTAATCCAGTAACGAGGTTTTACCGTGGTCAACGTGGCCCATTACGGTGACTACTGGTGCACGTGGCTCCAGTTCACCGGTCTCGCCACGCTCAGACATCACCGCTTCTTCCAGCTCGTTCTCTTTGGTCAGCACGAACTTATGGCCCATTTCTTCACAGACAATGGCGGCAGTTTCCTGATCAATCACCTGATTGATGGTCGCCATAGCGCCCATTTTCATCATGGCCTTGATCACTTCCGTGGCTTTCACCGCCATTTTAGCCGCCAGCTCAGCGACCGTAATGGTTTCACCAATCCGTACTTCCCGCTCGACCGGCTGGGCTGGCTTGTTAAAGCCATGCTGCATGCTGGACGGGGTTTTCTTTTTCTTGCTGTGCTTGTTGGCACGGTTAAAGGCTTCACGATCGTTACGATCATCTTTCTTTTTGCCTTTGGCCGGAGCCGCTTTTTTCGCCGCAGCACCACGACGACCTGCGCGCTCTTCGCGTGCATCCACTTCGTCTTCAGCTTGCTTGGCAAACTCGTTGCTGGTCAGGTGATAATCGCCATCTTCAGTGCCTTTGGCTTTTTCTTCCTGCTCCCAGCGCTCACGATTCTCTTCGGCCAAACGCTTGGCTTCTTCAGCTTGTTTGCGCGCTTCTTCTTCCAGCTTCCGCAGTGCTTCGGCTTCTTGCTGCTGCTTTAAGCGCTCAGCTTCTTTGCGGGCTTCTTCACGGGCAGCACGACGGGCCGCTTCTTCCGGATCGTCTTTTTTCTGCTCATCTTTACGCTTGGCTTCGGCAGCTTTGCGCTCAGCTTCTTCTTTAGCCCGGCGGTCGGCTTCTGCTTTGGCCTTGCGCTGTGCTTCCTGGCGCTCGCGCTCGGCTCGCTCGGCTTCGGCTTTGGCTTTTTCTTCGGCCAGCCGCGCTTCTTCCTGCGCTTTTAACGTCGCTTCATCCAGCATCGGCTTTTTGATGTAGGTTTTTTGCTTACGCACTTCGACCGTGACTTCACGGCTACGTCCAGCACCACCAGGTACGCTAAGCGTGGATTTCTCTTTCCGCTTTAACGTCAGCTTGGAAGGCGTCGCGGCCTCGGCACCATGCTGGCGGCTTAAATGCTGCAGCAAAGTACGTTTTTCATCTTCGGTGACCATGGCACCAGCAGTTTTGCTGATCCCGGCATCTGCAAATTGTTGTACTAAGCGATCAACAGTTGTATTTACATCTGTGGCGAGCTTTTCTATGGTGACATCTGCCATATAAGTTGTTACCTCCGTTGACCCATTAATTTTCTTCGCTGAACCAGACAATGTTTCTGGCAGCCATGATCAGGGCGGCTGCCTGATCTTCACTCATTTCTGCTAAATCCAGCAGGTCATCAACGCCCTGCTCGGCTAAATCGTCCAATGTAACTACGCCTTTGCTGGCCAGCACATAGGCGGTGTGGGTATCCAGACCTTCCAGTGCTAACAGTTGCTCAGATGGCTTAGCGCCTTCCAGTGACTCTTCTGAAGCCAGTGCCTGAGTGGTCAGGTAAGCTTTGGCGCGGTTGCGCAGTTCATCCACGATCTCTTCATCAAAACCATCGATGGACAAGAGTTCAGAGACCGGAACATAAGCAATTTCTTCCAGGGTAGAGAAGCCTTCATCCACCAGCACCGAGGCAAAATCTTCATCAATTTCCAGCGTACTGGTGAAGAGATCCATCACCTTGCTGGCTTCTTCCTGATGCTTCTTCTGCATGTCCTCAACCGTCATCACGTTCAGTTCCCAACCAGTCAACTGGCTGGCAAGACGAATGTTCTGACCATTGCGGCCGATAGCCATCGCCAGGTTGCCCTCTTCAACGGCAATATCCATCGAATGGGCTTCTTCATCCACCACGATGGAAGCGACTTCGGCCGGGGCCATGGCATTGATCACAAACTGGGCATCGTTGTCGTCGTACAACACGATATCCACCCGCTCACCACCCAGCTCACCGGACACGGCCTGCACCCGTGAACCACGCATACCCACACAGGCGCCAACCGGATCGATACGACGGTCATTGGTTTTCACGGCGATTTTAGCGCGCGAACCCGGATCACGGGCAGCACCACGCAGTTCAATCATTTCTTCACCAATTTCCGGCACTTCAATGCGGAACAACTCAATCAGCATTTCCGGGCGGGTACGGCTTAAGAACAGCTGAGCACCGCGGGCTTCTGGTTTTACTTCAAACAACAAAGCACGCAGGCGATCACCGGTGCGGTAGGTTTCACGCGGCAGCATGTGCTCCCGGGTCAGAATCGCTTCCGCATTATTGCCAAGATCAACGATGATGTTATCCCGGTTGGCTTTTTTCACCACACCGGTCACCAGCTCACCCACCTGATCCACATAAGCCTCGACCACCTGAGAGCGCTCTGCTTCACGTACTTTCTGTACAATGACCTGCTTTGCCATCTGAGTGGTAATACGATCGAATACGATGGACTCAATTTGCTCTTCCACGTAATCGCCAACATTCAGTTCCGGCTGCTCGTACTGAGCTGCCGATAGGGTAATCTCCCGGTAAGGGTGTTCAATCGGTTGATCATCCGGGACGACTTCCCAACGACGGAAGGTATCAAAAGAGCCGGTTTTACGATCGATGCTGACCCGAACCTCAATATCGCCTTCATTCTTCTTTTTAGTGGCGGCGGCCAGTGCGTATTCCAGTGCTTCAAAGATTTTCTCTCTGGGCACCGACTTTTCATTTGAAACCGCATCAACAACCAATAAAATTTCTTTTGCCATTTTCTTGCTGCCTCTGTTGGACCTGTCTGCAATCAGAACACAGGTACAATATTTGCCTTTTCAACGTTATCCATCAGCAAACGAAACTGCTTGCCATCGATTTCTATCACCAGCATATCCTGCTCAATCGCCTGCAAGATGCCTTTGAATTTACGACGCCCATCCTGGGGAATGGCCAGTTTTACATCCACTTTCTGACCCACGGCCCTGGCAAAATGCTCAGGGGTAAATAAGGGCCGATCCAAACCAGGCGACGATACTTCCAGCATGTATTCATGCGAAATGGGATCTTCGACATCCAAAATGGCACCGACTTCACGGCTGATGGTGGCGCAATGTTCTACTGTCACCCCATCTGGATGATCGATATACAAACGAACAGTCGAGTGCTTACCTGCACGCAACACTTCAATACCAAGCAATTCAAAGCCAGCCGCCGACACTGTTGGTGTAAGCAACTCGATTAACTGCTGTTCCTGCTTCGCCAAGAAAACCTCCAGAGCCGCCGGCTGGATTTACCCATGCCAGCTACAGGTGTTAAATAAAAAATGGGCGAAACGCCCATTCCACAAACTCAGTTTGCAGATATAAAAACGCCCCGAACAAGCGGGGCGAATTTACTATCCGAAAGCACTGATTTATCGCCAAAATCAATGCTGAATTAATCGTGGCGAGCATCACTACTGACGATCGCTCCACAGTTCGGTGACTGTGAGTTGGTCAAATTTAAAATTATAAAAAATTTTAAATTTAACGAAATTGGTTGCGGGAGCCGGATTTCGACCTTCGCCCCGCGGTTATAAAGAGGAGCCCGAGGGCGATTCAGTATAACCATAGATATTAATAAAATTGGTTGCGGGAGCCGGATTTGAACCGACGACCTTCGGGTTATGAGCCCGACGAGCTACCAGGCTGCTCCATCCCGCGTCCGTAATTGGCAACTATTATATAGCTGTGAGGTTAGTACCGCAAGGGCTAAGGCATTTAATGCCCGCTCTTGCTGTTGTAATTTGGTGCCGAGAGCGGGACTTGAACCCGCACGTCCGAAGACACTACCCCCTCAAGATAGCGTGTCTACCAATTTCACCACCTCGGCAGATGTGTCCGGCTTAGTTACCGAACGGGATCTCGTTCTCAGACGGTGTTGCTGGGACGGATTCTGTCATAGGAACCGACAAATCTTGCCATGCATCCACCTGGCTGCTTTGACCCGCTGTGTAGCGGCCCAGCACAATACTCAGAACAAAGAAAACGACAGCAAGCACTGTGGTGGTTTTGGTAAGAAAGTTACCTTTGCCCGCAGAGCCAAATACTGTAGAGGAAGCGCCAGCACCAAAGGCTGCACCCATATCAGCACCTTTACCGTGCTGGATCAGGATTAACCCGATCAACGATAAAGCCACCAACAAATACATCACCATAAAGACTTCAAACATAATTCGTTAACCCTTTGCGCTCAGGCAAATGTGTAAAAATTCTTCAGCATTCAGGCTGGCACCACCGACCAGACCGCCATCAATATCCGGCTGGCTAAACAGCTGAGCAGCATTCTTGCTGTTGACGCTGCCACCATATAAAACTCTGACTTCGGCAGCCGCTTTGCTATCGTACTGTGCCAGTTGCTCGCGGATGACTGCGTGGGCTTGCTGCGCCTGCTCAGGAGTTGCCGCTTCACCCGTGCCTATAGCCCAAACCGGCTCGTAAGCAATCACCGACTTGGCGATGAATTCGGGATGCGAAGCATACACTGCAGCTAATTGTTTCGCAAGCACCTGCCCGGTTTTTTCTTGTTGATGCTGCTGCAGGTTTTCACCAATGCAGTACACTGGCGTCAGGCCGTGCGCGATGGCTTGTTGCATCTTACCAGCCAGTGCCTGATCGCTTTCAGCAAACAGGGTGCGACGCTCAGAATGGCCGACCAACACCAGGCGAACGCCCGCAGCTGCCAGCAAAGCTGCGCTTAACTCGCCGGTGTAGGCACCCGCAGTGTGCTCACTCAGATTTTGCGCACCTAATAAACAAGATGCTGAGTTTGCAAAGGCATGCAACAGGGTCGCAGGCGGACAAATCAGCACATCCAGCTCGCTAAGATTGGCTGCCGCCAGAGCCGTAAGTACTTCTTTGGCCAAAGCATCAGAGCCATTCATTTTCCAGTTGGCTGCCACCAGGGGCTTGCGCATTGTCATGCCTGTTCCTTGTAATTATTGCGGCCCGATAGTACCCAATGCCAGCCGCAATCTCAAGTTTGTTGCCATGTTTTGCTGTTAACTGGCGATTTTAACCGCATTGGCAATGGTCTGGGCAAAAGCCTCTACCTCCGTCAGAACCTCCCCTTCTACCATCACCCGGATCAAGGGCTCCGTACCTGATTTACGGATCAATACCCGGCCTTTAGTGCCCAGTTTCGCCTCGACATCGGCAATGGCTTGCTTGACGTTTTGCTTCTCCAGCGGTGCTGTGCCTTTTTCAAACTTCACATTGACCAGGACCTGTGGCAACTTTGCCATACCCTGACTGATGTCAGCCAGGCTTTGTTGCTCCTGGATCATCGCTGTCAGCACCTGCAAAGAGGCAATAATACCGTCGCCAGTGCAGGTGTGGTCCAGATTCAGCACATGGCCAGAGTTTTCACCACCGATACGCCAATCGTGCTCACGCAGCAGCTCCATCACATAACGGTCGCCTACTTTGCTGCGCAAAAACGGAATTTTTAGCTCGGCCAGTGCCAGTTCCAGGCCCATATTGCTCATCAGGGTGCCCACCACGCCGCCATGCAAACGCTTTTGCTTCTGAGCTGCCCGGGCAATGATGTAGACAATTTCATCGCCGTCAATCACCCGTCCGGTGTGATCGACCATCATCACCCGATCCCCGTCCCCATCGTAAGCAATCCCCAGGTCCGCTTTTAACTCAACGACCTTTTCTTGCAATGGCACCGTGTGCGTCGCCCCACAGTTGGCATTGATATTCAGGCCGTCCGGGCTGGCACCGATGACGGTGACGTCAGCACCCAACTCCCGAAATACATTCGGTGCAATGTGGTAGGTGGCGCCATGCGCACAGTCCAGCACCAGGCGCACACCTTTTAATGACATGTGATTCGGCAAATGGCTTTTGCAAAACTCGATGTACCGGCCAGCTGCATCGTCTACCCGCACCGCTTTCCCCAGCTGCTCCGAAGGTACGCACACCATGGGTTGTTCCAGCTCATTTTCAATCGCCAGCTCAGTCTCGTCCGGTAACTTGGTCCCATCGGCCGAGAAAAACTTGATGCCATTGTCGTAATAAGGGTTGTGCGAGGCACTGATGACAATGCCTGCCTCGGCGCGGAAGGTGCGGGTTAAATAAGCCACCGCAGGGGTTGGCATAGGACCTAACAAGCGTACATCCACACCGGCCGCGACCAACCCTGCTTCGAGTGCGGTCTCAAGCAAGTAACCAGAAATTCGGGTATCTTTACCAATCAGTACTTTGCGGGTGCCGCTCTTCGACAGCACCCGGCCAGCAGCCCAGCCCAGTTTCATCGCAAATTCCGGGGTAATCGGAAAGTCACCTACTTTGCCGCGCACACCATCGGTACCAAAATATTTTCTACTCATTCCTTAACTCCATGAAGGGTCGCGTCTACCACAGCCAAAGCATCGGCCGTCGCTTTAACGTCATGCACCCGGATTATATGGGCTCCTTTAATGGCGGCTATTGTGGCACAGGCCAGACTGCCTGCCAATCGCTCTGAGACCGGCTGATTGAGTAAATTGCCAACCATGGACTTGCGTGACATGCCCACCAACAAAGGCAGCTGCAATGCCCGCCATTGCTCTAGCTGCTGCAGCAGCTGATAGTTTTGCGCCAATGTTTTGCCAAAGCCAAAGCCCGGATCCAACAACAACTGATGCCGCTGCATACCAGCGGCCAAACAGGCGTCAATCCGTTGCTGCATAAACAGCAGCACCTCAGCAGTAACATCCTGATAGATTGGCTGTTGTTGCATGGTTTTGGGCTGCCCTAGCATATGCATTAAGCAAACCGGTACACCGGTTGCTGCTGCCGCAGCCAGAGCGCCATCGGCTCGCAGCGCATAAACATCGTTGATCATATCAGCGCCAGCCTGAACCGCCGCTGACATCACTGCCGCTTTGCTGGTATCAATCGAAAGCACACAATCAAAGCGGCTGCGGATGGCTTCTATCACCGGTAGCACCCGGTCGAGCTCTTGTTGCAGCGGCACAGGCTCAGAGCCTGGCCGGGTGGACTCACCACCGATATCCAGAATGGCGGCTCCTTGCTGCAACATCTGCTCGGCTTGATACAAGGCAGTATCGAGTTGTTGATACTGGCCGCCATCGGAAAAAGAGTCTGGGGTTACATTTAAAATGCCCATTATCCTTGGTCGGGCTAAATCCAGCGTTCGCTGGCGGGGTAAGCTAAGTTGCATGCTAGGATCTCAATAAATAAAGCCAGAAAAAAACCCGGCAAGCCGGGTTTTTTCAATGTTCAACAATCAGTGCAGCTTGCCCTCGGATGGTTCAGCGTTCGAGCCAACCGTCTCCTCTGCATCTGAGTCATCGCTGGAGCTGCCTTTGCCGCCTTTATCGCGTGGCTCCCAGTTTTCCGGATCACGGACTGGTCGGCGCTCCATTAAATCATCAATCTGGCGTGCATCGATGGTTTCATACTTCATCAGTGCATCTTTCATCGAGTGCAGAATGTCCATATTGTCTTTGATCAGACTGTAAGCACGCTCGTAATTACGGTCGATAAAGCTACGGATCTCGGCATCAATGGTTTTAACGGTCTCTTCAGACATATGCTTGTTCTTGCTGACAGAACGCCCTAAAAACACTTCGCCATCTTCATCGGCATACAACAGTGGTCCCAGCTTCTCAGAGAAGCCCCATTGAGTGACCATTTTGCGGGCCAAATCCGTTGCACGCTCGATATCATTCGACGCACCGGTCGTGACCATCTCTGAACCATAAATCACATCTTCGGCAATACGGCCACCAAACAAGGAGCTGATCATACTTTCCAGCTGTTGCTTGCTGTAACTGACCCGATCGCGCTCTGGTAAGTACATGGTGACCCCCAGCGCCCGGCCACGCGGAATGATGCTGACTTTGTAGACCGGATCATGCTCTGGTACCAGACGACCGACAATGGCATGGCCAGCTTCATGATAAGCGGTCATTTCTTTGTCTTTTTCGGTCATCACCATCGAGCGGCGCTCTGCACCCATCATGATTTTGTCTTTGGCTTTCTCAAACTCATCCATGGTCACGGTACGACGATTGCCACGTGCGGCGAAAAGCGCGGCTTCATTCACCAGGTTGGCCAAATCGGCGCCAGAGAAACCTGGGGTACCACGCGCAATCACCGAAGGATCCACATCATCGCCCAGCGGAACCTTACGCATATGGACTTTAAGGATTTGCTCACGGCCTTTTACGTCCGGCAAACCAACCACGACCTGACGGTCAAAACGGCCCGGCCGCAACAAGGCTGGATCCAACACATCCGGGCGGTTGGTAGCAGCAATCACAATAATGCCTTCGTTGCCGTCAAAACCATCCATTTCAACCAGCATCTGGTTCAGAGTTTGTTCCCGCTCATCATGACCACCGCCTAAACCGGCACCACGCTGGCGACCTACCGCATCAATCTCATCGATGAAGATAATGCAAGGAGCCGCTTTTTTGGCCTGGTCGAACATATCCCGGACCCGGGAAGCACCCACACCAACAAACATTTCAACGAAATCGGAACCGGAAATGGTGAAAAAAGGCACTTTGGCTTCACCAGCAATCGCTTTGGCCAGCAGGGTTTTACCCGTTCCTGGCGGGCCCACCATCAGAATACCCGTTGGGATTTTACCACCCAGCTTCTGGAAGCGGGACGGATCACGCAGGTAATCCACCAGCTCGCTGACTTCTTCTTTGGCTTCATCACAGCCAGCCACATCGACAAAAGTGGTTTTGATTTGATCTTCACCCATCAGTTTGGCTTTGCTTTTACCAAAGGACATGGCGCCTTTGCCACCGCCGCCCTGCATCTGGCGCATAAAGAAAATCCACACGCCGATCAACAGCAGCATCGGGAACCAGGAGATAAAGATGGTTGCCAGCCAGCTGCCTTCTTCTGGTGGCTTACCCACAATGCGGACATCGTGCTTGTACAGATCGTCAATCAGCTTGCTGTCGTAACCACCTGGGATCACCGTCTCAAAGCGATCCCCATTACGGCTCACACCACTGATCACGCCGGAGCGCTCGATCTGCACTTCGCGGATCTGACGCTGCTCTACCTGCTTTAGAAACTGATCGTAACTGGTCATCCGCTCGGCACTGTCGCCAGGGCCAAAGCTATTAAAAATCGACATCAAGACGACGGCGATCACCAGCCAGACGATAAGATTTTTAGCCATATCACTCAAGGTTGTAACCTCTTACTTGCCGTTAAATTTAATCAGGCCACTACTGCGACTTGAAACCTGTTGCCACTATGTAGGCTTCACGGGAGCGGGAGCGCGAGGAGTCCGGCTTTCGTGATTTTACTGTGGTAAAGGCCTGTCGGACTGCTTTTAGGTAGTCCTCAAAACCTTCACCATGAAATACTTTGACCACAAAACTTCCGTTTTGCTTCAATACCTGGTGACACATATCGAGTGCCAGTTCCACCAGATAAATTGCCCTGGCTTGATCCGTCGCCAGGTTGCCACTCATATTGGGCGCCATATCGGATAATACCACATCTACGTTGCGACCTTCGATCCGGCTCAGTAATGCCTGCAATACCGCATCTTCCCGAAAATCACCCTGTAAAAAAGACACACCAGGCAAAGGGTCCATAGGAAGTATATCACAAGCTATCACCCGACCCGAGGGTGTGACCAGTTTTGCCGCCATTTGCGACCAGCTGCCAGGAGCTGATCCCAAGTCTACCACGGTCATGCCGGGCTTGATCAGCTTATCCTGCTGTTGAATTTCTTCCAGTTTAAAAGCGGCCCGGGATCGTAGCCCCTGCTTCTGTGCTTTTTGCACAAAATGATCATCAAAATGCTCTTTCAACCAGCGGGTTGAGCTGGCTGAGCGCTTTTTTCGCGTCATCTTACTACTCTGAAATGGCTATGACCTCTAGATGGCGTTACAATAGCATGAATTCAAGATTAAATTGTGGAAATCGTATCAAGATGGCACTGAGCAATAAACAAAAACAGTTTTTAAAATCCAAAGCACACGACTTAAAACCCGTGGTATTGCTGGGTGGCAACGGTCTGACCGAAGGCGTTCTGGCGGAAATTGACCAGGCATTGGATCATCACGAGCTGATCAAAATTAAAGTCCCGGGAGAAGACCGCGAGCAGAAAGTACTGGTGATGGATGCAATCGTCCGCGAAACCAAAGCAGAGAAAGTTCAGGTCATCGGTAAAACTCTGGTGCTATTCCGGCCAGCGAAAGAGCCAAAGATTCAACTGCCTAAGGCTTGATGCTGCCCCTCCGCTAAAAAACCAGCCCGGGTCAGAATGGCACGGGCCTCTTCTTTAGTCACCACAATAGCGCGCTGATAATCATCCGGCTTGGGTACATCGGTTGCTTTGGTAAATTGCCAGCGAAATAATGGGTGTTCCGGCAGCATGACAATGCCAAACTTTAACTGATGCTGAAAGCACCAGCTTGAGTTCTCTTGCAGCTTAGTAAACACATCTGCCGGGCATGCCTGCCAATCGGTGCCATCCAACGACATTGCCCAGGGTCTGCCTGCAAACGACAACGCCATCTGGCGCAGTTGCCGGATATAATCTTCAACGGTTAAATTTGTCCAGGTCCCTCTGGCCGTCAACCAGATCGTCTGGTCTTCTTTGATCAGTTCAAACTTGCTTTTGGCAGAATGCATCAAACAACCTCATCACGTCCAAGAAACTCAGTGTAATGGATAGACGTTCGTTAGCAGGTCTGACCGGCGACTAGCATGCGACCAATGCGCAAAAAAAAGCGGCCGAAGCCGCTTTTCTCATAAAGCCAGTCTGCTTAGAGGTACTGCACATCGGTGATTTCAAATTCAACCATGCCTTTTGGCGTGTTGATCGTCACCACATCGTCCTGCTCTTTACCGATCAGGCCACGCGCGATGGGTGAATTCACCGAAATCAGGTTCTTTTTAATATCGGCTTCATCATCGCCGACGATGCGATAACTGACTTCTTCCTCGGTATCGAGGTTCAGAATCGTCACTGTAGCACCAAAAATCACCTTGCCATTATTTGGCATGCTGCTGACATCGATGATTTGGGCATTGCCCAGTTTGCCTTCGATATCCTGGATACGGCCTTCGCAAAAGCTCTGAGCCTCCCGTGCAGCGTGGTATTCAGCATTTTCTTTCAAATCACCATGTTCACGCGCATCGGCAATGGCCTGAATAATCTGCGGTCTTTTTACTGACTTCAATTCATTCAGTTCAGTGCGCAGCATTTCTGCGCCCTGAACTGTCATTGGTATTTTCATCCGTTTACTCTCTTATGCAGCTCCTGCACCGATGTCACTTGCTCAAAAGCACTGGCAGCATTGGCTTTGCACGTTGCAAAAGCAGCATTTAATGTCGTTGTGTAGTTGGCTTTGTATTGCAGAGCACCACGACGCAACACCTTGGAATCTTCAATCGCCTGACGCCCTTCGGTGGTGTTTACCATGTAGCTGTATTCACCATTTTTGATGCGGTCCAAAATATGCGGCCGGCCTTCCGATACCTTGTTTACAACCCGGCAAGCGACACCAGCCTGTTGCAAGGTCGTTGCCGTGCCTTTGGTCGCATCGAGTTCAAAACCGAGTGCTACCATGTGTTTGGCCAGCTCAATCACCCGCACTTTATCGCTGTTACGAACCGAAAGTAAAGCACGGCCCCCAGTCGGGATCAAGGTACCACAACCAAGTTCAGCTTTAGCAAAGGCCTCTTCAAAGGTATCGCCAACCCCCATTACCTCACCGGTAGAACGCATTTCCGGACCAAGGATGGGATCCACACCAGGGAACTTGTTGAAAGGAATCACCACTTCTTTCACCGAGAAATAGGGCGGTATGACTTCTTTGGTGACACCTTGCTCAGCCAGACTACGGCCGGCCATGCAACGGGCGCCCACTTTAGCAACCTGAATACCAGTGGCTTTGGAAACAAAGGGGACGGTACGAGCTGCCCTTGGGTTGACCTCAATCAGGTAGACTTCACCATCTTTCACCGCAAACTGAGTGTTCATCAAACCAACCACACCCAGCTCCAGTGCCAGTTTACGCACCTGTTCGCGCATTACATCCTGGATTGCCGGCGACAAACTGTGCGGTGGCAAAGTACAGGCCGAGTCGCCAGAGTGCACACCCGCTTGTTCAATGTGCTCCATAATGCCGCCAATCACAACGTCCTTGCCATCGCAGATGGCATCGATATCCACTTCAATGGCATCGTCCAGGAAGTTATCCAGCAGCACCGGCGCTTCATTGGATACACTGACCGCATCCGTCATGTAACGCTTTAAATCGGTTTCATCATAGACGATTTCCATCGCCCGGCCACCCAGTACATAGGAAGGCCGCACTACCATCGGGAAGCCAATATCACCGGCTTTGAGCAACGCTTCTTCCAGACTGGTAACGGTGGCATTTTTCGGCTGTTTCAGGCCAAGGCGATCGACCGCTTGCTGGAAACGCTCGCGATCTTCGGCCCTGTCTATCGCATCCGGCGAAGTACCAATGATAGGCACACCTGCTGCTTCCAGTGCACGAGCCAGCTTCAGTGGCGTTTGACCACCGTACTGAACAATCACGCCTTTCGGCTGTTCTTTGGCGACAATTTCCAGCACATCTTCCAATGTGATGGGCTCAAAGTACAATCGATCCGAGGTATCGTAATCGGTAGACACGGTTTCCGGGTTGCAGTTGACCATAATGGTTTCATAACCGTCTTCACGCAGTGCCAAGGCAGCGTGAACACAGCAGTAGTCAAATTCAATACCCTGACCAATGCGGTTTGGACCGCCCCCCAGAATCATGATTTTATCGCGATTGGTTGGTGCCGATTCACATTCTTCATCGTAGGTGCTGTACATATAGGCGGTATTGGAAGCAAACTCAGCGGCACAGGTATCCACCCGCTTGTACACCGGGTGCAAGCTGTAACCATGGCGCTTTTTGCGCACTTCGTGTTCACTGACACCCAGCAAATCGGCGATGCGTTTGTCTGAAAAGCCTTTACGCTTGTAGCGGCGCAGACTGGCTTCATCCAGTCCAGAGAAGCCCGCATCGTAAATGGCTTGTTCTTCCAGCACCAAATCTTCCAGTTGCACCAGGAACCAGGGATCCACTTTGGTCAGTTCAAAGATTTCCTGCTGACTCATGCCAAAACGAAATGCATCGGCAATGTACCAGATACGGTGGGCACCCGGCTCCTTCAACTCACGCACCAAACGCTCTTTTGCATCCGGTGCCGACAGGTCTTGTATCGGATCCAAACCAGAGACACCAATCTCCAGGCCGCGTAAGGCTTTTTGCATCGACTCTTGTTGATTACGACCAATCGCCATCACCTCACCCACCGACTTCATCTGAGTGGTCAGACGGTCGTTGGCACCAGCAAACTTTTCAAAGTTAAAGCGCGGTACCTTGGTGACCACGTAGTCAATGCTGGGCTCAAATGATGCAGGCGTGATGCCGCCGGTGATTTCATTGGCCAGTTCATCCAGTGTATAACCCACTGCCAGTTTGGCCGCGACCTTGGCAATCGGAAAACCTGTGGCTTTAGACGCCAGGGCGGAGGAGCGTGATACCCGTGGGTTCATTTCGATAATGACCATGCGGCCATCGTCCGGGTTGATACCAAACTGCACATTGGAGCCACCGGTTTCTACGCCGATTTCACGCAACACCGCCAGTGAGGCATTACGCATTAACTGGTATTCTTTATCGGTCAGGGTTTGCGCTGGTGCAACCGTGATGGAGTCGCCGGTATGCACGCCCATCGGATCAAAGTTTTCAATCGAGCAGACAATGATGCAGTTGTCGTTTTTATCCCGCACCACTTCCATTTCGTACTCTTTCCAACCAATCAGCGACTCATCAATCAGCAGCTCTTTGGTCGGTGAAAGGTCCAGACCACGGGTACAGATTTCTTCAAATTCTTCACGGTTATAAGCGATGCCGCCACCTGAGCCCCCCATGGTAAAAGACGGGCGAATGATGCACGGAAAACCGATGTCTTCCAGCACGGCATAGGCTTCTTCCATCGAGTGAGCCATACCTGCACGTGGACACTCCAGACCGATGGAGCGCATGGCTTTGTCGAAACGGCTGCGGTCTTCGGCTTTATCGATGGCATCCGCAGTGGCGCCAATCATTTCGACATTGTATTTCTTTAATACTCCATGACGCTCCAGATCCAGTGCACAATTCAGCGCTGTCTGGCCACCCATGGTGGGTAATACAGCACAAGGCCGCTCTTTTTCAATGATCTTTTCTACCACCTGCCAGTGAATTGGCTCAATGTAGGTGGCATCGGCCATTTCAGGATCGGTCATGATGGTGGCCGGGTTCGAGTTCACCAACACCACCCGGAAGCCTTCTTCACGCAAGGCTTTACAGGCCTGGGCACCGGAGTAGTCAAATTCACAGGCCTGGCCAATCACGATTGGGCCGGCGCCAAGGATAAGAATGCTTTTTAAATCAGTACGTTTTGGCATAATTTACTCTGTCTTTCCTCGCTAGCCTGAATTAATGCTGACGCTGACGCATCAGATCGATAAAGTGATCGAACAGCTCGGCCGCATCGTGTGGCCCGGGGCTTGCTTCCGGATGGCCCTGAAAACTAAAGGCTGGTTTGTCGGTACGGTGAATGCCTTGCAAGCTGCCATCAAACAAGGACTTGTGCGTTGCCCGCAAGTTGGCCGGTAAGCCGTCTTCTTCCACCGCAAAACCATGGTTTTGCGCCGTGATCATCACTTTGTTGTTGTCGAGGTTTTGCACCGGATGGTTACCACCATGGTGACCAAATTTCATTTTGCTCGTCTGGGCGCCACTGGCCAGTGCCAGCAATTGGTGACCCAGGCAGATACCAAAGATCGGAATATCGGTGTTGAGCAGTTCCTGAATGGCAGTAATGGCATAATCGCACGGTGCCGGATCACCAGGACCATTGGAGAGGAAGATGCCATCCGGATTCAGTGCCAGCACATCGCTGGCAGAAGTTTGCGCCGGCACGACCGTCAGACGGCAGCCCCGGTCGACCAACATCCGCAAAATATTGCGCTTCACGCCATAATCATAAGCAACCACATGAAAAGGGGTTGCTGCCGGGCTGACAAAACCTTTGCCCAGCTGCCAGCTGCCTTCGGTCCAGCTGTATGGCTCGGTCACGGTGACTTCTTTCGCTAAATCCATGCCTTTTAAGCCAGGGAAAGATTTCGCCTGCGCCAGTGCTTTCCCGGCGTCCAGCTCAGTACCTGCCATCAAACAGCCATTTAAGGCGCCTTTTTCACGAAGGATCCGGGTCAATTTGCGGGTGTCGATATCGGCAATGCCGAGGATGCCGCGTTGCTTTAAGTAGTCGGAGAGCGAAGCCTGATTACGGAAGTTGCTGGCCAGCAGTGGAAGGTCTCGAATGATCAGGCCTTTGGCCCAGATCCGGCTGGATTCTTCATCTTCATCATTGGTGCCGGTATTGCCAATGTGCGGGTTGGTCAGGGTGACCATTTGTTCAGCATAGGAGGGGTCGGTTAAGATCTCCTGATACCCGGTCATCGAGGTATTGAATACCACCTCTCCGACTGAAACTCCTTCGGCACCGATGGCCGTACCATGAAATACAGTGCCATCTTCTAAAACCAGCAAGGCAGACGTCGTCAAAATAACCTCCAAACAGCAAAAAACGGGCTTAAACCTGCTCGTTCAACACCCGTTTTTAATCCAAAGCAACTATCCCCAATTTGCCCAGGCAAATTCTCGGTATTTTATGCCAACTTGGCTAAAACGTCTAATGCTTTTTTGAAGTTCGTAGGAAATCATCCCTTTTGTATTATTTCTTCCACTAAACTGCAAAAGTCTAGTTCAAATCGTCCAATCCAAGCACTTGTTGCATGGAATAAAGTCCCGGCTGTTTGTTTTGCAACCAGAGGGCAGCCCTGATAGCACCTTGGGCGAAGGTGGTTCTGCTGCTCGCTTTGTGAGTTATTTCTAATCTTTCGCCTAAATCAGCAAAGAGAGCGGTATGATCGCCAATTATGTCGCCGCCACGCACGGTGGCAAAACCTATGGTGTTGTGCTCCCGCTCACCAGTCATGCCTTCACGGCCATAAACAGCACAGTCGGCCAAATTCCGCCCCAGTGTTTTGGCGATGCTGGCCCCGATGGCCATGGCGGTGCCGGACGGTGCATCTTTTTTAAAACGATGATGCGCCTCGATAATTTCAATATCGGCCGTCTGCCCCATCACTTTGGCGGCGGTCTGCACCAGGTGCAGGAGTAAATTCACGCCTACACTCATATTGGGAGCCCAGACGATGGGGATCTGCTGGCTGGCTTGCTGCAGCTGTTGATACTGCGCATCGGTCAGACCCGTCACTCCAATCACCATGGCTTTCTTGGCCGCCACCGCCAAAGCCAGATGCTCCAGCATGGGCTCTGGCATGGTGAAATCGACCCAGACATCAGCCTCGGCTAAAGCCTCAGCCGAGGTAGCCTGCAGCGGCACATTCAGTTTGCCACAAGCGGCCACTTCACCGGCATCCAGACCAAGCCAGTTGGAGCCAGCCCGAACTGTGGCTGCCCCCAGTGTCAGTTGTTGCTCCTGACAAACCTGTACCAGCGCCCGGCCCATCCGGCCATTGGCACCAAAAACTCCGATTCTTGCCATTGCGTTTTCTACCCATTGAATCATCGCGCAGTATTAAAACAGAAGTGGGCTCAACTTTGAAGCAATAACACGGTAGCCCCTGTAACAAGTTTAAGTTCACAACTAAATGGACATTTATCAGAGATTTATCAGGTTTATTTTTTAAGCTTGGTCTATTGATAACGTTGTGCCTTTTGAGCAGTGTTCCCAGAGTTCTCTCATCACTAAGGAGTTTTTCATGATTGAAGCCTATTTAGGTGAAATACGTATGTTCGCCGGTAACTATGCCCCTGAAGGCTGGGCTTTTTGTGCCGGCCAGGAGCTTCCGATCAGCAGCAATACTGCGCTTTACTCCATTTTAGGCACCACTTATGGTGGCAATGGTACTTCAACCTTTAAACTACCCAACTTGCAAGGACGGGTACCGCTCTGCGCAGGCCAAAGCCCGGGCACCAGCCATTATCTGGCCGGGCAATCCAGCGGGCAGGAGCAGCAAAGCCTGAGCCCGGCGCAAATACCTGCCCATACGCACAGCATCGATTTGAATGCAACCGCCTCCCTGACCTTGGCACAGCAAGCGTCAACTGATGCCGCTAATGCCAGTACACCCGGTGACACTGTGGTGCCAGCAAAAATCTCAACGGGCATCACTGCCACCAATGCTTACAGCAACAATGCCAATACAACTCTAAAACCAATGACCGGCAACGCCACTGTAAAGCTGGAAGGTAACAGTGGCATCACAGGTGCAGGTAGTCCTGTCAGCGTCATGCAACCCTATACCGCAGTGAGCTTTATTATTGCGTTGGAAGGCATTTACCCAAGTAAGAACTAACCCGCTTCTACTTTGAAATAGCAGGGATGCCATTTAAAGTAGCAACGAATGAAACAATGGCGCTTGCCGCAAGCGCCATCATGCTTTAGAAGATCATGATGATCTGCAGCTCAGTAAAAGGATACAGCGCTATGTGGACACTCTTGTTTAGCCCGATCAGAACATACAGCAACCACCTGTTCAGTCTGCTTATACTTAGCTATGTCCTGTTATTTTCAGCCGCAGCTAGCGCTACAGACTGCACCATCACTTCCACGGTAGCTCAAATCTCTGACATAACCCAGTCGAATTTTGACAATCAAGCTATTGGGCAAAGCTTTACCGCCTGCAAAGACGGCCGTATTAAAGAGCTGCGGTTACTTAGCTATTTAGATGGAACAGAATATCAAGTTGCAGATCGTAATGAACTGACTATCACCCTGTATCAAGGCGATGGATTGGCGGGTACCGAGTTAGGTACTTTTACTTTCAGTACTAATTTGTTGCATGAACACTCAGCGCTGGATGATTATTCCATTATCCCCATGAGTGACGGCAACTTCGTGCTGAGCAGCGGCCAACTCTATACCTTTTATTTTGCTGGTGGAGGTGAGAATACTTTCTTTGGTATTTACAATAATGGTGGGGTAGCGGCCCCTTATGCCGGGGGCCAGTTCTATTTCGATGGAGCTGGTTTTCCGGATCGCGATCTAATGTTCCAACTGGTGATGGAGGATGCACCGGTCGCCAATGACCCACCCACCGATATCCTGCTTAGCAGCAGCAGTGTCAACCAAAGCGGTGGTGTCAATTCGGTGGTAGGCAGCTTAAGCTCTGTCGATCCTGATGATGGCGATACACATACGTACAGCTTAGTCGCCGGTGCTGGCGATACCAACAACGGCAGCTTCAATATCAGTGGCGACCAACTGCGGGCCAATAATGCATCGAGCCTGGCCGCAGGCAATTACAGTGTTCGAATTCGTACGACCGACAGTGCTGCTAATACCTTTGAGAAAGCCTTTACTCTGACGGTGCTGGATGATGTGCCTCCCATCGTCAACTCTGTGTCTGTCCCGCCCTATGATATCTACAGGGCCGGGCACTCACTCGACTTCACCATCAATGCCTCCGAAGCGCTTATTGTGAATACAGCAGGTGGCACGCCCCGGATCGCGCTGGATATTGGCGGTACCATTCGCTACGCCAGTTATATTAGCGGTAGCGGCACCACCGCAGTGGTCTTTCGCTATAGCATCCAGGCAGGCGATAACGACTTGGATGGCATAGAGATTGGTACTTTGCAGCTCAATGGCGGCACCATGCGGGACGGTGCAGGCAACAACCTGAATTTAACCCTGAACAGCGTCAGCGATACATCCGGCGTTTTGGTGGACACCAGCCCTCCCTCAATCACCGCCATTGCCAATCAGACGGTTGTGGTGGGTGAATCCACTGCGGCGCTGGGATTCACCATTGGCGACAACCTGACAACCGCTGGCAGCTTGTCGGTAAACCGGGCATCATCCAATACTATTGCCGTGCCGCTGGCCGATGTGGTGCTGGGCGGTGGCGGTGCCAATCGTACCGTCACCATCACCGGGGGCGATACCGGCACCTCCACCATCACCATTACCGTGACCGATGCTGCTGGTAACAGTGCCCAGCAAGCCTTTCAGGTGGAAGTTACCCCCCCCAGCTACACCGTCAGTTTTGTCGACTGGGATGCCACCGTACTGAAAACCGAAACCGTGAGCCATGGCAGCGGCGCCACAGCACCGGCCAACCCCAACCGGACCGGCTACAGCTTCACCGGCTGGAGCCCTGGCGATTTTAGCAACATCACCGCCGATACCACCGTCACAGCACAATACAGCATCAACAGCTATACGCTGACTTTTGATTCTGCCGGCGGCAGTGCGGTCGCCTCAATCACTCAAACATTTGGCAGTGCCATCACGCCACCAGCCAACCCCAGCCGTACCGGCCATACCTTTACCGGCTGGAGCCCGAGCATTCCTGCCAGCATGCCAGCAGAAAACCTGACCGTGACAGCGCAATGGACCGCACACAACTATGCCATCCATTTTATGGACTGGAATGGTATTGTGCTCAAAAGCCAAACCATTGCTCATGGTAACAGCGCCACTCCGCCAGACGATCCCAGCCGCACCGGCCATACCTTTACTGGCTGGAGCCCCAGCGACTTTAGCAACATCACCGCCAATACCAACTTTACGGCCCAGTACAGTATCAACAGCTATACGTTAACCTTCGATACTGCCGGCGGCAGCGCCATCGCCGCCATCACTCAGACCTATGGCAGTGTCATCACACCACCAGTTGATCCCAGTCGAACTGGTCATACCTTCACCGGTTGGAACCCAACTATTCCGGCAACCATGCCAGCAGAGAATCGGACCTTAACGGCACAATGGACTGCGCACACCTACACGGTCAATTTTGTGGATTGGGATGCCACTGTGCTGAAAACAGAAACAGTGAGCCATGGCAGCAGCGCTACTGCACCGGCCAACCCCAGCCGGACCGGTTACAGCTTCACCGGTTGGAGCCCCAGCGACTTTAGCGCTATCACCGCAGATACGACCATCACAGCACAGTATAATGTAAGCAGCTTTACCCTGTCATTTGACAGCGCTGGAGGCTCTGCCGTGGAAGCAATTACCGCTAACGTCGGTACAACCCTAAATCCACCTGAGCCGCCAACCCGTGAAGGCTTTTCTTTTGCCGGTTGGCAGCCAGAACTACCTGCTATCATGCCGGCCGAGAACAAAACATTTACGGCACAATGGGTGCTCCGCAGCTTAACGGTTTCAACCACCCTAAGCGGAGATGGCAGCATCACCCCTGCCAATCAGCAGGTTGATTTTGGTAACAGTGCCAGCTTTGCACTCAGCGTAGCTGAGGATAAATTTGTGCAGATAGAGAGCAACTGCGCAGCCAGTCGCTCGGGCAATCAAATTGTTACAGCAGCGATCAAAGCCGACTGCAGTATCAGCCTGACAGTCCATACAGCCATGACGCTTGAGGTTGAAGACAGCAGCCCGGCAGCTAGCCAGGAAACGCGCCGTTTTCGCCTAAGCAATGGAGCGGGTGAGCAAGTCCTAAGCGCGCTGCAACAAACCCGCAGCGGTACCAGCGAATTTCTGGATCTAGCCGATGCCGGGATCTTGCTCACCTTACAGGACGATGGCAGCTATCTGTTTAGCGCTGAACGTACCGGCCGTTACAGCTTTGAATTTACCGACTCCGTCTCTGGCGAACAGTTGATTGTCAGCTTTGATGTGCTGCCTTTTATTGCCTTTACCTCCACCAGTCAACCGGTGCAGCAGGATGTCCCTGCTCAACTTAGCATATGGCTAAGTGATGAACCGATTGACTACCCGGTGCAAGTCCAGGTACAGGGCAACCAGGCCAATGTGGCTAGCAACTTCGAACTCAACGCAAACGATAACCTGCGCCGGGCATACAGCGTCACAGCGACAACCAATAATGCGGGCAATATCTCGCTGTTAAGTGACGGGCTGCAACAGGCCTTGTTAGGCACGCCGCACAACCATCAATTGCTGGTACAAACTGAACCTCCACCTTTGGCACTGCAAGCCACAGTGATGCAAGATAGCATTGAAGGTTTAGTGGTTCAGCGCAGCGGTGGCTTAGTCGAACTAAGTGCAGCAGAGCTTTCAGGAATAGCCGCCAACTTCAGTTGGCAAGGCATGGGGCTAACTCTCACTCAAAACGGTGCAACTGCCAGCTTTGATCCTGCAGGGTTAGCGACCGGCCGCTATTACTTACAACTTACCGCAGAAGCTGGTGAGCGCCATGGTGAGCTGGAGCTGGCACTGAATGTGGTGGCTGCTTGCCCGGTGGCCGATTGCAGCAACAGCGGTGTTAGCGGCATACCCGCCAGCCAAAACCAATACAGCAATCAGCCCAACCGTCTGCCGCTGTGCCCGCAAAACAATGGCAACAGCCGGGTGGCTCAATGCCAGGAGCAGGCCACACTTTTTGCCGAAGTACCGGCCATATTCCAATTGACGCTTGGTGTGTTCAGTGAGCTTGAATCCTGGCAAAGCGGTCAGTTTGGCCTGGCACTTAGTGAAGACAGCTTACTTGATACCGGTTATCGTCAGCTAGGCTTTATGGTCAACCTGGATGTAATTGGACTGCAAAGCCCTGGCGAATCAGTGCCAATCGCCATTCCGATGCCTGCAGGGCAAAGCATTCCGACCAACGCCGTTTGGCGAAAGCTGGTCAATGGTCTATGGCAGGATTTTGTCGAAGATGAAGCGAACCGCATCGACAGTGCACCGCGCAATGTGCTTGGCAACTGCCCAGGAGTATCATCTGATAGCTGGCAGGCAGGATTAAATGCCGGCGATGCCTGCATCCGACTAACCATTGAAGATGGTGGACCAAACGACGATGATGGCCGAGCCAACAGCGTCATTCGAGATCCCGGCGTACTGGCACAACAACAAATGGCCAGTGTTTCTTTTCACAGTGCTGGTGGCAGTGAAGTCGCCACCATCACTGCATTGGTTGGTAGTGTACTGACAGCACCAGAGGCACCATCGCGTGAAGGATATACCTTTACCGGCTGGCAGCCAGCCTTCCCGGAGACTATGCCAGCACAGGATGTGCAGCTTACAGCCCAGTGGCAACCGAGTAGTGTGACAGTCACCTCAAGTGGAGGCAGTCTAAGTCTACTGAGCGCCATGCTGCTGATCACTTTGCTTGTGATGCGCCGCTGTCACAGGAGCTTCCGCCTTGGCAAAGGTTGCCTAAAAGCTTTGGTTGCCAGCCTATTGCTGCTGCCAATGGTGGTATTGAGTCAGGACTGGTATGTCGGCGCCCAGCTCGGCGAGGCCCGTAGCCACACCTCTGGTAACCTGGCCAGTGCCGCAGAGCGCAAACTTAATGCTGCAGATGTCACAGGAACCGTCAGGCTCCATTCAAACTCGGACACAGCCTATCGTCTGTTTGCTGGTTATCGGTTGAATCACTGGCTGGCAGCGGAGTTCGGCTGGCTGGATTTAGGCGAAGCAGTATTGCATTACGATGGTCTGCCACCAAATCAGCCGTACGCAACGCTCAAAGCACAGCCACAACGTGGCCGTGGTGCTGAGCTGAGCCTGGTGGGTCATTTTGCTTTGGATGAGCACTGGCAGCCATTTGCCCGGCTGGCCTTGTTTGATAACCGCAGTCGCTACCAGTTTGAAGGGCCTGCAGCTCAAGCACCTAAGCGCCACAGCCGCATTCGCCTGGCTGCCGAACTGGGAATGGGCTATCGGCTAAGCCCAGAACTGCAACTTAGCGCTGCGGCTGCGCACTACGATACCGAGAACTTCAGCACCCGGATGCTAAGCCTGGGCATGCGCTATTCGTTCTAAGCGCAAGCCCAGGTGCATAGTAGGGTTCGATTTACAAAGCGGCTTGCAAAATACGACGGGCCACATCCGGCGTAACATCACCATGCTCGCCCAGCTTTACCATCTTATGCTGCACCAGGCGCTCCACCATGGCATCAATAGCACCAGCATCGATGCCATAATCGGCTAACCGGGTCGGCACCCCCATTTGCTCAAAGAAAGCACGGGTGTGGCTGATGGCCTCGTCAATCAGACGTTCTTCGTCCTGATGGGCCAGTTGCCAGACCCGCTGACCATATTGCAACAGCTTATCCCGCTTTTGCTGGCGTTGCTGCTGCATCAAGGCAGGCAACACTATGGCCAGGGTTTGCGCATGATCAAGACCATGCAAAGCGGTAATTTCATGGCCTATCATATGAGTGGCCCAATCCTGCGGCACCCCTACCCCAATCAGACCATTGAGTGCCATGGTTGCTGCCCACATCACATTGGCACGTACCGCATAATCTTCCGGCCGAGCCAGGGCCTGTGGCCCTTGCTCAATTAAGGTTTGCAGCAAGCCTTCAGCAAAGCGATCCTGCACCGGTGCATTCGCCGGGTACGTCAGGTATTGCTCCATCACATGGACAAAGGCATCGACCACACCATTGGCGACCTGGCGGGGCGGCAGACTAAAGGTGGTGGTCGGATCTAAGATGGCAAATTGTGGATACACCAGTGGGCTGGAAAAGGCCATTTTCTCCTGGGTGCTATAACGGGTAACTACTGAATTGCCATTGCTCTCTGAGCCGGTGGCTGGCAACGTTAATACGCACCCCAAAGGAATGGCTGTATTGACCTTGGCTTTACCACAGAGCAGATCCCAGGCATCGCCCTGATAGCAAGCTGCAGCGGCAATAAACTTACTGCCATCGATCACACTACCGCCACCAACCGCCAGAATAAAGTCCAGTTGCTCATTTTTGAGCAGGTCCTTGGCTTTTAACAGCGTATCAAAGGAAGGGTTCGGCTCGATGCCAGCAAATTCAAACCACACTTTGCCGTCCAAAGCGGCGACTACCTGATCGTAGACGCCATTTTTTTTGATAGAGCCCCCACCATAGGTCAGCAATACCCTGGCTTCATCCGGGATAAGGGCAGCCAGCTCAGCTATTTTCTGCTCACCGAATACGATGCGGGTAGGATTATGAAAAGTAAAATTTTGCATAAAGACTCCTGAACAAATGGGCTGATTGATACGTAGCAAAACAGTAACGGTATCATTTTTCTATCCACATCCGCTGAATTTGACGGCAGACTGCTGATGTTTTGTGCAATACAGTACTTTTCGCCATACCCTGTTACAAAAAGACGGTAGGGCTTCAGGGCAAAGCTTAGTATAGTACTATGAACAGAGTTGCAATTTAAGGAAATCAAGATGTTGGCACTGGTCTGGCTTATCATCGCCATTGCATTTGGCATAGTGGAGCTGATGACGGGCACCTTCGTTATTTTGGCCATTTCGATGGGTGCGTTTTCCGCCGCTATCAGCAGTTGGTTGTTTGCACTTAGTTTTACCCAGTCACTGTTTGTGTTTGCTTTTGGCTGTATCATGTTTCTGCCGCTGTCGCTGTGGCTTCGCCGAAAAGGGCTGGGGACGTCCAAAGCGGTCAATATGGCAGAACCAGGTTACCAACAAAACGTGGTGTTAGAGCTGCATGGCGATAAACTAGTCGCAAAAATGAGTGGCAGTTTTTACCCGGTAAAAGCAGAGGCGACCAGCGAGGACAGCAGTTGGCTGCAACCTGGTCAGGAAGTCAAAGTCTGCCGGATTGATGGCATTACCTTGCTGGTTGCACCCAAAGACTAATTATTATCAACCTAAGGAGTTAAAAATGGATTTAGCCTTAATTTTATTACTCGGGGTGGCAGGCTTTGCCATCATCTTAATCCTCAACAACATCTTCATCGTGCGCAACAGCGAGTGCATGGTGATTGAACGGCTGGGTACCTACAACCGCACCCTGCAATCCGGCATTCAGATCACGGTGCCTTTTATTGAAAAACCGCGTCCTATCATTATGCTGCGCAACCTGAAATTCGTGGAAACCCCGCGGATTGATTTGCGTGAAGCGGTACTGGATTTTCCAGGCCAAAGCGTGATTACCAAAGACAACGTAACGGTCACCATCAATGGTGTGCTGTATTTCCGGATCCTGGACCCGGTCAGAGCCGTCTATGAGGTGGAGAACATCATCCAGGCGGTCGAAGTACTGGCGAAAACCTCGCTGCGGGCTGAAATCGGCCGGATGGAGCTGGACTCGATTTTCGAGTCGCGCGAAGAGATCAACGAACGGCTTCGCCTGGTGCTGGACGATGCCGGCAATGGCTGGGGCATCAAAGTCGTACGGGTAGAGCTGCTGGATATTGCCCCGCCAGTGGATGTTGAAGAAGCGATGCGCAAACAAATGACCGCCGAGCGTCAGCGCCGCGCCACCGTAACGGAAGCCGAAGGCGAAAAGCAAGCGGCCATTGCCCGCGCACAAGGTGAGCGGGAAGCCGCTATTTTAAGTGCGCAGGGTGAAAAAGAAGCGGCTATTTTACGCGCTCAGGGCCAGCGTAAAGCCATTGAGGAAGTACTGTCCTCCGGTGATGGTCAGCTGAGCTCAGACACCGTTATCGGCTACTTGCTTGGTCGTGAATACCTGCAGACCTTGCCAAATATCGCCAAAGAAGGCGACCGCATCTTCCTGCCAATTGAAACCAGCAATGTGCTTGGCTCCGTCGGAGCCATTCAGGAATTGCTCAGTGGGAAAAAGTTCTAACGGTTTCAGCAAAAAAACGGGCCGCATCGCGGCCCATTTTTTTGCTTCAAGCTTATGCCCGGCGACGCAGACGTATCAGCATCAAACCAGAAACCAGCAATAGCAGGGTAGCAGGCGCCGGTACCTGGAAGTTCACCGTTTGACCCGAAGCCAGTAACAGACTTGCCTCACGCCCTAAGACATAGTGTGCTGCCGTGGTCGGATGGATCTCGTCCCAAAATACATAGGTATGGGCATTGGCACAACTGACTTCACGACGAGTAATCAGTGGGATTCCCGTCAGAGAACGACACTGTCCAGTGGTGTTACTAAAGCCCTCAGCAGCAGGGTTATCCAGGATCCGTTCAAAAATTCCAAATACATCCAGCATAAAGATATCGATGCTGTATTGGTTGGCCAGACCAATCAACATGGTTTGCAACGCCTGATTCCACAGTGTGCTGACCTCATTGCCTGAGCCACTGTTTGGCCCAGTCCGAAACTCAGGAATACTGCCAAGGTCCGGCAAGTTCGGCACCAATAAAGTGGTGGCACCACCCAGGATCATTTCAGTCAACATGGCCTGAAAGTTCCCCATGATGGAGGTAATCATCATCAAGGGTGCTGAGCTTCCCACCAGATCACGCATATCATTACCGCCAGCCCACACCACATAAAGTGCGGCAGGATCCATCACTGCACCACCAAAACGGCTTTGGTAGTTATCCCATTGCCAGAGTAAGCCAGCAGAAAAGCCAGTATCATTATTTACCCGGGCACCACCATGAGCAAAGTTGTTTCCACCAGCGCGCGAGTGTGAAGTACTAAGATCAAGATCGTCGGCCAAAAACTCATGCCATACATCACCGTTGGAAAATCGCCCATTAGCACCGTAACCCGCATCCGCAGCAATTGGTCCCCAACTGCCGAGCACAGCTCTGGTATTGCCTGTATCGGATAAACTATCACCAAAAATATACATATCCGAGAACATAGGTGCGGCAAGTGCAGGCGTTGCCAATAAGGTAAAGACCAGCACAGTGAAAAAGGTTTGAAGCCTTATGAGTTGTTGCTTAAAGATTGTTATTGTCATCGTTATCTACCCTGTTTGTTGTTTTTATTCAGGCGCGAATCGCACCTTCGACGATCTCATCGCAAAAAGCGTGCCTATTTTTCAAACAGAGGCCTCACTGGCATATCAGAGGTCTTATCAGTTCAATGCCGACTGAACTGTAAAAATATCTGACAGAGCCGAGCTTTCCCTAATGCGTAAACACAGCAAGTAATCACGACTGATCAGAGCAGTTAATAGCCAAAAAAGCATTGAATCCACAAAGAAAATACCGTAAAGGATAGTGACAGACAGATTTATTGCAGATTGACAGGACGTCTGGACATCTATATAGTCAGCGCGTTTTAATCACTGGTCGGAGATGATGCATGCCAGAACATTTGATGGTTACCCCACGCCAGTATGGCGCCCTGGCTTTTTTACCACTGGCCAGTTTTGTGCTGCTGTTTTTAGGCGCCGGGCTTTATTACCAAAGCCTGGGGGTGGATTATGCCTTTTATCAGCTGCCAGCTCATATTGCTGTACTGCCCGCATTGGTGATTGCCATGTTGTTGCATCGAACCCCGATGCAACAAGCGGTTGAAACCCTGATCCGCGGTGCAGGCCAACATACCATTTTAACCATGTGCCTGATTTACCTGCTGGCCGGTGCTTTTTCCAGTGTGGCGGTAGCCACCGGTGGTGTTGATGCCGTGGTCAATGCCGGCCTGAGTTTGGTGCCGCCTTCCCTGCTGGTCCCTGGGTTGTTTCTGATTGCTGCCTTAATAGCACTGGCGATGGGGACCTCCATGGGGACCATCGGTGCCCTGGCTCCTATTGCGGTGGTACTGGCCGAGCAAACCGGTTTATCGCCGGTGCTACTGGCTGGTGCCTTGCTTGGCGGCGCCATGTTTGGCGATAACTTATCCATTATTTCCGATACCACCATTGCCTCAACCCGTACCCAGGGCGCACGGATGAAAGATAAGTTCCGTGAAAACCTGAAGCTGGCTCTGCCAGCAGCTGCTGTGGTGCTGTTTGGTTACATCTGGTTTGGCAGTGTGCCAGCCGAGATCAATCCGCAAGCCTTTAGTTGGAGCTCTGTACTGCCCTACGCCGCCATCCTGGTGTTGGCAGTAGCCGGCTTAAACGTCTTTGCAGTACTGGCACTGGGTATCGTGCTGGCGGCTTTGCAAGGAGCCTTGTTTGGTAACTACCCTTTGGGGAATCTTGGCCAGGATATGGCCTCAGGCTTTGCTTCGATGCAGGAGATTTTTTTGTTATCGATGTTTATTGGTGGTCTGGGTGAGTTTATCAAGCAGCAAGGCGGTCTGGGCTGGTTATCATCACGGCTGAGCGCTTTTTTTGACAAGGTGAAGATGAAAGCTGAGCGCAGTGGTCAGCTCGGCATTGCCAGCCTGGTGTTTGGCACCAACCTTTGTGTCGCCAATAACACGGTGGCCATTGTGATTAGCGGTGATATCAGTCGCAAACTGGCAGAAAACCATGGCATCACGCCAAAGCGCAGCGCCAGCTTGCTGGATATTTTTGCCTGCATCAGCCAGGGTCTGCTGCCTTATGGCGCTCAGGCCCTGCTGCTGGCAGCCAGCTTTGGTTTGAGCCCCTGGCAAGTGGTGAGTGCCAGCTTTTACTGCATGGCGCTGGCAGCAGTAGCCTTGCTGTGGTTGCTGTTCAAGCCAATCACAACAAGCAGCTCTGACTTACACAATTAAACCAACAACGTATTACAGTGGGCCTGGGCTGCCACAGTTCGGCAGATTACCCTGGGCCCGGCGCTGCTGATAGGTCGCCAGGGCCTGCGGCATCCGTTGCTGCAGTGCCCGGATACGATTCTCCGGTACCGGATGACTGGACAGCAGTTCAGGGCTGCGCTGACCACCACTGGCTGCTGCCATATTGCGCCATAAATCGACCGCCTGCTCCGGGTTAAAACCAGCCTGCGCCATCAAATCCAGACCGATAATATCGGCTTCACTTTCATGCTCGCGGCTAAAGGGTAGCAGTAAGCCCACCTGAGAGCCCAGGCCAAGGCCGGCCATCATTTCCTGCTGAAAACGCACATTAGCCGCACGGGTTGCCGCATCAGTTAACACCAAACCCGTTTGTACCAGTTGGCTGCGTGACAAACGCTCGTTGGCATGGCCCGCCATGACATGGCCAATTTCATGCCCCATCACTGCTGCTAATTGATGCTGGTTCTCGGCTACTTTCAATAAACCGGTGTAAACACCAATTTTACCGCCAGGCAGCGCAAAAGCATTGACCTGATCATCGGCAAAAACGACCACTTCCCACTCATTGCCCATGTATTGCTCTGGCGTGACTTTCAGCAGCGCATCCGCAATGCACTGCACGTAGCGCTGCGTTTGACGGTTGTCGGAAATGGTCAGCTCTTCTTTCATGGCTTCAAAGGTCTGGGCCCCCATGCCACTGAGCTGACTTTCGTTAAACAACATAATTTGCCGGCGGCCGGTCGGTGACTGGGCGCAGGCCGCCAGAATGAGTACCGCCACGATGGCGAGCAGTAAAAACTTACGCATGATGATATCCCTATGAAAGACTGTCTATTTATTGTATCTGAGGCTGGCAGGAACACCAATGATAAAAAAACCGCAGCACTGTGGCTACGGTTTGGGGCTACGGTTTTGGGCTGCGGTTTTCTTTCAACACTTAACGAAGCTGGTGCTAACTGGTCAAATCATCAAAAAACTTTTTCACACCATCGAAAAAGCCTTTGGACTTGGGCCGGTGCTTGGCTTCACTCTCGCCCGCCATGGTGGAGTCCAGTTGACGCAGCAACTCTTTTTGCTGTTCGCTCAGGTTGACCGGCGTTTCAATCACCACCTTGCACACCAGGTCGCCAACTCCGCCGCCACGCACCGACTGCACACCTTTGCCGCGCAAACGGAACATCTTCTCGGTCTGCGTTTCCGCCGGGATTTTCAGCTTCACCCGACCATCCAGCGTCGGTACGGCGATTTCACCACCAAGCGCCGCCGTAGCAAAGCTAATCGGCACATCGCAGTACAGGTTATTGCCATCACGCACAAAGATTGGGTGCTCTTTGACATGCACCTGCACATAGAGATCACCTGCTGGCGCGCCATGCATGCCGGCTTCGCCTTCGCCGCTTAAACGAATGCGATCACCGGTATCGACACCGGCCGGAATTTTCACCGACAGGGTCTTGGTTTTCTCGACCCGGCCTTCACCATGGCACTTAGTGCATGGATCCGGGATGATCTTGCCGCGACCATGGCAGGTCGGGCAGGTCTGCTGTACGGCAAAAAAGCCCTGGCGCATCGTGACCTGACCGGCACCATGACAGGTCGGGCAACTTTTGGCCGAAGTACCTTTTTTGGCACCGCTGCCATCGCAGCTGTCGCAGCTGACCCAGGTGGGTACCTTGATATCGACCGACTTGCCGCGCACCGCATCTTCCAGGCTCAGTTCCAGGTTGTAACGCAGATCGGAGCCACGCTGCGCCCGCGACTGACCGCGACGGCCACCGCCACCGAAAATATCGCCAAACACATCGCCGAAGATATCACCGAAATCGGCATTGCCACCAAAGCCACCGGCACCACGACTTGGATCCACACCGTCGTGACCATAGCGATCGTAGGCCGCACGCTTTTGCTCATCCGTCAGAACTTCATGCGCTTCCTGGATTTCCTTGAATTTCACTTCAAGATCCTTATCGCCCTTGGTTCTGTCCGGGTGATACTTCATCGCCAGACGTTTGTAGGCCTTTTTGATGTCTTTGACATCGGCGCCTTTCTCGACGCCCAGTACTTCATAATAGTCACGCTTTGACATAGATACGGGCTAACTTATGTAAGAGGGCTGCGCCAGAGCGCAGCCCGGGTGGAACATTACTTGTCGTCTTTGACTTCTTCGAACTCGGCATCGACCACATCGTCGGCCGCACCCGCATCACTGGCATTGGCTTCGCCACCGCCTTGCTGGGCTTTTTTCTGGGCCGCTTCCATCAGCTTCTGCGCAGCCTGCATCAGAGCTTCCGACTTGGCATCAATGTCTGCCTTGTCGTTGCCTTTGATGGCCGTTTCCAACTCGCTGATGGCGGCTTCAATGGCTTCCTTGTCGTTGGTTGCCAAATCGCTGCCGGCTTCTTCCAGCTGCTTGCGGGTACCGTGAACCAAAGCATCCGCCTGGTTACGGGTTTGCACCAGCTCTTCGAACTTTTTATCTTCCTCGGCATGGGCTTCAGCATCGCGCACCATGGCCTGGATTTCATCATCGCTCAGACCGGAAGACGACTTGATGGTGATCTTCTGCTCTTTGCCGGTGTCTTTGTCTTTGGCCGACACGTGCAAGATACCATCGGCATCCAAGTCGAACGTCACTTCGATTTGCGGCTCGCCACGACGACCAGCACGAATGCCTTCTAAGTTAAACTGACCCAGCGACTTGTTGTCGGCCGAGCGCTTACGCTCACCCTGCAGTACATGAATGGTCACCGCAGACTGGTTGTCTTCTGCCGTTGAGAACACCTGCGACTTTTTGGTCGGGATGGTGGTGTTTTTCTCAATCAGGCTGGTCATCACGCCACCCATGGTTTCAATACCCAGCGACAGCGGGGTGACGTCCAGCAACAATACGTCTTTAACATCACCTGACAGCACAGCGCCCTGCACCGCAGCACCTACCGCAACGGCTTCATCCGGGTTCACATCTTTGCGCGGCTCTTTGCCGAAGAACTCGGTCACGGCCTGCTGCACTTTAGGCATCCGGGTTTGACCACCAACCAGAATGATTTCGTCGATATCGCCGACGCTTAAGTCCGCATCGTTCAGCGCCACTTTCAATGGATCCAGCGTGCGCTTGATCAAATCTTCTACCAAGGACTCCAGTTTAGCGCGGGTAACCTTGATGTTCAGGTGCTTAGGACCAGAAGCATCGGCCGTGATGTACGGCAGGTTTACTTCGGTCTGAGAAGCAGAAGACAGCTCAATTTTAGCTTTCTCGGCCGACTCTTTTAAGCGCTGCATCGCCAGTGGATCATTGCGCAGGTCAATGCCCTGCTCTTTTTTGAACTCATCCACCAGGTAATTGATCAGGCGGTTGTCGAAGTCTTCACCACCTAAGTGAGTGTCACCATTGGTGGCCAGTACTTCAAAGGTTTGCTCGCCATCCACATCGTCGATTTCAATGATGGAAATATCAAAGGTACCGCCACCTAAATCGTACACCGCGATTTTGGCGTCGCCTTTTTTCTTATCCATGCCGTACGCCAGCGCCGCAGCGGTTGGCTCGTTGATAATACGCTTTACATCCAGACCCGCGATACGGCCAGCATCTTTGGTAGCCTGACGCTGCGCATCGTTAAAGTAAGCAGGTACGGTAATAACGGCTTCGGTCACCGCTTCGCCCAGGAAATCCTCGGCGGTTTTCTTCATCTTTTTCAGCACTTCGGCAGAGATCTGCGGTGCCGCCATTTTTTTGCCTTTGACTTCCACCCAGGCATCGCCATTGTCGGCTTTGACAATTTTGAATGGCATGATGTTGACATCGCGCTGCACTTCTTCGTCTTCAAAACGACGACCAATCAGACGCTTGATGGCAAATAAAGTGTTTTGCGGGTTCGTCACCGCCTGACGCTTGGCTGGCTGGCCGACCAGGGTCTCGCCATCATCGGTGTAGGCGATGATGGAAGGCGTGGTGCGGGTGCCTTCGGCATTTTCAATGACGCGTGGTTTGTCGCCGTCTAATACAGCAACACAAGAGTTGGTTGTACCCAAGTCGATACCAATAATTCTACCCATAACGGCTCTCCAAATCTAATTCAGGACAGATAAATTCGTGTTAGCAGCTTTATGGGGATTACCCTTACAGGATTCAAGGATAGGGATTTAAATTTTTTCACCAGCCTCAAGGCGTTCAGCCAACAGGTACACCAGATGACGGTACTCAATACCGCTGTGCTGGCTTAAACCGATTTCACAGGTGCGACTTGATGACACCCCCTGGCAACAGCCCTGCACCTGCTGACGCAAACCATGCAGCGCCGAGGCATTCAGCTCAGGCAACAACAAGCCTTTATCGCCGGCAAAACCACAACAGTGAATGCCCAGCGGTTGCACCGGCTTGCTGCTGCAGGCTTGCACCAGGGCGGTGAGTTTATCCTGCTGCTTAAGCCGTGCAGCGCTGCAGGTCAGATGCAGCGCGACCGGCTCTTGCTGCGGTGTAAGTGATAACTTTGGCAACACCTTGTCGTGCAAAAAATCGATGCTGTCCCACAGCGGCAAATCCGCCGGCAGCTGCTGTTTTAACGTCAGGCTGCAGGGGCTGGTATCGCAATAAATCGCGAGTTCACCATCCTTACTGGCTGCTTTGAGTGCCGCTGCCACCTCGGCGGCTTTTTGCTGTGCCAGCTTCAGCTGCCCCTTGGATTGAAACGCCATACCGCAGCACAGCGCCTCGATACCTGGTGGCACGACAAGCCGGTAACCGGCTTTGGCCAATACCGCGGCGGTCACTTCCGCCAAGGAGCGCTGATCACGATCCCCTGCCGCCGGCCCCATCACCCGGCTGCCACAGGCAGCGAAATACACCACAGGTGTCAGCTGCTCATCAGCAACCGAACTCGCTTGGTTGCGGCTGACGCCTGGCATCGCCGGATACCAAATAGGCAAACGTTTACCCGACAAGTGGTGCATGGCGCTGCTAAGGCGCTGCATGGTTGCAGCACCGAGTACGGTACGGCCAGCTTGCTGCAGACGAAGCCCAATACGCGCCAGCCGGGTAACCCCGGCAAAATGGTTGGCAGCCCATGTGGCCAGCTTACTAGGTGTTGCCGCTTCGCTGCGTAGCTGATTGGTCAGATCGCCGGTATTGATGCCCACCGGACAAGCACTTTCACAAAAGCCACAGCTGGTACAAGTTTGATCGCCCTGATACTGGTAGCCATCACGCAGCAGCGCCAGACGCGGGCTGGTGGGCTCTTCACGACTAAGCCGCTTGATTTCGCGCTGCGCCACAATGCGCTGGCGCGGTGTCAGGGTCAGTGCATTGGACGGACAAACCGGCTCACAAAAGCCGCACTCAATGCAGCGATCAATCAAAGGATCGGCTTCTGGCAAAGGTTTTAAATGTTTCAGGTGGATCTCTGGGTCCAGGCTTAACACCACATCGGGGTTTAAAATGCCTTTAGGGTCCAGCAAATGCTTGATTTGCCACATCAGCTGATAGGCATCCTCGCCCCACTCCAGCTCAACAAAAGGTGCCATATTGCGCCCGGTGCCGTGCTCGGCTTTGAGTGAGCCGCCACATCGCACTGCCACCAGTTCGGCCACATCGCGCATAAAGGCTTCGTAGCGCCTCACTTCCTCTTTACTATCAAAACGCTGGGTAAAGACAAAATGCAGATTGCCCTCGAGCGCATGGCCAAAAATAATGGCCTCGTGGTACTGATAACGCTCAAACAGCTGCAGCAATTGCTGCACCCCTTCTGCCAATAGCTCCAGCGGGAAGGTGACATCCTCGATAATGACAGTGCTGCCAACCGGCCGCACCGCTCCTACTGCCGGAAAAGTGCCTTTACGAATGGCCCACAGCTGCTGATACACGGTAGGATTGGTACTAAAGTCAACTTGTTGCTCCAGTACAAAAGGACTGAGTGCCTGCCGGATATCGCTCAGTTGCTGCTCGAGCGCATCGGCCTGTTCAGCACGGCTTTCAATCAATAAAGCACAGGCATGGTCTGAGAGCCCGGCAACCCAGGCCGGCATGCCTGCTTGTTGCTCCACCGCACGCAAGCTGCGCCGATCGAGCAACTCCACCGCGGAGACTGCTTGTTGTTTCAGTACAGTCACGGCCTGACAACAGCTTTGCACATCAGGGAACACCAACAAAGCCGTGGCTTTGTAAGGGTAATCAGGCACGGTGCTTAAGGTCACCGAGCTGATAAAACCAAGGGTGCCTTCGGAGCCGACCATCAAGTGGCTAAGCATCTCGATAGGATCGTCAAAATCCAGCAGCGCATTGAGCGAGAGACCTGTGGTATTTTTCAACCGATATTTGTGACGGATTTTAGCCGCCAGTGCCTGGTTGGCACGGGCGGTATCGGATAATTGCTTGAGCTGCTGCAGTAAGGCGGATTGCTGCTGGCGAAAGCGGGCGACCGAATCCGTATCTGCAGTATCCAATACCGTACCATCAGCCAGCACCAGCCGCATGGCTGCCAGGGTCTGGTAACTGTTCTGCGTGGTGCCACAGCACATACCGCTGGCATTATTGGCGACAATACCACCGACTTTGCAGGCATTGATCGAAGCCGGATCCGGGCCGATTTTACGGGCCAGGGGTGCCAGCAATTGATTGGCATGGCTGCCAATCACGCCGGGTTGCAGCCGGATGGCCTTGCCATCCGCCAGCACCTCACGCTGTTGCCAGTTGCGGCCCAGCAGCAGCAATACCGAGTCGGTAATGGCCTGACCGGATAAACTGGTACCGGCCGCCCGAAAAGTCACCGCGACTTTCAGCCGGCTGGCATGCTGCAGTATAGCCACCACTTCCAACTCCGATTCCACCTTAATGACCAGCTGAGGGATCAAACGGTAAAAGCTGGCATCGGTGCCATAGGCCAGGGTCCGCAGCGGATCATCAATCAACCGCTCGGATGGGATCAGCGCTTGTACGGCGTGCAAAAATTCAGCAGGAAGTGACATAACCACTCAGTATCTTGCCAACAAAAAGCTATAAGTAGCAGATTATGACCGCCTTTGCTATGGCTGCAGCCTTCCCTTAATCAGGGTAAAGTGTCGAAATTGGCGAAAGCTTCGGCTTTAGCAATAGCCCCGGGCTGCCCTACCACAAAAGCTGCCAGCCTGGCCGCGTAACGGGCAGCATCCATCGCATTCAATCCTTGCAGACGCCCAGCCAAATAGCCGCCATTAAACGCATCCCCAGCCGAGGTAGTGTCGACCACCTGATGGACCGGGCTGGCTGCAACCCGGATCCGCTGACCGTCATAGTCCCCTAAGGCACCATTGGCTCCATCTTTTAGCATGGTTTCTTTCACCCCCAACTGCCTCAGGAAATCGCAGGCTTGCTCCAGACTGTCATGACCAAATAACGCCCGCTGATCATCCAGGCCACTAAGCACCAGATCTGCCAATGAATAGAGTTCAAGGCAGGTCGCTGCTGCTTCCTCATGGCTCTGCCACAACCGGGCTCGGTAATTGGCATCAAACACCAGCTGGCAACCTTGCACTTTTAAACGGTGCAATAGCTGCAACAGCAACTGGCGATCCGCAGGTGATAAAATCGCCAAAGAAATGCCCGACAGATAAAACAACCGGCAGTCAGCCAGGGCCTCAGGTCTGGGCTCTGCTGCATAACACCGCATCACCTGGCGGGCTGCCGAGGCATCCCGCCAATAATGAAAGCTGCGCTCGCCGCAGGCGTCATTCTGAACCAGATACACACCTGGCAGAGCATGCTGCAACCGATACACTAGCTCGGTGCCAATCTGCTCTTGCTTAAGAAACGTCAACAACTGATCGCTCAGCGCATCGATCCCGATGGCGGAAAAGAACTGCACATCCAACCTGGCACGAGCACTACGCTGCAAACTACGCTGTAAATAAATGGCAGTATTCAGCACATCACCGGCAAAGCTTTGTTGCAACAAGCCAGGACTGTGCGGCCTTAGCTCCAGCATCGCCTCACCCAGCATGACAATGGTTTTTTTCATCTGTCTCCTGCCATAAAGCGCCAATGACAGCGCTATCATAACAAGTTTCAGGCAAAAGAAAACCGGCGCCAAGGCCGGTTTCCATCAACAAATCGTGGGTGTCACTCGCTGGCCGGGGCCTTAGAAACACCGACCATGGCCGGGCGCAATAAACGGCCGTTCAGCTCATAGCCTTTTTGCATCACAAAGGTCACGGTATTCGGCGCGACATCGGCCGTTTCCATCATCGACATGGCCTGGTGCTGCTCCGGGTTAAACGGCTGGCCTTGCGGATCCAGTTGCTGCACGCCGAATTTTTCCACCGTATCGAGGAAGCTTTTCAGCGTCAGCTCTACCCCTTCGGCCACTGAATTCATAGTATCGTTGTCTTTGTCGATAAAACCGAGTGCGCGCTCTAAGTTATCTACCACTGGCAGCAAATCGTTGGCAAATTTTTCCAGCGCAAACTTATGGGCTTTTTCCACATCCTGACTGGCCCGGCGGCGGGTGTTTTCTGCTTCGGCTTTAATCCGCAACATCGCATCCTGCTGATCGGCTACCTGCTTCCGCAGTTGGGCAATTTCTGCTTCCAGTTTGTCGATCACACTTTGCTCGGAGGATACTTCTACCGTATCTGCCATATCTTGCTCTGCCTGCTCCGGGTTGCTCTGGACCTGCACTTCTTCTTCCGGGGTCTGGGGGGCTTGTTGCTCAGTCATTCACTCAATCTCCAAAAATACCTGCTTCTTGGCTTAGCCAAAGGTCTGGTTGCTATATGGGGATGGATTTTACGGATTCAAGTTTAAATTTAACTGCCGGCTGCAGGCTTCGATCAAGGGCACTAATTGACCATAAGGCATCCGCCTGGGGCCAAGCAAAGCAATAAAGCGATGCGGATTGTCCTGGTAGCGCTGCACAATTAAGCTGACACTGGCCAGCTCGGCAAAACCGGTCTCTTTACCAAGCACCAGCTTCACCAGGCTATCGCTGCTGATGCTTTGCAGAAAGCGCACCAGACCAGCCGGGTTTTCCAGCATAGAAAACACCTGCTGCAGCGCCGGATTGCGCTGATACTCAGGCGAGAGCAGCAACTGATGCTGGCCATAGATCAGTGGCTGATGCTGCTGCATTTCATCCAGGCCTAGTTGGCCGAGCACCCGGCTGATCAGTTGCTGCAAGGTGCCCTGCTCGCGCTGCGCCATCATTTCCAGCCGCGACATGCCTTCTTGCCACTGTACACCGGATAAAGCTGCGTTGAGCAAGCAGAGGCCCTGGCTTAAGGTGGCATTATCAACCTGCGCCTTGTGGTGCAACACCCGGTGCAGAATATCGCCATCTTCATCGATCACCACCAACAGCAGGCTATCGGCCGCCAACGGCACCAAATCCACCTGACGAATAATACGCTCACCGGCCTTGGGCGGGCTGATAATGGCGACGCAACCGGTTAAGTTGGTTAGGAGCTGACCAGCACGCTGGCACAGCAAAGACACCGGCAGCTCCAGTGGCAACTGCTTTTGTACCTGCTGCTGCCAGCGCAGCGGTAGCGGTTGCAGCTGCAACATACGATTGAAAAACTCACGAATGCCCTGGGTGGTGGGAATGCGACCTGCCGAGGTATGAGGGGAGCGAATAAGCCCGGACTGCTCCAGCTGCACCATGGTATTGCGCACCGTGGCGGGGCTGACGTCCAGCCCATCCTGGGCGGCAATAAACTTCGAGGACACTGGCTGGCCATCGGCCAGGTACTGCTCCACGATCATTTTTAAAATTACATCGGCGCGCGCAAGACGAGCATTCATAATCACTACCTGTGGTTGGTTCAGCTTATTCTGGGGGCAATTCTGTTAAAAACAAGTCAGCGCCAAAAACAAGTCAGCGGTTGTGACGGCCTTATTTCCGGGTATACTGACCACAAGTACCCCCAGCTGCAAAAAATGCCATGACATCCGCATTTCAAACCATTGGCCTGATTGGTAAACCAAACCACGAAGGCGCCAACCAAACCCTGGTGGCCTTGTGCCGTTTTCTTGAGGCTCGTGGCCTAACGGTCTATCTGGAACAAAAAGTGGCCCGCACGCTAGAGCTGACCGAAGCCAAGGTGTTGGATTTGGTCGATATCGGCAAGCGCTGCGATCTGGCGATCGTGGTGGGCGGTGATGGCAATATGCTGGGCGCCGCCCGGGTGCTGGCCCGCTCTGATATCGCGGTGCTGGGCGTGAACCGCGGCAATCTGGGTTTTTTAACCGATCTATCCCCGGAAGGCTTCGAACAGCCACTCAGCGAGGTGCTGGCCGGCAACTTCAAAACCGAACTGCGCAATTTGCTGGAAATTTCGGTGCATCGGCACGGCAGCATTAAAAGCAGCAACAGCGCAGTCAATGAAGCTGTGCTACACGCCGATAAAGTGGCGCATATGATCGAGTTCGAAGCCTACATCAATGACGAGTTTGTCTTTAGCCAGCGCTCAGACGGCTTAATTATCAGCACGCCGACCGGTTCTACCGCCTACTCCTTATCCGGTGGTGGTCCAATCCTGACGCCGGATCTGGATGCGATGACGCTGGTGCCGATGTTTCCGCATACGTTAAGCAGCCGGCCTTTGGTGGTGGCTGGCAACAGCGAAATCCAGTTAAAAGTGGCCGATACCAACGATGCGCACTTGCAGATCAGCTGTGACAGCCATGTGATCCTGGCCGTGATGCCAGGTGATGATATCTTTATCCGCAAGCACCCACGACCACTGCGGCTGATCCACCCACCCGGCTACAGTTACTACCATGTGTTGCGCAATAAACTTGGTTGGGGCAGCCGGCTGTATTAAAGCGTTGCTAGGGCACAGCCGCAACCACCTCAACCAATCTAAGCAAAAAAACAGCAGTGCGCTCTTGCAAAACGGTAAATTACTGTATAGATTTACACTGTCTATTTAAACAGTAAACCAGCCTTGCGAGGTGCCCTATGCTGTCTCATCTTCATATCAGTAACTTTGCCATAGTACGCGCGCTGGAGCTGGACTGGCAGCAGGGCATGACCAGCATTACCGGCGAAACCGGGGCCGGCAAGTCGATTGCACTGGATGCCTTATCGCTTTGCTTAGGTGAGCGGGCCGAAGCTGCCATGGTACGACCAGGTGCCGACAAAGCCGATATCGTCGCCAGCTTTGATGTCAGCCAGTTAGCCAGTGCGCAGCACTGGCTGGAACAACAAGACCTGGCCATGGGCCAGGAGTGCATTATTCGCCGGGTGATCAGCAGTGAAGGTCGCTCCCGTGGCTACATTAATGGCGTGCAGGTGCCAGCGCAACAACTGAAAGCGCTGGGCCAGCATTTGCTAAGTATTCATGGCCAGCATGCCCATCAGTTGCTGCTTAAACCCGATTATCAGCGCCAGTTGCTGGATGCCTTTGCCAGCCACGATACCAGTTTGCAACAGTGCAAACACCACTGGCAGCAGTGGCAGCAACTAAAGCGCGAGCAGCAGCAATTGCAGCAAGCCTGTCAGCAGCGGGAAGCACAGCAGCAACTGCTGGAGTATCAGGTGGCCGAGCTGGATCAGTTTGCACCGGGCGAGTTTGAATTTACCGAATTGGAAGCGGAGCACAGCCGGCTCAGCCATGGCCAGCAGCTGCTGTGTGACAGCCAAAGTGCGCTGGCCCAGCTGTACGATAGCGATGACACCACCATCTATCAGGCGCTTAGCAGCACCTGCCAGCAACTGGAGCAACTGACAGAGCTGGATAGCAGTTTAACCTCGGTGCAGCAGATGCTGGCTGAAGCGCTGGTGCAGGTCGAAGAAGCCAGCCGTGAGCTTAGGCACTACAGCGAAAAACTAGAGCTGGATCCCGAGCGGTTGCAGCAGGTGGATGAGCGCATGAGCCTGTGGCTGCAACTAAGCCGCAAGCACCAGATCAGCGAACACGAGCTGTACCAACACCATCAGCAGCTGAGTGAACAATTGCAGGTACTTAGCCGCGACGACGCCCGGTTGGATGAACTGGCCTTGCAACTGCAACAGGCCGAACACGACTACCAGCAAAGCGCCGCCCTACTCACAGCGCAGCGCCAAAGCGCTGCCGAAGCACTTAGTAGCCAGATCAGCCAAAGCATGCACGAGCTAAGCATGCACAATGGCCAGTTTATGATTGAAGTCAGCCCGCAGCCACTGGAGAAAGCCAGTGCCCTGGGGCTGGATAAAATAGAATTTTTGGTTTGCACCAACCCAGGCCAACCGCTGCAACCACTGCACAAAGTGGCTTCGGGTGGCGAGCTATCCCGCATCAGCCTGGCCGTGCAGGTGATTCTGGCCGATCAAATCACCACCCCTACACTTATTTTTGATGAAGTCGATGTTGGGATCAGTGGCCCGGTCGCGGCCGGTGTTGGCCGGTTGTTGCGTCAGTTGGGGGAACGCTGCCAGGTGATCTGCATTACCCACTTGCCGCAAGTCGCCAGCCAGGGCCATCAGCAGTTGTTTGTGGAAAAATACACCGATGGCATCGCCACCGAAACCCGTATTCGCAGCCTGAGTGACGAAGAGAGGGTCAGTGAAATCGCCCGCTTGCTGGCCGGCGAGAACATCAGCGCCAGTGCCCTGGCCAATGCCCGTGAACTTTTGTGCGCGCCTTAAGTCTGAGGCTGTACGCTATTGGCCGCTTCAGGTATGATAGTGAGAATGAAACAGGCAAAAAGATGAAAAGCATGAATCTAGTAGCAAAATGGCTCATTATTCTAAGCGGTGTGATCACTTTAAGTGCTTGCAGCAGCTGGATTTACCGAATTGATATTCCACAGGGCAATTACATGGAGCAACGCGACATTGATAAGTTGCGGGTGCAAATGAGTAAAGAGCAGGTGCGCTTTGTACTCGGTAACCCGGTGGCGCAAAACAGCTTTGATGACAATGTCTGGCATTATTATTACGCCATCCAGTACGGCAATGGCAATAAAATGGAACGTGCTTTGGTGGTGCATTTCGACGAAGGTCGTCTGAGTAAAGTTGAAGGTGACTTTGAGCTATCCGAAGAGTTTAATACACCGCTGGATAACTAAATGAACACGGTGTCACGCTTTGTGTTCAAGAAACCGGCATTTTGCCGGTTTTTTGTTGGTTGAGCCTGCATGGCTGCGCCCAGACTACTCAGCTTCACTGTCTTTGACCGATTTCAGTGGCCTGCCGCCAGTCACCTGATTGGCCCGCCCTTCCTGCTTGGCTTTTTCTGCCCGTTTACGACGCAGCTCTTTTGGATCAGCAATTAAGGGCCGGTACAGTTCAATGCGATCGCCGGCCTTGACCGGATCAGCGAGCTTGACTGGCCGGCTCCAGATGCCAACTTTCTGCGTGGCCAGATCCAGCTCCGGATACAAATCAAGGATGCCAGACAAACGGATCGCCTGCTCGACACTGGCAGCTGCCGGCACAGTCACCGTCAGCAAGGATTGTTTGTGCGGTAAGGCATAAGCCACTTCAATGGTGATGCTGTCAGACATTCGGCGCTCCATACACCTGTTTCGCCCGCTCGGTAAAAGCATTGACCATGGCTGCAGTCAGCTCTTTAAAAATTTTGCCAAAAGCCAGCTCTACCAAACGACTGCTAAACTCAAACTCCAGTTTCAGCTCAACTTTGCAAGCATTGCTTTGCAGCTCAGTGAAGGTCCAGCCGCCCTGCAGTTTTTTAAAAGGTCCATTCACCAGGCTCATCCCAATACGATGGGGTGCTTGCAACTGATTCAAAGTGGTAAAGGATTTGCCTAACCCCGCTTTACCAAGTTCGAGCTCAGCTTCCATTTCTGCTTCGCTTTGGCGTAAAATCCGGGCGGCTTTGCAACCGGGCAGAAACTCAGGGTAGCGACTGACATCATTCACCAGCTCAAACATCTGCTGCGCACTGTAAAACACCAGGGCACTGCGCTCTATCTGCGGCATAGGCTCTCCTCGAACAACAAGGGGCAGATTGTAACAGAAAAGTTCGCGCCAACAAGGCTCAGCCCATAGCAAAGCAAGCGTTCGATCCCGTATACTAGGCAGCTATGACAAAAAAGAAACCGAAAACTCAAAGCAGTACCATCGCGCTGAATAAAAAAGCCCGCCATGAATATTTCCTCGAAGACAAGTTCGAGGCCGGCATCAGCTTGCAAGGATGGGAAGTTAAAAGCATCCGCCAGGGCAAAGTCAACCTGTCGGACTCCTACGTCATTATCAAGCAAGGCGAAGCCTATTTGTTTGGCGCGCAAATTCAGCCGCTGAACAGTGCCTCCAGCCATGTACTTTGTGACCCGGAGCGCAGCCGCAAGCTGCTGCTGAAAAAACGCGAACTGGCCAAGCTGATAGGTTTGACCGAGCGCGATGGCTACACCCTGGTCGCCACCGCCATGTACTGGAAAGCCTGTTGGGTCAAAGTCGAGTTCCATCTGGCTAAAGGCAAGAAGCACTTTGACAAACGCTCCGACTTAAAAGACAAGGACTGGGCGCGGGAAAAAGAACGGATGATGAAACACAGTCACCGTTAATTTCGCCAGGGGCTTGAAACTTTCACTGCAGGCCCCCATCTAAGCAGTAACGGGCCGAAATGGTCCGGAATATACCGGCAGTAGCTCTTGTACAGGTGGCGACAAGCCCGTACAATGCCGGACACACGCTGAGTGGGCGTAATCACTACCGAATTCGGGGCTGATTCTGGATTCGACGGGATTCACGAACTCTTAGGTGCATGCCGAGGTGCGGTAGGCCTCGTAAAAAAACCGCAAACCAATAGTCGCAAACGACGAAAACTACGCAATCGCTGCTTAATAGGCAGTAGATAGCTCTCCCGCTCTTGCATGCCTGTAAGCAGAGGTAACGGGGGATCACCCTAAACAGGATCGCGTGGCGGCTTCGCCTGGAGCCAAGACGTTAAAACCAATCAGGCTCGCCCGACGATAGCCTGCCATTCGGCGCTCATAGGGTTAACTAAATGAATTGGCTAAGCATGTAGTACCGAGGATGTAGGTTTTTCGGACGGGGGTTCAACTCCCCCCAGCTCCACCAAACCAGAAAGCCAGCTCAATTGAGCTGGCTTTTTTATTTCCGCCTTCCTAATCAAGAGCTTTAAGTGTTCTAGCCGCTGAATATGGCGAGCTGAATTTCCCTCAGAATATTTATGCAACTAACAAAGATTGGCAATCTTTGTTAGTTGTGCTAGATTTTTTAGAGTAACTGTCTGTACCTTTTAGAGGCCATTATGCATATCTCACTGACACCGGAATTGGAATCACGCGTTAAGGCAAAGGTTGAAAGTGGCATGTACAATAATGCCAGTGAAGTGATTCGGGAAGCATTGCGCTTTATGGACACGCATGAAGACTGGATCCACGAAGTTAAGTTAGCACAGTTACGTAAGCAACTTCATGTTGGCATAGAACAACTCGCGCAAGGCGATGGCATTGTCATTAAATCCAGTGCTGTACTTGATGCCTTGTTTGAAGACATCAAAGACTGATTTTTATGGTCATTAACCAGCTGGTTATAGCACCAGCAGCAAAAAATGATCTGAAAGACATCTATCAATATGGTCTTCGTCGGTGGGGCCAGCTTCAATCCGAGAACTATCTGGAGCATCTTAAAAGCCAGCTTTGGTTGCTGACCGAGCAGCCACTATTGGGTGTTGAACGGCCCGAGTTATTCCCCGGCATCAGAAGCCTGCCAATCGAAAGTCATATCCTGTTTTACTGTGTGAGTAGCAACAAAATTGAGATCATTCGTGTCTTACATGGCCGTCAAGACCCGAAAGGGCAGCTGAAGTAATTCAGAGTTACTTCAGCCGCAAAGACACTTTCATTGATTGAACTAAGGCGTCATTTAAGCCTTACTTACAATCGTCTGGCCAATCGGCGCTACCGTAAGTGCCGCCAACTTAATGTGCTGCAGGCCAAATGGAATGCCGATGATGGTAATAAAGCAGACCAGTGCATGAAACAGGTGCCCTATCGCCAACCAAATACCGATAAAGATAAACCAGATGATATTGCCAATACTACCTAGAGCCCCGGTGCCTATATCCTCGGCCCGGTTGATGTAACGCCGGTTGATGCTTTCTTTTCCAAATGGCCAAAACGCCATTTGGCCAATCACAAAGCAGGAGCGGCCAAAAGGAATGCCGATGATGCTGATAAAGCAGATAAGACCGGCCAGCCACCAGGCTAGCCCCATAACAAAGCCACCCAACACAAACCAAAGTACATTAAAAATAAAGCGAAACAATCCCATGTTTTATCCTTTCAAAGTGAATTGTGAACACGACTTCCTTGTAGTAAGCAGCGAACATGCCAACTTTAATATTATATTTAATCAGTAACTTACATTCACGGCGATGCCAGCGATAGCCTGCACAGCCAGAAAGTTAGTCAATCTCACCTTAATTTAGCTGCTATGGCAATAGCCGTTGCCTGCTTTATCGTCGCAATGGCTCGCTTCGATCAGGGCAGGATATCTGCGCTAGCGGGGATCAGGCCACCAGGCATCCGACCGGCCATTGCCAGTAAGCGCCCGCGATGCTGCTGCAATGCCACTTTATCTGCCTCGGTCAGGCAGGGGCCGATGGCCTGGGTCATGTGCTCGGTTTGATCCAGCACCTGAACAGTTTGCTGGCGCTGTGGCTCTGGTAAGAATGGTAAAGCACGCCGCGATACCTGCAGCATGGGCCGCATCGAATCAAGCACCGGCCAACTGCCCTTAGCGGTTAACTCGATAAAAAGCGGCGCGGTCAGCGCGTGCTCTGCCAAAATCCTATCCACCTCGTCCAGATAGCCCTGGTCTTCTTGCTGCGCCCGAACTTCGGCGGCATGGCGCGACCAATCACAATGCGCTTGCAGGCGTACCTGATACAACGAAGCGACGTTGTCTTGCTCTACCCTGGCAAGGGCTGGTAAGGCTGCTTCGAGCTTGGTCAGATTGGCATCGGTCAGCACCGTTTCTGCGTATACCGTATGCACCAGGAGCAAGGACGTCAAACCACAGAAAGCAAATGCACGACAGAGATTCTTATTCATCAGTAGCTACCTTATAGAGGCTGCGCCATGGCAGTGCCAGCCGTTTGCTGGCTGAAAGCTCAATAAGACGTCATCCAGCCTGAACCTGCGCTGAAATCCAGTTGGGTGACCATGAACCCCAAAAGCTTAACTGCTGATGGTGGTCACTGCGCCCTGTAGATGACAGCGCACACCATCAGCCGAGCAGAGGGCAAAATCAATGCCCTGACCGCTTGACTGCCAATGCAGCTGGACCCTGGCTGGTAGCAGGATAGGTTTAGCAAAGCGGACCTCGATCTGATAGGGCGGTTCGGGTAAGGCCCCCTGTGCGGCCAGCTCGGTCAGGCAACGGGCTTTGCTCCACATGCCGTGAGCGATGTTGGCTTTAAAGCCAAACAAGCGGGCAAGCAAAGGGTGCAGATGAATCGGATTCAGATCGCCTGATACGCGGCCATAACGCCACCCCAGACTGGCCGGCAGCGGCCACTCTTCACTTTGAGAAGCATAGCTGATGGTGGCAGCTGACTGCTCTTGGCGGCGGCCGGGGGTAGGCTGGCGCTGCAGATAAACCGCCCTGCTGCGCCAAATTAACTGCCCTGCTTGTCTAGCTTCAGTGATCAGTGCGACGGTACGGCCTTTTTCATGCGGCTGCACGGTTTCGGTACAGCAATTAAAATCCACCGCTTTAGCGGCATCGCACGGACAAAAGTACTCAATCCGATTTTCAAGATGCACCAACCCAATGGCTGGCAACGGGAAACGCCGGTGCGTTAAAAGCTTTAACTGCAACGGAAAACTAATCAGCTGCAACCAGCAGGGCGGCAGGCTCTGCTGCGGCCACTGGCATAGCTGTTGATAGAGCTGAAGCTGCTGCAGCGGTAGCTGGTAATTCGTAGCGCAGGCACCTAAAGGTACGGCATCTTTGTTGCCTTGAGCCCACAGCGCACGCAGGTAGCTGGCTGCAAGACCGGGTAGTGCTGGCCCGGAGCAAACAGTGACTGTTTCAAGGGTATTATTTTTTGGCAAAAACAGATCCAAACCGGCAAAAATTCACTAGGCTTTCATACTAACGACTATTGTTTGTTGTTCGCAACCACCCTGGAGATCCTAAATGCGCACATTACAACTACTATCACTTTGCCTCTGCAGCGCTTTACTACTTATAAGCAGCCTGGCACATGCCGACCGCTTTGCCGATGTGCAGGTAGAAGCAACCGAGCTGGCTCCCGGGCTTTACATGCTAACCGGAGCGGGTGGCAATATGGCAGCCCTGACCGGGGAGGATGGCATCTTGCTGATCGATGCCCAGTTTGCCGAAATGGCTGGCAAGATAGAAGCCAAACTGAATGAACTGGCGCAAGGGCAAACGCTGCAAGTGCTGGTCAATACCCACTTTCACGGCGATCACGTCGGCGGCAACGCCAAACTGGCCGCAGATAGCCGTATTATCGCCCACGACAATGTCCGTAAGCGCCTGCAAGCGGATAGTAATTTCCCGGCGGAAGGCTTGCCCAACCTGACCTTTACCGACCAATTGAGCCTGCATATGAATGGCCAGCTTATCCTGCTGACCGCCATGCAACCCAGCCATACCGATGGCGACAGCATTGTCTGGTTTAAAGCGGCGAATGTGGTGCATATGGGCGATCTGATGTTTGAAGGCCGTTTCCCATTTGTTGATACCAATTCAGGCGGCAACCTGCAGGCTTACATGGACGTAACCCGCCATGTGATTACCAGCATCGATGCCAACACCCGGGTGATCCCAGGGCATGGCGAGTTAACCAACCGGGCTGGCTTAGAGCGGGAATTGCGGATGATGGAAACTACTCTGGCTCAGGTGCAGCAGTACAAAGCTGAAGGGTTATCACTAGAAGCCATCATCAGCCGCGGCCTGGGTGAGCAATGGCAGGATTGGCACTGGAATTTCATTACCGAAGAGCGCTGGATCCGCACTTTGTATCAGGCGCTGGCAGATTAAAGCAGCGCCCTGCTCCCTTAGCTGAAATGGGCTAGCCTGATGCGCTAGCCCGTGTGATACGAGCGCTTTGGCCGCTCGATGCGTGGTTGATGGCCTCGTTTTTTGACGCCAGCTCCGGCACCTTTGGAAGCTTCTTCGGTTTTCACCGAGTCTTTCAGCAAATCGCTTAGCAAAGCAAACTCGGCCGCCGTCACTTCGCGCCACTGGCCGGGTTTTAAATCGGCCAGCTGAATGCTCATAATGCGAATGCGCTTGAGCCGGGTTACTTCAAAACCAAGGTAGGCCGTCATACGGCGGATTTGCCGGTTTAGTCCTTGGGTCAGAATAATGGAAAACCGATCCGGCCCGATTTGCGTGACCTTGCAAGGCTTGGTCACGGTGCCAAGAATGGGCACGCCAGCCGCCATCCGCTGACAAAACTGACGGTTGATCGGTTTATCGACACTGACCAGATACTCCTTCTCGTGCGCATTGCCGGCGCGCAAAATCTTATTGACGATGTCGCCATCATTGGTCAGCAAAATCAAACCGGAAGACGGTTTATCCAACCGGCCGATTGGGAAAATGCGCTGCGGGTAGTTCACCGCATCGACAATATTGCCTTTAACGGCCGTATCGGTGGTACAAACCACCCCCACCGGCTTATGGTACACCAGGTAGACCGCCTGAGGCTTGGCCTTGAGCGGCTTACCTGCCACCACAATACTGTCGGCATCGCTCACCTTCATGCCGGTTTCTGCCTGGCGGCCATTGACCAGTACCTGGCCCTGCTCAATCAACCGATCGGCTTCGCGCCGTGAACAGATACCGGTTTCACTGATGTATTTATTCAGGCGCATGCCTGCTGCTTCGGTCAAAATGCTTACTCCGGTAGATACTGATAGCGGCCATAGCCGTCATCATCCAAACCAAGAAACTGCAGACGCGGATGCTGTTCCGCTTTGGCTTTGGCAGCTTCCAGGCTGCTGCTACGAAACTCCAGCCGGGTCTCAGCCGGCAGCTTTAGCTGCCAGTTCTGTTGCAGTTGCACCGGAATGGCTGCGCCGTGCTGCTTGGCCTGCTCGCGAGTGTAAGCTGCGATGATCTGCCTTACTTCCATCTGGCCGGTGTAATGCACCGGAGCTGTGGTGGCATGCGGGAAAAAGCCACCACCACTGACCCGGTAGTTGTTGGTGGCCAGCAAGAAGCGCTGCTCAGCACTGACCGGCTGGCCCTGATAGCTCAAATCAACAATACGATGGCTATCACTGACTTGCTTTCCTTCACCATCAAAACGGGCGGGTTGGCTCAGATCTATGCGGTAACTCAGCCCATTCATCATGTCGAAGTTGTAACTTGGGATCCGTGGTGCCAGCAATTGCTGCCACTCATCCTTGCCGGCTTCAATGGTATTGAAAGTCCGGGCCGACATTTCCAGCCAGTCGCGCAGTTCACTGCCGCTTAGCTCAATCACCCGCAAGGTGTTGGGGTAAATGTACAGATCGGCGATATTGCCCAGGGTCAGCGGCCCGGCAGCCAGATGGGTATAGTCTTCCGGCCCGCCAAAACCACTGCGAAACGGCGCTGCTGCACTGATAATGGGTAAATCCGGCAACTCGCCCTGCTGCTGCAGGCTGGTCGCGTACCAGCTTTGCGCCTGATTGACCCAGGCCACGGCCGTATTTGGGACAACCCGGGCAAAAAAGTTCTCAATGGCACCCTCGGTTTCCCCCAAAGGCTGATTTAGCATCGCCAGGGTTTGTGCCTGCTCGTCGCTCAGTAAAGCGACCAGCAATTCATCCCGCTCTGGGCCCACCTGCCGCAGCTCACTGGCAGCCTGCACCACCTGCCAGGCACCATCGGTTCGCTTTAGCGTTAAATCAATCACGCCCAGATGACTGCCATACTGCCCCCCCATCACGGCCGGTACGCCATGAATGAAACCACGCTCGGCATCTACTCCGGCCATGCCCTGATAATCCGGCCCTGGCAGCTGCCGGTGTTGATGGCCCAGCAATAAGGCATCTACCCCTTCAATTTGTGCCAGATAAAGCCCGGTTTGCTCAGCACCGTCCGGGTAATCGCCGTAATCACGCAGGCCGGTATGGGCAATCACCACCACCACATCGGCACCTTCAGCGCGCATTTTCGGCACAAAATACTGCGCAGCCGCTACCATATCCCGTGCTTGCACCCGGCCTTCCAGATGATGCCGATCCCAGCGCATGATATCCGGCGGTACCAGCCCAAGCACCCCCACCTGAATATCATGGCGCTGCAAATCCGCCCCAACAAAGCTGTGTTTTTGAATAACATAAGGCGTAAAGCGGCTGGCTTGCCAGTCATCTGCCGTTGCATCCGGTTCAAACACAGTGGCCGATAAAAACGGAAAAGTCGCCCCTTCAATGGTCGCATCCAGGTACTCGAGACCATAGTTAAACTCATGATTACCGAGCGCTGCTGCATCGTAGCCCAGGTAGTTCATCGCCCGGATCACCGGGTGACGTTGTTGCTTCAGATACTCCAGACCCTGGGCATGAGTCCAATCGCCCATCGCGCTACCCTGAATGGTGTCGCCGTTATCAAACAGCAGGCTGTTCGGCTGCTCCAATCTGGCCTGATGCACCAGAGCCGCCGTATGGGCCAGGCCAAACCGGTCGGTCTCGCGCTGCTGAAAATAATCGTACCCCAGCACGTAAGCATGCAAATCATTGGTATGCAGAATGCGCAGCTCGAGGTGCTGCTCTCGCTCCGGGGTAGGTGAACAACCCAGCATGGTCATAGCCGCAGCCAGCAGCAACGCAACAATGGTAATTTTTCTCATCGAACTCTCTTTATTACACTTCACTAAGAACTTGAGTCAGTGGATTGTAGCATTTTTTGCAGGACAATTTTATGACCTTTCGGCACAAGCTTTTACAAATTACCGCTCAAGTTATCGACAACAAAGACGATAACCTCTATGTACCGGATAACCCGCATACACCGTTGGAGGATGCACCATGAACGAACAAAGTCGCTTAGAAAAATTACGCAACCTTGGCGTTCGCCTGCATGAACTGCAGTTGGTTCAACCTGTCGCCGGGAAGTCCTACACCTCGGTTGCACTGAATTACTTGTTCAGCCGTCATGAGCTCACTCGCCCCTGTGGCCAGTCGCTGGATGTCACCTTGCGCTCTTTAGCGGATGCCATTGTGCAAAAACATCATTTGAAGTTTAGCCGTTTTGACTCCGACTCCATTATCGACTATTTTTGCCGCCTGTACCGGGCCCACTAACTCGCACTGTTGTGCTGCAACGCAGCAGTTACTGGACAGACTTCAGACCTTCTTTTAAGCTGGTTGCTTTGCAGAAGAAGGCCTGGTCCATGAGTTTTTTCAATTTTTTGCTCGCTTTACCAGCTATCGTTTGCTCATCAACCCTGCTGCATTTACCTGAGCTGGAGGCCCCGGCAGATGCACCGGCTATTCACAACCAGCCGTTGGCAGCAACAGAGCACAGCAGCAGTTTCTTACTGACCATCCGCGGTGCAGTGCCCAACCATTACCATCAACATCATACCGAGCAAATTTATGTGCTGCAGGGCAGTGCCCGCATGCGCTTGGCCGATGCTGAGTTGAGCATTCAGGCTGGAGATTACCTGCTTATTTCACCAGGTACAGTACACGGAGTTTTGGAAGTCACCTCCGCAGAGCCTTTACAAGTCCTGTCCATTCAATCCCCCCGCTTTGATCCGGCGGATCGGGTACTGGTAGACGACTGATGGACTCAGTAACCCAAGCGGCCTTGGGCGCTGCCGTTGCCGTCGCGGTGATGGGCAAATCCACTTCGGTGAAAAAAGCTGCACTCTGGGGAGCTGTAGCTGGCACCTTGCCCGACCTGGATGTATTTTGGAACTTCGGCGATGATCTAAGCAATATGCTGCGCCATCGCGGCGAAAGCCATGCTTTTTTTTACCAGACGCTGTTCTCCCCACTGCTGGCCTGGCTGATTTGCCGCTGGCACCAGCAACCAGCCTTGTTTCTGCGTTGGTGGTTGGCCATCTGGCTGGTGCTTATCACCCACAGTTTACTGGATACCTTTACCACCTACGGCACCCAACTGGCGCTGCCTTTTAGCGACTACCCGTTCGCGCTGGAAAGTGTTTTTGTGATTGATCCACTCTATACCCTACCACTGCTGATTGGCGTTGCTCTGGCCTGGCGCTTGCCCGGTAGAAGCCTTGTTTATAATCAACTGGGCTTGTTGCTATCCTCGCTGTACTTAGGCTGGGGCTTAGCCGCTCAGCAGTGGGTGCTATGGCAACTCGATACACTGCATCCGGAGCTTACGCACTATGAGCGGCTGGTACAACCAACGGCACTGAATACCCTGGTGTGGCGCATTGTGGTGATGGATCAGGATGGCTATCGCGAAGGATTTTATGCCCTGAATGATGGCACAACACCCATTGAATTTCGTCAACATGCCTTTCCAGAACAGGCGCAGGCACTAAGCCAACTTCCGGCAGCCAGAGAGCTAACCCGTTTCAGTCATGGCTTTGTCGGTTATTTTCAACGCGGCCAGTTACTCACTATGGCCGATTTGCGGATGGGCATGCAGGGCAATTATGCCTTTGAATTCAGTCTGGCTTGCCAGCAAGGCACCGAAGTCGAGCCGATAGCCGTAGTGCAACTGGATAAACCCTACCAGATGCTGGAAATGTGGACCTGGGCTTTTCGCCGGTTTTGGCTGGATACAAAACCACTCTCTGCCATCACAGTGCGCAACCAGCCAGACTGTACCTGAAGTGTTCGCAGATTTTGCTGCTGCTCATCAGGCAAGTTCTACCCGGTTGCGGCCATTGTGCTTGGCCTGGTACAGTGCTTGATCGGCCCGGTCGATGTTTTCATCGGTTGACTGACTGGTATCTACCCGGGCCAAACCCGCACTGAAAGTACATTGAAACGACTGCTCCTGGGCACTGAATGGAATGGCCTGGAACGACTCACGAATGCCATCGAGAATGGTTCTGGCTTTTTTTAACGAGCAATCTGGCAAAGCCAGTAAAAACTCTTCGCCACCATAACGCCCTATCACATCGGTTTTACGGAGTTTTTGCTGCAACAGGTTCGCCAGACTGCTGATCACCTGATCGCCCACCAAATGGCCGTATTGATCATTCACCCGCTTAAAATGATCCAAATCCAGCATCACCACAATCAACTCCTGCTTGCTGCGCTTGGCTTTGGCAATTTCATCGCTCAGCCGCTCTTTCACGGTAGCATGCTGCAACAAGCCGGTCAGGCTATCGCGGGTCATCATCTCCGCCAGTTGCCTGGCACGCTGAGCGCGGGCAAACACCGTGACGGCTAAAGCCTGATCGGTGATAGGCTTGGAAATAAAGTCATCCCCGGCTTTGACCAACGCATCCAGCTGGCGCTGGCTATCGGTTTCCGACGATAAATAGACAATAGGCACCCCAAGCCACTCATCTTTAAAGCGAATAATCTGTGCCAGCTCCGGGCCGGTGCAATCCGGCATATTGACATCCAGCAGAATCACATCGGGCTGAAAGCCCTGCAAACCTATCAACAGCTTGGTGGGATCATTCACCACCTTGGCTTCCATACCAGCTTGCTCAATAATCAGCCGGTAATGTTCAGCCAACATCACATCGTCATCCACAATCAGGATCCGAAAACGTGCTTGCTGACGCTGTGCCAGCAAACGCTGAATACGCAGCTCAATCGCAGCGGCATCTACAGGTTTGATAAAATAGCCAACCGCCCCCAGCCGCACGGCCGCCAGATAATGGGTAAAACTTTCTTTTTCACCGACAGTAAACAGCACCGTGGGTTGTTGCTCATCAGCCAAGAGCTGCGACAACATTTTTTTCAGCGCATCAGGCAAGCGGTTATGAGGCATATCCAACACCAGGATATCCGGCTTTTGCACCGCTACAGTCTTCTTTAGCTCTTCCAGCTGCTGACAACTGACCACCTGATGACCAAAGGGATCCATCGCTTTGGTGAGTTGCTTACCGAGTTCACCATCTTTACTAAACACCAGGATCTGTGCTTTGCGGGTGAACTCATCGTCGAGCGGTTGAAACAATGGTGCCGGTGTAGTTTGAGGTTCGTGAATACTGAAGTTACTCAACTCCTGCACCATGTTCAAAAAGTGCTGCTTACGTTCAATATCTGGACCCTGCTCAAAATCAAGCCAGGCGTCGAGCTCCATTTCCAGTGCTTTGGCTTGCTGACCAAGCTCTGGCATGCCAAAGGTACCCGCTGAGCCAGCCAAGGTATGAAAGCGTAACCTCAATCCTTTTGCGGTGTCTTGCCAGTCTTGATCGTTTGTATCAAGCAGTTGGCTTGCCATGGCGGTAACTTCCGGCCAGTCTTGTTGTAGCCGCTTCAGGTAACGATGTTGCAAAGCTTCCAATTGCTGCTGAATCTGCTGTTGCGATGCTGGCATGGCCTGCTCTTGATAAAAAACAACTGAGTAAAAAATAGCGAATTTCCAGCCTAAAAGCCATTAAAAATAGGGATTTCAAGATTTTTCTTTAAGCACTAAGCCAATAATACCGCTTACTATTTCTGATTAATTTTCCATTAAACCTTGCAATCGATGCTTAAATCCTTATAATCCGCCGCAACTTTAACCACTGCGGAGACCCATCGTGGGCGAACAACCTGGTAGTAGGCGTTGGTCTGTCGATTGTCAGTCAACACGAGGAATGTTTTAACGCTTCGCAGCATGGTCTTTAGCACTATTCTGCCAGGCGCAGAATAGTGATGTCAGTAGTCTCTTTTTGTCATACTCCTTTCATTTCTATTCAATACCATTGGTTTGATCACTTGTGTTTGTCGCGAGTGCTTGTACAGCTATGTCGTTGGGCATGATGTCGTCTGCCTGATAGTAGCTGATGCAACCAATACTTTCCTTTTGCTGAACTGGCGGTCACAGACGGCCTGACACAATCTGTTTTCTCATGCTGGCAACCGCTTCAACCGAAGAGGATAAGGCGCATGTTGACTAAAAACCATGTAGCTTTGCGTGATGCAACCGTAGCCCCAACCAAATCGTTGTCTTTGACAGCACTGGCCGTTGTTTTATTGGGCCTGAGCAGCCAGGCATTCGCCGGTCGCCCGCTGATCACCGATGATGCCACTATTGTCGACGACTGCCAGCTGGAAAGCTGGTGGCAGCGCAATCGCGGCCCCAATGAGTTCTGGCTGGTTCCGGCTTGCCAGCTGGCAGGTGTTGAGTGGGGGCTTGGCTACGCCAGCCAAACCGCTGGTGAACCTGACTTGTATGAACTGTCCGCTAAAACTGAACTGCGTGCACTGGAAACCAATAGCTGGGGCGCCACTATTGGCTTTAGCCATGGTTTTGCACAGGGTAGCTTTCGCGGTGATCAGCAGCTGAACCTGGCTGTGACGCACAGCTTTGCCAACGATGCCTGGCTGCTGCACAGCAATCTTGGTTATGCCAGCAACCGCGATAGCCGCAATGAATGGACCGCTGGTGTGGCACTGGAACGTGAAGTTTTCAGCAACCACTGGACTTTTGCCGAAGTATTTCGCGAAGAAGCCGGCCGGCCTTTTTATCAGCTTGGCTATCGCTTTGAGCCCAAAGCCGAGCGGCTGCAACTGGATATCAGCTATGGCAACCGGCTGAGCAGCAGCGCCAATGAGCACTGGGTCAGTGCTGGCTTTGTCGTTTACTTCACCGCCTTTTAAGCAGGGAGAGAGACCATGAATGCACAAGATTTGATTTTTAACCTGCGCACTGTTTTGCTCAGCAAAGACAAAGACGATATGGCGCAACTGGTCAGCCGTTGCCACCCGGCCGATATTGGCGCTGTGCTCAGCAGTTTCACGGTAGAGCAAATCGCTCAGCTGATGAGCCTGACCCCGGTCGAAGAGCGCGCACTGCTGTTTGGCTACCTGCCAAAAGAGCTGGAAGCTGAGATTGTACCCAGCCTGGAGTCTAAAGCTCTGGGGGAGCTGTTCTTGCACATGGCCTCGGATGAGCGGGCAGATTTGTTCAATCTGCTGCCGGAAGACCAACAAGGGCGTTTGCTGCCGGTATTGGCTAAAGCAGAGCGGGAAGATATCCGCAAATTGGCTGCCTATGGCGAAGACAAGGTCGGCTCGGTGATGACATCCGACTATGCCTTGCTGGATGCCAAGCGCACCGCCAAAGAAGGCATTGCTCAGCTACGTAAAGCCGCACCGGATACAGAAACCATCTATCAGGCGTATGTAGTCGACTCCGAGCGCCGCCTGGTGGGCACCGTATCGTTGAAAGATCTGATTATGGCCGATGAAAGCGCCATTATCGGTGATTTTATGACCCATGATCCGGTGTATGTCAAAGCGGATGCGCCGCGGGAAGTGGCCTCGCAGATGATCGCCAAGTACGACCTGATTGCACTGCCGGTCACCAATGGTGGTGACAAGCTGGTGGGGATTGTGACCTACGATGATGCGATGGATGTGGCAGCTGAAGAAGCCACCACCGATTTTCGTAAAGTTGGTGCGGTCAGCGAAATTGTTGGCAACATCAAGGATGCATCCATCAATCTTTTGTACCGTAAGCGGGTATTCTGGCTGGTGCTGCTGGTATTTGGCAACATCTTCTCCGGTGCAGGCATTGCCTACTTTGAAGACACCATTGAAGCGTACATTGCGCTGGTGTTCTTCCTGCCCTTGCTGGTCGACAGTGGCGGTAATGCCGGCTCTCAGGCTGCAACCCTGATGGTACGTGCGATGGCAACCGGCGAAGTGATGATAAAAGACTGGGCTAAAATGCTGGGCAAAGAGTTTGTCGTAGCAGGCCTGCTCGGCCTGACCATGGCACTGGCAGTATCCACCCTCGGCTTTTGGCGGGGAGGCCCTGAGATTGCCCTGGTTGTTGCTCTGACCATGCAAATTGTGGTGGTGGTAGGGAGCGTGATTGGTATGTCGCTGCCCTTCCTGCTAAGCCGCTTTAAGCTGGACCCGGCAGCCGCCAGTGCCCCTTTGATCACGTCGATTGCCGATGCTTGTGGCGTGATCATCTACTTTGCTATGGCCACCTGGTTACTGGATATCCCAGTCGGCTAAACGTCATCAAAAAGCAATAACCTTGTTATACACTGCCTTGCCGGATCCACCTCCGGCCAGGCAGTGATTCTAAGGGATGCGATATCCCAACTCCACACTCAGCCGCCGATGGCTCAGAATTTAGGAGAACGCCATGCTCGCAATACAAAACATACAACTGATCCCATTACTCGACAGCCTGGTTAGTCTGATCGTAGCCTTTCTACTTGGCTCTTTGATCGGATTAGAACGCCAGTACCGACAGCGCACTGCTGGGCTTCGCACCAATGCGCTGGTTGCAGTCGGTGCCGCAATCTTTGTCGATATAGCCTTTAATCTGAATGGCGCTCAAAGTGCTGCTCATGTCATTGCTTATGTGGTATCCGGCGTTGGATTTCTGGGCGCAGGTGTCATTATGCGTGAGCAAGGCAATATTCGCGGTATCAATACGGCGGCTACCCTGTGGGGCTCTGCTGCCATTGGCGCCAGTGCCGGTGCCAGCCTGCTGCCACAGGCAATCCTGGGCACGCTCTTTGTGCTAGCAGCCAATACCCTGCTCCGGCCCATCGTCAATCAAATCAACCGTCAACCCATCGATGTGGCCTCGACAGAAGTAACCTACATCCTGCATGTCATTGCGGATAAACAGCAGCAAAAACATGCAGTAGATGTGGTAGAGCTGGTACTGGAAGCTGCCAGACTACCGGCAAGGGGCATGGAAGTGGCGCCATTTGGCAATGACGATATCGAAATAGAAGCTATGCTGGCTACCATTTCGATGGATGGAGATGAACTCGACCGCATCAGTAAAAAACTACTAAGCAAACCCTTTATTACTCAGGCGTACTGGAGTACCAGTACGTCGGAGTAAGTAAAGGCAGCAAATATCAGTTTTTTATCAAACCGCAGGCGTACTTCAGTCGTTATACTCAGTTTTGAGCTGTATCCGGTAAAGGATGATTGATGAAAATTCTGCTAACTTGTTTGCTGCTGTGTTTAGGTTTTTTGTTCAGCACTTCACTTCAGGCTGAACGCATCGTGCTGGCCAGCAGCAACTACCATCCCCATTATGGAGCAGACTTGCCGCAGCAAGGCGTCGTCACTGAAATCATCCGCCAGGCCTTTGCGCTGCAAGGCATTCAGATCGACGTAGAGTTCATGCCCTTTGGCCGCGCTTTGCATGAAGCGAAAGTTGCGAATTACGTGGGTCTCATCGCTGCCTGGTACTCTGAAGACAGAGTGGAACACTTTTTGTATTCGCAGCCGATGTACGCCAATCAAATCGTGCTATTTAAACGCCGTAGCATGCCGCTGGAGTTTCGTAACTTCCAGCAACTGGCTGATGCACGCTTTCGTTTAGGTGTGGTGCAAGGCTATGCGCAGCCGGAAGGGTTACTGCAGGCACGGCTTAATACCATTGCGGTTGCCAGCGATGAGCAGGCATTTCGCATGCTGGCACTGGAGCGGGTTGATTTAGTGCCAGCAGATAAACTAAACGGCCTCTACCTGCTGCAAACCTTGCTGCCAGAGCATGCCGACACCATTGATTACATTGAGCCTGTGCTGGAGCAGCGGCCGATGTACCTGATCCTTTCCAAGCAGGATCCTCGCTCAGAGGAGTTGATGGAGCGTTTTAATCGTGGCCTGCAGCAATTGCAGGCCAGCAATCAGTATCGCACTATTTTACAAAGCTTATTGCCCGCTACAGGCGCACGCTAAGACCATCGGTCAGTGCTTTACGGTACGCCAGCCAGGATGGGATGCAACCCAACAGCAATGCCAGCCCAAGCACCAGTCCCATCAACTGCAAGCTACTTTGGCGAATCGGATTTAACCCGATAAATAAGCCATAGCGACTGGCCAACAGATCCTGACCAAACCAGAGCCCGACCATCAGTACCGCCATTGCCAGCAGCATCGAGACCAGCGTAATCAACAACACTTCCAACTGCACCAGCCAGAACAGGGTGCGGGGATGGGCCCCAACGGCCCGTAAAATAGCAATCTCCCGCTGCCGCTCTTTCATCGAAGCGAGCAGTGTGGTGGTCATACCCACCAGACCGGCTAATAACACCAACACCGTGATCACCAGCAGCAAGCGTTCGACCATACTGAGCATCTGCCATAATTCAGCCAGCGCCACACCGGGCAAAATCGCCGTTAAAGGCTCACCACGAAACTCATTGATTTGCCGCTGCACCAAAAAGGTGGCTGCCCGGGAGTTCAGTCCCACCAGAAAAGCTGTAATGGCTTTTGGCGTTAAATCCATCTCCAGTGCCTGCTCGGCACTCACCCGCCGCCCTGGCATAGGTGCGCCCTGCTGCCAGTCAATATGAATGGCCTCGATGCCTTGCAGACTAACATGCACACTTTGATCCACCGGCGTACCGGTAGGGGCTAAAATACCCACTACGGTGAAAGGTTTGTCTTGATGCTGGCTAAAACTGACCTGACCAATGCCATGGGCCAGCACGATTTCCTGCCCCAGCTGATAACCAAGGCGTGCTGCTACCTCTGAGCCCAGTACCGTGTCGTACACATCATCAAAAATCACACCTTGCGCCAGTTGCAGTTGCTGCTGACCCGCGTAGCGGTAAAATTCGAAGTAATCCTGATTGGTGCCGACTACCCGATAGCCCCGGTGCGAGTCGCCCAGCGAGATCGGGATGGTCCAGGCAATTTGCGGGTGATTTTGAATGCGCTGATAGGTCTCCCAGCTGATGTTCGCCGTGGCATTACCAATGCGAAAAATTGAGTACAGCAGTAAATTCAGCTGGCCAGAGCGTGCCCCGACAATCAAATCGGTACCGGACACGGTACTGGTAAAGCTATTCTTTGCTTCATGCCGCAGGTGATCAATTCCAAGCAGCAAACTGATGCTGATCACCAGAGAGAGCACCGTCATCAGCACAGTACCGCGCCGATTCCACAAACTTAAACGTGCCAGTTTCATCAGCATGGCTGTACCCCCTGCTCCAGTTGTTCCATCGCTAAATGCCAACTGAAGTAGCCTTGCAGCGCCTTATCATGGCTGACAAAAATCACGGTGGTGCCACTTTCATTGGCTTCCGCCAGCATTAGTTTCATAAAGGCGTCGCGGTTATCGGCATCCAGCGCTGAGGTGGGCTCATCGGCAATCAGTAAGGCAGGGCGAAGCAATAAAGCCCGGGCAATCGCCACCCGCTGTTGTTGCCCCACACTTAGCTCGGTGGCTTTTTTGTGGTGCAGTTCGTCTTGAAGCCCCAGATGCTGCAACAGCATGGTGGCACGCTCGGTCAGTTCACCGCCAGTGCGGTTAGCAAAACGTGCCACCAACAACACATTATCCAATACCGACAGATACGGGATCAGGTTCAGTTGCTGAAACACCACCCCGATTTGTTGGGCCCGCAAGGTATCCCGCTTGGCCGCCGAAAGTTTATGCATCGCGGTTTGCTGCAACCACAGTTCCCCTTCATTGGGTGTGGTGATGCCACTGAGTAAATTAAGTAAGGTGGTTTTACCAGAGCCGGATGCGCCACGAATAAACAAATGCTGACCAGCTTCCAGCTGCAAGGTATCCAGCGCCAGCTGCCAACCTTGCTTGCCTGGCCAGCGAAAGCGCAGGTTTTTGAGTTCAATTACATAATTTTTCGGCTTGTCAGTCACCGGTTGTCCAACCTTCATGGTAAGATGATGGGGATGATTTATACCAAAGTTTGGGAGTAAGCTCCAATGCTGCGTGTTCTGTCTATAGCAATCCTGTTACTGTCTGTCGCATTTACTTCCGCCCAACTGCAGGCCGAAGAGGTGCGCACTCTGGAATGGACTGATTTAATGCCGGAAGAAGATCTGGCCCTACTGGAAACCCTGCCAGATATCGAGCACGACTACAGTCAACCATCGCCGTTTGATGATGCCTCCAACGATCCTTACGCCAGCTTATGGCAACAGGTGCTCAGCTCAGCCAAGGTGCGTGAAGAGTTCAATAACCAGCGTGTTCGGCTGCCTGGTTTTATAGTACCGCTGGAGTTTGATCAAAATCAGAACGTCACCAGCTTCTTCCTGGTGCCCTACTTTGGCGCCTGCATCCATGTACCGCCACCACCACCGAACCAGATTGTTTATGTGACTGATGCGAAAGGCCTGACGGCTGACATGATGTACACACCGTTTTGGATCACCGGCGTTCTTACCACCGACTCGATGACGCACGATCTGGCTTTTGCTGCCTACAGCTTAAAAGCCGATCACATCGAAGAATACAGCTGGTAAAACTGACAAACGAAGCCGGTTAGAC
>ERZ869909.318-NODE-318-length-65459-cov-4.729666_pt1 | contig 65459 bp, 56 predicted proteins | sample MGYA00520892_ERZ869909 | MGnify/ENA primary metagenome ERZ869909 (study PRJEB32215, sample SAMEA104723947) | bioreactor metagenome | biome: bioreactor; feature: anaerobic bioreactor; material: water | place: China | collected 2015-03-12 ...
CTCGACAAGAAGACCCCGGTGCTGCGCTCGATGCAGGCGCTCGACAAGCAGGCGCGCCGCATCCTGCGTCTGTTCGGCCACAAGGACGCCGCGCGCGTCATCTCGACCTGCGGCCCGGAGCAGGAGTACTTCCTCGTCGACAAGCGCTTCTACTACCAGCGCCCTGACCTGCTCAACGCGGGCCGCACGCTGTTCGGCGCGCCGCCGGCGAAGGGCCAGGAGTTCGAGGACCACTACTTCGGCGCGATCAACGATCGCGTGCTGGCCTACATGTTCGAGGTCGAGCACGAGCTGTTCAAGCTGGGCGTGCCGGCGAAGACCCGCCACAACGAGGTCGCGCCGAGCCAGTACGAGATCGCGCCGGTCTTCGAGTCGGCGAACCTCGCGACCGACCACCAGCAGCTCGTGATGTTCACGCTGCGCCGTGTCGCCGAGAAGCACGGCTTCGTCTGCCTGATGCACGAGAAGCCGTTCCGCGGCGTCAACGGCTCCGGCAAGCACGTCAACTGGGCCATGGGCAACGCCACCCAGGGCAACCTGCTCGACCCCGGTGACACGCCGCACGACAACGCGCAGTTCCTCGTGTTCTGCGCCGCCGTCATCCGCGCCGTCCACAAGTACGGCGGCCTGCTGCGCTCGGTCGTCGCCTCCGCCGGTAACGACCACCGCCTCGGCGCGAACGAAGCACCCCCGGCGATCATCTCCGTCTACCTTGGCGAGCAGCTGCAGCAGATCTTCGAGCAGATCGAGGCCGGCGACAACGCCACCTCGTCGCGCGGCAAGTCCTCGCTGCGCATCGGCGTCGACATCCTGCCGGTGCTGCCCAAGGACGCCGGCGACCGCAACCGCACCAGCCCGTTCGCGTTCATCGGCAACCGCTTCGAGTTCCGCGCCGTCGGCTCCAACCAGTCGATCGCCGGCCCGCTCGTCGCCATGAACACCATCATGGCTGACGCCCTGGCCTACTGCGCAGACCGCCTCGAGGCCTCCGACACCCGACGCAAGGCCGACTTCAACGACGCCGTCCAGGCCCTGATCCGCGACATCATCAAGGAGCACGGCGCCGTCCTCTTCAACGGCGACGGCTACTCCGAGGAGTGGCACCAGGAAGCAGAGCAGCGCGGCCTGCTCAACCTCAAGACCACCGCTGACGCCCTCCCGCAGCTCCTCGAAGAAGAGGTCATGGACCTGTTCGAGCGCTTCGAGGTCCTCTCCCGCCGCGAGCTGCACAGCCGCTACGACATCTACGTCGAGCAGTACGCCAAGCAGATCAACGTCGAGGCGAACCTCACCTCGGAGATCGCCCGCACGCAGCTGCTGCCCGCCGGCTGGCGCTACCTGAGCCAGCTGTCGAGCACCGCCGCGAACCTCAAGTCCGTCGGCGTCGACCCGGACCTGGGCACCGTCTCCAAGGTCAACAGCCTCGTCCGTGACCTCAAGGCCGCCGTCGAGACCCTCGACGCCGCACGCGGCAAGCACTTCGACGTGGGCCAGGAAGAAGCCGAGTACATGCGCGACGCAGTCATCCCCGCGATGAACGCCGTCCGCGACGCCGCCGACGCCCTCGAGGCAGAGATCGACGACGAACTCTGGCCGCTCCCGACCTACCAGGAGATGCTGTTCATCAAGTAGCCTCCGTGGCCTCCTGGCGCAGCAGGGCGAGACAAGGATCCAGTCCTCATCGGCATCCATCTCCGCCCTGCTGCCCCGCCTGCTGCCCCATGAGGGGGCCGGTATCACCGGGCAAGCACCGGAAACCGCCCCCTCATCGGACGCCCTGAGCGTCCTCCGGGCCCTCGTCACCGAGCGCTGCGCCGACGTCGCCGAGTTCGACCCCGAGGCGCTGCTCGAGTGCGTGCAGCGCCGATGGGTCGAACGGCACGCCCGGTTCGTCATCCTGACTCCGTGCGGCGAGGACGCGGCGTTCTTCGCCGAGGAGGCGACACCATGACGTCGCTCCCTCAGACATCCTGGTACCGGGTCGTGGACGTCCTGCGTGCATCGGGCGGGTCTGCGACCCGAAGCGAGCTCGCGCGGGCCTCGGGCATCCACCGCAACACCTACCGGACCACGGAGTCCCGGCTCATTGCTGCCGGGCTGGTCGTGCGCCGCGGCTCGCTCGTCTCGCTCGTCGAGTCCACCGCTCACAGTGCACAGTCGACGGTGCAGCACCCCGCTCACGGCGCACAGTCGACGGTGGAGACAGCCGCTCACGGTGCACAGTCCACGGTGCAGGCCTCCGCTCACGGTGCACAGTCCACGGTGCAGGCCGCGCTCCTCGCGGAGACACACCAGATGCTGGCGTGGCTCTGCGCACAGCACGGCATGGCCCTGCCGCCCCACGCACGGGAGCTGCTCCGGGCGCTCCAGGAGCCGCCGCAGAACGTCGTGCGGCTCGCCGACTACCGGTCTGCCGCTCCCGCGGCGCACCGTCAGGTGCACAGTGCACAGTGCACAGTCGACGGTGCAGAGCGCACAGTGCACAGTGCACAGTCGACGGTGCACTCTGCACAACCGGCTGTGCAGAGTGCACAGTCAACTGTGCAAAACGCCCTCGCGCGCGCGGACGCGGTTTCCTCTTCCGGCCCTCCTGTCCCTCCATCCGGCCGGACAGAGCAAGCAGCGTGCCAACATGAACCAGCCCGGGGGCGCCCCGAGGTGCTCGCGTTCCAGACCGCCTGGCGGCGACTGTGGAAGGAGCGGGTTCCCGAGATGCCTCGAGCTCCGAAGGTCCGGGACCTGTGCTACCAGCTCGTCGAGGGGCTCGACTCCGGGGAGATCGAGGCCCGCATCCTGCGGTTCTTCGACGACCCGAAGGCCCAGGCGGCGGGATACCCGGTCGGGTACCTGATTCACGGCTGGGACGATGACTACACCCACTCGCCCGCCGAGCTGCTCCGCCGACGGTCCGGCAGGACGGCCCCGGTTCCCTCGCCGGAGGCCAGCGCGGTCCGGGCCGGCAGCACGACGACTGGCGGCGGCTCCAGGGAACCGGACCCCGACCTGTTCGCCGAGTCCGCGCCGGTGGTGGCTCGTTTGGTGCGCGAGTACGTGACCGAGCGCGACTACCGCGACTGGTTCACGGCGCTGCGGGCGGACTGCAGCGTCGATGGCGAGGTGACCTTCTGGTCGGACCGCGAGGACGTGTACTTCGCCGCGAAGGAGGACTTCCCGCACATCCTCACGAGCTGCGTTCGGGCGGAGCACGGGCCGGAGACGCGCGTGCATTTCGAGTACCGCGTCTCCAGCGACGCCGGCTCGTGGTTCGTGGAGGCGAAGGCGTCGTGCTAGGGTCCGAACAGCTCGCGCAAACGCTCGTGGACCCAGGGCGCTGGCAGCCCTGCCGCCACCTGCTGGCGCTTCAGCCAGGCGCGGGACTCCCGGCGCAGGCGGGGCACGGGCGGCGGACAGCCGAACCGCCGCCGGTACTCTGCGACGGCCCACGGCGCTCCGTAGCCGCTGGCTGTGGCCTGGGCTTCGAGGCGCGCCAGGACGGCAGTCGCATCCTCAGGGAGCCCTCGGACCTCGGCCAACCTGCCTTCGACGTCGCGACCGCCCCTCGCAGGCTCAGCCAGCTGGCGAACCTCCCGCGCGGCGACCTCGGACAACGGGCGCGGCGTCGGCGCGTGATCGAGCGACCAGAGCCGGTAGTCCTGGGGGAGCCCGAAGCGGTAGACGAGTCCGGCCGGGTCCAGCACGCGGCAGTGCGTCTTGCCAGGAGCCGGCCTCAATCCTCGGCCGACCATCTGGAGGTACAGCATCAGCGAGCTCGTCGGACGCAGGATGATGGTCTCGACGATGGGCAGATCGTAGCCCTCAGTGAGGACGCCGTGGTTGCACACGACCTGCGTGTCGCCAGCGGCCAGCCGCCCGAGGATGGCGCGTCGGTCAACGTCCGGCGTCTGCGCGTCGAGGTGCTCCGCGGCGACGCCGACTCGGCCGAAGCGCGCCGCGAGCTCGCGAGACGCCCGCACGCCAGAGGTGAACGCCAGCGTCGTTCCCAGGCCGTGACGTTGCCACTCCTCGAGCACGTCGCCGACCGAGCGGGCGCTGCTCGGGCGCTCGAACGGCCGACCATCGAGCGGTCTCAGGGTGGCGAGCTCGCGAGGATCCGTCGACCAGAACCGCGGCGGCACCAGGTGCCCTGCTTCGATCAGCTCATCCATGGAGGCACCGACGACGAGGCCGTCGAAGAGGTCGCCGAGGCCGCCTGCGGCGGCGCGAAACGGCGTCGCCGTGATCCCGACGACGCGTGCGTGAGCCCAGGTCGTCTCGAGCAGGCCCCGACGCAGTTCGGTGCCGTATCGATGGGCCTCGTCGAGGATCACCACGTCTACCTGGGCAAGCTCCGGATGAACATCGATCCACTGGCGCACGGACTCGACCGATCCGACGATTACCTGGGCGTCGGGGCGCGGTTCGTACCCCGACATCATGACACCGACCGCCGAGATACCGATGGCAGCGAACCGGTCGACCGCCTGGCCCACGAGCTCACGCCACGGGCACAGCATCATGACGCGCCGGCCGGCGCGTCGCTCCTCGAGGACGAGCTCGCCCGCGAGTCGCGTCTTGCCGTATCCGGTCGGGGCGACCATCACGCAGCGCCGGTGGCGTCGCATCGCGTCTCGCAGCGCTCGGTAGTCGCGCTTCTGGTACGGACGGAGGGGCGGAATGGTCATGTCGGTCGTCCTTGAATCGTCCCGCGGTCGTGGTGGCGACCGGGGAATGGTGGGCGAATCGTTCGTTTCGCTGACCTCGTCGTGCTCGACTCGTGCTCGACTCGTGCTCGACTCGTGCCGCATTCGTGCCCCAATCGTGGGAGCAATCGTCGCTGAATCGTAGCCGCCACTACGATTGTGCGGACTCTCAGGGTCGTCCTGACTGTCCAGATCGTCGCCGGAGGCACCTGTGAACCACCCTGCATTTCCTGAAGTGGCGCTCAAGAGCGTCGAGCGGATCAACCTACATCGCCAGACCGCGGGAGGGCGTGGTCCCGGCCACGTCGTTCTGAGCGCGCTGCCCGGCACCACGGACCCCGACGAGCTGCTCGAGCTGTGCCAGGGTATCGGGCCTGGCAGGTTCAAGGCGTTCGCACTGGATGCCCGGGGCAAGGCCCTGGGGCCCGCCTGGACCTGTGAAATCGCTGAGCCGGACGCGCCCCCGGCAGCACCGACACCGGCGGCCGCAGCGGCGCAGCAGACCGACGCGCTCCTGGAGCGGCTGCGCGCGTCGACCGACGACCGCGAGCGCGCCCTGGACGACCTGCGCGACCGGCTGACGACGGCGCACGAACGAGACGTGGCACGGCTGCGCGACGAGCACGAGCGACACCTCACGCTCGTCCACCAGCAGTGTGAGCTGACGCTGTCGGCGCGCCTCAGCGAGGCTGCCGCACAGCACGCCCGGCAGCTGGCGGTGGCCGAGGACCAGCTGCGCGCCGCGAACGAGGAGCGCGAACGAGCGGTGCGTCGCGCGGACCGGCTTGTCGAAGAGCTCGCCGACTGCCAGCGCCGGCTCACCGAGCGGACCGAACGCCTCCAGGAACTCCAACAAGCGACGTTCGAGGAGCAGCTGCGGCTACGGGGACGTGTCGCGGAGCTCGAGGCAGAGCTACGGGCCAACGCGCGAGCTCACGACGCGGAGCTCCGGGAGGCCAAGGCCGGTAACCCCGACGTCCAGGCGATGGTGGTCCGCAAGCAGACGGAGTGGGACATCGACCGCCAACGCGAGCTGCTGCGCCTCGAGATCGACGAGCGCGCCCGCGCCAGCAGTTTTTTCGCTCAAGCGCGAGAGGCGCTGAAGGACGAACGGGTGCAGGAGTTCGTGCTGCCGCTCCTGAACGAGCTCATCACGTCGATCGCCCAGCGGGGCCAGGCTCAGCCGGCTGGCTGAGCCGCGACAATTCGGTTGGCGCCACTTCACCAGCGGCGACGATGGGGGCATGTTGCTGACCTTCATCCAACCGACCGCGGCGCCGGCCGCAACCACCATGGGCAAGGGCCTGCGTGCGCGCCGACGACGGCGCCGTGAGGCGCGGCGTGAGCAGGTGGCGCAGATCAACGCCCAGACCGAGCGGCTGCTCGACCAGGCCTACGGGAACGTCGACGTGACGTCGGTGACGTACGGTGCCGACGTGCAGACCGGAACCCACGCCGGCGACCCGCGGTTCCGCGGCGTCCCTGCCGGCGGTCCCAACTGGCTGCTCGTCGGCGGCGTCGTCGCTGGGGGAGCCGCGCTGGTTCTGTGGCTCAGGAGGTGAGACCGTGCTGCTGACCAGGAGAGTCGCCAACACCATGGGCTCCGCCGCCGCGGCTGCAGCTGGGGAGGTCGCCGAGCTGGACCGGCGCATTCAGGCGGTCGAAGACGCGATCCGCAGCAACACGAGAGCACAGCGCGAGCTGGGCCCGAAGCTGCAGCTCGACGTGACGCCCGGCCAACGCCAGGCGCTCGAAGCGGAGTACGCAGCGATCGGCAGCAAGATGACCGCCGCCCAACAACGCCTGCGTGACCTCCGTCGACAACGGGATCAGGCGGTGGCTGCTGCCGCGGCGGCTCGAGACGCTGACGAGCTCGCGCGACTTCGTGCCGCCGAGGCAGCACGAGCCACAGCTGAGGGGTCTCCGGAGTTCGCCAACGCATCCGCTACGCCGTCAGGCGTACCGGTAGCGACACCAGCCCCGGTGAGCGGCGAGTTCCACGACGACGACGACGAGGGCGGCATGCCGTCCCGGCGCACACTGCTGATCGGCGGCGCGGTCGCCGGCGCCGTGGTGCTGATCATGGTTCTGCGGCCACGCTCGACACGCTCGAGGAGGAACTGATGCTGATTCGCCAGGAACCGAACCAGGAGATGGGCCGCTCCGTGAGACGCGCGCGCAAGCAGCAGCGGCGCGCGCTGCGTCAGGTCCGCCGGCATATGTCCGCGACGAACCGCCAGTATCGCAAGGCCACGAGGGTGGAGCGCGGCCAGGACTTCGCGAGCACGAACAACGCCACGATCGGGAGCGCGCTGAGCGGGCTGATCTCGAAGGCTGGAGACGTGGGTTCGTTCTTCGCCACTGGCGGTGCCAGCGCGGCGACGATGGGTGCTGCTGCTCAGGCTCCGGTCGTCGCGGACGACCTGCTGCTGCCTGACGCGCTCACGAACCGGCGACCGCGGTGGGTCATCCCGACGGCTGTGGGTGGTGGCGTCCTGATGATCGGCGGCGTCCTGTTGCTGACTGCCAAGCGGAGCGAACGATGATCCTGACCATGGGAAAGACGCAGGTGGGTACCACCTTCGAGAAGGAGCCCACGCAGCCCCAGGCCACCGTTGGCTCGAGCCAGCCGACCACCGGCCAGCTGGTAGCGCAATGGTTCGGTCAGCAGGGGCAACAACTCGGAGCACAGACCGTCGAGGCGACCGGCGACCGGATCGCCCACGCGATCCGCGGTGACGCCCCGTCCTCGGCCGGCGGCGGCGCCGGTGTGGTCGTGGTCCAGGGCGCTGGAGCCGGCGTGCCGGCCTGGCTGGCCCCCGTCGCGATCGGTTCGATCGCCGTGCTGGCCATCGCCGTCGTCGCCACGAGGAAGAAGCCGGAGGCCGCTGAGGCATGATCCGCGTGCCGCACAGAGCCACCGTGGTGCGCGACCTGAGGTTGCCGTCCCATGAGGCAGTGGTGGAGCTCGCCGGGCGGCACGCCCACGCCCAGAGCCTGGAGCCCGACCTGCGGCGGCTGGCAGCAGATCTGACTCAGGGGCTGCTACGGGTCGACCTGCGGGGCGCTCAGGCTATCGCTCGCTGGATTCGCGGCTACATCCGCTACCGCCAGGAGACGCCGGGCGTCGAGGTCCTCCAGGGCGCCTACACCACGCTCAAGCATCGGGTAGGGGACTGCGACGACCTGGTGCTGCTGTGGATGGCGTTGTGCCGGTCCGTGGGCATCGACGCCACGTTCGTCGGCGTGCGCAGGCGGGGCTCGACCGGGTTCGTCCACGCGGTCGGCTACGTGCCGTCGCTGCGTATGTACTACGAGCTGACCGACGACCGCCGATACGGCGGGCGTCGTGCGGCGATCGAGCAGACCACGCTGCCTGCGGGCTGTGAAGGGCTGTACTGGTCGCCCGATGACGAACGTCTGCACCTGGCTGTGGGTGGTGGGCCCGGGTGGTCCAATCGGGCGATGAGCTGCGTCGACGTGCCGCTGTTTCCGGTAGTGGCGATCGGTGTGGTCGCCGCAGTCGTGCTGTGGAGGGCCTGAGATGGACAAGCTGATCGATACCCTGCTGGATCCCAGGTTCATCGCAGCCGGTCTCATCGGGTGGGCGGTGCGCAGTGCGCTGGCTCGACCGGGTGTACCCTGTACCGTGTGCGGCCAGTCCTGCGGCTGTGCGCGCGACGCCGGCCGGACGGCAGCGCAGATGGCCGGAACGGTGCTGCAGCGTCAGGCCGGCGTCGCACGCGATGCGGCGGTCAAGCAACTGCAGCAGGTCGCGGACGAACGCACTCGGCGCATCGTGCAGTCGATGTTGCCGCGCGTGCGCGGCCAGGAGCAGCCGCGCATCGTCCAGTTCACCGTTGAGGGTCGACCGTGACGCTCAGCTACCAGGACATCCACGGTGGAGACGCGCCCGAAGCGGTCGAGGAGGCCACACTGTGGAACTACGCAGAGGTTCCCGTCGAGGTCGTCGGCGTCTGCAGTGCCATCTCGTACCGCACGGCCAAGGCCGGCATCGTCCACACCTGGCGGCATGAGTTCCGCCTGCGCCCGAGACTGCTGCGCCCCGGTGGCGCGTGCCTGGTGGCCGCCGCACGGCGACCGCCGCGCCAGGCTGTCGCGGTGGGCCAACTGGTCGATCTCGAGCTCGCCGACGGCACCAGGGTGGTCGCACCCGACTACCTGGTCGTGACCGACCAGCGAGGCTCGTCCGTGTGGCTGGCGTCGCGCGTCGGAGACGCCCCCCTGCTCGCTCTGGAGCAACTCAAACGAGGTCCTGTCGTGACGAGGCGAGGGATCGAGCGATGAATTTCGTAGGCGCCACTTCAGCAGCGGCGATCATCAATCATCAGCAGCAAGGGTCGAACACGGAGTGCCACATGGCGAAGAAGAACCTGATCAAGGCGCGGGTCACCAACCCCTCCCCGGAGCTCGTCTACGACGCGGGCAAGGCAGTCGTCAGCTTCGGCGTCGGAGCGGCCGTGGGCGGCATCGCGAGCGCGCCCATCCTGGACGCGATCGATGACCGGGTGCACAACCACCTCATGCGCGGACTGGCCAAGCTCGGCGTGTCCACCCTGGTCGTGGCAACGGCCAGCTGGGCGGTCCAGAAGCCGAGCGCACGAGCGCTCGCTCCGCTCCTCGCCAGCGCTGCCACGGGGATGGTCTCGCGGACCATCATCAGCGGCGTCGACGACCTGATGGGACGTGGGATCACGACCATCACGACGATCGACGTCGAGCCCGAAGCTCAGGCACAGCCGGCGATGGCCGGCACGCTCTTCCACCGCGAATCCCAGGTGCAGCCGGCGATGGCCGGCACGCTCTTCCACCGCGCCGAGCAGCCGGCGATGGCCGGCACGGCTGCCTTTGGCTCCTTCCGGGACTGATCCAACGATCGCCCGGCGCATTCTCCCACATCTCGTCGCTTTCGGAGTCCTCTCATGTCTCACGCCCAGCCCATCGTCGACGCGCTCAACGAGGTCGACAGCCGTTCCTCGAGCCAGCTGATGAACGGTCGCCAGAAGTGGCTCTACTCCGCGTGGCGCCTCGCCGCGCTGGCAGACAGCGCCGGTCGCGTCCGCCCTCAGGTCATCACCTTCTTCCGAGGCAAGGAAGACAGCCGTGAGCAGGGCTTCAGCGTCGGCGACCTGCGGCTGCACGGCGGCCTGACGAACTTCTCCGGCTCCGCCAACCAGATGCCGGCCACCGAGAGCTACATCGCCAAGGCGTTTGGGGTGCGCTTCGTGACCCGCCCCGGGATGAGCGCCCCGCGCTCGACCATGCACCACCTGCTGAACGGCTCCACGCGCATCCTCATCAAGAAGGGCGACGCGGTCACGGAGCAGTTCGGCCCGATCGAGCTGTGGCCTGCCGGTCGGTTCGGTCTGCAGTCGCGGTCGGTCGCGGCGATCGCCTCGCCGCCCGCTGGCGGGGCGCTGACCCTCGTCGACTACCCCCAGAACGGGGACGCCGGCCTGCGGGTGCTCGAGCCGGGCACCGAGCTGATCTTCCCGGCCCAGGGCACGATCAACATCGGCATCGAGTTCCTCGAGGAGTTCTACCTGACGGACAACGGCGAGCCGGCCAGCGAGAGCAACCCGGTGCGCGACCTGTGGCTCCAGGTCCTGATGGACGGGTTCTCCGGCGAGCTCGTTCGCTTCTGAGCCCTCGGCCCGCTCCACGGAGCGGGCATCGGTTGGCGGTCGGTCGTCGTCATCACGGCGATGAGCGCCGCGACCGCCAACCCGTGCCCACCCCAACCAGGTGCATCATGCAATACGCACAGCCTCAGCCTCCGGCACCCACGACGCTTCCGCTGCCCTGGTCGGGCGACGAGCTCATGCGGCTGGCCCACGTCCTGAGCCGCAACGGCTACGACCCGAACCAGCTGGCGCACGTCACGGTGCGGCCGATCCGGTACGCGGTGACGTGGGAGCAGGCGGAGTACGCGCACAATGCCACGCCCAGCGTGGTCCAGCAGCAGACGTTTCCGATCTCGAACACCGAGGCATCGCTCATCTACGGCGTCCAGGCGTCCTTGGCGGCCGACCAGCGCTGGCTCGTCGGCGGGACGTGGCGGCGACACGACGACCCCAGCGAGTTCGCGGTGCCGCGAGACGCTCTCGACTCCATCACCCTGTCGGCCAAGGACTCCCTGACGACGCAGCTGGCGACCGAGGCGTTGCCGCTGCGGCAGTGGGTCACGCCGATCCCGGGTGCCTACCTGCCTGCGCAGCCGTTCGAGATGATCCTGGGCTCGAGCCGCGGCGATTTCGCCCTCGAGCTGCGGTGTCCGCCGGACCTGTACGTCCGCCGGCTGACGATCGGAATCGTCGCGATCCAGCTGATCGGCCTCCGAAAGTGAGCACGACCGCCTGGATCGGTCTGTGGTGGCCCCTCGCCGAGCAGCCCCTCCTGGCCACGCGTAGAACCCGCGTGTTCGGACGTCGCAGATCCAGACAGGCGATCGCCTACGCCGACGCGCTGCGGTGCGCCGACCGGACCGGCCTCGAGGTGGTCGCGTACGTCGCCGGAGTTGACGACCAGGGGCTGCTCGTCGAGCTGCTACGGGTCGACGACGTGCCCGGCGACGCCCCCGGGTGGGTCGATGGAACCCACGTCCGCCTGGTCGTCGCAACGCACGAGCTTGACCGGTGGCGTGGATCCGGCGCGGTCGTGACGTGGGGCCGGCTCCACGCCGTCCTGGACTGGCCCGTCAGCGACCCTGCGGCGGCCCGCCAGCTGCTGCTCGCCGTTCGCGAAGCGCTGCGCACCGGTCAGGGTGCCAACCACCCGCGGCTCGCTCGATGGCGCGCTGGGCTAGGCGCCACTTCAGCTGCGGCGATCATGGGGTCATGATGGTCCTCCACTCCCAGCAGCAGGCGCGCCCGTGTGCGTGCTCCCAGGTCCGGCCGACGACCACGATGGGCGTCACGCTGAGGATCGGGCGCGAGCGCCCCGAGCGTACGACGCGCCAGCGCCGTCTGCTCGTCTCCGGCGCGGTGATGATCGCTGCCGGCGTGCTGGCCTCGAGGTCCCTGTGAGCGCGCGGGGCTTCGTGGTGGGTGGCGCCCTGATCGCGGGGGGCTCCGCGCTGCTGCTGGCAGGGCTGCGCCCTCCGAGTACGCTCGAGCGCGTCCAGCAGGTGGTCAGGTGGAACCCGCCGGAACCACGAGTCCTGTCCACCACCAAGCGCTCCGCCCTCGACGAGCTTGCCGGCGCACTCAACGCGTTGAGAGACGCCGTCCGGAAGGCCTGGACGGCGCAGGCAGCGACCGGACGGTCGATCTCTTTGGGTCTGGTGACCGTGTCACCAAGGGATCTGCGCGCGGCCCTCGACGGCCCCGCGCTACCCTGGCCGCAGCTCGACCGCGCGTGGCTCACCGCCACCTACCGGACCGACGAGCTGGGTCGGTACGAGTCGGACCAGGTGGGCATGCAACTGCAGCGCGCCGTGGCCGTGCTCGATACGGCGCTCGTCACCCTCGGCCACGAGGACCTGCCAGAGATGATGCCTCCCGAGGCTGCTCGCGCTGCGATCCTGCGACTGCTGGCCTCTCCCGCTCGAGCCACCGAGTTCGCGGCGCTGCTCGCCGCAGGTCGAGGGCTGGCAGTCCGGGCAGAGCAGGCCCGCGCGTTTGAGGTGTGCGCCGAGCATCGGTTGCGCTCCCTCATGCTGGACGAGATGCCCGGGGCGCACCTGTCACCAGAGGTCGGTCGGGTGCTGACGTGGCTGCGCTACCACTCCGGCGGACTGGTCTCGGGGGCAACCGCCGAGGAGATGCGCCTGGCACGCCGACGGCTGAACACGCCGTGCCGTCCGGCGCGAACCGTGGAGGTATGAGATGTCGCTGATCACGATGCGCGGAGATGAGACCGTCGCGGTTCACGCCCAGAAGGGTGCGATCGCCGACCAGGCGCGCACCGCCATCGAAGACCTGCCACAGGCACAACGGTACTTCGTCCGCGCCTGGGGGAGACGCCGGCTGCTGACCGGCCTGGCGCTCGGCCTCGCCGGTGGCGTGGCGGTCGCCGTAGCTGGCCGAGCCGGTATGCGCATGCGGACCACCAAGCAGGGCCGGGGACGGCGATGACCATCACCGTCCCGTCAGGAGGAACGAACGCGCTGCCGCCGCTCCGCCGCGACGGCAACGTCGCCCCCGTCGGGGCGCCGGTGGTCGTCTGGCAGATCGGGCCGTTCTACGCATGGCCGGCCGGCACGACGCTGACCGCAGGCGGGTTCCTGGAGCTTGCCGCGGGCGTGTCCGACGACGAGCAGTACGGCCCTCTGACCGCGCCCGCAGGGTGGCAGTGGGTGTCGTTCCTCAGCGCGCGGGAACAGGTCTACGCAGCGCTCGACACGCAAGACCCGTTCGCGGCCCTGTCGGAAGCGCTCCGCCTGCTCGTTGTCGACGCCACCGTCGACAGCACCGCCGGTCGCGTGGGCCAGGCGATCGTGGCCTACAGCCTCGAGAGCGACGTTGGCCACGGCGACGGCGGATCGGCCGACATCCTGCCCGCCGGGTCGTGCATCGTCCTCGGGCTGCCCGCTGTGCCGCAAGCACCCGACACGGTCTCCATGAGCGTGGAACTGGTCGACGGCGCCGGCGTGACGGTGGCCGTCGAACACGACGTGACGTTCTACCTGGAGTCGTGGATGGCCACGTCCGATCCGCAGCACGCCTGGTCCCCTGAGCACGCTGGGTTGCTGCGACGCCCCGTGCCGAGCAGCTCACCGTCGTTCGCCGCCGCGACTCAGGGCTGGCGGGTGCTCACCAGCGCTTTCGTCATGGCGCCTGATCCCGAACCGTAACCTCAAGGGAGTACCTGATGCACACCTACACCGTCGTCTGCGGCGGCGTCCACGCGACGCCCCCCTGGAACCGCGACTGCAACGTCGCTCCCGACTCCTGCTCGCCGCCGCTTCCCGACGCGCCCATCGAGGTGCTCTACACGGGCGGAATGCTGCTCTGGCCCGCCGGCCAGGCGCTCACGGCGCTCGGTGTGCCTGTGGCGCCGTACGACGACCAGAGCACCGCCGTCGACGGCGGTGGCGGCGCGAAGTGGGGCGCTCCCGGGGGCTTCGAGGTAGCGTGGCGCCCGGATCTCGAGGGCGACCTGACCGACGGCGTGACGATGTCCCTGCTCGTCGCGGCAGCTGCCCAGCAGGGATTCGCCCTGGACGGTGCGCCGACCCGCGTCAGCCCGGCGATGGTCACGGTGGACGACGACGATCTGGGCGAGGTGTTCGTGTTCGCGCCTGTCGCGGTGCCTGCGTCCACCACGATCACGTTCGAGGTCCGCGAGACCGCGACCGGCGACCTGGTCGGCCTCGAGGAGCTCGTGCCGGTCACTCCGGTGCCGATCGCAGACCACGGGCAGTTCGCGCTCCAGGTCGACAACCAGCACAGCTGGTCGACGTTCTCCCGCGCATCGCACTACCTGGTGGCTGTGCCGGGGTCGGTCCCGATCCTCGCTGCGGTGGCGGCTGACTGGCCGTCGCTGTGGATTCAGACGTGGGTCCCGCAGAACTGAGCAGAATTGAGGTGACCCGTGACCGAGCAGCAGCTGCGTAACCGTGTGGTCGCGAAGAGCGCCCTGGTACTCCTGGGTGCGATCGTCGTCGGCGTGGCCGCCGCGCGATCCGATCACCAACTTCGCGTCGCCAAGTTCGTGGGCGGCGGCGTCGTCGCTGGCACCACGGTCGGGCTGGTGTCCGGGTTGTGGTTGGACCGGATGCGCCTCGAGCGCCTCGAGGCCGGCCAATGAGCCCGTCGGAACACGCGCGCCGCTACGCCACCACCTACGCCATCGGCCTGGCTGGGGTCGCCGTGGTGGCTGCCGTCGCAGCCGGCAGGGCGACCCGCCCGTCGGCTGCGCTGGCCGCCGTCGGCGCCGGGACCGCCGCAGCCCTCGGCTACAGCATCGCGCTCTGGCCGGCCACGCGCCGGGTCACCGCGTACTACATCACAGACCAGGTAGCGACGCACGCACAGGAACTTGCCGCTACCGCAGCAGCGACGATCCGGTCGCGATGAGAGGGGTAGTCATGACCGCAGCTGGATTCGCGCTCGCAGCCGCTTCGGCTACGGCGTACGCCCGGACGCACCCCGGAACGTCGCACGGACTCTACTGGGACGCGGCGCGCGACTGGTCGCTCGAGAACTGGCCAACGATCGAACAGGAGCTCGGCAGGATCGGCATCGACCACATCGTCGTGCCGCTCAACGGCCACGAGCACGCCATCGCTGGCCGCGCCGCCGTGCGCTGGCTGCCCGAGCACGTCGCCACCCTCATCCGCAAGGCACGGTCCATCCGCGTGGACGTCATGATCTGGGCAGCACCCACCGCGGAGTTCGTCGCCGATGCCCGCCGTGTGCTGCCGCGTTTGAAGCGCGCCGGTGTCAGCATCGTCGAGTTCGACGCCGAGCGAGACGCCTGGGGCGTGGTGCCGGTGGGCACAACCCGCGCAGCAGCAGCGCTGGCGCTGCTGGACGCGGCCAGATCTGCGGGGCTGAACGCCGGCGTCACGATGATCCCCGAGCGAATCTACCCGGAGTGGGCATCCGCCGACTACTGCGCCGTTCAGAGCTACAGCCGCGCGAACGGCGGACTGGCCAACCACAGCGGCGACGGACCGTATGCACCCGGGAACATGCAGCGTCTCGGGGCTCGGCGGGTGCAGCAGGCCGGGATGCCGCTGGTACAGGCGCTCGCGGCGTACGACCAACGATGGCCCGGGACACCTGTCGTGGAGCCGATGCGGCGGGCGTACGAAGCCGCTGCGTCGAGCTCGCGAGTCGTCCGGTGGTGGTCGGCGAAGTGGGTCGTCGGTCACAGGGCGCAGGCGGATGTGCGGGCGGCGATCGCGATGCTGACGCAACGGGGCTAGGCGCCACTTCACCAGCGGCGATCATGAGCAGACCATTCGTTCCGGCTGCCGGTGATCTCCAGATGATGCGACCCCACGAGCTCTTTACCGCTTCGGCCGGTGCCGGCGCCGGCGTCTTCCTGCTCGACGCCTGGTCGGCGATCGCGGGCGCGACCGGTCCGATCGTGGACGTCCTGAAGCTGGTGATGGTCGTCGTCATCGTCGGGACCTCGACCGTCGGGGCGCTCGGCAGCGACAGCGACGGCGACGGTGTGCCGGACTTCATCTCGAACCTGCGGCGCCTGCGCCGCGCCCTGAGGAACGCGCCGGCCGAGCCGTCCGCCGACCGGACCGCAGCGACCGACGCCCAGGAACCGGAGTCCCCGGATGAGTGAGCTGCTGACCCTCGCGCTGTTCGCCTCGTCGGTCGTGGCCGTGGCCTCGAACGTCTACACGCTCCGCCGGCTGAGGGCTCAGCCGCACCAGCCACGGCCTCGAACGTGAGGTGCGGCTGGCCCATCGTTCTCGCCGCCGCCGGGCTCTCCGGTGGCCTCGCCTGGCTTGCTCAGAGCAGGAGATCTGACAACATGACTGTGCCCCAACTGGCCAAGGCCCTCGCAGCAGCAGACGAGGACTGGCGCGCCGGAACGTCCGAGCGCGACATCAGCCGCACTGGCCGACTCGCGAAGATCTTCCAGGACGGCGGCTGGGGTTACTCGGTCGGGCTCGACTCGGCGGGGCGCGTGCTCGACTGGTGCGGCATCGCTGTCGGAGCGTGGCTCTACCGAGCTGGCCTGAGGCCCGAGCACCGCAAGAGCTTCTTCCAGACCACGAACGTGCGTGGGTTCTTCGCCTACAACACCAGCCTGGAGACACGGCGTCGCATGGTGCTGCAGCTCGACGGTCGACCCATCCGCGACGTGCACGCCGCCGCTGGTGCGCTGCGCTCCTGGACCGAGACGGCCGAGCTGCGCGCCAGGCCGCTGGCTGCCTGGGACGTCAAGCCGGGGGACGTGCTGCTCATCGCCCACGACGGCCGCACCACCTCGGCCGACCACATCGCCATGGTCACAGCCTTCGACGCCAGGTCCGGTCGGCTCGAGACCATCGAAGGCAACGCCCGCGGGTTCGACGCCTCGGGCCGGGATACCCGCGATGCGGTGGTGCGCAAGGCCCGCGATCTCTCGAGCGTCGCGGTGCGCAACACGATCTACGGCGTCGGACGCCTGTCGCGACTCGACTTCGCCTGACCGGCGCGCTGGCGGGACCGCGCTCGTCGAAGCTGCCAGCCGCGCCAGTCCATCCAGCCGTAGTCCGGGCCGGTGAAGATGCGCGGCAGCCGCTCCTCGAGCTGCTCAGCGAGCCGGTTGTGACCGTTGCTCCGGAGCCACCGCGCCTGCAACAGGTACGCCTCAGCCTCGAAGGCCGCGCGCATCGTGACGCCAACGGGCAGCGGCCACAACAGGTACAGCAGCGGGTAGAGCAGCCCCCAGCGCCGCCACTGGCGCACGTGCACGAGCTCGTGCACGATGACGGACTGGCCCCACGGCGTGGACTCGTCGACCATCGGTGAGAGGTAGATGTCCCTCCCCAGCGTGATGCTCATGAGACGTGCCCGCGCGATGGCCGTGGCAAGTGACCGCGTCAGCAACCAGTACCAGGCGACGTGGGCGAACCAGACCAGCCGGTGCCAGCCACGCTCGTCGCCACGATCGTGCACCCTCGCCGAGGTGCTTCCTTGCGTCTTCTTCTTCACCATGTCCTCATCGGGTTGCGGCCACCGCGGCCGCACTGGCTGCGACGACGGTGATGGCGATCAGCGTGCCTCGAGCGCGGCGGGCGCGCACCAGCGCCCGGTGCTGCGCCTCGAGGCTGCTCGCAATGCCGGCGAGCTCGCCGTGCAGATCACGGGCCATCTGCAGTCGCAGCGTCTGACGGTCGAAGGCGGCGGCCAGCGTCCGCAGCTGCTCCTCGAGGAGGGCGACCTCCCGTCGTTGCAGTTGGCGGTCCTCGCGCAACAGCCCGACCTCGAGCTGCAGCTCACGCCAGGTATGGTGGCGGAACGTCAGCGCCGCCGCCTCCTGCTGCGTGAAGCACGCGCGCAAGCCGACGATCGTGGGCGTGGGCGAGACGTCGTCTGCAGGACCGGCGGCGAACACGAGCGGCGACACCGCCATCACGACCAGGGCGGCCCATGCCCCGAGCACCAGCTGCACGAGGGGCGCCCACGCTCTCCGACGCACGTCCAACGCCTCGAGCTTGCGCTCGATGCGCAGGCGCTCGAGGCGCACGTCGTCCAGCTCGTCGTCCAGCTCGGTCACCCGGCGGACCACATCCCGCGCCTCATCTCGAGCCTCGAGCTCCAGGACTCGAGACCGTCGCTCGAGGACGTCCACGCGGTCGCTGCGCTGCCAGCCAGGCACGAAGCGGCTCGACCACCAGGACAGCGCAACTACGGCCGCCGCGAACACCAGCACGACTGGCCACCAGGTGCGGGCGATCACGCCCACCCCTGTTGCAGGTCGTCGACCTGGCTGAACAGGGGCTCGAGGACACGCAACAGCTCGAACAGCTCAGGGAAATCCATCGACTGCGCGACGGCCGCCTGAAGGAGGCTCCGCGTGGTGTCGCCCACCGTCTGAGCCAACTTCTGAGCGTCGCCGTCGCCCATCGCTCGCAGCGTGTTGATGACGTCGAGGGCGAAGTCCTCGACGAACGCAGCGGCGTCGTCGCGGTCGTCGTCGCTCCACCGGGAGAGCACTCGAGCCCGGACGAACCACCCCAGCGCCCCCCGGTGGCGCTGGATCAGCGAGACCAGGTTGAAGGGACCAGAGGCCGAGCTGTCAGCGGCCGCCGGACGCTTCGTCGCAGCCTGGCGGCCGCCACCCTCTTCGACCGTGACGCAGTCCGCGACGTCGTCGGGTAGCTCTCCGCTCTCCTCCCAGCGGTCGAGCAGCCCCGTGAGGCGCCTCAACGCACAGCGCGAGGCGTTGTAGTTTCCTGCCGTGTGCTCCTGGGCCGCGAGGGCGATCTCGTCGAGAGCGAGGAGCTCGAGCTCCTGCTCACGACTCCGGTCGACTACCGTAGTCCGGAGTTCGACGGCACGAGCCGTCGCGACGCTGCCGATGAGGGTGACGCGGTCGAGGTTGTTTCGGATCCGCTTCGCGTGACCGAGCACCCGCCCCAGCTGCCGCGGCGAGTAGCTCCATTCCACCAGGTTGTTCAGCACTGACCACCACCCTGCCCGTCCCCGCCGATGATTCGGTTTTTGGAGTGGCTGTCAATGCCGACGCGCCACCGGTTGACCTGAACGGAAGATCAGTATACAGTGCCGCCCGATCAGAGTACGCTCTGACGACGCAAGGACGGGGCATCCACCATGGCCGGATACATCCCTCCACAGGGCATTCACCAGGTCGACCTGCCGGCGCCTCCCACGGGAGCCGGACGCTTGGCCGTTGCCGATCGCGCTTTCGCAGCCGGCGACACAAGCCTGCTGAACGGCTGCGCCCGCGTGGCGGTGATCGGGTCGCGCTCGGCCTCCGAGGATGGCCTGAGGCGTGCGGCGGCCGTAGCCGGTGTCCTGGCGCGCTTGTCCGTGGTCGTGGTCAGCGGCTTGGCGCGCGGCGTGGACACGTCCGCGCACACGGCCGCCATCCAGCGAGGCGGGCGAACCATCGCGGTGCTCGGCACGCCGCTCGACCGCGTCTACCCGGCCGAGAACGCGCCGCTGCAGGAGCTGATCTACCGCGACCACCTGCTGCTGTCGCAGTTCCCGGCCGGGGCCCGGGTGTCGCCCCGGAACTTCCCACAGCGAAACCGAACCATGGCGCTGATCAGCCACGCCACCATCGTGGTTGAGTCCGGCGACAGCAGCGGAACGCTCTCACAGGCGTCCGAAACGATGCGCCTGGGCCGCAAGCTGCTGATCCTCCGTAGCGCGCTCAAGCCGGGCCTCCAGTGGCCGGAGCGCTTCCTCGAACAGGGGGCCGCCGTCATCGACGACGCGGCCTCGCTCGTCCGGGTGCTCAATGACGCTCACGCTCAGGGTATATTCCCTCGTCTGCTACCTGCCGAACCGCCACCCACTGAAGGATGACACCCGGGCCCGGGCACTCAACGAGTACGCCCTTGCTTTCAAGAACGGGCGTGACGCTCGGGTGTCGACGCCCGTATCGTTCGAGGAGCTCGTGGTGCGGGTAGCGCGCGCCCTCGTCAAGCCAGAAGCACTGCAAGGCAAGGACCCCTCGACGTGCGTCTTCACCCCCATGCCGCGTAGTGGCAACTCGAAGGCCAGCCACGACCAAGGAGCGCACCCCTACCCGTGCCGTCGGCTCGCTCAGGTCATGGCCGAGGTGTCCGGTGGCCAGTTCGGCGAGCTGGTGGAACGCTCTTCGCCGATCGAACCGAACAGCCATTCCCTGCGTGCCCAGCGCGGATCGCTCTCAGCCATCGTCCAACCAACCGGCAGAGCATCCACCATCGTTCTGGTGGACGACGTGATGACCTCAGGAGCGTCGCTCTACGCTGCCGCAGAAGCCCTCCGCCAGGAGGCAGACTACCTGTTCGTCGACATCATCGCCGTGACGATGGCCTACACGGCAGAACTCCGCGACGACCAGCTGCACCAGAACACCTCCCACGAGCTCTCCAAGCCGACCAGAAACCGGGACCGTCCGACCAGGAAGTCGCTCCGACCCGGATGAGCGCGACGCCCTCACACCACAGCCCAAGCTCAGCGGTCAGGATGCTGAGGCAGCATCTCGGCCACTTCGGGTATCTTCGTCGGATCATGCTCCAGTGGCCCCGGACCCAGCACCATCTGCGCCGGATCGCGCTCTTCCAGCTGCGCGAGCAAGGGCATCGACTTGGCGTCCGCCCGGTCAGCGGTGCCCGGCATGAACAGGTCCTTGGCGATCCCGAGCGCCCTCAGGGAGAACCACAACGCACCGCCGGTCATCAGCGCGATGCTGGTCAGCCGGGCAAGGACCACCTGAAGCTTGTAGTCGAGCAGCGGCTGGCTGACCGACGCGACCCCTGACTTGGGCACGAACACGAGGTGCTCGGTAGCGAACCGGAAGGCTTCTCGTGCCTCACAATGTGCCAAGTACAGCGCAACGACAAGCACAGCGACCGCCGCGACTGCTGCTGCGCGGCCAGCTGCTGCGCGCGACATCGCGATCTGTGTGAGCACCGACTTCTCGGACCAGGGCCTTGGCTGCCCCAACCCCCACCGAACGAGCTTGAGCACCACGCGCCCGATGCCTGATTCTTCATCGTCGCCGCGGTGCTTCAGATGGCGTTCGATCCGGTGCTGCTCTGCAAGGTAGGCCTTCAACTCCGCCAGGTAGCTGTTCCTCGCGCGGAGGGCGTCCGAAAGCTCGAGACAGCGCTCAACGGACAAGCCGTCCACAGACCGGGCGTCGAGCCGCACGTCGCGTTCCACCAGACCTTCAGGAGCGCCGGAGACATCGCCCGGTCGAGAGGTGGCCGGGACAGCTGCCGGCGCAGCCTCACTGTTGGCAACTGGCTCGTTCATCAGACCCCGTACAGCGTTCGCATCCGCCGCTTCATCGCCCCCACAGGCACCTCGAAGAGTTCCGCCAGGCGTCGCTCCCGGAACGTCAGATGCGGGGCATAGGTACGCACCATCTCCTCGGGCATCAGCAGCGCGTCCGCGAACCGGATGGACTCCAGAACGCGGGGATCCCGGTCATCAGACCGGTCGCTCACCTGGTAGTACGTGCCGTTGTCGAGGAACTCGTGCATCAGGATGTGCCCCAGCGCTCGTGCCGCCGCGAAGCGACGCTGCTCGTTCCGGACGTACGGGCTCAACGACACCGTCGCAACGAAATCGGGAACGCCGACAACCTTGCCGGCGCCGACGGTCCTTGTCGTGCGCTTCACAACCGCAACCCCGGGTTCACGCTGACCCCGCCCCAGGAAGACGTCCACGTCGATGCTCATCGCGAGCTCGTACACCGGCACGGGCGGCACCTCGATCCCGTATCGTTTGAGCAGAGACTCCGCGATGGCTTCGGGCTGGTACTCAGGCTTGTAGCGGACGAACTGCGCCCGGATCAGGAACCATCGGGACCTGGGAATGAGCATGCTGCGGCCGTGAGGTGAGGTGATCATCAGCCGGTTCTAAACCTTCGCGTGCCGATTCGCCATAGCCCCTTGCTCGCCACTCCAAAACCCGAATCATCGAACCGCCAGCAGCAGCCATACCCTGCGCCACCCGATACCCAGGAACCACCATGCGCGCCTACCCGTTCACGATCAGGATCGCCAACCGCATCGACTACTCCCTCGCGGAGAAGGACTCCGACCGCCTCGACCGCGTCGCAGGACAGTTCGCCCTCGAGGAGGGGCAACTAGTACCCGTGCAGGCCGTCACGATCCCGCCGGAGGTCCACCAGAAGCACCGGCAGGACCTCAAGTTCCGTGCCTTCGGGCCCAGCATCCAGATCGAGCACGGCCGGGCAGACGTCGTCGCGTCCGTCCGTGGTGTGCGCGGCGCGACCGGCAACTTCGGGCTCAGGTGGCGCTGGGACCTCGCTGAGCGCGCGTACCTGCTGGGCGCTGGCAGCAGCCTGACCCCGGTGGAGCGCCGGGAGGTGCTGCGTCACCGCGTGCCGTTGGTGCTCGTGGACGTCGAGCTGTGGGTCTCCATCGCCGGGGTGACCGCGCCGGTACGCGGCGCAGCGGGCGGCGACCTCATCGACACGGATGCCTGGCGCCAGCCGCCACTCAGCCGCGTGAACCTGACCACCTGGGCAGAGCACTACACGCCAGCGCGAGAGAGCTCGTTCCTGGAGGAACTGTTCGGCGCCGCGCAGATGACCTTGGGTCAGGACGGCGTGCCCCTCCCCCTCGCGCAGGTTGACCTCGCCGGAGCGGTCGTGCAGCCGGTCGTGACCATGCACATCGGGGCGCGCACCATGTCCGCCCACAGCATCGAGGCAGAGCTCGAGGTCACGGGAGCCATCGTCACTCGTTGACGCACTCGTGCCCGTACTCGGCCGTGAAGGCACTTCGATGATACATGGTGCCCAAACCACCGTAGGCGCACGCGGCGAACCACTCACCGTCGTCGGTGCAGCCGCACTCGCTCCACGGCTCGTCAAGCTGCATGCAGCCGATGCCACCGGCTGCCAGCGCCCGGACCGAGATCGTCGCTGCCAGCGTGTCACCGCACAGCCAGATTTCGGCGTCGGACTCGCGCATGATCGCCTGCTCGAGGACGAAGTAATACTGGTCACTACCGGCCACTTCCCATAGACCAGGCCAGGCCCACCCGTTTGGCATCGCCGCGCCACCGGCGACCCGTACTCCTTCGAAGTCCGGGTCGTACTCCAGGAACGGCATGCCAAAGCCCAGCTCCTCCCACTCGGGGTCGTCCGGGGTGTAGATGCCCAGCTCGCGGAGCGTCGGCACGGGCTGCTCGTCCGCGGTGTCGCCCGCGGCATCGCCGGTCGCGTCAGCGCCTGCCGTGTCGCCGGCGTCGGGATCCTGGATGATGTAGATCGTGTCGCCGCAGGCGATCAGGCTCAATGCCGCGGCGACAGCCGCGACCAGGGACAGGAGGCGAAGCATCGATGACTCCGGTAGCGAGGATACGTGTGCTCGTGACGATGTAGCTCGCAACGTATTCACAGCGCAAGCCGTAGCTGCCCGTGGATCTCTGCGAAGATCTGGTCTCGCAGCGCCCGCTGGTCCTCGCGCCGGTCGTACCGCGCGTGACAGCTCTGACAGAAGACCATCAGGCCGTCCGGGTCGTGGTCTCGCGGGTCCTGGTGCAGGTGCCCGCAGGCGAGCACTACCCTGCCTCCCGTCCGCGGGTGCGCCTCGCCGTGCACAGCGCCGCACGGCCCCTCGTGTCCGCCGCACCGACCGTCGCACTCGCAGACGTTGCCGGCGCGCTGCTCACGCAGCTGACGGCTCAGGCGATGCCACGCCACGCGGTAGTACGCGCGCACGCGCGGGTCGATGGGCACGTCACGCCCTCCCGCTGCCCGACACCGCTTCGAACTCCGCGGTGACACCCAGCTCGAAGGCGAGCTCGAGGACGCGCGGCCCAGGGTAGACGACGCGGGTGCGGGTCAGCCGCACGAGCTCGGCACCCAGCGGCGCCAGCACCAGGACCGACTGCGGGCGGTTCAGGTCGAGGCCGTAGGCGAGCACGCCCAGGCCGTTCAACCACGCCATCAGCGCCGAGTCCGGGTGCGTCTCGAGCAGCTCCCGGCTCATCGTATCGATGAGCGACTCGTGCACGTAGTACAGGCCTGACCAGTCGACGTCGCTCCCCTGAGCGTCCCTGCCGCTCAGCGTGCGTGGGGCGTCGTCTGCCCGAACGATGCTGTGCAACGATACCATGCGTCACCTCCATGAGCTGTGGGCGGGAGGGCCATGGAGCGCGCAGATCTCCATGTAGAGGCGGACGGTCGCCCGCACGTCTGCCGCCGCACAGTGCGGCGCCGGCCGCCAGATGTCGAAGTGCCGGCAGAGCGCGTCCAGCGACAGCGAGCGGACGTGGCCCCGCGCCAACAGCGGCCAGGCCAGGCTCATCGTGTCGAGCCGCCGATGGTCCACAGGGGGCGCCTCGAGGCCGCACCTGCGCCACGCCGCGACCAGAAAGCTCCAGTCGAATTCGATGTTGTGTCCGGCGACCGCTCTGCCCCGGAGAACCGGGGCGACTGCACGCAACGCCGCAGCGAGCGGGACGGCGTCGCTCCACCTCTCGTCGTCGTACCCCGCGACGCCGAGCGCCTCCGGATCTGCGTCGCCCAGGCGCTCCGGCTTCACCTTCGTGTGGGCGTGCGCGATGACCTGCATGCTGGACGGGTGCACCGCGAGCGCCGCGATCTCGATGATCTCGTGGCGCTCGGGGTTCAGGCCCGTCGTCTCCACGTCGATGAAAGCCAGCTCCCTCATCGCTTCCTCGTTCGGGAGCTCCGGCTGATGGCGTGCGGCCGGTTGACTGCCTCGAAGATGGCCGCCGCGTGCTTGAGCGCCGCGTCCGCGTGTCGGACCAGGACACGATCGTCCAGGCGGTAGTCGGCTGCGTTGCGCAGGTCCTTGAGCTCGGAGAGCCGCTGCCCGACACGACGCCCGTACACGTCGTCCGTCGCCCTCAGAACCCGTCCGTGCACGGACCCGTCCCTGGGTCCATCCCCCACCTGCCTGTCGCGCAGCAGGTGGAACACCGCGTAGTACGATCGGCCGATCACGTTCCGGCATGCTGCGTCGCGGTGCTTCGCCGGCGTGCCCACCTGAAGGCGAAGGTGCTTCGCGTAGTCGAACATGTCCTGGCTCACAGCGTCACCGAGAGCAGGTCGATCACCCTCGAGTACCCGAAGCGATCGAACAGATGATCCGCAACCTCGTCCCGCCATGCGGCGCGCCAGTTGCGGAGAAAATCACCGACCGTGACGTTCAGCGGTCGGATGGGTTCAGGATCCATGTCCGACACGCCCCGCCACCAGAGCTCGAGCCGCTCGTCGGGTGCAACGCGGCGCAGCTCGTCGAACAGGAACGCCACCATCTCCAGGACGATCGGCTCTTCCGCGAAGTACCCGGCGATGGACGCCTCGTGCTTCCGGGCGAACTTCGTGTGCTTCCGCCAGTCGAACGGCGTGAGCTCTGCCGCCGTCCTGGCGACAGCGGACGGCTGCGCCTCGGGCTTCCGCGTGCGCCGCGTCGGCGCCTCGACGTGCGCCGAGGGGTTGTCGAGACGTCCGGGAGACTGCTGCTGCCTGGGCTTCTTCGTCGCCATCGTCCAGCTCCGGAGCGGAGCGTCAGGACGCTCCCGGAAGTACCACGCCGCGTCGCGCAGCGACGCGGCAGCGTCGATGACGTCCGACCAGGTCGCGTCATTCAACAGGTCGAGGACCAACGCGGACGTCACCACCGCGAACTCGGCGTTCTCGCGCTCAGCGGCTGGCCGCCGCGGGTCCGACAGGATCCGGGACAACGCCACCGCTCCGCGCTCGAGCTCGCCGAGCTCACGGTCGTCGCGCTCGACACACACCTCCGACCGCGCGCCACCCCCGAGCTGGTGCGCCCACAGCGACGCCTGAAGGATGGCGCGCGCGCTCGCGGCGTCCGGACGACCGGCGCGAGCGGCGGTCTCGAGGAGCACCCCCACGACGTCAGCCGTCAGGGCCAGTCGCCTGGCCAGGTCAACGGGCGTCGCCAGGTCTTCCAGCCGCCCGACGATCTCGTTCACCAGCTCGAGCATTTCGCCCGATCTGGATCCGCTGCGTCCAGATCGTGTAGCGTGCGTTCTGGCGCCGCGTGGGCGCCCCAGCTCATCACCGTGGGTCGCTGCCATCTCCTGCCGCATCGCCTGTACCTCTGCTGTGTCTCGCCTGCTGCTACAGGCGGGTGATATTCACGGACGGTACACGCTTTCGATAACGAAAGCAACGGAAGGCGCGCCATGAGCCGTGGGCGTCGACCAGACACCACCCGCGCCATCGTCGTCGCCATGGCGGTGTTCGCCGTGCAGTGGTCACATCGACGTAGAGCTCGATCGTCAGATGTGGCGCACGTACTCGAACAGACGTGGCCAGGCTCAGGCACGTGGAGCACGCCCCGCACCAACTGGGCACTCGCCGACGCCGCAGCCGCAGGACTCATTCGGCGCGTCGAGATCACTCCAGCGCTGTTCGAGTGGGAAGTTGATCCTGACGCTATCGACAGCATTCTCTTGACGGCACACCTCGAGAGGGCGCAAAAGTAGCGACGCCACCCCCGTCGTGGCCGCGCGGTAGCAGCCGCGCGACCAGGGGTGGCGTCTCTCCAGCGGCCCACCACGAGGTACCGAGATGAACCGCCAGAGTTCGCGCGACGATACGCGCGCTGATGGTCGCGTCAAGCGCCGACGCGACCACACCTTCAGCCAGGGAGACCCGGTCTGGTACTACCCTGTGCTCGACGAACCGCACCGGCTGCCGGGGGTCGTCACCACCGCAGGGTGGCAGCTGGGCCACGGGACGACGGTCTGGCACGTCAACGTCTGGACCACCGGCGCAATGCGGCGCGTGTGCGCCGTGAGCGCAGAGTTCCTCGAACCCCGGGATGAGGTGCTCCCGACGCCCGACGAGCAGGCCAGAACCAGGCCAAAGCACGTGGCGAACTGGGCAGAGAGCCTGATGCAGCGCCTCGCGGCCGAACCGCCCGACGCCACCGTCACCATCAACGACCTGCTGTTGCTCCGTCGCGCGCTGGGCGTCTCCCACCTGAGACCGCGGAAGGTGTGGGGCTACCGCAACCGCTACTGCGTCCCCCAGGCCACCGAGGCCCTCGAGCGGCTCCAGGCCGCAGGCCTCATGACGACTGCCGACGGCAAGTCGTGGCGAGCCACACCAGCCGGCGGTGCCCTGGTCGGCATCCCGCTCACCGCCATCGTCGAGATGGCCGAGGAGGTAGGGCCATGAGCCTGCACACCTCACGGCGCGTCGACGCCGTGTACGCGTCCTTCGACAGGGGCTACCCCGTCACCATCGACCAGGTGTCCGCCATGTTCGGGCGGTCACCAGGAGCCATCCGCCGCGCCCTCTACAACGCCGGAGCTCGCCCCCTCGAGGAAGACACCCGACGCGGATCCGCCCACATCATGGGGCGATCGCTGTGGCACCCCTTCGACGTCGCGGTCGCGCTGTGGGGACGGGATGTCGCGCGGACGCGCGTCGTGAGCATCGGCGCCACACTCGCCACCACCGACGACGACGACGACGACAACCCGGAGCACGTCCCATGACCACCCGGGGGCTGGACGCCACTTCGGCTGCGGCGATCATGAGGCGATCCTCGCGGATGCCGCCCGGGTGTCTGCACCGAGCACGACACGCTCCCCCAACGGCCCGTCACCTCGGCGTGTCGTGCTCCGTGCAGACGCCGTTCTCCGCGACTCCGCCAACCGACGGCCCCGAACCCAGCACCTGACCTGACGACCACGCCCGCCGCGCCCCGCGCTCCACAGGGAACCAGCGGGGCACCGGTTCCCTCTCACGCACGGACCACCACGATGCGCCAGCGAGACCGCGCCATCCGCGTGGCACAGGCAACCTACCTGGACCCCGAAACGGGGCAGTACCTGCTGCACATCCAGGGCTTCATGATGAAGAGCCAGGGCAGACGACGTTGGGTGCACGACTGGATCGTCCTGCCGCCCGGCCGCTCCCTCGTCCAGGCGCAGCAGCTGCTCAGCCAGATACGCGGGGAGCTCAAGCGAGGAGCCTACGCGAAGGCCAAGTACGCGCCGCAGGAGTTCGTCATCGAGCCGACGATCGCCGAGCTCCTCGACCGCATCATCGCCGAGAAGAAGGACCCCATTCGCGGCAAGCGAACCGATGCGGCCATCTACAACATCACGTCCACCGCTCGCGCCTGGCTCGACCTGTTCGGCGACCTGCCCGTCAGCGCGCTCACCGCCACCATGGTCGACCGCTGGTGGTCCCGATGGGTCCGCCAACCCTACAGCACCTACTACATCAACCGGGCTCGGCTCACGCTCTCGCTCGTGATGCGCAAGGCGATCGCGCTGGGGTTCCGCGCGAACGACCCTACCAAGGCGGTCGAGCCGCTACCCAAGGATCGCAAGGTCCACCGGCCACCAATCACGCTCGAGGACTGGCAACGCATCTACCAGTCCCTCGTGAACCAGGACCTCACGGCCATCTCGAGCCCACGCAGGCCCTACACCGGATACGCGGCATTCGCCCTGACTCAGGCCACACTGGCCGCGCGAGGCGCCGAGATCCGCAACCTGCGCCTCGACGACATCGTCGGCAACGCGATCACCCTGCGCGACACGAAGACCGGCCCGACCCTCACCAGGCACGCCCCCGCCGAGCTGCTGCAGGTCCTCGACAACCACCGCCAGCTGCTCAGCCACTTCGGGTCGAAGGGCGCAGGCGCGTCCGAGTACGTCTTCCCCAACAAGATGGGCACGGCCGGGGCGTCGCACTTCTGGTTCGCGAGGGCCTGGCGGGCCGTGATGCGCGACATCGGGGGCTCGTGGGTACCGCACGACCTGCGCCGCCTGGGCATCGCGCAGCTCTACGACGCCGGAGCCACGACTCGCGAGGTCATGGAGTACGTCGGGCACCAGACCGCGCAGGCACACGAAGTATACCTCCGAGGCAACCAGGACATCATGCAACGCGCCGCGTCAACGTCCGCACGGGCCCTGACAATGCGCGACCAAAACACCGACCAGGCCACCGAAGCGGCTACAGACACCGAGGAACGCGCATGACGCAGAACCACGAGCAGCCAGTCCTCATCGCACCAAGCCCGCCATCCCGCCTGCACGCGAGGCGGGAGATGCACCGGGCATCAAGTAGCCTCCGTGGCCTCCTGGCGCAGCAGGGCGAGACAAGGATCCAGTCCTCATCGGCATCCATCTCCGCCCTGCTGCCCCGCCTGCTGCCCCATGAGGGGGCCGGTATCACCGGGCAAGCACCGGAAACCGCCCCCTCATCGGACGCCCTGAGCGTCCTCCGGGCCCTCGTCACCGAGCGCTGCGCCGACGTCGCCGAGTTCGACCCCGAGGCGCTGCTCGAGTGCGTGCAGCGCCGATGGGTCGAACGGCACGCCCGGTTCGTCATCCTGACTCCGTGCGGCGAGGACGCGGCGTTCTTCGCCGAGGAGGCGACACCATGACGTCGCTCCCTCAGACATCCTGGTACCGGGTCGTGGACGTCCTGCGTGCATCGGGCGGGTCTGCGACCCGAAGCGAGCTCGCGCGGGCCTCGGGCATCCACCGCAACACCTACCGGACCACGGAGTCCCGGCTCATTGCTGCCGGGCTGGTCGTGCGCCGCGGCTCGCTCGTCTCGCTCGTCGAGTCCACCGCTCACAGTGCACAGTCGACGGTGCAGCACCCCGCTCACGGCGCACAGTCGACGGTGGAGACAGCCGCTCACGGTGCACAGTCCACGGTGCAGGCCTCCGCTCACGGTGCACAGTCCACGGTGCAGGCCGCGCTCCTCGCGGAGACACACCAGATGCTGGCGTGGCTCTGCGCACAGCACGGCATGGCCCTGCCGCCCCACGCACGGGAGCTGCTCCGGGCGCTCCAGGAGCCGCCGCAGAACGTCGTGCGGCTCGCCGACTACCGGTCTGCCGCTCCCGCGGCGCACCGTCAGGTGCACAGTGCACAGTGCACAGTCGACGGTGCAGAGCGCACAGTGCACAGTGCACAGTCGACGGTGCACTCTGCACAACCGGCTGTGCAGAGTGCACAGTCAACTGTGCAAAACGCCCTCGCGCGCGCGGACGCGGTTTCCTCTTCCGGCCCTCCTGTCCCTCCATCCGGCCGGACAGAGCAAGCAGCGTGCCAACATGAACCAGCCCGGGGGCGCCCCGAGGTGCTCGCGTTCCAGACCGCCTGGCGGCGACTGTGGAAGGAGCGGGTTCCCGAGATGCCTCGAGCTCCGAAGGTCCGGGACCTGTGCTACCAGCTCGTCGAGGGGCTCGACTCCGGGGAGATCGAGGCCCGCATCCTGCGGTTCTTCGACGACCCGAAGGCCCAGGCGGCGGGATACCCGGTCGGGTACCTGATTCACGGCTGGGACGATGACTACACCCACTCGCCCGCCGAGCTGCTCCGCCGACGGTCCGGCAGGACGGCCCCGGTTCCCTCGCCGGAGGCCAGCGCGGTCCGGGCCGGCAGCACGACGACTGGCGGCGGCTCCAGGGAACCGGACCCCGACCTGTTCGCCGAGTCCGCGCCGGTGGTGGCTCGTTTGGTGCGCGAGTACGTGACCGAGCGCGACTACCGCGACTGGTTCACGGCGCTGCGGGCGGACTGCAGCGTCGATGGCGAGGTGACCTTCTGGTCGGACCGCGAGGACGTGTACTTCGCCGCGAAGGAGGACTTCCCGCACATCCTCACGAGCTGCGTTCGGGCGGAGCACGGGCCGGAGACGCGCGTGCATTTCGAGTACCGCGTCTCCAGCGACGCCGGCTCGTGGTTCGTGGAGGCGAAGGCGTCGTGCTAGGGTCCGAACAGCTCGCGCAAACGCTCGTGGACCCAGGGCGCTGGCAGCCCTGCCGCCACCTGCTGGCGCTTCAGCCAGGCGCGGGACTCCCGGCGCAGGCGGGGCACGGGCGGCGGACAGCCGAACCGCCGCCGGTACTCTGCGACGGCCCACGGCGCTCCGTAGCCGCTGGCTGTGGCCTGGGCTTCGAGGCGCGCCAGGACGGCAGTCGCATCCTCAGGGAGCCCTCGGACCTCGGCCAACCTGCCTTCGACGTCGCGACCGCCCCTCGCAGGCTCAGCCAGCTGGCGAACCTCCCGCGCGGCGACCTCGGACAACGGGCGCGGCGTCGGCGCGTGATCGAGCGACCAGAGCCGGTAGTCCTGGGGGAGCCCGAAGCGGTAGACGAGTCCGGCCGGGTCCAGCACGCGGCAGTGCGTCTTGCCAGGAGCCGGCCTCAATCCTCGGCCGACCATCTGGAGGTACAGCATCAGCGAGCTCGTCGGACGCAGGATGATGGTCTCGACGATGGGCAGATCGTAGCCCTCAGTGAGGACGCCGTGGTTGCACACGACCTGCGTGTCGCCAGCGGCCAGCCGCCCGAGGATGGCGCGTCGGTCAACGTCCGGCGTCTGCGCGTCGAGGTGCTCCGCGGCGACGCCGACTCGGCCGAAGCGCGCCGCGAGCTCGCGAGACGCCCGCACGCCAGAGGTGAACGCCAGCGTCGTTCCCAGGCCGTGACGTTGCCACTCCTCGAGCACGTCGCCGACCGAGCGGGCGCTGCTCGGGCGCTCGAACGGCCGACCATCGAGCGGTCTCAGGGTGGCGAGCTCGCGAGGATCCGTCGACCAGAACCGCGGCGGCACCAGGTGCCCTGCTTCGATCAGCTCATCCATGGAGGCACCGACGACGAGGCCGTCGAAGAGGTCGCCGAGGCCGCCTGCGGCGGCGCGAAACGGCGTCGCCGTGATCCCGACGACGCGTGCGTGAGCCCAGGTCGTCTCGAGCAGGCCCCGACGCAGTTCGGTGCCGTATCGATGGGCCTCGTCGAGGATCACCACGTCTACCTGGGCAAGCTCCGGATGAACATCGATCCACTGGCGCACGGACTCGACCGATCCGACGATTACCTGGGCGTCGGGGCGCGGTTCGTACCCCGACATCATGACACCGACCGCCGAGATACCGATGGCAGCGAACCGGTCGACCGCCTGGCCCACGAGCTCACGCCACGGGCACAGCATCATGACGCGCCGGCCGGCGCGTCGCTCCTCGAGGACGAGCTCGCCCGCGAGTCGCGTCTTGCCGTATCCGGTCGGGGCGACCATCACGCAGCGCCGGTGGCGTCGCATCGCGTCTCGCAGCGCTCGGTAGTCGCGCTTCTGGTACGGACGGAGGGGCGGAATGGTCATGTCGGTCGTCCTTGAATCGTCCCGCGGTCGTGGTGGCGACCGGGGAATGGTGGGCGAATCGTTCGTTTCGCTGACCTCGTCGTGCTCGACTCGTGCTCGACTCGTGCTCGACTCGTGCCGCATTCGTGCCCCAATCGTGGGAGCAATCGTCGCTGAATCGTAGCCGCCACTACGATTGTGCGGACTCTCAGGGTCGTCCTGACTGTCCAGATCGTCGCCGGAGGCACCTGTGAACCACCCTGCATTTCCTGAAGTGGCGCTCAAGAGCGTCGAGCGGATCAACCTACATCGCCAGACCGCGGGAGGGCGTGGTCCCGGCCACGTCGTTCTGAGCGCGCTGCCCGGCACCACGGACCCCGACGAGCTGCTCGAGCTGTGCCAGGGTATCGGGCCTGGCAGGTTCAAGGCGTTCGCACTGGATGCCCGGGGCAAGGCCCTGGGGCCCGCCTGGACCTGTGAAATCGCTGAGCCGGACGCGCCCCCGGCAGCACCGACACCGGCGGCCGCAGCGGCGCAGCAGACCGACGCGCTCCTGGAGCGGCTGCGCGCGTCGACCGACGACCGCGAGCGCGCCCTGGACGACCTGCGCGACCGGCTGACGACGGCGCACGAACGAGACGTGGCACGGCTGCGCGACGAGCACGAGCGACACCTCACGCTCGTCCACCAGCAGTGTGAGCTGACGCTGTCGGCGCGCCTCAGCGAGGCTGCCGCACAGCACGCCCGGCAGCTGGCGGTGGCCGAGGACCAGCTGCGCGCCGCGAACGAGGAGCGCGAACGAGCGGTGCGTCGCGCGGACCGGCTTGTCGAAGAGCTCGCCGACTGCCAGCGCCGGCTCACCGAGCGGACCGAACGCCTCCAGGAACTCCAACAAGCGACGTTCGAGGAGCAGCTGCGGCTACGGGGACGTGTCGCGGAGCTCGAGGCAGAGCTACGGGCCAACGCGCGAGCTCACGACGCGGAGCTCCGGGAGGCCAAGGCCGGTAACCCCGACGTCCAGGCGATGGTGGTCCGCAAGCAGACGGAGTGGGACATCGACCGCCAACGCGAGCTGCTGCGCCTCGAGATCGACGAGCGCGCCCGCGCCAGCAGTTTTTTCGCTCAAGCGCGAGAGGCGCTGAAGGACGAACGGGTGCAGGAGTTCGTGCTGCCGCTCCTGAACGAGCTCATCACGTCGATCGCCCAGCGGGGCCAGGCTCAGCCGGCTGGCTGAGCCGCGACAATTCGGTTGGCGCCACTTCACCAGCGGCGACGATGGGGGCATGTTGCTGACCTTCATCCAACCGACCGCGGCGCCGGCCGCAACCACCATGGGCAAGGGCCTGCGTGCGCGCCGACGACGGCGCCGTGAGGCGCGGCGTGAGCAGGTGGCGCAGATCAACGCCCAGACCGAGCGGCTGCTCGACCAGGCCTACGGGAACGTCGACGTGACGTCGGTGACGTACGGTGCCGACGTGCAGACCGGAACCCACGCCGGCGACCCGCGGTTCCGCGGCGTCCCTGCCGGCGGTCCCAACTGGCTGCTCGTCGGCGGCGTCGTCGCTGGGGGAGCCGCGCTGGTTCTGTGGCTCAGGAGGTGAGACCGTGCTGCTGACCAGGAGAGTCGCCAACACCATGGGCTCCGCCGCCGCGGCTGCAGCTGGGGAGGTCGCCGAGCTGGACCGGCGCATTCAGGCGGTCGAAGACGCGATCCGCAGCAACACGAGAGCACAGCGCGAGCTGGGCCCGAAGCTGCAGCTCGACGTGACGCCCGGCCAACGCCAGGCGCTCGAAGCGGAGTACGCAGCGATCGGCAGCAAGATGACCGCCGCCCAACAACGCCTGCGTGACCTCCGTCGACAACGGGATCAGGCGGTGGCTGCTGCCGCGGCGGCTCGAGACGCTGACGAGCTCGCGCGACTTCGTGCCGCCGAGGCAGCACGAGCCACAGCTGAGGGGTCTCCGGAGTTCGCCAACGCATCCGCTACGCCGTCAGGCGTACCGGTAGCGACACCAGCCCCGGTGAGCGGCGAGTTCCACGACGACGACGACGAGGGCGGCATGCCGTCCCGGCGCACACTGCTGATCGGCGGCGCGGTCGCCGGCGCCGTGGTGCTGATCATGGTTCTGCGGCCACGCTCGACACGCTCGAGGAGGAACTGATGCTGATTCGCCAGGAACCGAACCAGGAGATGGGCCGCTCCGTGAGACGCGCGCGCAAGCAGCAGCGGCGCGCGCTGCGTCAGGTCCGCCGGCATATGTCCGCGACGAACCGCCAGTATCGCAAGGCCACGAGGGTGGAGCGCGGCCAGGACTTCGCGAGCACGAACAACGCCACGATCGGGAGCGCGCTGAGCGGGCTGATCTCGAAGGCTGGAGACGTGGGTTCGTTCTTCGCCACTGGCGGTGCCAGCGCGGCGACGATGGGTGCTGCTGCTCAGGCTCCGGTCGTCGCGGACGACCTGCTGCTGCCTGACGCGCTCACGAACCGGCGACCGCGGTGGGTCATCCCGACGGCTGTGGGTGGTGGCGTCCTGATGATCGGCGGCGTCCTGTTGCTGACTGCCAAGCGGAGCGAACGATGATCCTGACCATGGGAAAGACGCAGGTGGGTACCACCTTCGAGAAGGAGCCCACGCAGCCCCAGGCCACCGTTGGCTCGAGCCAGCCGACCACCGGCCAGCTGGTAGCGCAATGGTTCGGTCAGCAGGGGCAACAACTCGGAGCACAGACCGTCGAGGCGACCGGCGACCGGATCGCCCACGCGATCCGCGGTGACGCCCCGTCCTCGGCCGGCGGCGGCGCCGGTGTGGTCGTGGTCCAGGGCGCTGGAGCCGGCGTGCCGGCCTGGCTGGCCCCCGTCGCGATCGGTTCGATCGCCGTGCTGGCCATCGCCGTCGTCGCCACGAGGAAGAAGCCGGAGGCCGCTGAGGCATGATCCGCGTGCCGCACAGAGCCACCGTGGTGCGCGACCTGAGGTTGCCGTCCCATGAGGCAGTGGTGGAGCTCGCCGGGCGGCACGCCCACGCCCAGAGCCTGGAGCCCGACCTGCGGCGGCTGGCAGCAGATCTGACTCAGGGGCTGCTACGGGTCGACCTGCGGGGCGCTCAGGCTATCGCTCGCTGGATTCGCGGCTACATCCGCTACCGCCAGGAGACGCCGGGCGTCGAGGTCCTCCAGGGCGCCTACACCACGCTCAAGCATCGGGTAGGGGACTGCGACGACCTGGTGCTGCTGTGGATGGCGTTGTGCCGGTCCGTGGGCATCGACGCCACGTTCGTCGGCGTGCGCAGGCGGGGCTCGACCGGGTTCGTCCACGCGGTCGGCTACGTGCCGTCGCTGCGTATGTACTACGAGCTGACCGACGACCGCCGATACGGCGGGCGTCGTGCGGCGATCGAGCAGACCACGCTGCCTGCGGGCTGTGAAGGGCTGTACTGGTCGCCCGATGACGAACGTCTGCACCTGGCTGTGGGTGGTGGGCCCGGGTGGTCCAATCGGGCGATGAGCTGCGTCGACGTGCCGCTGTTTCCGGTAGTGGCGATCGGTGTGGTCGCCGCAGTCGTGCTGTGGAGGGCCTGAGATGGACAAGCTGATCGATACCCTGCTGGATCCCAGGTTCATCGCAGCCGGTCTCATCGGGTGGGCGGTGCGCAGTGCGCTGGCTCGACCGGGTGTACCCTGTACCGTGTGCGGCCAGTCCTGCGGCTGTGCGCGCGACGCCGGCCGGACGGCAGCGCAGATGGCCGGAACGGTGCTGCAGCGTCAGGCCGGCGTCGCACGCGATGCGGCGGTCAAGCAACTGCAGCAGGTCGCGGACGAACGCACTCGGCGCATCGTGCAGTCGATGTTGCCGCGCGTGCGCGGCCAGGAGCAGCCGCGCATCGTCCAGTTCACCGTTGAGGGTCGACCGTGACGCTCAGCTACCAGGACATCCACGGTGGAGACGCGCCCGAAGCGGTCGAGGAGGCCACACTGTGGAACTACGCAGAGGTTCCCGTCGAGGTCGTCGGCGTCTGCAGTGCCATCTCGTACCGCACGGCCAAGGCCGGCATCGTCCACACCTGGCGGCATGAGTTCCGCCTGCGCCCGAGACTGCTGCGCCCCGGTGGCGCGTGCCTGGTGGCCGCCGCACGGCGACCGCCGCGCCAGGCTGTCGCGGTGGGCCAACTGGTCGATCTCGAGCTCGCCGACGGCACCAGGGTGGTCGCACCCGACTACCTGGTCGTGACCGACCAGCGAGGCTCGTCCGTGTGGCTGGCGTCGCGCGTCGGAGACGCCCCCCTGCTCGCTCTGGAGCAACTCAAACGAGGTCCTGTCGTGACGAGGCGAGGGATCGAGCGATGAATTTCGTAGGCGCCACTTCAGCAGCGGCGATCATCAATCATCAGCAGCAAGGGTCGAACACGGAGTGCCACATGGCGAAGAAGAACCTGATCAAGGCGCGGGTCACCAACCCCTCCCCGGAGCTCGTCTACGACGCGGGCAAGGCAGTCGTCAGCTTCGGCGTCGGAGCGGCCGTGGGCGGCATCGCGAGCGCGCCCATCCTGGACGCGATCGATGACCGGGTGCACAACCACCTCATGCGCGGACTGGCCAAGCTCGGCGTGTCCACCCTGGTCGTGGCAACGGCCAGCTGGGCGGTCCAGAAGCCGAGCGCACGAGCGCTCGCTCCGCTCCTCGCCAGCGCTGCCACGGGGATGGTCTCGCGGACCATCATCAGCGGCGTCGACGACCTGATGGGACGTGGGATCACGACCATCACGACGATCGACGTCGAGCCCGAAGCTCAGGCACAGCCGGCGATGGCCGGCACGCTCTTCCACCGCGAATCCCAGGTGCAGCCGGCGATGGCCGGCACGCTCTTCCACCGCGCCGAGCAGCCGGCGATGGCCGGCACGGCTGCCTTTGGCTCCTTCCGGGACTGATCCAACGATCGCCCGGCGCATTCTCCCACATCTCGTCGCTTTCGGAGTCCTCTCATGTCTCACGCCCAGCCCATCGTCGACGCGCTCAACGAGGTCGACAGCCGTTCCTCGAGCCAGCTGATGAACGGTCGCCAGAAGTGGCTCTACTCCGCGTGGCGCCTCGCCGCGCTGGCAGACAGCGCCGGTCGCGTCCGCCCTCAGGTCATCACCTTCTTCCGAGGCAAGGAAGACAGCCGTGAGCAGGGCTTCAGCGTCGGCGACCTGCGGCTGCACGGCGGCCTGACGAACTTCTCCGGCTCCGCCAACCAGATGCCGGCCACCGAGAGCTACATCGCCAAGGCGTTTGGGGTGCGCTTCGTGACCCGCCCCGGGATGAGCGCCCCGCGCTCGACCATGCACCACCTGCTGAACGGCTCCACGCGCATCCTCATCAAGAAGGGCGACGCGGTCACGGAGCAGTTCGGCCCGATCGAGCTGTGGCCTGCCGGTCGGTTCGGTCTGCAGTCGCGGTCGGTCGCGGCGATCGCCTCGCCGCCCGCTGGCGGGGCGCTGACCCTCGTCGACTACCCCCAGAACGGGGACGCCGGCCTGCGGGTGCTCGAGCCGGGCACCGAGCTGATCTTCCCGGCCCAGGGCACGATCAACATCGGCATCGAGTTCCTCGAGGAGTTCTACCTGACGGACAACGGCGAGCCGGCCAGCGAGAGCAACCCGGTGCGCGACCTGTGGCTCCAGGTCCTGATGGACGGGTTCTCCGGCGAGCTCGTTCGCTTCTGAGCCCTCGGCCCGCTCCACGGAGCGGGCATCGGTTGGCGGTCGGTCGTCGTCATCACGGCGATGAGCGCCGCGACCGCCAACCCGTGCCCACCCCAACCAGGTGCATCATGCAATACGCACAGCCTCAGCCTCCGGCACCCACGACGCTTCCGCTGCCCTGGTCGGGCGACGAGCTCATGCGGCTGGCCCACGTCCTGAGCCGCAACGGCTACGACCCGAACCAGCTGGCGCACGTCACGGTGCGGCCGATCCGGTACGCGGTGACGTGGGAGCAGGCGGAGTACGCGCACAATGCCACGCCCAGCGTGGTCCAGCAGCAGACGTTTCCGATCTCGAACACCGAGGCATCGCTCATCTACGGCGTCCAGGCGTCCTTGGCGGCCGACCAGCGCTGGCTCGTCGGCGGGACGTGGCGGCGACACGACGACCCCAGCGAGTTCGCGGTGCCGCGAGACGCTCTCGACTCCATCACCCTGTCGGCCAAGGACTCCCTGACGACGCAGCTGGCGACCGAGGCGTTGCCGCTGCGGCAGTGGGTCACGCCGATCCCGGGTGCCTACCTGCCTGCGCAGCCGTTCGAGATGATCCTGGGCTCGAGCCGCGGCGATTTCGCCCTCGAGCTGCGGTGTCCGCCGGACCTGTACGTCCGCCGGCTGACGATCGGAATCGTCGCGATCCAGCTGATCGGCCTCCGAAAGTGAGCACGACCGCCTGGATCGGTCTGTGGTGGCCCCTCGCCGAGCAGCCCCTCCTGGCCACGCGTAGAACCCGCGTGTTCGGACGTCGCAGATCCAGACAGGCGATCGCCTACGCCGACGCGCTGCGGTGCGCCGACCGGACCGGCCTCGAGGTGGTCGCGTACGTCGCCGGAGTTGACGACCAGGGGCTGCTCGTCGAGCTGCTACGGGTCGACGACGTGCCCGGCGACGCCCCCGGGTGGGTCGATGGAACCCACGTCCGCCTGGTCGTCGCAACGCACGAGCTTGACCGGTGGCGTGGATCCGGCGCGGTCGTGACGTGGGGCCGGCTCCACGCCGTCCTGGACTGGCCCGTCAGCGACCCTGCGGCGGCCCGCCAGCTGCTGCTCGCCGTTCGCGAAGCGCTGCGCACCGGTCAGGGTGCCAACCACCCGCGGCTCGCTCGATGGCGCGCTGGGCTAGGCGCCACTTCAGCTGCGGCGATCATGGGGTCATGATGGTCCTCCACTCCCAGCAGCAGGCGCGCCCGTGTGCGTGCTCCCAGGTCCGGCCGACGACCACGATGGGCGTCACGCTGAGGATCGGGCGCGAGCGCCCCGAGCGTACGACGCGCCAGCGCCGTCTGCTCGTCTCCGGCGCGGTGATGATCGCTGCCGGCGTGCTGGCCTCGAGGTCCCTGTGAGCGCGCGGGGCTTCGTGGTGGGTGGCGCCCTGATCGCGGGGGGCTCCGCGCTGCTGCTGGCAGGGCTGCGCCCTCCGAGTACGCTCGAGCGCGTCCAGCAGGTGGTCAGGTGGAACCCGCCGGAACCACGAGTCCTGTCCACCACCAAGCGCTCCGCCCTCGACGAGCTTGCCGGCGCACTCAACGCGTTGAGAGACGCCGTCCGGAAGGCCTGGACGGCGCAGGCAGCGACCGGACGGTCGATCTCTTTGGGTCTGGTGACCGTGTCACCAAGGGATCTGCGCGCGGCCCTCGACGGCCCCGCGCTACCCTGGCCGCAGCTCGACCGCGCGTGGCTCACCGCCACCTACCGGACCGACGAGCTGGGTCGGTACGAGTCGGACCAGGTGGGCATGCAACTGCAGCGCGCCGTGGCCGTGCTCGATACGGCGCTCGTCACCCTCGGCCACGAGGACCTGCCAGAGATGATGCCTCCCGAGGCTGCTCGCGCTGCGATCCTGCGACTGCTGGCCTCTCCCGCTCGAGCCACCGAGTTCGCGGCGCTGCTCGCCGCAGGTCGAGGGCTGGCAGTCCGGGCAGAGCAGGCCCGCGCGTTTGAGGTGTGCGCCGAGCATCGGTTGCGCTCCCTCATGCTGGACGAGATGCCCGGGGCGCACCTGTCACCAGAGGTCGGTCGGGTGCTGACGTGGCTGCGCTACCACTCCGGCGGACTGGTCTCGGGGGCAACCGCCGAGGAGATGCGCCTGGCACGCCGACGGCTGAACACGCCGTGCCGTCCGGCGCGAACCGTGGAGGTATGAGATGTCGCTGATCACGATGCGCGGAGATGAGACCGTCGCGGTTCACGCCCAGAAGGGTGCGATCGCCGACCAGGCGCGCACCGCCATCGAAGACCTGCCACAGGCACAACGGTACTTCGTCCGCGCCTGGGGGAGACGCCGGCTGCTGACCGGCCTGGCGCTCGGCCTCGCCGGTGGCGTGGCGGTCGCCGTAGCTGGCCGAGCCGGTATGCGCATGCGGACCACCAAGCAGGGCCGGGGACGGCGATGACCATCACCGTCCCGTCAGGAGGAACGAACGCGCTGCCGCCGCTCCGCCGCGACGGCAACGTCGCCCCCGTCGGGGCGCCGGTGGTCGTCTGGCAGATCGGGCCGTTCTACGCATGGCCGGCCGGCACGACGCTGACCGCAGGCGGGTTCCTGGAGCTTGCCGCGGGCGTGTCCGACGACGAGCAGTACGGCCCTCTGACCGCGCCCGCAGGGTGGCAGTGGGTGTCGTTCCTCAGCGCGCGGGAACAGGTCTACGCAGCGCTCGACACGCAAGACCCGTTCGCGGCCCTGTCGGAAGCGCTCCGCCTGCTCGTTGTCGACGCCACCGTCGACAGCACCGCCGGTCGCGTGGGCCAGGCGATCGTGGCCTACAGCCTCGAGAGCGACGTTGGCCACGGCGACGGCGGATCGGCCGACATCCTGCCCGCCGGGTCGTGCATCGTCCTCGGGCTGCCCGCTGTGCCGCAAGCACCCGACACGGTCTCCATGAGCGTGGAACTGGTCGACGGCGCCGGCGTGACGGTGGCCGTCGAACACGACGTGACGTTCTACCTGGAGTCGTGGATGGCCACGTCCGATCCGCAGCACGCCTGGTCCCCTGAGCACGCTGGGTTGCTGCGACGCCCCGTGCCGAGCAGCTCACCGTCGTTCGCCGCCGCGACTCAGGGCTGGCGGGTGCTCACCAGCGCTTTCGTCATGGCGCCTGATCCCGAACCGTAACCTCAAGGGAGTACCTGATGCACACCTACACCGTCGTCTGCGGCGGCGTCCACGCGACGCCCCCCTGGAACCGCGACTGCAACGTCGCTCCCGACTCCTGCTCGCCGCCGCTTCCCGACGCGCCCATCGAGGTGCTCTACACGGGCGGAATGCTGCTCTGGCCCGCCGGCCAGGCGCTCACGGCGCTCGGTGTGCCTGTGGCGCCGTACGACGACCAGAGCACCGCCGTCGACGGCGGTGGCGGCGCGAAGTGGGGCGCTCCCGGGGGCTTCGAGGTAGCGTGGCGCCCGGATCTCGAGGGCGACCTGACCGACGGCGTGACGATGTCCCTGCTCGTCGCGGCAGCTGCCCAGCAGGGATTCGCCCTGGACGGTGCGCCGACCCGCGTCAGCCCGGCGATGGTCACGGTGGACGACGACGATCTGGGCGAGGTGTTCGTGTTCGCGCCTGTCGCGGTGCCTGCGTCCACCACGATCACGTTCGAGGTCCGCGAGACCGCGACCGGCGACCTGGTCGGCCTCGAGGAGCTCGTGCCGGTCACTCCGGTGCCGATCGCAGACCACGGGCAGTTCGCGCTCCAGGTCGACAACCAGCACAGCTGGTCGACGTTCTCCCGCGCATCGCACTACCTGGTGGCTGTGCCGGGGTCGGTCCCGATCCTCGCTGCGGTGGCGGCTGACTGGCCGTCGCTGTGGATTCAGACGTGGGTCCCGCAGAACTGAGCAGAATTGAGGTGACCCGTGACCGAGCAGCAGCTGCGTAACCGTGTGGTCGCGAAGAGCGCCCTGGTACTCCTGGGTGCGATCGTCGTCGGCGTGGCCGCCGCGCGATCCGATCACCAACTTCGCGTCGCCAAGTTCGTGGGCGGCGGCGTCGTCGCTGGCACCACGGTCGGGCTGGTGTCCGGGTTGTGGTTGGACCGGATGCGCCTCGAGCGCCTCGAGGCCGGCCAATGAGCCCGTCGGAACACGCGCGCCGCTACGCCACCACCTACGCCATCGGCCTGGCTGGGGTCGCCGTGGTGGCTGCCGTCGCAGCCGGCAGGGCGACCCGCCCGTCGGCTGCGCTGGCCGCCGTCGGCGCCGGGACCGCCGCAGCCCTCGGCTACAGCATCGCGCTCTGGCCGGCCACGCGCCGGGTCACCGCGTACTACATCACAGACCAGGTAGCGACGCACGCACAGGAACTTGCCGCTACCGCAGCAGCGACGATCCGGTCGCGATGAGAGGGGTAGTCATGACCGCAGCTGGATTCGCGCTCGCAGCCGCTTCGGCTACGGCGTACGCCCGGACGCACCCCGGAACGTCGCACGGACTCTACTGGGACGCGGCGCGCGACTGGTCGCTCGAGAACTGGCCAACGATCGAACAGGAGCTCGGCAGGATCGGCATCGACCACATCGTCGTGCCGCTCAACGGCCACGAGCACGCCATCGCTGGCCGCGCCGCCGTGCGCTGGCTGCCCGAGCACGTCGCCACCCTCATCCGCAAGGCACGGTCCATCCGCGTGGACGTCATGATCTGGGCAGCACCCACCGCGGAGTTCGTCGCCGATGCCCGCCGTGTGCTGCCGCGTTTGAAGCGCGCCGGTGTCAGCATCGTCGAGTTCGACGCCGAGCGAGACGCCTGGGGCGTGGTGCCGGTGGGCACAACCCGCGCAGCAGCAGCGCTGGCGCTGCTGGACGCGGCCAGATCTGCGGGGCTGAACGCCGGCGTCACGATGATCCCCGAGCGAATCTACCCGGAGTGGGCATCCGCCGACTACTGCGCCGTTCAGAGCTACAGCCGCGCGAACGGCGGACTGGCCAACCACAGCGGCGACGGACCGTATGCACCCGGGAACATGCAGCGTCTCGGGGCTCGGCGGGTGCAGCAGGCCGGGATGCCGCTGGTACAGGCGCTCGCGGCGTACGACCAACGATGGCCCGGGACACCTGTCGTGGAGCCGATGCGGCGGGCGTACGAAGCCGCTGCGTCGAGCTCGCGAGTCGTCCGGTGGTGGTCGGCGAAGTGGGTCGTCGGTCACAGGGCGCAGGCGGATGTGCGGGCGGCGATCGCGATGCTGACGCAACGGGGCTAGGCGCCACTTCACCAGCGGCGATCATGAGCAGACCATTCGTTCCGGCTGCCGGTGATCTCCAGATGATGCGACCCCACGAGCTCTTTACCGCTTCGGCCGGTGCCGGCGCCGGCGTCTTCCTGCTCGACGCCTGGTCGGCGATCGCGGGCGCGACCGGTCCGATCGTGGACGTCCTGAAGCTGGTGATGGTCGTCGTCATCGTCGGGACCTCGACCGTCGGGGCGCTCGGCAGCGACAGCGACGGCGACGGTGTGCCGGACTTCATCTCGAACCTGCGGCGCCTGCGCCGCGCCCTGAGGAACGCGCCGGCCGAGCCGTCCGCCGACCGGACCGCAGCGACCGACGCCCAGGAACCGGAGTCCCCGGATGAGTGAGCTGCTGACCCTCGCGCTGTTCGCCTCGTCGGTCGTGGCCGTGGCCTCGAACGTCTACACGCTCCGCCGGCTGAGGGCTCAGCCGCACCAGCCACGGCCTCGAACGTGAGGTGCGGCTGGCCCATCGTTCTCGCCGCCGCCGGGCTCTCCGGTGGCCTCGCCTGGCTTGCTCAGAGCAGGAGATCTGACAACATGACTGTGCCCCAACTGGCCAAGGCCCTCGCAGCAGCAGACGAGGACTGGCGCGCCGGAACGTCCGAGCGCGACATCAGCCGCACTGGCCGACTCGCGAAGATCTTCCAGGACGGCGGCTGGGGTTACTCGGTCGGGCTCGACTCGGCGGGGCGCGTGCTCGACTGGTGCGGCATCGCTGTCGGAGCGTGGCTCTACCGAGCTGGCCTGAGGCCCGAGCACCGCAAGAGCTTCTTCCAGACCACGAACGTGCGTGGGTTCTTCGCCTACAACACCAGCCTGGAGACACGGCGTCGCATGGTGCTGCAGCTCGACGGTCGACCCATCCGCGACGTGCACGCCGCCGCTGGTGCGCTGCGCTCCTGGACCGAGACGGCCGAGCTGCGCGCCAGGCCGCTGGCTGCCTGGGACGTCAAGCCGGGGGACGTGCTGCTCATCGCCCACGACGGCCGCACCACCTCGGCCGACCACATCGCCATGGTCACAGCCTTCGACGCCAGGTCCGGTCGGCTCGAGACCATCGAAGGCAACGCCCGCGGGTTCGACGCCTCGGGCCGGGATACCCGCGATGCGGTGGTGCGCAAGGCCCGCGATCTCTCGAGCGTCGCGGTGCGCAACACGATCTACGGCGTCGGACGCCTGTCGCGACTCGACTTCGCCTGACCGGCGCGCTGGCGGGACCGCGCTCGTCGAAGCTGCCAGCCGCGCCAGTCCATCCAGCCGTAGTCCGGGCCGGTGAAGATGCGCGGCAGCCGCTCCTCGAGCTGCTCAGCGAGCCGGTTGTGACCGTTGCTCCGGAGCCACCGCGCCTGCAACAGGTACGCCTCAGCCTCGAAGGCCGCGCGCATCGTGACGCCAACGGGCAGCGGCCACAACAGGTACAGCAGCGGGTAGAGCAGCCCCCAGCGCCGCCACTGGCGCACGTGCACGAGCTCGTGCACGATGACGGACTGGCCCCACGGCGTGGACTCGTCGACCATCGGTGAGAGGTAGATGTCCCTCCCCAGCGTGATGCTCATGAGACGTGCCCGCGCGATGGCCGTGGCAAGTGACCGCGTCAGCAACCAGTACCAGGCGACGTGGGCGAACCAGACCAGCCGGTGCCAGCCACGCTCGTCGCCACGATCGTGCACCCTCGCCGAGGTGCTTCCTTGCGTCTTCTTCTTCACCATGTCCTCATCGGGTTGCGGCCACCGCGGCCGCACTGGCTGCGACGACGGTGATGGCGATCAGCGTGCCTCGAGCGCGGCGGGCGCGCACCAGCGCCCGGTGCTGCGCCTCGAGGCTGCTCGCAATGCCGGCGAGCTCGCCGTGCAGATCACGGGCCATCTGCAGTCGCAGCGTCTGACGGTCGAAGGCGGCGGCCAGCGTCCGCAGCTGCTCCTCGAGGAGGGCGACCTCCCGTCGTTGCAGTTGGCGGTCCTCGCGCAACAGCCCGACCTCGAGCTGCAGCTCACGCCAGGTATGGTGGCGGAACGTCAGCGCCGCCGCCTCCTGCTGCGTGAAGCACGCGCGCAAGCCGACGATCGTGGGCGTGGGCGAGACGTCGTCTGCAGGACCGGCGGCGAACACGAGCGGCGACACCGCCATCACGACCAGGGCGGCCCATGCCCCGAGCACCAGCTGCACGAGGGGCGCCCACGCTCTCCGACGCACGTCCAACGCCTCGAGCTTGCGCTCGATGCGCAGGCGCTCGAGGCGCACGTCGTCCAGCTCGTCGTCCAGCTCGGTCACCCGGCGGACCACATCCCGCGCCTCATCTCGAGCCTCGAGCTCCAGGACTCGAGACCGTCGCTCGAGGACGTCCACGCGGTCGCTGCGCTGCCAGCCAGGCACGAAGCGGCTCGACCACCAGGACAGCGCAACTACGGCCGCCGCGAACACCAGCACGACTGGCCACCAGGTGCGGGCGATCACGCCCACCCCTGTTGCAGGTCGTCGACCTGGCTGAACAGGGGCTCGAGGACACGCAACAGCTCGAACAGCTCAGGGAAATCCATCGACTGCGCGACGGCCGCCTGAAGGAGGCTCCGCGTGGTGTCGCCCACCGTCTGAGCCAACTTCTGAGCGTCGCCGTCGCCCATCGCTCGCAGCGTGTTGATGACGTCGAGGGCGAAGTCCTCGACGAACGCAGCGGCGTCGTCGCGGTCGTCGTCGCTCCACCGGGAGAGCACTCGAGCCCGGACGAACCACCCCAGCGCCCCCCGGTGGCGCTGGATCAGCGAGACCAGGTTGAAGGGACCAGAGGCCGAGCTGTCAGCGGCCGCCGGACGCTTCGTCGCAGCCTGGCGGCCGCCACCCTCTTCGACCGTGACGCAGTCCGCGACGTCGTCGGGTAGCTCTCCGCTCTCCTCCCAGCGGTCGAGCAGCCCCGTGAGGCGCCTCAACGCACAGCGCGAGGCGTTGTAGTTTCCTGCCGTGTGCTCCTGGGCCGCGAGGGCGATCTCGTCGAGAGCGAGGAGCTCGAGCTCCTGCTCACGACTCCGGTCGACTACCGTAGTCCGGAGTTCGACGGCACGAGCCGTCGCGACGCTGCCGATGAGGGTGACGCGGTCGAGGTTGTTTCGGATCCGCTTCGCGTGACCGAGCACCCGCCCCAGCTGCCGCGGCGAGTAGCTCCATTCCACCAGGTTGTTCAGCACTGACCACCACCCTGCCCGTCCCCGCCGATGATTCGGTTTTTGGAGTGGCTGTCAATGCCGACGCGCCACCGGTTGACCTGAACGGAAGATCAGTATACAGTGCCGCCCGATCAGAGTACGCTCTGACGACGCAAGGACGGGGCATCCACCATGGCCGGATACATCCCTCCACAGGGCATTCACCAGGTCGACCTGCCGGCGCCTCCCACGGGAGCCGGACGCTTGGCCGTTGCCGATCGCGCTTTCGCAGCCGGCGACACAAGCCTGCTGAACGGCTGCGCCCGCGTGGCGGTGATCGGGTCGCGCTCGGCCTCCGAGGATGGCCTGAGGCGTGCGGCGGCCGTAGCCGGTGTCCTGGCGCGCTTGTCCGTGGTCGTGGTCAGCGGCTTGGCGCGCGGCGTGGACACGTCCGCGCACACGGCCGCCATCCAGCGAGGCGGGCGAACCATCGCGGTGCTCGGCACGCCGCTCGACCGCGTCTACCCGGCCGAGAACGCGCCGCTGCAGGAGCTGATCTACCGCGACCACCTGCTGCTGTCGCAGTTCCCGGCCGGGGCCCGGGTGTCGCCCCGGAACTTCCCACAGCGAAACCGAACCATGGCGCTGATCAGCCACGCCACCATCGTGGTTGAGTCCGGCGACAGCAGCGGAACGCTCTCACAGGCGTCCGAAACGATGCGCCTGGGCCGCAAGCTGCTGATCCTCCGTAGCGCGCTCAAGCCGGGCCTCCAGTGGCCGGAGCGCTTCCTCGAACAGGGGGCCGCCGTCATCGACGACGCGGCCTCGCTCGTCCGGGTGCTCAATGACGCTCACGCTCAGGGTATATTCCCTCGTCTGCTACCTGCCGAACCGCCACCCACTGAAGGATGACACCCGGGCCCGGGCACTCAACGAGTACGCCCTTGCTTTCAAGAACGGGCGTGACGCTCGGGTGTCGACGCCCGTATCGTTCGAGGAGCTCGTGGTGCGGGTAGCGCGCGCCCTCGTCAAGCCAGAAGCACTGCAAGGCAAGGACCCCTCGACGTGCGTCTTCACCCCCATGCCGCGTAGTGGCAACTCGAAGGCCAGCCACGACCAAGGAGCGCACCCCTACCCGTGCCGTCGGCTCGCTCAGGTCATGGCCGAGGTGTCCGGTGGCCAGTTCGGCGAGCTGGTGGAACGCTCTTCGCCGATCGAACCGAACAGCCATTCCCTGCGTGCCCAGCGCGGATCGCTCTCAGCCATCGTCCAACCAACCGGCAGAGCATCCACCATCGTTCTGGTGGACGACGTGATGACCTCAGGAGCGTCGCTCTACGCTGCCGCAGAAGCCCTCCGCCAGGAGGCAGACTACCTGTTCGTCGACATCATCGCCGTGACGATGGCCTACACGGCAGAACTCCGCGACGACCAGCTGCACCAGAACACCTCCCACGAGCTCTCCAAGCCGACCAGAAACCGGGACCGTCCGACCAGGAAGTCGCTCCGACCCGGATGAGCGCGACGCCCTCACACCACAGCCCAAGCTCAGCGGTCAGGATGCTGAGGCAGCATCTCGGCCACTTCGGGTATCTTCGTCGGATCATGCTCCAGTGGCCCCGGACCCAGCACCATCTGCGCCGGATCGCGCTCTTCCAGCTGCGCGAGCAAGGGCATCGACTTGGCGTCCGCCCGGTCAGCGGTGCCCGGCATGAACAGGTCCTTGGCGATCCCGAGCGCCCTCAGGGAGAACCACAACGCACCGCCGGTCATCAGCGCGATGCTGGTCAGCCGGGCAAGGACCACCTGAAGCTTGTAGTCGAGCAGCGGCTGGCTGACCGACGCGACCCCTGACTTGGGCACGAACACGAGGTGCTCGGTAGCGAACCGGAAGGCTTCTCGTGCCTCACAATGTGCCAAGTACAGCGCAACGACAAGCACAGCGACCGCCGCGACTGCTGCTGCGCGGCCAGCTGCTGCGCGCGACATCGCGATCTGTGTGAGCACCGACTTCTCGGACCAGGGCCTTGGCTGCCCCAACCCCCACCGAACGAGCTTGAGCACCACGCGCCCGATGCCTGATTCTTCATCGTCGCCGCGGTGCTTCAGATGGCGTTCGATCCGGTGCTGCTCTGCAAGGTAGGCCTTCAACTCCGCCAGGTAGCTGTTCCTCGCGCGGAGGGCGTCCGAAAGCTCGAGACAGCGCTCAACGGACAAGCCGTCCACAGACCGGGCGTCGAGCCGCACGTCGCGTTCCACCAGACCTTCAGGAGCGCCGGAGACATCGCCCGGTCGAGAGGTGGCCGGGACAGCTGCCGGCGCAGCCTCACTGTTGGCAACTGGCTCGTTCATCAGACCCCGTACAGCGTTCGCATCCGCCGCTTCATCGCCCCCACAGGCACCTCGAAGAGTTCCGCCAGGCGTCGCTCCCGGAACGTCAGATGCGGGGCATAGGTACGCACCATCTCCTCGGGCATCAGCAGCGCGTCCGCGAACCGGATGGACTCCAGAACGCGGGGATCCCGGTCATCAGACCGGTCGCTCACCTGGTAGTACGTGCCGTTGTCGAGGAACTCGTGCATCAGGATGTGCCCCAGCGCTCGTGCCGCCGCGAAGCGACGCTGCTCGTTCCGGACGTACGGGCTCAACGACACCGTCGCAACGAAATCGGGAACGCCGACAACCTTGCCGGCGCCGACGGTCCTTGTCGTGCGCTTCACAACCGCAACCCCGGGTTCACGCTGACCCCGCCCCAGGAAGACGTCCACGTCGATGCTCATCGCGAGCTCGTACACCGGCACGGGCGGCACCTCGATCCCGTATCGTTTGAGCAGAGACTCCGCGATGGCTTCGGGCTGGTACTCAGGCTTGTAGCGGACGAACTGCGCCCGGATCAGGAACCATCGGGACCTGGGAATGAGCATGCTGCGGCCGTGAGGTGAGGTGATCATCAGCCGGTTCTAAACCTTCGCGTGCCGATTCGCCATAGCCCCTTGCTCGCCACTCCAAAACCCGAATCATCGAACCGCCAGCAGCAGCCATACCCTGCGCCACCCGATACCCAGGAACCACCATGCGCGCCTACCCGTTCACGATCAGGATCGCCAACCGCATCGACTACTCCCTCGCGGAGAAGGACTCCGACCGCCTCGACCGCGTCGCAGGACAGTTCGCCCTCGAGGAGGGGCAACTAGTACCCGTGCAGGCCGTCACGATCCCGCCGGAGGTCCACCAGAAGCACCGGCAGGACCTCAAGTTCCGTGCCTTCGGGCCCAGCATCCAGATCGAGCACGGCCGGGCAGACGTCGTCGCGTCCGTCCGTGGTGTGCGCGGCGCGACCGGCAACTTCGGGCTCAGGTGGCGCTGGGACCTCGCTGAGCGCGCGTACCTGCTGGGCGCTGGCAGCAGCCTGACCCCGGTGGAGCGCCGGGAGGTGCTGCGTCACCGCGTGCCGTTGGTGCTCGTGGACGTCGAGCTGTGGGTCTCCATCGCCGGGGTGACCGCGCCGGTACGCGGCGCAGCGGGCGGCGACCTCATCGACACGGATGCCTGGCGCCAGCCGCCACTCAGCCGCGTGAACCTGACCACCTGGGCAGAGCACTACACGCCAGCGCGAGAGAGCTCGTTCCTGGAGGAACTGTTCGGCGCCGCGCAGATGACCTTGGGTCAGGACGGCGTGCCCCTCCCCCTCGCGCAGGTTGACCTCGCCGGAGCGGTCGTGCAGCCGGTCGTGACCATGCACATCGGGGCGCGCACCATGTCCGCCCACAGCATCGAGGCAGAGCTCGAGGTCACGGGAGCCATCGTCACTCGTTGACGCACTCGTGCCCGTACTCGGCCGTGAAGGCACTTCGATGATACATGGTGCCCAAACCACCGTAGGCGCACGCGGCGAACCACTCACCGTCGTCGGTGCAGCCGCACTCGCTCCACGGCTCGTCAAGCTGCATGCAGCCGATGCCACCGGCTGCCAGCGCCCGGACCGAGATCGTCGCTGCCAGCGTGTCACCGCACAGCCAGATTTCGGCGTCGGACTCGCGCATGATCGCCTGCTCGAGGACGAAGTAATACTGGTCACTACCGGCCACTTCCCATAGACCAGGCCAGGCCCACCCGTTTGGCATCGCCGCGCCACCGGCGACCCGTACTCCTTCGAAGTCCGGGTCGTACTCCAGGAACGGCATGCCAAAGCCCAGCTCCTCCCACTCGGGGTCGTCCGGGGTGTAGATGCCCAGCTCGCGGAGCGTCGGCACGGGCTGCTCGTCCGCGGTGTCGCCCGCGGCATCGCCGGTCGCGTCAGCGCCTGCCGTGTCGCCGGCGTCGGGATCCTGGATGATGTAGATCGTGTCGCCGCAGGCGATCAGGCTCAATGCCGCGGCGACAGCCGCGACCAGGGACAGGAGGCGAAGCATCGATGACTCCGGTAGCGAGGATACGTGTGCTCGTGACGATGTAGCTCGCAACGTATTCACAGCGCAAGCCGTAGCTGCCCGTGGATCTCTGCGAAGATCTGGTCTCGCAGCGCCCGCTGGTCCTCGCGCCGGTCGTACCGCGCGTGACAGCTCTGACAGAAGACCATCAGGCCGTCCGGGTCGTGGTCTCGCGGGTCCTGGTGCAGGTGCCCGCAGGCGAGCACTACCCTGCCTCCCGTCCGCGGGTGCGCCTCGCCGTGCACAGCGCCGCACGGCCCCTCGTGTCCGCCGCACCGACCGTCGCACTCGCAGACGTTGCCGGCGCGCTGCTCACGCAGCTGACGGCTCAGGCGATGCCACGCCACGCGGTAGTACGCGCGCACGCGCGGGTCGATGGGCACGTCACGCCCTCCCGCTGCCCGACACCGCTTCGAACTCCGCGGTGACACCCAGCTCGAAGGCGAGCTCGAGGACGCGCGGCCCAGGGTAGACGACGCGGGTGCGGGTCAGCCGCACGAGCTCGGCACCCAGCGGCGCCAGCACCAGGACCGACTGCGGGCGGTTCAGGTCGAGGCCGTAGGCGAGCACGCCCAGGCCGTTCAACCACGCCATCAGCGCCGAGTCCGGGTGCGTCTCGAGCAGCTCCCGGCTCATCGTATCGATGAGCGACTCGTGCACGTAGTACAGGCCTGACCAGTCGACGTCGCTCCCCTGAGCGTCCCTGCCGCTCAGCGTGCGTGGGGCGTCGTCTGCCCGAACGATGCTGTGCAACGATACCATGCGTCACCTCCATGAGCTGTGGGCGGGAGGGCCATGGAGCGCGCAGATCTCCATGTAGAGGCGGACGGTCGCCCGCACGTCTGCCGCCGCACAGTGCGGCGCCGGCCGCCAGATGTCGAAGTGCCGGCAGAGCGCGTCCAGCGACAGCGAGCGGACGTGGCCCCGCGCCAACAGCGGCCAGGCCAGGCTCATCGTGTCGAGCCGCCGATGGTCCACAGGGGGCGCCTCGAGGCCGCACCTGCGCCACGCCGCGACCAGAAAGCTCCAGTCGAATTCGATGTTGTGTCCGGCGACCGCTCTGCCCCGGAGAACCGGGGCGACTGCACGCAACGCCGCAGCGAGCGGGACGGCGTCGCTCCACCTCTCGTCGTCGTACCCCGCGACGCCGAGCGCCTCCGGATCTGCGTCGCCCAGGCGCTCCGGCTTCACCTTCGTGTGGGCGTGCGCGATGACCTGCATGCTGGACGGGTGCACCGCGAGCGCCGCGATCTCGATGATCTCGTGGCGCTCGGGGTTCAGGCCCGTCGTCTCCACGTCGATGAAAGCCAGCTCCCTCATCGCTTCCTCGTTCGGGAGCTCCGGCTGATGGCGTGCGGCCGGTTGACTGCCTCGAAGATGGCCGCCGCGTGCTTGAGCGCCGCGTCCGCGTGTCGGACCAGGACACGATCGTCCAGGCGGTAGTCGGCTGCGTTGCGCAGGTCCTTGAGCTCGGAGAGCCGCTGCCCGACACGACGCCCGTACACGTCGTCCGTCGCCCTCAGAACCCGTCCGTGCACGGACCCGTCCCTGGGTCCATCCCCCACCTGCCTGTCGCGCAGCAGGTGGAACACCGCGTAGTACGATCGGCCGATCACGTTCCGGCATGCTGCGTCGCGGTGCTTCGCCGGCGTGCCCACCTGAAGGCGAAGGTGCTTCGCGTAGTCGAACATGTCCTGGCTCACAGCGTCACCGAGAGCAGGTCGATCACCCTCGAGTACCCGAAGCGATCGAACAGATGATCCGCAACCTCGTCCCGCCATGCGGCGCGCCAGTTGCGGAGAAAATCACCGACCGTGACGTTCAGCGGTCGGATGGGTTCAGGATCCATGTCCGACACGCCCCGCCACCAGAGCTCGAGCCGCTCGTCGGGTGCAACGCGGCGCAGCTCGTCGAACAGGAACGCCACCATCTCCAGGACGATCGGCTCTTCCGCGAAGTACCCGGCGATGGACGCCTCGTGCTTCCGGGCGAACTTCGTGTGCTTCCGCCAGTCGAACGGCGTGAGCTCTGCCGCCGTCCTGGCGACAGCGGACGGCTGCGCCTCGGGCTTCCGCGTGCGCCGCGTCGGCGCCTCGACGTGCGCCGAGGGGTTGTCGAGACGTCCGGGAGACTGCTGCTGCCTGGGCTTCTTCGTCGCCATCGTCCAGCTCCGGAGCGGAGCGTCAGGACGCTCCCGGAAGTACCACGCCGCGTCGCGCAGCGACGCGGCAGCGTCGATGACGTCCGACCAGGTCGCGTCATTCAGCAGGTCGAGGACCAACACCAACGTCACCACCGCGAGCTCGGCCATCGCGCCCAACGCTCACCACGAGGGCCGCTTACCCCGCCGGCTTCTCCCGCTTTCCTGGCTGAGCGGGCACCCGAAGCCGGCACCCTGGAGCGTGGAGCCGCAATGCGCACCTGCGCGTCAGGTTCGGAACACCCACTCCTCTGCCGAGTACGGCGTGTCAGCAAAGGTGGTCAGGATATCGACCATCGGCAACACGAGCTCGCCGAACCCGCTAGCGACCGTCATGTGACGGACCAGCGGCCTGAGGTTTCCGTACAGAGCTGCGGCACCGTTCCGGAACAGCATGTGAAAGAACCGTTCACGCGCGTCATCGAGCGGCTGATCGCGCAGCGCATACTCGAAGCGCCCGCGCGTATGTACCACGAGGAGCGGGTGCCGCGCACCGTCGACTCCGGCCACCAACCCGTGCATCTTGAGCAGCAGCGTCGCGTGCAGGGTTCCATCGGTCTGGTGGGACGGTGTGGCTTCCGCACCCAGGCCCCACTCGATCGCAACCTCCGCGTCACTTCGCGCCTCGATCACACCTGCGTCGAACGCGAACCGTGGAACAAGCACGGCCTTCAGCTGAAACGGCGACAGAGTCACGTCCACGTCCTACCTCCGTCAGGCAGCCTCGAACAACGGCTCGCTGGGGCTCTGGCGCACCAGCTCGTTCGCAACCCCGACGCCAGGCTCGGCACCACCGACGCCTGCGGGCACACACTGCCAGGCCCCTGCAAAGGTGCGCTGGACGGCGCGAACCTCCGCTGCCGCGCGCAGCTCCGCGCCCGTCCGATAGGAGGCGTCGTGTACGCCCTCGCCGTGCCGCGCACCGACCACAAGACGAGCACCAACCGCGTGGAGGTATCGAATCACGGTCGGAAGCTGCGGAAGGCGCGCCGAGTACCGCTCCAGCTTGGAAACATGGGGAACCTGGCGGCCCATGCGCGCGGCGACCTGAGCCTGCGTCAGGCCAGCTCGCTTACGCATGGCAAGCAGCGTCGCCGGAAGGCTGTCCCTGAGAAACTCCACCTCCAGCTCGACCGCATCGTCCAGCGGGATCTCCTCATCCGTATCATTGAACAGGTCCAGCCAATGCATGGTCACCACTCCCTCGTCAGCGCTTCAGCGCGCTTTCGCACCAGTTCACGGACATCCCGCGGGTCCGAGTCCCCCTTCTTCTTGTAGACATGCAACAGGTAGTACGTCGTGACCTCCGCACCGCGGATTCGTTCCAGAAAGAAGAAGCGAAAGTGAATCTGATTCGATACCTGAACCTTGCAGCGATAGACCCTCGCTCCTGAAGCCGTCGTCGCGTAGTGGTAGAACGAACGCCTCTCGACACCATCCACCTCAGCGAGATTCGCGAGCCCCTGCTGCTCGATCTTCTGGAAGACCCCTCGCACCCGCAACCGGTCCTTGTTCGACAGGGACGCAATGTCTGCACGGAGCTTGTCGTAGGCTTTCCAGGCGGCACGAGGGTCGTCCGGTTCGATCTCATAGATCATGGGCACTTTTCCTTCAATGGAAACCCTCTGATCCGGCCCCCCCCACGCCGCGCCCTCACTCCTCGACCACCTCGGGGAGCACGACGATCTCGATGCGGCGGTTCCGCGCTCGGCCCTCAGGCGTGTCGTTGTCTGCCCGCGGCATCGTCGCCGCGAACCCCGCCGCAGACAGCACGCCCGGGCGCACGCCGCCCGACTCCAGCGCACGCACGACCGCGACGGCGCGCGCAACCGACAGCTCCCAGTTCGACGGGAACTCGCGCGTCGCGATCGGCAACGCGTCCGTGTGCCCCTCCACCTGCAGCCGGCGATTGCGCAGCCGAGACAGCTCCTGCGCGACCTCGGCGACCACCTCGCGCCCCGCCCGCGACAGCCGCGCGCTGCCGCCGGCGAACAGCACCTCGCCCGGCAGCTCGATCACCAGCCGCCCCCGCTCGACGCGAACCTCCAGCGAACCCACGCTGCCCAGGCCGCGCTCGACGCTGTACCCTTCGTTGTCCAACCCGACGTCCGACGCGCGCGCCGGCGTGACCCCGCTGGCGGGCGCGGCCCCGCCGGTCGATCCGGACACACCTCCCACAGACCCGTCTGCCCCTGTCGTCGCGGACGCCGGAGCTGATCCGCCCGTGCCCGAACCATCCGTGCCCGAACCATCCGTGCCCGAACCATCCGTGCCCGACACCTCGGAGCCGGGACCGGGCTGCTGTGATGACGAGCGCGCCACCCAGCGCGGATCCGCCTCCGTGCTGCCGGGCGCTGGCTGCAGCCGCTGCCCCGTCAGCGCGACCGCCAGCTCGTGGTATCGCTCCATCTGCGCCTGCTCGAACCGCCGACGGGTGTCGATCGCGCGCCGCAGCTCGATGTTCTCCCGGTAGAGCATGCGGAACGCGGCCTCAGACGCGGCGAGGCGCTCAGCCAGGGTCGGAAGTCGCGGTGGCTCCATCGTGGGGCCGGCTGGCGCTACCGCGGCGGCGCCACCTGACGCCCCACTACCCGCGGCCCCACTACCCGCGGCCCCACTACCCACAGTCGCGGGCGACGGCTGCTGGGATGACGGCTGCTGGGATGACGGCTGCTGGGATGACGGCTGCGCGTACGCCTCCGGAGCGGTGAACACCATCACGGCGAGGGCGGCAACGACAACGGTGGCGACGGCAAGGGCGGTGGCAACCCGGGCGGCTACCGCGGCAACAGCCGCCGCGACGCTCGACGCCCGGGGGGCGATCGAGCGCGTCATCCCGCGCGGCGCCCGAGCTCGCAAGCCGGGCGTCCGGGATGATGACCCTGACCGACGCTCCTGCATCAGAACAGACCTCCGATGCTCACCAGCGCCTGCCAGCTGTCCGGGAGCCGGTCACGCCGCAGCGCGCCGGTCGAGTCCGTGTCCCGACCCGTCGTCAGCATCCGCCGTACATCCACCGCGAGGCTCAGGCGGCCCAGGTCGAACTCCAGACCGCCGCCGATCGGGAAGACAAACTGCACGAACCGATCGCCGCTCCACGGCGCCGCGTAGAAGTCGACGCCGGCCCCACCCGCGAGGAACGGCGAGACCGGTGAGAGCGGGAACAGCGAGGCGATCGCCGACAACGTCACCGGGACGCTCGTGAACTGCACACCGTCGTCGAAGCTCACGATCGCGTCGGCGGTCAGCTCCATGCCCCAGTGCTCATCGAAGCGATAGCGAAAGCCCAGGCCCAGCCCCCAGAACGCCTCGGACGCCTTGTAGTCCTGGTACTCGGCGCTCAGAGAGCTCACCCGCAGCCGCATCGCGCCGCGATGGAACATGCGGCCGGTCTGGGCGCGCCGTTCGTCTGATTCGTCGGCGTCGTGGCCGCCGGCGCTCCGGTCGCCGGCGTTCGCGGCAGCCGCGGCGGTCGACGAACGCCGGCGCTGGCCCTGATCAGCGGCGGGATCCGGCTGCACGCCAAGCTGCTGGCGCAGCTGCTCGAGCTCCTGGCGCAGCCGCTGGACCTCCGGGTCGGAGTGCGCCGCAGGGGGCGCAGCGACCGGCGCGCCCCAGGGCGTCGCGACGGGCTGACCGTCCTGGACCGGGACCGGGACCACGTAGACCGGCGCCGGGCCAGGCGCCGGGGCACCGTATCCGTAGGGCATCGGCGCCGGGTACGGCTGGCCGTAGGGTTGGGCGTAGGGCTGGGGGTACTGCCCGTAGGGCGCCGGCGGCGCCCACGGCGCGGGCTGCTGCGGACCAGCCGGTACATAGACCTGTACCGGCGCCTGCCCCTGGGGTCCGGAGCTCAGGAAGCAGGGCTGCCCGGGTGCAGGACACACGAGCACGGGCTGGCCCGCCGGTTGCGTCTGCTGCTGCGGGCTCTGGGCGTGGCCAGCGGCCGCGCCCACGGCTGCACCCACAGCGGCGCATACGGCGATCGCGCTGGCGCGCCACCAGGTCCTGCGCAGCGCGGTGAGGGTCGGGGTTGTTCGCTTCATCGTGGTCTCTCCATCACGCGCCCCGCTTCCGGGGCGCTGCGCGCGTTCGTCATGCGCGGGTTCCGAGCCCGGCCGGCGGGCGCAGACGTGGTCTCTGGTCAGCCCTGTCATGGCTCCTCCGGTCCGCACATCGCGGCGTCAGCGCCTTCGAGGCGGCGAACGTCGACACGCTGCTCGTGCTCGATGCAGATCAGCTCGTTGCAGCCCCAGCCGTCGACGCCCGTGGGTACGGCCGGTCCGGCGACGCAGCCGAGCGTCGCGTCGCAGAGCTCGGTCCCGTTGCAGAACACGCCGTCGCTGCAGAGGCTGTGGTAGGGTTCGTTGACGACGCGTCGGGCCGCCTCGTCGCAGTAGTCGAGCGTGCAGGCGACGCCGTCGTCGACCGCGATCGGGTCGCCTGCGACGCAGACCCGCTCGGCGCAGCGCTCAGCGCCGTTGCAGTAGACACCGTCATCACAGTCGCTGTCCTGCTCGCAGGCCTGACCCAGTGTGGACGGTGGCTGCGCGGCGGCGGGGATGGGCACCGGCGCGGCGACCGAGACAGCGACCGGCGGGGCAACAGCGGCTGGCGCGACGGTGACGGGAGGCGCAGCAGCCGCGCGCGCGACGGCCCCGTCATCGGGCCCCGCTGCGCTGGAGGACGGCTGCGCTGAAGGTTGGGGTGACGGTTGTCCTGGTGACGGCTGTCCTGGTGGTGCCTGTGCTGATGACTGCTGCGCCGAGCTCCCGGAGCCAGCCGCTGCGCTTCCTGCGGCTGCCCCGACAACGACCCCGGCGCCGGCGCCGATGGCGGCCGCTGCACCGGGTGACAGGCCACCGCGCTCGCCCGCGGTCGTGGGCTGGGCCGTCGCGGATTGCGACGCCGCGGATTGCGACGCCGCGGGTTGCGACGCCGCGGGTTGCGACGCCGCGGGTTGCGACGCCGTGGCTTGAGCCGTCGTAGGCTGGGCCGTCGTAGGCTGGGCCGTCGTGGGCTGGGCCGTCGCGGGTTGCGACGCCGTGGGTTGAGCCGTCGTGGGCTGAGCCGTCGTGGGCTGAGCCGTCGTGGGCTGAGCCGTCGCGGGTTGGGCCGTCGTAGGCTGGGCCGTCGTAGGCTGGGCCGTCGTAGGCTGGGCCGTCGTAGGCTGGGCCGTCGTGGGCGCCGCAGCTTGGGCAGGCGGTCCGCCGGTACCGGCAGAGGTCGCTGCCGCGCCGACCGCGACACCAGCCCCGGCGCCAATCGCAGCTGCGGCCTCCGGAGACAGCCCCGAACGCTCGGCAGAAGGAGTCGTCTGCGGCTGCGCCGTCGTGGGTTGGGCAGCCGGGGGTTGCGGGGTTGCAGGCTGGGCCGTCGCTGGCTGCGCCGTCGTGGGTTGGGCAGCCGGGGGTTGCGGGGTTGCAGGCTGGGCCGTCGTGGCGTCCGCGGCTGTGGGCGCCGGCGAAACGGCCTGGGACGCCGGTGCGGTGCCGGCAGCACCCGTGCCGGCAGCACCCGCGACGGCAGCGCCAGTGACAGCAGCTCCCGCGGCGTCAGCTCCCGCGGTGGCAGGACCCGTGTCGTCCACACCGGCATCGCCCGTCCCGGGATCGCCGGACGCAGCAGGGGGGACCGCGACCACAGCGGTTGGCGCGCTGGCTGCGGGCTCGAACGGCGCCGCCAGGCGCTCCGACTGCGTGGCCTCCTCGAGCGGCGCGCCGGATGGGTCGTCATCCGCAGGCGGCTCAGCGACCAGCAGCGCCTGGCGCTGCGCGTGTGCCTGTTCGTCGGGAACAACGAGCGGCGCGGCTTCGACCGCGCGCGCCGGCTCCGGCGTGGCGGGAGGTGGTGTGTCAGCTGCCGGCGGGTCAGCTGCGACCGACGCCCCGCGGGCGGCGGTCGTCCGGGCTGGCTGGCCCGGCTGCGGCTGAGCCGGCTGCGGCTGGATGTCCGGTTGGGGCTGGATGCCCGGTTGGGGCTGGATGCCCGGTTGGGGCTGGGGGCCCGGTCGCGGCTGGGCGCCAACCGGCGTGAAGATCACGTGCTGGCCGGTGGGCACCAGGGTCCCGGTCGCCGGGTCCACGACATGCACCGGGTAGGGATACCAGAGCATCACAGGGACCGGATCATGGACCGCCGCGTCGACCGCAGCCGGCTCGTTGGCCACCGCAGGCGCGCTGGCGAGCGCCAGCAGGCCGGCCACGACCGCAGGCGGCAGTACGAACAACCCACGGATGGCGGCACCACGTACCGCGGCACCACGTACCGCGGCACCACGAACGACGGCACCACGAACGACGGCACCGCGAACGGACGCGCCGTCCGGCCGCAGCTGTCGGCCGCTCACCGCGACCAGCGCGCGCCTCGCGACACGCACCGCCTTCGCGATGCCCCTGGGTAGCGCCCGCCACCGCGGTCGCTGCTCGACACACACCATTCGTTTCCTGTGGAGGTGTTGCTTCACGTCATCATGGACCCGTCCACCGAGGATGTGGTCACCCGGTCGCCCCGCCGCAACCCCTGACGGGACGCCACCCGACGCCCGCTGCGGTCCTCAGGTCGTCGCGCCGCCACAGCTGGAGCCGGCGCCGGCCGTGCACCCGAAGCAGTGCCGCCCGACCACGATCTCGCGCTCCGCCAGCGGACCCATCACGAAGTCGCGGATGTGGCGCGGTGCCGCGGCCGTGACCTCGAGGTCGAGCATCTGGTTGAAGTCGCAGTCGAAGAGCCGGCCGTCCCACCCGACCGACAGCGTCGTCCGGCACATCAGCCCGGGCACCGTCGCCGGGTTCCACGCGGCGACGAGGCGGCCCATGTACTCCTCCAGCTGCCCGCGCTCCTCGAGCCACTCGAGGTAGCGGCTGATCGGCAGGTTGGTGATGCAGTACAAGGCGTCGAAGCGCACCCCATGCAGCCGGAGCAGCTGCGCCTTCCAGTCGCGCTCCATGGCCTGCTGGTCACCGGGCAGGAAGGCGCCCACCGGGTTGGTGACCAGGCAGAGCCGCCAGCGCGGGTCGCCGGCGCCGTAGCCGGCCGCCGTGAGCCGCTGCAGGGCGCGGATCGACGCGTCGAACACGCCGTCGCCGCGCTGCCGGTCCGTGCTCGACTGCCGGTAGTGCGGCAGCGAGCACACGAGCTCGACCTGATGGTCAACGAAGAACTCGACAAGGTCCCGGTGCTTCGGGGTCTCGAGGATCGTCAGGTTGCAGCGGTCCATCACGTGGGCACCGGCAGCCCTGCACCCCTCGACGAACGCCCGGAAGCCGGGGTTCATCTCCGGGGCCCCGCCCGTGATGTCGACGATCGGGATCCGATGCCTGCGGACGACCTCGAGGCACAGCTCGAAGGTCTCGGCAGACATCGCCTCACGACGGTCCGGGCCGGCGTCGACGTGGCAGTGCCGGCAGACCTGGTTGCAGACACGCCCGACGTTGACCTGGAGCGTCGTCACGCCGGCGGCGCGCAGCGGCCACTGTCCGGACTGACGCAGCCGCTCGTCGAATCCGGCGGCGATCGGGACCTCATCGAGCCGGGCGATCTGCGCGGCGGGCGCGGCGAGCGGAGCGCCACGACCGGCGAGGCTGGACACGGACACCCGGGCGCCGGGTGCGGGGGCGCCGGATGCGGGGGCGCCCGGTGCCGTGCTGTTCGAAGTCGCGCCCATCGTCACATCCCCAGGCGACGGACGTGGTTCCGCATCTGGGTCATGTGCACCAGCGTCGCGCCGCCGCGGATGGCCGCGGCGACATGGACCGCCTCGGTCATCTGCTCGAGGTCCGCGCCCTGCTTGAGCGACTCGCCGCTGTACGCGTCGATGCAGTACGGGCACTGCACGGCGTGCGCGACGGCGAGAGCGATGAGGGACTTCTCGCGCTTCGTCAGGGCGCCGTCCTCGAACGTGGCTCCGTACCAGGCGAAGAACGTCTCGGCGAGCTGGGGCGCCTCCTCACCGATGGCGCCGAACTGCTTGAGGTCCTCGGGGACGTAGTAGGGTCGTGTCGTCATGCCTGGGCTCCGTTGCGGAGGAGGAGGGTGGCCGGGCCGGCCATCGCCGCCGGCCCTGTTCGTGCCGGTCCCGGTGCCGGCGGTCGGTGGTGGGCCGCCGGCGGTCTCCTCCCGCGTGGCAGCGCGCTCAGGCAGACTTCGACACGGCTGGCGCCGTCGTGGCCTGCTGCGCCTGTGCGGGGTAGAACTGGCGGCACCACTTGCGGTAGCGGCCAATCGGGCCGTCGCCGCGGGCGAGAACAGGGGGATCGACGTAGACCTTGTTCTCCCAGATCGCGAAGTCCTGGCCCACGTCGTTGGCGATCCCGGAGAGCGCGGATCGCTGGACAATCTCATGCAGCAGCCGGCTTGGCGCAAGGCGCGCGAGCGGGTGAAGCGTGGCCAGATCCGCGATCTCCTTCATCTCGAGGCCGGCCCTGAGGGTGATGCGGCCGTCGCGCTCGGGCGTGGGCAGGATGTAGAGGCGGAAGCGGAACCCGAAGGTGATGACGTTGATGTCCACGATCGAGACGCCGAGGCCGTGGACGTGGACCCGGAACTCGGTACGCACCTGCTGCGGCCCGACCTTCCACGGGTTGTGGCGCGTGATCGCGTAGTCGAGGGTCAGGTACGCGCCGCTGGTCTCGATCGGGCGCGTGTTCTCGACGTTGGCGTAGCCGTGCACGACGCTCAGGTGCCCGAGGTCGACGGAGTTCTCGGTGGTCTCCTGCGGGTGCGACTTGAGGTTCATCGACCGGAACAGCGCCGGGCGCCAGCCGTCGTGGTCAAGGTCGGGGATCTCGAACGTCGGCGCGAGGCCCTCCGGGTGGTGCCACGCGAGCACGAGACCGTGCTGCTCGCGAACGAGCAGGGGCTCAACGGACGCGCGAGCGGGCGCCTCCGTCCCGTAGGCGGTCGCGACGCACTGCCCCTTCGTGTCGAAGCGGAACCCATGGAACGGGCACTCGAGCTGTTCACCACGCACGCAGCCGCCGTGCCCCATGTGAGCCCCGAGGTGCGGGCAGTACGCGTCCATCGCCGCGACCTCACCGGATTGCGTGCGGAAGACCACGTACTCGTGACCGGCGAACGTGACAGCCTTGACCGCCCCGCGCGGGAGATCGCGCGAGGGCGTCAGGCAATACCAGCCAGCCGGATAGGGATACAACTCCACTGCCGTTGTCATCGTCTCGTTCCTGGCGCGAGTGATTCTGACTCCATGGTCTACCGAACGCGGGCAACCCTGCCCGACGCCCCGGTCGCTGTCGAGTACGAACCAGCACACGAAACGGGTTTTGCCCCTCACGCATGGTCAGGCCGCCGCGAGCCTGCGGGTCCTCCGGCGACCGGTCGCAGATCTGCAGTTGCGACGCGTCCTGGGCTGCCCTAGAGCCCCGGGCGAACCCGCGCCGGAGGAGCCCGCGCCATGTCGTACGCCGTCAAGGAGATCTACATGACCCTGCAGGGGGAAGGCGCGCACGCCGGGCGAGCGGCCGTCTTCCTGAGGTTCGCGGGCTGCAACCTGTGGAGCGGGCGCGAGCAGGACCGCGCTGCTGCCGTGTGCCGGTTCTGCGACACGGACTTCGTGGGCATGGACGGCCCCCAGGGCGGGCGCTACGGCGCGGACGAGCTCGCCGCGAAGGTCGCCGCCGTATGGGACGACCACACCGGCGGCAGCAGGACCAGCGCCTACGTCGTCTGCACCGGCGGCGAGCCGCTGCTGCAGCTGGACGACAGGCTGATCGCGGCGCTCCACGACCAGGGCTTCGAGGTGGGCGTCGAGACGAACGGCACCCTCACCGCCCCCGCGGGCCTCGACTGGATCTGCGTGAGCCCGAAGGCCGGCGCCCCGCTGGTGCAGCGCACCGGCAACGAGCTCAAGCTCGTCTACCCGCAGGACGAGCCCCAGGCACAACCCGAACAGTTGGGCGAGCTGGCGTTCGACCACCTCTTCCTGCAGCCGATGGACGGCCCACAACAGGCCCGGAACATCGAGCTGGCGACGGCGTACTGCCTCGCGCACCCGCGGTGGCGCCTGAGCCTCCAGACCCACAAGCTGATCGGCATCCCGTGAACGTGTCGACCGCGCGGCGCGGGTGCTGTGCGGAGCCTCGACCACGGCATCGCACGCACGGCCGCACGCAGCATCGCACCCAGCATCGCACCCAGCATCGCACCCAGCCGCGCGCGCGCCCACAGCCGCATCGACCGCGGCGACACCGAGGCTGCACCGGCACCTGCGCCCGGCTCTTGCGCCCCGCCGCGGTTCGGGGCTAGCACTGATCCCCCGGCGCCCACCGGCAGACCGCCTCGCGCGACGCCCCGGCACCGGCAGCGACTTCGTCAGCGACGCCGCCACCACGCAGCTCGACCGCAGGGGAGACCGATGAAGAAGCCACCCGGACTCAACGCGCCACACGCGCGAGCCATCATGCGCTGGATGTCCCGCGCCCAGGCGTGGATCTACCGCCGCAGCGGCGGCCGGATCGGCGCCACCTTCCTGCGCGGCGCGCCCGTCATGCTGCTCACGACCGTCGGTCGCAAGTCGGGCCTCGAGCGCACGACCCCGCTGCTCTACCTGCGCGACCGGGACCGCGTCGTCTGCGTCGCCTCCCAGGCTGGCCGAGACGACCACCCGCTCTGGTACCTCAACCTTCAGGCGAACCCCGCGGCCCGTGTCCAGATAGGCCAGGTTACCGAGGAGCTGGTCGCCCGCGAAGCCAGCGACGACGAGCGGCGCGACCTCTGGCCACGGCTCGTGCAGATGTACCCGGACTTCGACAGCTATCAGTCGTGGACGGAGCGCCGGATCCCGGTGATGATCCTCGAGCCGGCCACCGCCTGAACAACCGGCAACCGCCTGGGCAACCGCCCACCGCCAGACCGACCGCCCACCGCCAGAATGCCCGGCCGGACCCTCCACGACCGGCCGCCTCCCGGGCCAGCGACCGCTGCCCGAACACCCGCCCCTCCGGCCCACCAGCAGCACCAGACCGCCGCCGGCCCCCGGAGCGACCCTGCGCCCCCCCCGGAACGCCCCCCCTGCGGGCATCCGTCTCCAGCACGAGCACCGATGGCGAACTTCATCCGAGACATCATCGACGCCGACCTCGCCGCCGGGCGCCACACGTCCGTCGTCACGCGGTTCCCGCCGGAGCCCAATGGCTACCTGCACATCGGGCACGCCAAGTCGATCTGCCTGAACTTCGGGCTCGCCCGCGACTACCGCGGCCGCTGCCACCTGCGCTTCGACGACACCAACCCGGTCACCGAGGACACGGAGTACGTCGAGAGCATCGCCGCTGACGTCCGCTGGCTCGGCTTCGACTGGGGCGAACACCTCTACTACGCCTCGGACTACTTCGAGCGCATGTACGGCTTCGCCGTCGAGCTCATCCGCGCCGGCCTCGCCTACGTCGACGACCAGGACCAGGAGGCGATGCGCGCCAACCGCGGCACCGTCACCGTGCCCGGCACCCCGTCCCCCTGGCGCGACCGAACGGTCGACGAGAACCTCGACCTCTTCGCCCGCATGCGCGCCGGCGAGTTCCCCGAGGGCTCGCGCGTCCTGCGCGCACGCATCGACATGAGCTCGCCCAACATGCTCATGCGCGACCCGCTGCTCTACCGCATCCGCCACGCCCACCACCACCGCACCGGCGACGCGTGGTGCATCTACCCGATGTACGACTTCGCCCACTGCATCGAGGACGCGATCGAGGGGGTCACGCACTCCATCTGCACGCTCGAGTTCGAGAACAACCGCGAGCTCTACGACTGGATCCTCGAGCACATCAGCGCCCCGGCGCGCCCACGCCAGTACGAGTTCGCCCGCCTGAACCTCGACTACACGGTGATGAGCAAGCGCAAGCTGCTCCTGCTCGTCCAGGACGGCCACGTCGAGGGATGGGACGACCCGCGCATGCCCACCATCGCCGGCCTGCGGCGCCGCGGCGTCACGCCGGAGGCGATCCGCCAGTTCGCCGACATGATCGGCGTGGCGCGCTCCAACAGCGTCGTCGACCTGGGCAAGCTGGAGTTCTGCGTCCGCGACGACCTCAACCACCGCGCGCCGCGCGCGCTGGCGGTGCTCCGCCCGCTGCGCGTCACCCTCACCAACCTGGCTGACGACGAACGCATCGAGCTCGACGCCTCGCTCTGGCCGCACGACGTCCCCCACGAGGGCAGCCGCCCGCTGAGCCTGGGCCGCTCGCTGCTCATCGAGCAGGACGACTTCGCCCTCGATCCGCCGCGCGGCTTCAAGCGCCTCGCCCCCGGCCGCACCGTCCGCCTGCGCCACGGCGTCTGCATCACCTGCGACGACGTCGTCACGGACGACACCGGCGCCGTCACCGAGCTGCGCTGCACCGCCCACCGCGAGACCCTCAACGCGGACGCACCGGACGGCATGCGCGTGCACGCGGTCATCCACTGGGTCTGCGCCACGACCGGGGTCCCCGCGCGGGTGCGCCTCTACGACCGCCTCTTCTCCGTGCCCAACCCGGAGGCGGACGACGAGCGCCCGTTCACCGCGTTCCTCAACCCGGCGTCCCTCGTCGAGGTCGACGCCGTCGTCGAGCCCTGGCTCGCGACCCAACCCGCCGGCGGCCGCTACCAGTTCGAGCGGCTCGGCTACTTCTACGCCGACCCGACGACCAGCGCGGACGGCGCGCCCGTCTTCAACCGCATCGTGACCCTGCGCGACTCCTGGACCCGCGGACACAACACCGCGGTCGACGCGAGCGCGCGGCGCTCGACGACCCCGCCCTCCACCGCCTCGCCCTCCG
>ERZ869909.321-NODE-321-length-65370-cov-5.244161_pt1 | contig 65370 bp, 60 predicted proteins | sample MGYA00520892_ERZ869909 | MGnify/ENA primary metagenome ERZ869909 (study PRJEB32215, sample SAMEA104723947) | bioreactor metagenome | biome: bioreactor; feature: anaerobic bioreactor; material: water | place: China | collected 2015-03-12 ...
CTATCTTCTGGTTCTGGCAGGTCTGGATCTGGTCTATCCAAGGGTGGGCGATGTGGTGGCGCCGGGCGATCCGCTGGGGCTGATGCCCGGGGGCGATACCGGCAATGAAGCCGGACAGGGGGAAGTCAGCCCCCCCGCCGCGGTGGTCACACGCAGCGAAACGCTCTATCTGGAGCTGCGCAAGAACGGGCAGGCCATTGACCCTGCCGCCTGGTTCGATTTGACTGGGCAATCACAATGACACTCAGGCGCGTGCCCGCTGCGGGCCCGGTTGCGTCGCGGTGAAACGGGAAGAGACAATGAACAGATACCTTCTGGCGGCAATCGCGGGCATTCTGGGCGGCATGCTCATCAGCACTCAGGTTGCCGCGCCGCTGATCGCCCAGGAACAGAACCGCAACCAGTCGGTCTATCAGCAGCTTGACCTGTTCGGCGATGTCTTCGAACGCATCCGCGCGCAATATGTCAACGAGGTCGATACCGGCCAGCTGATCCAGGCGGCGATCAACGGCATGCTTTCCTCGCTCGATCCGCATTCCAGCTACCTCGCCCCCGACGATTACGAGGACATGCGCGTGCAGACCCGGGGCGCCTTTGGCGGGCTGGGGATCGAGATTTCGCAACAGGACGGGCTGGTGCAGGTGATCGCCCCCATCGACGATACGCCGGCCTATCACGCCGGGGTGCAGCCGGGCGATCTGATCACCCATGTCGATGGCGAATCGCTGCTGGGGCTGACGCTGCCGCAGGCGGTCGATCTGATGCGCGGCCCGGTGGGTTCGGAAATCATCATCACCATCATCCGCGAGGGCATGAACGAGCCCTTCGATCTGTCGATCATCCGCGACACCATCCGCATTCAGGCGGTGCGCACCCGCACCGAGGGCAATATCGTCGTGCTGCGCGTGACCACGTTCAACGAGCAGACCTATGACAACCTGCGCAGCGGGCTGGAAGGCGCCATCGCCGATCTGGGCGGCATCGACAACCTGCGCGGCGTGGTGCTGGATCTGCGCAACAATCCCGGCGGGTTGCTGATGCAGGCGATCCGCGTTTCGGATGCCTTCCTGGAGCGCGGCGAGATCGTCTCGACCCGCGGGCGCGACAATACCGCCGGCGAGCGTCACAACGCCACGCCGGGCGATCTGATCGAGGGGCGGCCCATCGTGGTGCTGATCAACGGCGGCTCGGCCTCGGCATCCGAGATTGTCGCCGGCGCGCTGCAGGATCATCGCCGCGCCGTGGTGGTGGGCACCCGCAGCTTCGGCAAGGGCTCGGTGCAATCGCTGATCCCGCTGCGCGGCGACGGGGCGATGCGGCTGACCACCTCGCTCTATTACACGCCCTCGGGGCGTTCGATTCAGGCGCTCGGCGTCGCCCCCGATATCGTGGTGGCCCAACCCCCGCGCGAGCCGGTCGATCCCGCTGACGCCAGCGCAGAGCGGCCGCAGCGCAGCGAATCGAGCCTGCGCGGAGCGCTGGGCGCCGATACGATCTCCGATGACGAACGGCGCATGCGGGATGAAGAGGAACGCGCCGCCCAGGAGGTCGCTCGCCTGCGCACCGAGGATTACCAGCTGGCCTATGCGCTCGACATCCTGCGCGGCCTTTCGGCGATGAACGGGCGCTGATGACCCCGGAAACCATCGCCGCCCTGCCTTACCGGCCCTGCGTGGGGATCGTGCTGATCAACCCGCAGGGCCAGATCTTCGCCGGCCAGCGCATCGATACCGAGGCCCCGGCCTGGCAGATGCCGCAGGGCGGGGTGGATGCCGGCGAAGACCCGCGCGAGGCTGCCCTACGCGAACTCGGCGAGGAAATCGGCGTCACGCCTGATCTGGTGGAGGTGATCGGCGAAACCCCGGACTGGCTGACCTACGACCTGCCCGCCGAGATGGTGCCGCGGATCTGGAAAGGCCGCTACCGGGGCCAGAAGCAGCGCTGGTATCTGATGCGCTATCTGGGCCGGGACGCGCAGATCGACATCGCCCGGCCGCGTCCGGAATTCTCACGCTGGCGCTGGATCGGCGCCGAAGAGATGCTGGGCGCCATCGTGCCCTTCAAACGCGATATCTATGCCCAGGTGATCGCCGCCTTCGCCCCGCATCTGGCCCGCTGACCCCGTTTTCAGAACGCCTGAATTCTGCCCGCCAGCGCTGGACCTTTGCCGCTTTCTGCGCCAATCTCGCCCACGGGTATTTCACATGTGAGCCATCTGGCTCGGCGGAGCACGCATGAAACTGGGCATTGCCTGTCTTGTCCTCGGCTATGTGCTGAGCCAGTTCTACCGCGCCTTTCTGGCCGTGCTGACACCGGTGCTGGGCCAGGAGATCGGCGCGCGCGCCGATGATCTGGCGCTGTCCTCGGGGCTATGGTTTCTGGCCTTCGCCGCCATGCAGATCCCGGTCGGCTGGGCGCTCGATACGCTGGGGCCGCGGCGCACCTCGGCCTGGCTGCTGGGGCTGGCGGGTGGCGGTGGCGCGCTGATCTTTGCCTTCGCCCAGAACCCGCTGCATCTGCATATCGCCATGGTGCTGATCGGCGCGGGCTGCGCGCCGGTGCTGATGGCCTCGTATTACATCTTTGGCCGGGTCTATTCGGCGCGGGTCTTTGCCACGCTGGCCGGTGCGATCATCGGCTTCGGCACGCTGGGCAATATCGCCGGCGCCTGGCCACTGGCCTGGGCGGCCGAAACCTTCGGTTGGCGTGAAACGGTGCTGGGCCTGGCGATCCTGACCTTTGCCACCGGCGCGGCACTCTGGCGCTTCGTCGAGGACCCGCCGGCGCTGGAACGCAGCGATGGCCAGGGCAAGGGCTCGCTTCTGGATGTGCTGCGCATCCCGGCGATCTGGCTGATCCTGCCGCTGCTGTTTGTCAACTATGCCCCCGCCGGGGCGCTGCGCGGGCTCTGGGTTGGCCCCTATTACGAGGCGGTTTACGGCGCCAATGCGCTGGCCATCGGGCAGGTGACGCTGCTGATGGCCATTGCCATGGTCATCGGCGCCTTTGCCTATGGCCCGCTGGACCGGCTGTTCGGCACCCGCAAATGGGTGGTGCTGGGCGGCAACCTGATGGCCTCGGCCTGCCTGCTGGCGCTGTGGTGGATGCCGGCATCGGGCTTCTGGACCTCGGCGCTGCTGCTTTCGGCGGTGGGCATTCTGGGGCTCTCCTTCCCGCTGATCATGGCCCATGGGCGCAGCTTCTTTCCGCCGCATCTGCTGGGGCGGGGCGTGACGCTGCTCAACATGTTCTCGATCGGCGGGGTCGGCGTTTTGCAGGTGATCTCCAAGCGCGTCTATGAAGGTGCCGCCGGCGCACCGGGTGTGGTGCCGGCCTCAGCACCCTATGCGGCGATTTTTCTGTTCTTCGGTCTTTTGCTGCTGGCCGGCTGCCTGGTCTATGCCTTCAGCAAGGACAGCACCGACTGAACCGGCCAAACCCGCGCCGCAGCGCCGCCCGCGCGGCACCGCATCCCCTTTCCCTGCGCCCCGCTTTGCTGTAAGGGCCGCGCTGGCCGCGAACACAAAGGAGGTTCACATGGGCTACAGAGTCGTCGTTGTCGGCGCCACGGGGAACGTGGGCCGCGAAATGCTCAACATTCTGGCCGAGCGGGAGTTTCCGGTCGACGAGATCGCCGCGCTGGCATCGCGTCGCAGCCTTGGCACTGAATGCAGCTTCGGCGACCGAACTCTGAAATGCCAGGACCTTGAGCAGTTCGATTTCACCGGCTGGGACATCGCCTTTTTCGCCATCGGCTCGGACGCGACCAAGGTGCATGCGCCGCGCGCCGCCAGCCAGGGCTGCGTGGTGATCGACAACTCCAGCCTCTATCGCTACGACCCCGAGGTGCCGCTGGTGGTGCCCGAGGTCAATGCCGAGGCCGTCGATGGCTACCGCGCCAAGATGATCATCGCCAATCCCAACTGCTCGACCGCGCAGATGGTGGTCGCGCTGAAGCCGCTGCATGACCGCGCGCGCATCAAGCGGGTGGTGGTGAGCACCTATCAGTCGGTTTCCGGCACCGGCAAGGAAGCGATGGACGAGCTGTGGAACCAGACAAAGGGCATGTATGTGCCCGGCCAGGAGGTTGCGCCCTCGGTCTATCCCAAGCAGATCGCCTTCAATGTCATTCCCCATATCGATACCTTCATGGAAGACGGATCGACCAGGGAAGAATGGAAGATGGTCGCCGAGACCAAGAAGATCCTCGACACCTCGGTCAAGGTCACCGCGACCTGCGTGCGCGTGCCGGTCTTCGTGGGCCATAGCGAGGCCATCAACATCGAATTCGAGGATTTCCTCGACGAGGACGAGGCCCGCGATATCCTGCGCGAGGCGCCGGGCGTGCTGGTGGTCGACAAGCGCGAGGCCGGCGGCTACATCACGCCCGTCGAATGCGTGGGCGATTACGCCACCTATATCAGCCGCATCCGTCAGGACAGCACCATCGAGAACGGCCTCAACCTGTGGTGCGTCTCGGACAACCTGCGCAAGGGCGCGGCGCTCAACGCGGTGCAGATCGCCGAAGTGCTGGGCAACCGCTGCCTGAAAAAGGGCTGAAACCGCGGAAGAATGCGCGCGCGGCCGGTCTCTGGCCGCGCGATTCGGCAAACGGCATTCGCTGAGGGGCCCGGCCGGGGAAACAGGGTTCCAATGATCCCCCCGGCAGCGGCACAGCGATTTTCACACCGGGCAATCGCCGGAACGGCACGCAGACAACTCTCGGCGCGGCAGAACAAATTACCTTATTTCCGCACCCCCATGGCCAGAAACAGGGAAAATGTTCTATTCCCTTATGGTAGCCAAGGGAGTCGCGCATGCAGCATTTTCCGGTCTTTCTGGATCTGGACACCGCCTCGGTAATCGTCGCCGGGGGCGGCGAGGCGGCGCTGGCCAAGCTGCGGCTGTTGCTCAAGACCCGTGCGCGGATCACGATTTTCGCCGACACCGCCCATCCCGAAATCGCCGCGCTGGCCGCTGAGGGCCGTATCGCGCTGGTTGCGCGCCCGATGGCGCGCGGCGATGCGCAGGGCGCGCGGCTGGTTTACGGCGCGGCCGAGGATGCCACCGAGGATGCGCGCGTGGCCGGCATCGCCCGCGCCGAGGGCGCGCTGGTCAATATCGTCGATGATCTGCATGGCTCGGATTTCATCACGCCGGCCATCGTTGATCGTGACCCGGTGGTGGTGGCGATCGGCACCGAAGGCGCGGCCCCGGTGCTGGCGCGCAACCTCAAGGCCGAACTGGAAGAGCGCCTGCCGGCCTCGCTGGGATTGCTGGCGCGGGTGGGCAAGGCGTTTCGCCAGGCTGCCGAAGCCCTGCCGATGGGCCGCCGCCGGCGCGATTTCTGGGCGGAATACTACGATGCCACCGGCCCCCAGGCGCTCGCACGCGGTGGCGAAGCGGCGCTGATCCCAGCGCTGGACACGACCCTTGAGCGCCATCTGCAGGCCGCCCCGCGCCCCGGTCGGGTGGATCTGGTCGGCGCCGGGCCGGGCGATCCGGAACTGCTGACCCTGCGCGCCCGCCGGTTGCTGGATCAGGCCGATGTGGTGATCCATGACCGTCTGGTACCCGGCGCCATTCTGGAACTGGCGCGGCGCGAGGCGGTGCTGGTCGGCGTCGGCAAGGAAGGTTTTGGCCCCTCCACCCCGCAAGATGAAATCAACCGCCTGCTGATCGAACATGCCCGCACGGGCGCGCAGGTGGTGCGGCTCAAGGGTGGCGACCCGTCGGTCTTTGGCCGGCTCGACGAGGAAACCGAAGCACTCGATGCCGCCGGAATCGACTGGGCGGTGGTGCCCGGCATCACTGCGGCCTCGGCGGCGGCGGCGGCCATTGGCCAGAGCCTGACCCGGCGCGGGCGCAATGCCTCGGCGCGGCTGGTCACCGGCCATGACATGCGCGGCTATGCCGAACAGGACTGGCAAGCACTGGCCCGGCCCGGTGCGGTGGCCGCGATCTACATGGGCAAGCGCGCCGCGCGCTTCATCCAGGGCCGGCTGATGATGCATGGCGCCGCGCTCGACACCCCCGTCGCGGTGATCGAAAACGCCGCGCGCCCCGAACAACGCATCCTGCCCGCCACGCTGGCCACGCTGCCGCAAGCAGTAGCCGGGCTGGAAGGGCCGGCGGTGTTGCTGCTGGGCCTTGCCCCGCATGACAGCCAATCCAGCAGACTGGAGGCCGCGCTATGAGCCGCCGTTTCACCCCCTCCGTGGTCACCGCCAACGCGCTTCTCTCGGGCGAGGTGGTCTATCAGACCGCCACCGGCGAGTGGTCGGCGCATCACCATGAGGCCCTGCTGCACACCGACCCCGAAGCCGCCCAGGCCGCGCTGGAGCGTGCCCAGACGCAGGGTCTGGTGGTTGTCGGTGCCTATCTGGCCGAGGCCCGAATGGGCAAGACTGGCCCCGAACCCCTGCATTTCCGCGAAGTGTTCCGCACCCGTGGCCCCTCGAACTACGCCCACGGCAAGCAGACCGAGCCCTGTTGAGGCGCACCCGCCCCTCGCCCCTCGCCCCTCGCTTGCCACGGAAGACGCCCCAGGAATACCGCCATGTATCGCTACACCGAATTCGACGAAGCCTTCGTTCGCTCCCGCACCGCGCAGTTCCGCGCCCAGGTCGAGCGGCGCCTCTCCGGCGCGCTGACCGAGGAAGAGTTCCGCCCGCTGCGGCTGATGAACGGGCTCTATCTGCAACTGCATGCCTATATGCTGCGCGTGGCCATTCCCTATGGCACGCTCAACAGCGCCCAAATGCGCCAACTCGCCCTGATCGCCGCGCGCTGGGACAAGGGTTATGGCCATTTCACCACCCGCCAGAACATCCAGTTCAACTGGCCGAAACTGGGTGATGTGCCCGATATCCTTGATGCGCTGGCGGATGTCGGTATGCATGCGATCCAGACCTCGGGCAATTGCGTGCGCAACGTGACCGCCGATCATTTCGCCGGTGCCGCCGCCGACGAGATCGCCGATCCGCGCCCGGTGGCCGAGCTTTTGCGCCAATGGTCCACCGACCACCCCGAATTCCAGTTCCTGCCGCGCAAGTTCAAGGTGGCGATCACCGGCTCGCCCAATGACCGCGCGGTGACACGCGCGCATGATATCGGGCTTCGCATGGTCGAGCAGGATGGCGCGCCCGGTTTCGAGGTGATCGTCGGTGGCGGGCTTGGCCGCACGCCGATGCTGGGCCGGGTGGTGCGCGAGTTCCTGCCAAAGGCCGATCTGCTGCCCTATATCGAGGCGATCCTGTCGGTCTATAATTCCTTTGGCCGGCGCGACAACAAATACAAGGCGCGCATCAAGATCACGCTCCACGAACTGGGGCTGGAAGAGTTGCGCGCCCGCATCGAGGCCCGTTTCGCCGAGATCCGCCCCGAATGGTCGGGCGCCGATCAGGCGGTTCTGGCGCAGATCGAGGCGGCCTTTGCCCCGCCCGCCTTCCGCGACGCGCCCGTTGATGCCTATGAAGCCGCGCGCCAGCGTGATCCGGTGTTCCGCGCCTGGGCCGACACCAACCTTGCCGCCCATCGCGCGCCGGGCCATGCCATCGTCACCGTCAGCCTCAAGGCCCATGGCGCCACGCCCGGCGATGCCACCGCCGATCAGATGCGCGTGCTGGCCGATCTGGCCGAGCGCTTCGGCCATGACGAGCTGCGCATCAGCCATGAGCAGAACGTGATCCTGCCGCATGTGCACAAATCCGACCTGCCGGCGCTGCATGCCGCGCTCAAGGCCGCCGGGCTGGCCACCGCCAATGTCGGGCTGATCTCGGATATCATCGCCTGCCCGGGCATGGATTATTGCGCGCTGGCCACCGCGCGCTCCATCCCCGTTGCACAGCAGATCGCCGAGCGCTTCGACGCGTTGGACCTTGAGCATGCGATCGGCCCGCTGAAGATCAAGATCTCAGGCTGCATCAATGCCTGCGGGCATCACCATGTCGGCCATATCGGCATTCTGGGCCTCGATAAGGCCGGCGTGGAAAACTACCAGATCACGCTGGGCGGCGATGGCACCGAAACCGCCGCCATCGGCGAGCGCGCCGGCCCGGGCTTTGCCTATGACGAGATCGTGCCCGCCGTGGAACGGCTGATCCGCGCCTATCTGGAGCAGCGCGAAAGCCTGGCCGAGAGCTTCCTGCAAGCCTATCGGCGGCTTGGCGTGGCGCCGTTCAAGGCCGCGCTTTACCCGCAGGAGGACAAGGCCCATGCCGCTTGATGCCGCATCCCGTGCCGAAAGCCTGAACGCCCGTTTCGGCGCTCTGCCGGCGCCCGATCTGCTGCGCGCCGCGCTTGGGGAAGCCGTGTTGGGCGAGGTGGCGATGGTCTCCTCTTTCGGTGCGGATTCGGCCGTGCTGCTGCATATGGTGGCGCAGATTGCCCCCTCCACGCCGGTGCTGTTCATCGACACGCTGATGCTGTTCCCCGAGACGCTGGCCTACCAGCGCGAACTGGCCCAAACGCTGGCACTCAGCGATCTGCGAGTGATCGGCCCGGACCGCGAGGCGCTCTTTGCGCGCGACCCGGATGCGCTTTTGCACCGCGCCAATCCCGATGCCTGCTGCGCGCTGCGCAAGACCGAACCGCTGGAACGCGCACTGGCCGGTTTTGGCGCCTGGATCACCGGGCGCAAGCGGTTTCAAGCCGGCACCCGCGCCAGCCTCGATGCTTTCGAGGCCGAGGAGGGCACCGGACGTATCCGCATCAACCCGCTGGCCGGCTGGAGCGCGCAGGATATCGCCGCCTATCTGGACCGCCACGCGCTGCCGCGCCATCCGCTGGTGGCGCAGGGCTATCCCTCGATCGGCTGCGCCCCCTGCACCAGCCCGGTGAGCGCCGGCGAGGATGCCCGCGCCGGGCGCTGGCGCGGGCAGGAGAAGGTGGAATGCGGCATTCATTTCATCGGCGGGCGCGTGGTGCGCGGCCCGCTGCCGGGCGCTGGCACCCAAACCGAGCAAACCAACCCAAAGACCGAGGATGCCGCATGAGCGTGATCGTCACCGATACCGCCTTCGCCGCCGATGACTGGGCGCATGGTTTCATCACCCCTGAAGCTCTGGCCGAGGGGCCGCGCCCGCTGCATCTGGCGCTCGACCTGCCCGGCGATACCCCGCCCGAGGCGCTGGAAACACTGATGCAGGGCGCGGCGCTGATCCGCATCCAGTTCAACCAGTTCTCGGACGGGCGCGGCTTTACCCTGGCGCGGCAGTTGCGCCGGCTGGGTTATGGCGGGCGGCTGCGCGCCCGGGGGCATGTGCTGGCCGATCAATACGCCATGGCGCGGCGCTCGGGTTTCGACGAGGTCGAGATCGACGCGGCGCTGGCCGCCCGCCAGCCAGCCGCGCACTGGCAGTTCCGCGCTGACTGGCGCGCGCATGATTACCAGTCGCGGCTGCGCGGCTGAAACCCTTCACCTTGATCTCAGGGACGGGGCTGCAGGACGGCCCCGCGATTGCCATGAACCAACAAAGCCCCATCCGCCCCGCCGCCTCGCGCGCTCCTGACACCCAGACCGTTACCGCAGTGCGCCATTGGGACGAGCGGCTCTTTTCCTTCCGCGTCACGCGGCCGCAGAGCCTGCGTTTCCGTTCGGGGGAATTTGTCATGATCGGGCTGGCCGGCGAGAACGGAAAGCCGCTGTTGCGGGCCTATTCCATCGCCTCGCCCAGTTGGGACGAGGAGCTGGAATTCTATTCGATCAAGGTGCCCGATGGCCCGCTGACCAGCCGCTTGCAGCATATCCAGCCCGGCGATGAGATCATCCTGCGGCCAAAGCCGGTCGGCACGCTGGTGCATGACGCGCTCAAACCCGGCTGGCGGCTGTGGATGCTGGCCACCGGCACCGGCATCGCCCCCTTCGCCAGCCTGCTGCGCGATCCCGAAACCTATGAAAAATATGAGCGCGTGATCCTCATGCATACCTGCCGGCAGGCCAGCGAGCTGGGCTATGGCCGCGCGCTGATTGACGGGCTCGCGGACGATCCGCTGATCGGTGAAATGGTCGCCGGCAAGCTGCATTATTATCCCACCACCACCCGCGAGACCTCGCCCTTGATGGGCCGGGTGACGGATAACCTGACCTCGGGCAAGGTGTTCGACGATCTGGGCCTGCCCGGCCCGATGGACCCGTCGACCGACCGCGCGATGATCTGCGGTTCGCTGGCCTTCAACATCGACGTGAAGGCGATCCTTGAGGGCTGGGGGCTCAACGAGGGCGCCAATTCCGAGCCGGGCGAATTCGTGGTCGAAAAGGCTTTCGTCGGCGAGGGTGTCTGAGGGTCAACTGGCAAGCCCCGCCACCCGGACAAAAAATCGTATCTGAAACCTTTCTTAAGAAAGACTCGTTACCCAAGGGACGAAGCCGCGTTCGGCCCCAAGGTGCGAGTATCATGCCGAGAGAGGAACTTGTCAGCTTCGATGCCGGCGCGAATATCTTTCGTCAGGGCGATCCCGGCGATTGCGCCTTTCTGGTCGAACAGGGCCTGGTGGCGATCTCGCTTGGCGAGCAGGGCGAGGCGCGCCCGCTTGCCCGGCGTGGCGCGGGCGAGATCTTCGGCGAAATGGCGATCATCGATACCGGCGCGCGCTCGGCCCATGCCACCGCGCTGACGCCAACCCGCCTGCGCCGCATCACCCGCGACAGCCTGACCCGACGCATGGATGGCATCGATCCGGTGATGCGCATGGTGATGGATCTGCTGCTGGTGCGCCTGCGCCAGACGATGCAGACCATGGATGGCACCCGCGTCGATGACATGCCCCCCGAGGCCACCAGCGAGGCGCCGGCACTGGCCGAATTGCGGCTGGAGCAGGACCTAGCCCATGCGATCGCCGATGACGCGCTGATGCTGCATTACCAGCCGATCGTGCACCTGCAAACCGGCGCCATCGCCGGGTTCGAGGCGTTGGTGCGCTGGCAACACCCTTCGCATGGCTGGCTGCCGCCGCTCGACTTCGTGCCGCTGGCCGAGCGCAGCGGGCTGATCGGCGCCATGACCCGCTGGTGCCTGAGCCGCGCCGCCCGCGATGCCGAGCGCTTCGCAGCGCTCTGCCCGCCCGGTGCGCCGCCGCATATCGCGGTCAATGTCTCGGGCCATGATCTGGTCGATCCCGGTTTCAGCCCGGCGCTGGAGCAGCTTCTGGCCGCCCATCCGGTGGCCGCGCCGCTGCTCAAGATCGAGGTCACCGAGAGCGTCTTTGCCGACAATCCCGAAACCGCGCGCACCTGTCTGGAACGCTGCCGCGCGCTGGGCATCGGCGTCGCCATCGACGACTTCGGCACCGGCTATTCCAGCCTCAGCCAGCTGCATTCACTGCCGATCACCGCGCTCAAGATCGACCGCAGCTTCGTGATCCGGCTTGCGACGGATGCCAGCGCCCGCAAGATCGTGCAGACCATCCTGCGCCTCGCCGCCGATCTAGAGATCCATACCGTCGCCGAAGGGATCGAGGATGAAGCCGCCATGCGCGAACTGGCTGCGATGGGCACCACTTTCGGGCAGGGCTACCATTTCTCGCGCCCGCTTCCCTTCGATGCCGCGGCCGGCTGGCTGCAAGCGAACCTGAACACCTGATCCCCCGCAACCACAGGAAACTCCATGAAGAAACTCGCCATTCTTGCTCTGGCCGGTCTGTCGTTGAGCCTTGCGGCCGGTGCCCGGGCCGAGGCCATCGGCAGCGTCGAGCGCCTCCAGAACGAGGCTTTCGCCGATCTCGACGGCACCAGCCGTGCCCTCGCCCCCGCGGCCGCGCTGCATTTCGACGAGGTGCTGCGCACCGGCCCGGCCGCGCGGCTGGAGGCCGTGCTGATCGACGATACGCGCATCACGCTGGGTGAAAGCGCCATGCTGCATATCGATGATTTCGTCTTTACCCCCGGCACCACCGGCGGCTCGCTGGCACTGCGCGTGGCGGAGGGCGCATTCCTCTTTGTCGGCGGTCAGGTCGAAGGGCCGGGCGGCGGCGATGTCTCGATCACCACGCCGGTCGCCACGCTGGGTATTCGCGGCACCACCGTCTGGGGCGGCCCGCTCGATGGTGGCTATGGCGTGATCGTGCTGGAAGGCGAGGTCAGCGTCACCACCGAAGCCGGCAGCGTGCTGCTGACCCCCGGCCTGGGCACGATGATCATGGGCAGTGCCGAGACCGTACCCGAAAGCCCCGCTCCCTGGGCCGATGACCGGCTGGGCCGCGCGGTGGCCAGCGTCAGCTTCGACGCCGATTAAGGCGCCTCGGCCATGGCGCCACGCAAGCCCGGGCCGCAGCAGGGGCTGATCCGGCGCCTGGCAGCCCGGCTTCGGCCAGCTTGGTTGGGGCCAGCTTGGTCGGGGCCAGACTGGTCGAGGCCGGGCTGGTCGAGGCCGGGCTGGTCGAGGCCGGGCTGGGCGGCACTGGCACTGGGCGGCGCGATCCTCGCGCTGCTTCTGACACTGCGGCTGCTGCTGCCGCAGCCCTTCCTCGAGGCACGCCATGCCCTTCACGACCGGCTGCAGCGCGCCTTGCCGCGCGCCGATCTGCCGGCCCCGGTGGCGGTGATCGATCTTGATGACGAATCACTGGCACGGCTCGGCCAATGGCCCTGGCCGCGCGATCTGGTGGCCATGCTCATCGAGGAGCTGGCAGCCCATGGCGCGGCGGTGATCGCGCTGGATGTGGTATTTGCCGAACCCGACCGAAACTCGCCCGCCGCCATTGCCGAATATTGGCGCCAGCGCGGTCTTTCGGCGCTGCTGGCACCGGATACCCGCCCCCCTGATTTCGACGATGCGCTTGCCGCCACGCTGGCCCGGCATCCGGTGGTGCTGGGCTATGCGCTGACCCCACGCCCCGGCAGCACCGCGCCGCGGCGGGTGCCCGGCCTCTCGGTCATCGGGCCCGACCCGCAGCCTTTCCTGCCGAACTATCCCGGCAGCGTGCGCAACATTGACCGGCTGGAGGAAGCCGCCTCCGGCAATGGCCATTTCAGCGCCCCGACTGCCGAGCGCGTGATCCGCCGCTTGCCGATGCTTGCCGCCCTTCAGGGCGAGATCCTGCCCTCGCTGAGTGTCGAGGTGCTGCGCGTCGCCCAGCAGCGCCCCGGCCTGGCGCTGCGCAGTATGCCCCGCCCGCTGGCCGGCAGCCCCACCACGCCAACCATGGCCCTGCGGGTTGGCGCGCTTGACATCCCCCTCTCGGCGCAGGGGGACTATGCGCTGCATTTCCGACGCCCCGCTCCCGGGCGCATGATCCCCGCCTGGTGGCTGCTGGCCCCGGGCGATGCGGCGCTGCCCGATCTGCGCCCCCGGCTGGAGGGGCATCTGGTGCTGATCGGCACCTCGGCCGCCGGTCTGGCTGATCTGCGGCCAACGCCGATGAACCCCTCGGAGCCCGGGGTGAATATCCATGCTCAGGCGCTGGAGCAGATCCTGAACGGCCAGCATCTGCTGCGCCCGCTCTGGGCACCGACGGCCGAACTGGGCGCGGCTCTGGTGCTGGCCATGCTGGCGGTTCTGGTGGCAACCGCGCTGGGCATTCCGGCCGGGCTGCTGGCCATGGCGGCGCAGGCAGCGATGCTGCTGGGCGGCAGCGCGCTGGCACTGAGCCCCGGCGGGCTGATGCTGGACCCGGTGCTGCCGATCCTGGCGCTGCTGACGGTTCATGCCGGGGTGCTGGTGCAACGCATGCTGCGCAGCGAACGCAGCCGGCGGCAACTGCGCAACGCCTTCAGCCATTACCTCGCCCCCGAGATGGTCCGCCGCCTTGCCGAGCATCCCGAACGGCTGGCGCTGGGCGGCGAGGAGCGCGAGATGACCTTTCTCTTCACCGATCTCGAAGGTTTCACCCGCTTTGCCGAAGCGTTGCCGCCGCCGGAGCTGGCGCGCATCCTCAATGACTATCTGGGCGGTCTTTGCGCCGTGGTGATGGCGCATGGCGGCACCATTGACAAGATCGTCGGCGATGCCGTGCATGCGATGTTCAACGCCCCGCTGACCCAGCCCGATCACGCCAGCCGCGCGCTGCGCTGCGCCTTGGCCATCGACGCCTTCTCTGAGAGTTTTCGCGCGCGTCAGGCTGCGGAGGGACATGACATCGGCATCACAAGGATCGGCGTCAATACCGGGCGCGCGGTGGTCGGCAATTTCGGCGGGGCGGGGCGCTTCGACTATACCGCGCATGGTGACGCCATCAATGTCGCCGCCCGGCTGGAGGCTGCCAATGCCCGGCTCGGCACCCGTATCTGCGTCGCCGCGCGCAGCGCCGAGGCCAGCAGCGGCTTCCACTTCCGGCCCATCGGGCAACTGCTGCTAAAGGGCAAGGAGGTGCCGGTGACCTGTTTCGAACCACTCGGCGAAGGGCCAGAGCCTGAGGAGACAGGACGGCAAAGCTACCGCGCCGCCTATGCGTCAATGGCCCGGGGTGATGGTGCGCCGATGCTCGCGCATGCAGACGCCTTCCCGCAGGATCGGCTGGCGGCGGCCCATGCCGAACGGCTGCGGCGGGCGGATACCGGCGCGGCCTCTGACCTGGTGCCGGCGCGCTGATCCGGGTTCAGCCGCGGAGCACGATGGCCAGCACGAACCCCAGATGCGTCAGTTGATGCAGCGCCTGATCGGCGCCGAAGGCGCGCCAATAGGCGGGCATCGACGGCAGCAACCCGCGCGAAAGCAGATGCTTGGTGCGGTCGATCATCGCATGCAGCAGCAGATCGATCAGCGCCAGCCACCACAGCGCCGGCGCGGCCAGCAGCGCGATGATCAGCGTGCCGCCGGCATGGATGCCGGCGTGCGCCATGAGCGGTGCCAACCGCCCCTTCCCCGCTACCATCCAGCCATTCTGCAAGGCATAATCGCCCAGCCAATGCTTGAGCATGAAGGCCAGATAGACGGCGACAAAGAGGCTCAGGTCCATACGAATCTCCACCCCTCGAGGGGCTGCTGCGGGCAGCAATCCCTAGCATCAAGTGAGGAAGAAAGAACCGGTTTTCCCGCGCCCCCGGCGTCAGCGCCTCAACCGGGGGGCTGGCCGCCGGAACCCTCGGCCGGCCGTGCCACCTTTTCCAGATCGCGGGCCATCCAGCGCATGGTTTCATCGACCAGCGCCGCACTGTCACCGCCCTCGATCAACGCATTGAGGCTGTGCAGCGCGCGGGCGATCTCGAATTGCGACAGGCCGCATTCCTGGGCCCGGAACAGCTTGGGGTGGCCGGTGGGTTGCAGCCGGTCGCTGATCGACAGTTCCTCGTGCAGTTTCTCGCCAGGGCGCAGGCCGGTCACCAGGATCTCGATATCGCCATCGGGATTGGCTGCGTCGCGCACCGTATAGCCCGAGGTTTCGATCACCTGCCGCGCCAGATCGGCAATGCGCACCGGCTGGCCCATATCGAGCACGAAGATCTCGCCGCCCTGCGCCAGATCACCTGCCAGCAGCACCAGTTGTGTCGCCTCCTGCACCGTCATGAAATAGCGCGTGACATCGGTATGGGTCAGCGTCAACGGCCCGCCATTGAGGATCTGCTCCTGAAACAGCGGGATCACCGAACCCGAGGACCCCAGCACATTGCCGAACCGCACCATGGCAAACACCGTCGAGGGCGAGCGCCGCGCCATGTCACCCACCACGATCTCAGCCAGCCGCTTGGTGGCGCCCATCAGCCCGGTCGGCCGCACCGCCTTGTCGGTCGAGATCAGGATGAAGCGTTCGACCTCGGCGGCCAGCGCCTCCTGCGCGACGGTCTGCGTGCCGAAGACATTGTTGATCACGCCGGCTTCGGGGTTGGCCTCGACAAGCGGCACATGCTTGTAGGCGGCGGCATGCAGCACCACCTGCACGCTGTAGCGGCGCAGGGTCTCGCGCAGCTTGCGCGCATCGGTGACCGAGCCCAGCACCGGCACGATCTCGCAACCGCCGTCAGCCAGTGCGCGCAATTCGCGCTCGATGGAGTAAAGCGCGAATTCCGATATCTCCAGCAACACCAGCCGCGCCGGCTTGCAGGCCAACACCTGCCGCGCCAGTTCCGAGCCGATGGAGCCCCCGGCGCCGGTAATCATCACCGTGCGCGCGGCATAGGCATCGCAGCCGGCGCGCAGGGCCTTGTCCAGCTGCGCGCGCCCCAGAAAGGCCTGCGGCAATACAGGGGTCAGTTTGCCGATGATCTCTTCCTGACCGACAAGCTGCGCGAACGAGGGCAGCGCCTGCACCTCGACGCCCATTTCCGCCACCCGCCGCGCGATCTGCGCCTGACGCGGGGCGCTGAGCGAGGGCATGGCCAGCAGCACCCGCTCCACCGCCAGTTCGCGGATCAGCGCCTCAAGCCGTTGCGGCGGATGCACCGGCAGCCCGGCCACCGTGAGGTTGTGCAGAACGGTATTGTCATCGATGAAAGCCAGCGCGCGAATACCGGCATGGGCCTTGAGCGCCAGCGCCAGCTGCATGCCGGTGGTTCCGGCACCATAGATCAGCACCCGCGTCGCCGGCACCTCCCGGCGGTAGAGGAACAACAGGAAACGCAGCAGGATCAGCCGGCTGAACGCGCCGAGCACCAGAAACAGCATGGCAAAGATCACCGGCACGCTGGCGATCTGCGGCGCGCCCCGGCTATCGTTGAGCACCACCAGCACCACGGCCAGCGCCAGAGCCAGCAGCGCGCTGCGCCCCATGGCCGAAATCTCGTAAGACTTCAGTTGGATGCGCGGCAGGCCCAGCAGCACCGACAGCCCCCCGGCGATCACCGTCAGCAGGATCACTTTCGGCGCCTGCTGCCACATCCAGCCAACAGGCGGCAGGCGCCCGGTCAGCAGAAGCATCGTCAGATAGTATGATGCCGGGACCAGCAGCAGATCGAGCACCAGCAACACCGCCTGCTTGGCGCGGCGCGACATGGTCTTGACGAAACTCAGCATGCCGTTCCCTTCCAATGCCGCCGCCGTCAGGCGTTTGCTTGCGGCAGAGCCACCGACGCTAGAAAACCCGGTTTGACCCAATGATGCAAGCCTGCGCAGGATTCCGCCCCGCTTCGCGCCGTCGGATGCGCGGGTGCTTGCCTGATACGCAATTCTGCGCCAGAAGGCGCGGAATCAGGCGATCCGGGCGTTGAGCAGCGCAGATTGAAACCATCCGGCTAATCGGCTAGCGTGCGCTGGCTGTAGCCCTACCTCGGAGGTATGATGCCCGAAATCACGAAAGCGGTCTTCCCGGTGGCCGGTCTGGGCACGCGTTTCCTGCCTGCGACCAAGGCCATGCCGAAAGAGCTGTTGCCGATCATCGACAAGCCGATCGTGCAATATGCCGTCGAGGAAGCCGTTGCCGCCGGCATCACCGAACTGGTTTTCGTCACCGGGCGCAACAAGCGCGCCATTGGCGATCATTTCGACGCCAACCTTGAGCTGGAGGCGCAGCTGGCCGCCAAGGGCAAGCACGAGATCCGTGACATGGTGCGCAATATCGTGCCCGAAGGCGTGAGCTGCATCTTCGTGCGCCAGCCCGAACCCCTGGGCCTTGGTCATGCGGTGCTCTGCGCCGCGCCGGCGGTGGGCAACAACCCTTTCGTGGTGCTGCTGGCCGATGATCTGATGAAGGGCCCCCGGCTGCCGACGAGCGATCTTATTGAGGCTTACAATCGCCATCCGCGCACCTTGCTCTGTGTTTCGGAAGTGGCGCCCGAGGAGGTTTCGAAATACGGCATCGTGCGGCCCGGCGTGCAGGATCTGGGCAATCAGATCGCAGTGGCCGGTCTGGTCGAGAAACCGTCGCTGGATGCCGCGCCCTCGCGGCTGGCATCGTTCGGGCGCTATGCTTTCGAACCGGCGGTGTTTGACGTGTTGCGCACCCTCAAGCCCGGTGCCGGCGGCGAGATCCAGCTGGCCGATGCCATCGACATTCTGGCCGCGCAGGGCCGCGTTGCCGCCCTGCCCTGCACCGCGCAACGCTATGATTGCGGCGCGAAATTCGGCTATCTGACGGCCATTGTCGATCATGCGATCGATCATCCCGAATACCGCGAGGCCTTCTTTCAGCTGATGCGCGACCGGCTGGCCGCCGAGGAAAAGGCCAGCGCCACCGGAACCGATCCGCGCTGATCCCCGGCTTTCAGATGACAAGGCTGGCGCGCAAGCGCGAGGATAGCGGAGTGCAGCAATGAAGCATGTTCTGGTCACGGGTGGTGCGGGCTATATCGGTTCGCATGCCTGCAAGCTGCTGGCGCAGCAGGGTTATGTGCCGGTGACTTTTGACAACCTCAGCACCGGTTGGGCGCCGGCAGTGCGCTTTGGCCCCTTCATCGAGGGTGATCTGGGCGACCGCGCGGCGCTCGATGCCGCATTCGCGCGCTTCGCGCCGGTGGCGGTGATGCATTTTGCGGCCTTCAGCCGGGTCGGGGAGGCCAGCGAGAATCCGGGGAAATACTGGCGCAACAATGTGCTGGGCTCGCTCAATCTGATCGAGGCGGCCGTGGCGGCGGGCTGTCTGGATTTCGTCTTTTCATCGACCTGCGCCACTTTCGGCGATCAGGACGGCGTGGTGCTGACCGAAACCAGCGCCCAGCGGCCGACCAATGCCTATGGCTCGTCGAAACGCGCGGTCGAGGAGATGCTGCGCGATTTCGCCGCCAGCCACGGGCTGCGCTCGGTGATCTTTCGCTATTTCAACGTCGCCGGCGCCGACCCCGAGGCCGAGATCGGCGAATACCACCGCCCCGAGACCCATCTGATCCCGGTGATGCTGGAGGCCATCGACGGCCAGCGCCCGGAACTGGTGATCCATGGCGATGATTACCCCACGCCCGACGGCACCTGCATCCGCGATTATGTGCATGTCGTCGATCTGGCCGAGGCGCATCTGCTGGGCCTGCGCTGGCTGGAAGATGGCAAGGGCAGCCGGGTGTTCAACCTCGGCACCGGTTCGGGCTTTTCGATCCGCGAGGTGATCGGCCATTGCCGCGCCGCCACCGGCAAGGAAGTGCCCTATCGCTTCGGCCCGCGCCGCGCCGGCGATTCGGCGGCGCTGGTTTCGGGCAGCCAGGCGGCGATCACCGAACTGGGCTGGCAGCCGCATCGCTCCTCGCTTGAGCGCATGATCGCCGATGCCTGGGCCTGGCACCGCAAGGGCGGGTTCAACCTCTGACTTCGACCCTCGCGCCGCGCCGGATCAGGGCGCGACCATGAAAGCCGGTGGCGCCTGACCGGCCTGCCGCGCGGCCAGAAATCCGCGCGCGGTATCGAGCGCCTCGCGGATCGTCACATCCATATCGAGATAACGATAAGTGCCCAGCCGGCCCATGAAGGTCACCCCATCCTCCGCCTGCGCCCGCGCCGAATAATCGGCCAGCAGCGCCTTTTCGCGCACCAGCCGGATCGGATAATAGGGAATGTCGTCGGGGCCGCAGGCGCGCGAATACTCGCGGTAAAGCACTGATCCCTCATGGTTTTCCCAGGGAGCGAAATGCTTGTGCTCGGTGATGCGGGTGAAGGGCACGCTCTCTTCGCCGTAATTCATCACCGCGCAGCCCTGCCAGTCGCCCTGATGGGTGAAACGCTCGAAATCCAGCGTGCGATAGCCCAGATGCCCCAGATCGCAGCCGAACCAGCCATCGAGCGCCCCGCTGTAGAACACATGATCATAGTTGCCGGCCTGCGCGCGGCTGAAACGGGTGTTCAGATGCAGGTCGATCTGCGGATGGTCCAGAATGCGCGCCACCATCGCGGTATAGCCCTCAGCGGGCATGCCCTGAAAACGATGGCTGAAATAGTCATCCTCGTAATTGAACCGCACCGGCAGCCGCTTGAGGATGCTGGCTGGCAGTTCGCGCGGGTGGCAGCCCCATTGCTTGAGCGTATAGCCCTTGAAAAACGCCTCGTAGAGCGCCGGGCCGATGAAGCGCAGCGCCTGTTCCTCGAAATTCTGTGGCTCGGCGATGGAACGGTCGGCCTGCGCCTCGATGAAGGCGCGGGCTTCGTCAGGGCGCAGGGTCTTGCCGAAGAACTGATTGATGGTCAGCAGGTTGATCGGCAGCGAATAGACCCGCCCGCCGGTGATGGCCTTGACGCGGTTCTTGTAGGGGCGGAATTCGGCGAAACGGTTGACGTAATCCCAGACCTCGGCATCGTCGGTATGAAAGATATGCGGCCCGTAGCGATGCACCATCACGCCGGTCTCGGGGCAGCGTTCGGTATGGCAATTGCCGGCGATATGGTCGCGCGCCTCGATCACCGTGACCCGATGCCCGGCCTCGGCCAGCAGCCGCCCCGCCACCGCGCCCGAAAGCCCGGCACCGACCATCAGAAGGTTCTCGCTCACGCCCCTGCCCCGCTCGTCATTCCATGCCCATACGCGCCAGATAGCGCTCGATCAGCGCCACATCGGTCGGGTTGTTGAGTTCCCAGAAGGCCCCGCCGCGCGCCTCGACCTCGATGGCAGCGATCTTCTGGCCGGCTTCCAGAAAGCGCAATTGCTCCAGCCCTTCGGCCTGTTCCAGTTCGGTGGCGCCCACCGCGCTGTAGCCACGCAGCGCCGGCTGGCGATAGGCATAGAGCCCGACATGGTGGAACACCGGCACCGGCACCGAGGGATCGAGCGGCGCCGCGACATGCGGGATCACTTCCTTGGAGAAATAGAGTGCATTGCCCTGCCGGTCGCGCACCACCGTCGTCGCCCCGACCCGCCCGGCGCGGCGGTCGGCGAGAAAGTTCTCCAGCGCCTCATGGCTGCAGCGCAGGATCGGCGTCGCCACTTCGCAATCGGGCCGGGCGCGCATCGCCCCCACCAGGGCGGCGATGAAATGCGGTGGGGTCAGCGGCGCGTCGCCTTGCAGATTGACCACGATCTCGGCCTCGATACCGGCCCGCGCCACCGCCTGAGCCACCCGTTCGGTGCCATTGGCGCATTCGCTGCCGGTCATGATCACCGGCACACCGATGCGCGCGGCTTCCTCGGCGATGCGCTCATCATCGGTGGCGACATGGATGCCACTCAGGGTGACCACCTCGGCAGCGTGGCGGGCGGCCATCACCGTGCGCTCCAGCAGGCTGCGCGCCACCCCACCGGCACCGCGCAGTGGCACCAGCGGCTTGCCCGGATAGCGCTGCGAGGCATAGCGGGCCGGAATGATGATACAGGCCTCTCTCATGCGCGGGCCGGGTGGTGATGGGAAGGATCATTGGGTGAAAGGGCGGGCTGCATGGCGCCAGACCCTAGAGCGCATGGCGCGCGCTGTGAAGCACCTTCCGCGACAAAACGCGCGCTACAGATTGCCGTCGATCCAGCGCGTCATCAGCCCGCGATCGCGGAAACATTCCTCCGGCACCTGCCGGCGCTTGATGCGTGCCAGCCGCTCGGCGAAGGCCACCTGCCGGGCGCTTGGCGCGGCGGAACGCTCGGCGGGTTTGAGCGCGGCCTGGGTTTCGATCCAGCGGCTGAGCGCGCGGCGATCCTGCTGCACATCCCAGGGCAGGATCACCTGGTTGCGCAGGGCGAGCTTGCGGGCATAGGCCAGTTGGCGCGGTGTGGCGGGCAGGGCTTCGGTATCCATGGGGCTGCTCCCGTTTCACATGGCCGAGATATGGCACAAAACAGGAACATTGTCAATTATCTTGTGCTGATGATGGAGCGATGCACAACATATTGATCAGTGATCCGTCAGGCCGGCGCTTCGGTCTGGCCGGGCACGCCGTTGCGGCGGTCCAGCTTGTGGCGCAGTTTGCTCAGCCCCAGCGGCAGCCCGGCCTCATAGATCACCACCGGCGGTTTCAGCCCATGGGCGAAAAGCTGGCGGCGCAGCTCATGAGTCGTGCCGGTCAGCATGACCTCGATGCCGCGCCGGCGCGCCTTGTGCACCAGCCCCTCGATCAGATGCACGGCCGAGGAATCGATCAGCGTGACATCGGCGAAATCCACCACCAGCCCGCGATGGCGCTCCGACACCCGGTCCAGCACCCGCCCGACCGAGGCCGTGGCGCCAAAGAAGAACGCGCCGCGAATCCGGTAAACCACGATTTCGGGGTCCATGGCGGCGGCCTCTTCGGGCTCGGCGGGCAGCGGGTGACGGCTTTCCACCACCTCGGCGGCTTTCGACATGCGATGGATGAACAGCACCGAGCCCAGCGCGAAACCGACCACGATGGCCTCGGTCAGATCGCGGAAGACGGTCAGGGTCAGCGTCACCATCAGCACCGCGGCATCGGCCCGCGCGCCGCGAAACAGCGCCACGATGGCCTCGCGTTCGATCATGTTCCAGGCCACCACCGCCAGCACCCCGGCCAGGCTCGCCAGCGGCACGTAACCCACCAGGGGCGCGGCGATCAGCATGAAGGCAAGGATGAACAGCGCATGCAGCATGCCCGCCACCGGCCCATGCGCCCCGGCGCGCACATTGGTTGCGGTACGCGCCACGGTGCCGGTGGCGACCATGCCGCCAAACAGCCCCACCGCCAGATTGGCCACGCCCTGCGCCACCAGTTCCATGTTGGAATTATGCCGCTGGCCGCTCATCCCGTCGGCCACCACCGCCGACAGCAGCGCCTCGATGGAGCCCAGCAGCGCGAAGGCGATCGCATTGGGGATCACCGCCAGCAGAAGCGCCGCATCGAACATCGGCAGCGAGGGCATCGGCAACCCGGCCGGCACCGCGCCGAAGGTCGATTGCACGGTGGGCGTGGGCAGGTTCAGCAGCGCCGCCGCCCCGCCGGTCAGCACCACCGCCAGCAGCAGGTTCGGCAAGCGGGGCGCCCAACGTCGCAGCGCCAGGATCAAGAGGATCGTCGCCGCCGACAGCGCCATGGTCACGCCATTGGCACTGGGCAGGCTGGCCCAGAGCACCGGCAGTTTTTCCAGCACCGGGCCCGGTTCGGGCACGGTTAGCGTCAGGCCCAGCAGATCCTTGATCTGGCTGGAAAAGATGATCACCGCAATGCCTGCGGAAAAGCCCACCGTCACCGGGAAGGGAATGAACTTGATATAGCTTCCCAGTCGCAGAAAGCCGATCAGCAGCATCATCAGCCCGGCCAGCATGGTGGCCAGGATCATGCCTGCCACACCATGCTGGGCAATGGTGGCACCGATCAGCACGATGAAAGCCCCCGCCGGCCCGCCGATCTGATAGCGGCTGCCGCCCAGCGCCGAGATCACGAAACCGCCGACAATCGCCGTATAGAGCCCCATCGCCGGCGTGCCCCCGGCGGCAATGGCAATCGCCATCGACAGCGGCAGCGCCACGATCGCCACCGTCAGCCCGGCCAGCGCATCCTGCCGGAAGCGGGCAAGCGTATAATTGTCGCGCAGCGTCTCGATCAGCGCGGGAACGAAGCGTTCAGGGGCGGTATGCGGCATGGGGCGATCTCATTCCGAAAAATGAATGTGAATGCCCGGATGGTGCGGATTGCAACCCCCAAAAAGCCGCCCAGGCGGAAAAATGTCTCAAACTGGCAGGAAACTGCCCGTTTCAGGGTCCAGATAGTCCAGCCGCCCTTCACCGATATCCTTCCACAGCCCGTGCAGGGTCAGGGTGCCGGCTTCGACGGCGTCACGCACGAAGGGAAAGCTCATCAGATTGGCCAGCGAGATGCGGATGCCCTCGCGCTCCAGTTCGGAAATCCGGGCCTCGGGATCGGTGATGGCGGCGACATTCTCATAGCCCGGGCGCAGGTTCAGCAGCCAGCGGGCGACAAAGCTTTTCTGGATATCCGCGTCATCGGCAGTGCCGTTGCAGATCGCGTCGCAGCCCCGGATACCGCCGCAATTGGAATGGCCCAGCACCACAAGATGCGCCACTTTCAGCACCGTCACCCCGTATTCGACCGCCGCCGATGTGCCCTGGTTCTGCCCCTCGGGGCGGTAGGGCGGCACCAGATTGGCGATGTTGCGATGGATGAAGAACTCGCCGGCATCGGCGTTGAACAGCGCCTCGACATGCACGCGCGAATCGCAGCAGGCGATGATCATGGAACGCGGATGCTGCCCCTGTTCGGCGAGATGCAGATACCAGCTCTTGTTCTCGGCATAGGTGGTGGATTGCCAAGTGCGGTACCGGTTCACCAGAAATGTCGGCAGCTTTTGCGCATGAACCATCGTGAAGCCTCTTTCTGAACCCTGCGCGACGGTGTTATTCTCATATTGTAAAGAATTCGACCTTTTTTCTTTTCCGCTGAAAAGGGTTTGTTAGCCCGCACCTCGGAACATCCATGCCGGTGGATGAAAAATGGTCAGAAGAGGTGTGGGTGTGGCCAGTGTTCTTGAATTGAAGCAAGCCGATCGCATCGTTATCGATGCCGCTCGGCTTGAGCAGCTTTTCCAGCAGATGGGTGATCGCGCCGCCGAGGCGCATGTGATGGACACCGTCGAGGATATCTCGGACCGGCTGGCCGAGATCGAATGGCAGTATCGCCATGGCAATCTGGACGAAGTGGTGCCGCGCGCGCAGCGTGTGACCCGGCTGTGCAGCGATATCGGCCTGACGAGCCTGGCGCGGGTAGCCCGCGATCTGGGCATCTCGGCCGGGCGGGGCGATCTGATCGCCTTCCGCGCCGTCTGGGAACGGCTGGTGCGGATCGGTGATCGTTCGCTGGCGCAGGTCTGGGAAGTGCCCGGCCTGTCGCTCTGAACCGCGCGCGCGTGACGGCGGGTTCGGGGTTGCGGCTGCTCTGGCAAGCCCGCGGCAGATCATCTAGGCTGCGCGCAACCCTGTGTTGCACGAGCCAGACATGCGCCCCACGCCTTCCTTCGCTGCCGCCGATGAACCGACGGTCCCGCTGCATCTGATCCCGGCCGAGGATTGCGCCGGCTGGCTTGACGGCCAGCCCCAGCGCATTCGCCGCTGGCTGGAACTGAGCGGCTTTCGCGCCGCCCCCGGCGAGGTTGCGGCGGTGCCCGATGCCGCCGGCGGCCTGGCCATGGCGGTGGTGGGCCTGGGCAATGCGACACAACGCCAGCGCCAGCGCTTCATTCTGGGCGCGGCTCGCGCGCGCCTGCCGAAAGCCGCCTATCACCTGATCGGCACGCATGAACCGGCGTTTCTGTCGGAGCAGGCTTTGGGCTGGCTCCTGGCCGGCTATCGCTTCGACCGGTTCCGCCGCGAGGCCGGATCGGATGCGCTGGCCATGCTCAAACCCCCGCAAGGGGTCGATGCCGCACGGCTGGAGATCATCGCCGCCGCCGAATGGCTGACCCGCGATCTGATCAATACCCCCGCCGCCAATATGGGCCCCGAAGAGCTGGAAAGCGCCGTTCTGGCGCTGGCCGAGGAATTCGACGCCCAGGTCTCGGTCACCTATGGCGATGATCTGCTGCTGGAGAATTTCCCCCTGATCCATGCGGTTGGCCGGGCCTCGGAGCGGGTGCCGCGGCTGCTGGATCTGCGCTGGGGCAATGAGGGCCCGCGGCTGACGCTGGTGGGCAAGGGGGTCTGTTTCGATACCGGCGGGCTCAACATCAAGCCCGGCAGTTCCATGGGGCTGATGAAGAAGGACATGGGCGGCGCGGCGACCGTGCTGGGGCTGGCGCTGATGATCATGGCGCTGGGCTGGAAGCTGCGGCTGCGGGTGCTGATCCCGGCGGTGGAAAACGCCATCGACGGCTCGGCCATGCGCCCGGGCGATATCCTGACCGCGCGCAACGGCCTGACGGTCGAGATCAACAATACCGATGCCGAGGGGCGGCTGGTGCTGGCCGATGCGCTGGCGCTGGCCGATGAGGAAAGCCCCGATGCGCTGATCTGCATGGCCACGCTGACCGGCGCGGCGCGGGTGGCGCTGGGCCCGGATCTGGCGCCCTTCTATACCGATGACGATGCCCTTGCCGCCGCCCTGACCGATGCCGCGCGGCAAGAGGCCGATCCGCTGTGGCGCATGCCCTTCCACGCCGCCTACGAGCCGCTGATCGAACCCGGCATCGCCGATCTGGACAATGCGCCGGCCGGTGGCATGGCCGGGTCGATCACCGCCGCGCTGTTCCTGCGCCGTTTCGTGCGCGACAGCGCGCGCTTTGCCCATTTCGACATCTATGGCTGGCAGCCCAAACCGGCGCCGGGTCGGCCGAAAGGCGGGGTCGGTCAGGGCGCGCGGGCACTGCTGGCGGCGCTGCCGGCGGTGCTGGGGATCGAGGGCGAGGCATGAACGACCGGCGCTTCTGGCGCGCCAGCGACCGCCGCGCCCATGTCAGCCTGCGCGGGCAGGCCGAGGGGCGGCAGCTCACCGAGGGTGAATGGCACCGGATCGGCGCACCGCTCGTTGATCTTTGCGCCACGCCCGGCGGCAAGCGCGACCGACAGTTGCTGATGGGCACGCGTTTTTGTGTGATCGACCGGACCGGCGAGCAGGTTTTCGGCTTCGATGCCGATGACGGCTATTGCGGCTGGATCGCGGCCCGGGCGCTGGCCCCGGATGCGCCGGTCACGCATGTTCTTTCCGCCCCGGCGAGCCATCTTTACCCCGCGCCCGATATCAAGACCCGCGAGATCGCGGCGCTGTCGCTGGGCGCGCGGCTGGCCATCGAGGAGGTCCGCGACGGTTTCGCCCGCTGCGCGCCGGGCTGGGTGCCGCTGCGCCATCTGCATGCAGTTGATGAGCCGCTTGATGATCCGGTGGCGGTGGCGCGCGGCTTTCTGGGCACGCCCTATCTGTGGGGCGGCAACAGCCGCGCCGGGATCGATTGTTCGGGGCTGGTGCAACTGGCACGCCGGGCCTGCGCCCTGCCCTGCCCCCCCGATAGCGACCTGCAACACCGCATGCCGGGCGAGCGGGTTGACGTTGCGGCGCTGCTGCCGGGCGATCTGATGTTCTGGAAGGGCCATGTCGCGATGATCAGCGCGCCGGGTGCGATGATCCATGCCAATGCCCATCACATGGCCGTCGTCGAGGAGCCGCTTGAGCCGGCGCTGGCACGGATCGAGACCGCCGGCGCGCCGCTGCTGTCCTGCTTGCGCCCGCATTCGTGACGAAACGGCCCGCCGGGCAAGCCGGCCGGGCCGCCGGATTTGTGCGTGGTTATCAGTCGCCGTGCGAATGCCCGCCCGAATGCCCCCCGGAATGCCCATGCGAATGGCCCCCGGAATGACCATGTGAATGACCATGCGAATGGCCATGTGCGGCAGCGTCCGGCTGGCGCTCCAGGTCGACGGGAACCATGACCTCGGTCTCGGCGCCATCCTCGAACACCAGCGTCACGCTGACCTCGTCGCCATGGGCGAGGCTGCGGTTCAGGCCCATGAACATGATATGCGCGCCACCACGCTCCAGCATGAACTCACCTTCGGCGGGAATGGCAAAACCCTCCTCGACCTCGATCATGCGCATGACGCCGGCATCGTCTTCCTGATGCGTATGCAGTTCCACCCGCGCGGCGATATCCGAGCGCGCACCGCTCAGCCGGCAATCAGCGGCGCCATGGTTGATCAGCGCCATGAAAGCCGCGCCCGACTGCGCCGAGGGGCTGGAAACCCGCGCATAGGGATCATGGACATGAAGCCCCTCGCAGGCGAGCGCGGGCAGGGCGAGGGTTGCGGCGGCAGCCGCCAGAATCAGCGAACGATACATGGTATTTCCTGTCTGTGGATTGGTCTGAAGGCGAAGGGGTCAGACCAGAACCGGCGGCGCCCGGCTGCGCGGCAGCAGCGGGCCCGCGCCCTCAGGCGCCGGCTGCGCGCGCAGATCATGGGCCAGCGCCATCAGCTGCAGCACGGGCAGCGGCAGGGCATTCACACCCGGGTCAAGCGCCGAGAATGCCATCAGGCAATCGGCGCAGGGCAGCAGCGGCCCGGTTGGTTGGCCCTGGGCGTCGATCTGCACCATGACCATGCCGTTGCCGGTGCACAGCACCATCTCGCCCACCGCGCGCGGCTGATGGCGGGCCAGCGCCATGGTGACGCTGCTGGCCATGACGGCCAACACCAGAAACGCCACGGAAAGGCTGCGCAGGAACTTCATGGCGCGAAATCTAGCACCGTTCCAAGGGCGCCGGAAGCCTCGGCAATGCCTCAGCCCTGTGACCAAACGCGCGGCACCATGGCCTTGATGCGCCCGGCATGGCCCCTTGGCGCGGCCAGCACATCGGCGGCCAGTTCGCGTGCCGCGTCATCCAGTTCCGCGGGCGGCACCAGCCGGTCCACCAGCCCCCAGGCCAGCGCCTCATCAGTGCCGATGCGCTGCCCGGCCATCAGGATCATGCGCGCCCGCGCCGGGCCGATCAGCGCCGCCAGCCGCGCCGGATCGGAAGGCTGCGGCATGAAGCCAAGCTTCATCACCGGATAGAAGAATCGCGCGCCGGGCACCGCAAGGCGCAGATCGCAGGCCAGCGCCATGCCGAACGCCCCGCCCGCCAGCGTGCCGTTGAGCGCGGCGATGGTCAGGCAGGGCAGCGCCGCCAACCGGGCCGAAACCGCCTCCCAGAGCGGATCGGTGGCCAGCCCGGCGCGCGCCTCATCCAGATCGGCGCCGGCGCTGAACACCTTGCCGCGCCCGGTCAGGATCAGTGCCTCGGCGCGGCCCTCGGCAGCCTGCAGATGCTCCAGCAGCGCCTCCAGCATGGCGCGGGTCAGCGAATTTGCCTTGTCCGGGCGGTTCAGCACCAGATGCCAGAGCGCGCCCTCGACCTGCCGCTCGATCATACGGTCAGGCCCAGCCGGGCGCGGATGCCCTCGTCGCGCAGCGAGACCTCACCACCGCGAAATTCATCGGCCTCGGCGCTGCACATCCACAAAAGGGCGCGGGCCGGCCATTCGGGCGGCACATGCACCGACCAGTCGAGCTGGCTCACCGGATTGACGCCCGAGGCCTTGATCGCTGCCTGCATGTCGGTGGCCACGGTGCCCGGCGACAGGCTGAGCACCCGCACCTGCGCGCCGGCCTCCAGATGCGCGGCGCGGGTCAGCATGATCGCCCCGGCCTTTGAGGCGCAATAGCCGCTCCAGCCCTCCAGCGGGTTATAGGCCGCGCCTGAGCCGACGGTGATGATGGTGCCGCCGCCGGCGCCCTGCATCAGTGGCAGCGCGGCGCGCATGCCGTGAAAGACGCCCTTGAGGTTGATGTCGATCTGACGCCCCCAGTCGCCGGGATGGGACTGGGCCAGCGGCGCGATGGGCTGGATCGCCCCGGCGTTGTTGATCAGCACATCCAGCGCGCCGAAACGTTGCTGCATGGCGGCAATCGCGGCCTCGACCTGCGCATAATCGGCGACATCGCAAGGCAGCAGAAGCGCATCGGTTTCGCGCGCCACGGCATCGAGCGCCTCGCTCGGTCGCCCGGCCAGCCCCAGCCTTGCGCCGCGTTCGGCAAAGAGCCGGGCGGCGGCGGCGCCGATGCCGCGGCTGGCCCCGGTGATCAGCACGGCCTTGCCGGCAACGGCGGTTTCCCAATCGGTCATCATGCACTCCCTCGTCCTGCTTCCGGCCCTGTTGGTAGCGCGCCGAATCCTGCCTGACCATCCCCCGGCGGTGGCTTTTCCCTTGACCATCCGCCGGGCGCGGCCAAGACTGTCGCCATCCCGCCAATCGTGGAGTCGTGCCATGCTGCCCCGTCCGTTCCGCGCCGCGCTGATGGCGCCGCTGTTGCTTTGCCTGACCCTGACCGCCACCGGTGCACAGGAAATGCGTGCCAAGGATGCCTGGGACGCGCTGCGCGAGGTGGCGCTGGGCGCCGGGCTGACGCTTTCGGCCGCAGGCATCGATCAGGATGGCGCGGCGCTGTTGGTGCGCGATGTGCATCTGCATGATGCCGACAATCCCTTCGCCGCACAGGCCCGCTTGCCGGTGTTGCGGATCGAGCCGCGCGGCGGCGAAGGCGTGGCGCTGAGCCTGCCCGAGGGCGCCACGCTGGCCAGCGGCGATCTGGCCAGCGAGCAGCGCGCTTTCGCACTGGAGGCCGACGGCGCGGTGCTGATGGGGATCGATGCCCAGGCTCTGCGTCTGGCGCCGCAGCTTGCCGCATTGCGCGTCACCATGACCGAAGCCAGCCGCCACGACCGCCCGCTGAGCGAGCGTTTCAGCATGGAGATCGAGGGGCTCATGGGCCAGGTGGAGATCACCGGAGAGCCGAGCATCAATGCCGAGGGGCAGTTGCGCGCGGCGATGCTTGGCTACAGTTTCTTCCAGCATGAGCGGGTGTTCTTCGACATGCTGCGCGACGAGGAAATGTCCATGACCGCGCCGGCGCTGGCGTTCAGCCTGCGCGAGCTGCAACTGATTGATGGCGAGCCGGGCTTTCTGACCCGGGCCTTTGCCGGTGGTGCCGCGATGCGTATCGCTTTTGAAGCCGATGCCTCGGCCTCGCGTTCGCGCCAGCGGATGGGGGATGTCGATTTCTGGATCGCCGGCAGCGGCGGGCGCTCGGATGGTCTGCTGGAGGTCGAGGGCGGCATTGTGCGACTGAGCGGCGAGAACCATGACGCCGAGTTCAGCGGCGCCAGCGGCGAGTTTTCCGGCACGGCGCGCATCGCGCACAGCAGCTCCAGCTTGCAACTGCCGCTGATCCCCACGCCCGACAACCGCCCCTTCGGCCTGCGCATCACGCTGTCGGGTGTCGAGGCCAGTGCCGAGACCTGGGAAATGCTGGGCGCCGGCAGCATGGCCAGCGACAGCGCCGATCTGGTGCTGGAGCTCAATGGCCATGGCCGCTGGCTCTATGATATCACCGAGGCACCGGCGCTGGCCGGCGAGCCTTTCGAGCTGGAGCGGCTGACGCTTGATGAGCTGGCGCTGCGTTTCGGCGATACCCGCCTGGAGGGTAGCGGCCAGTTCGAACTGGAGCCCGGCAGCCTGATGAGCCCCGAACCCTTCGAGCAGGGCAGCGGCGATTTCACCTTCGATCTGGATGGCGGCGAAGCGCTGCTGACCCGGCTGGCCGGCGAGGGGCTGATCCCGGCTGACCAGCAATTCCTGGCACGGATGATGCTCAGCGCGCTCGGCCGCTCGGTCGGCGAAGATCAGTTGCGCTCGGAAATCGCCATCCGGCCCGGCGGGCAGATCCTGGTCAACGGTCTGCCGCTGCCCTTCTGAACCACATATGCCAGTGAAACAACGAAAAAGCCCCGGCACGATGGCCGGGGCTTTCTGTTGTCAGAGCCGGTGGCTGATCAGCCCTCGGCTTTCTCCTCGGCGATTTCCTGGCCGGTCTCCTGATCGACCATCTTCATCGCCAGACGCACCTTGCCACGGTCATCGAAGCCCAGCAGCTTGACCTTCACTTCCTGGCCTTCCTTCAGCGCATCCGAGGGATGGTTCAGGCGCTTGTTGGCGATCTGGCTGACATGCACCAGCCCGTCGCGCTTGCCGAAGAAGTTCACGAAGGCGCCGAAATCGACGATCTTGACCACGGTGCCGGTATAGATCTGGCCCACTTCCGGCTCCGCCACGATCGACCAGATCATGTCATAGGCCTTCTTGATCGCCGCCTGATCGCTCGACGCGATCTTGATCACGCCATCGTCGTTGATATCGACCTTGGCGCCCGAAACCTCGACGATCTCGCGGATCACCTTGCCGCCCGAGCCGATCACTTCGCGGATCTTGTCGGTCGGAATGGTCATGGTTTCGATCTTCGGCGCATATTGGCTGAAGTCATTGGCCGAGCTGAGCGCCTTGCCCATCTCGCCCAGGATATGCAGCCGGCCGTCCTTGGCCTGCGCCAGCGCCTGTTCCATGATCTCGAAGGTGATGCCCGAAACCTTGATGTCCATCTGCAGCGAGGTGATGCCATTCTCGGTGCCGGCGACCTTGAAGTCCATGTCGCCCAGATGGTCCTCATCGCCCAGGATGTCCGACAGAACGGCAAATTTGCCGCCGTCTTCCAGGATCAGGCCCATCGCCACACCGGCCACCGGCGCCTTCAGCGGCACGCCGGCATCCATCATCGACAGCGAGCCGCCGCAGACGGTGGCCATCGAGCTGGAGCCGTTGGATTCGGTGATCTCCGAGACGATTCGGATGGTATAGGGGAAGTCGGTCGCCGCGGGCAGCACCGCTTGCAGCGCACGCCAGGCCAGCTTGCCATGGCCGATCTCACGCCGCCCCGGAGGGCCGAAGCGCCCCACTTCGCCCACCGAATAGGGGGGGAAGTTGTAGTGCAGCAGGAAGTTCGACTTCGAGGTGCCGGTCAGCGCGTCGATGAACTGCTCGTCATCGCCGGTGCCCAGCGTGGCCACGCAGAGCGACTGGGTTTCCCCACGGGTGAAGAGCGCCGAACCATGGGTGCGCGGCAGCACACCGGTTTCCGACACGATCGGCCGGATGGTGCGGGTGTCGCGGCCATCAATGCGCGGCGCGCCGTTGATGATGTCGCCGCGCAGGATCGAGGCTTCCAGCTTCTTCATCGCAGAGCCGAGGTTCTCGTCGCCGAGTTCCTCTTCCGAAAGGCCGGCCTTGATCGCGTCACGCGCCGCCGAAATGGCGTTCACGCGCTCCTGCTTGTCCTTCAGGGCGAAGGCGGCGCGCATCTGGGTCTCGCCCAGCGACTTGACCTTGGCATAGAGCGCCGAATAGTCGGGCGCGGCAAAGTCGAAGGGTTCCTTGGCGCATTCCTCGGCGAAACCGATGATCAGGTCGATGACCGGCTGATAGCTTTCATGGGCGAATTTCACCGCGCCCAGCATCTCGGCCTCGGACAGCTCATAGGCCTCCGATTCGACCATCATCACCGCGTCCTTGGTGCCGGCGACGACCAGATCCAGCCGCTGCTCGGGGTTCTCGCGCAGCTTGTGCATGTCCTCGCATTCGGGGTTCAGCACATAATCGCCATCGACGAAGCCCACGCGGGCGGCGGCGATCGGCCCCATGAACGGCACGCCCGAGATGGTCAGCGCGGCCGAAGCGGCGATCATCGCCACCACATCGGGTTCATTGACCAGGTCGTGGCTGAGCACGGTGCAGATGACCAGCACCTCGTTCTTGAACCCGTCCACGAACAGCGGGCGGATCGGGCGGTCGATCAGCCGCGAGGTCAGGGTTTCCTTCTCGCTCGGCCGGGCCTCGCGCTTGAAGAAGCCGCCAGGCACCTTGCCGGCAGCGTAATAGCGTTCCTGGTAGTGAACGGTCAGCGGGAAGAAATCCTGCCCCGGCTTCGCCGCCTTGGCGAAGGTCACATTGGCCATGACCGAGGTCTCGCCCAGCGTGGCGATGACCGAACCATCGGCCTGACGGGCAACGCGGCCCGTTTCCAGCGTGAGCGTTTCCTGCCCCCACTGGATCGATTTTTTCGTGATATTGAACATACAGCGTATCCTCAAGGGAGCGCTCCCGGGCCCTTCCCGGGTCTCCCGTTCCTATGGCGGCCCCATTGCCGCCGACCCCTATCCTTCGCATCACGCCGGGGTCAGCGCGTCACGTCACAGATGGAGCGGGTCCATACAGGAAAATGCACTCCTTGGAAAGCGGGGATATCGTGGCGGCCTTCAGGGCTGCGCCGCCAGCGCTGCGGCAGCGGCTTTCTGCGCCTCGGCCGCCTGGGCCAGATACTCGGCGATCAGGGCCAGTTCGCTTGGCGAGAACCGCGCGTTCAGCGCCTCGATGCGGGAAACGAAATCGGCAAAGAGCACACCAAAGCCTGCCAGCCGCTCCGGCACCGCGGCGATACGCACGCGGCGGGCATCATCAGGGTCGGGGCTGCGGCTGACAAACCCCTTGCGCGCCAGCCGGTCGATCAGCGCCGTCACCGACGACGGCACAAGGCCGGTATGCCCCGCCAGTTCGCCCGCCGTCAGCGGCCCGTGGCGCAAGATGAGATCAAGGGCCTTTTCCTCGATCGCCGTCAGGCCCATGCGGGCGGCGACCGCGCTGTGAAAAAGCACCGCCGCGGCACCCAGATCGCGCCCGGCCAGCATCACCCGCGCAGCGGCCTCTTGCTGCGTCAGGGCATCGGCCGGCGCTGGCGGGGTGTCGCTCTCGGAGCGGGGTTCCTGGGGCATGCAGGCTCCTTTCATTCGAACTATCGAAATAAATTGCGCCCGCGCACAAGGCGTGATTTATTTCGATACGTCGAAATAACTGCCCGCGCGGGGCATTCGCGGGGCATTGGCGTGAAGGAGAGATACATGGACCCGGACAAGCAGCTGATGTACCTCAGCGCCGAACTGCAACAGCGCTGGCATGGCTGGGGATCGCCGGTCGGGCTGGGAATCGTCCTGGTGGCGTTGGGCGTCTTCATTGCCCTCGCGGCCTGGGGCGGCTCGCTCTATCTGTGAAACGCAAGACGCCCGCCGGATGGGCGGGCGTCTCGATCCGTCTGGCGGTGGGCCTCAGCGGCGGATGCCGAGGCGCGCGATGAGCGACTGATACCGCCCCTCATCCTTGGCCTTGAGGTAATCCAGCAGTTTGCGGCGCTGGGCGACCATCATCAGCAGGCCACGGCGGGAATGGTTATCCTTCTTGTGGCTCTTGAAATGCTCGGTCAGCGTGGTGATCCGCGAGGTCAGGATGGCCACCTGCACTTCGGGCGAGCCGGTGTCACCCTCCTTGGTGGCGAATTCCTTGATGACGCGGGCTTTTTCTTCAACGGTGATCGACATCGGGGTCTCCTGTGAATGAGGGTGAAGGCGCAAGCCGGGATGTCGTCCAGCAGGGCCCATGGAGTTACCCCCGCGCGCCGGGGCGGCTAGGGATTGCGGGCGTATAGGCCAAACGCGGCGCGAAGGCAACCATTGATAACCGGCGCTTGCGCGGCTCGATATTCTCGTTTTGTTCACTTTCGGCTGCTACATCTTCCGGCATGAAGCGCTGCCCCGGCAGCACAGGAGGCGGAAATGTGGATGTTGTTCAGCCTGATCGGCGTGCTGGTGGCCAGCTCCCTGGCTGATTCTTTCCTGCGCTACGATCCGCCCGCCGATGATGACACCGATGACGAACCCGGGGGCGAGCCGGGCAACCCCGGCGCTGGCGGCGATCTCATGGACGGTCCCGGCACCGCTGACCCCGCCCCGGGCGATCCGGGCCCGCTGCGCCCCGCAGATCCCTGGGATGATGGTTGGCGGGATGACGAATACCGCAGCACCGACACCCCGGTTGAACCCGATGCGCCGATCCTGCGTCTGCTCGGCGATCTGGGCGGCGCGCTGGAAGGTGGTGGCGGCGACGATACGCTGATCGGCGGCGACGGGCCGGACCGGCTGATGGGCGGGCATGGCGACGATCTGCTGCTGGGCGGCAATGGCAATGATACGCTGATCGGCGGCACGGGGGCGAATACGCTGATCGGCGGCGCCGGCGATGATGAATTGCGCGCCGATGGCGGTCCGGGGCTTTTGCTGGGTGGCAGTGGCGATGACCGGCTGATCGGCGGCGAGCATGACGATACGCTGGTCGGCGGCAGCGGCGATGATACGCTGAGCGGCGGCTGGGGCAATGACCTGCTGCTGGCCGGGCCGGGCGACAACCTGCTGTTCGGCGGGGCGGGCGATGATACGCTGGTGGGGGTGGTCTTCGATGCCGAGGGGCGCGATGTCAGCGGCATCAACCATCTGAATGGCGGGGCGGGGGATGATCTGATCATTCTTGGCGCCGGCGATATCGCCCATGGCGGCGAGGGGACGGATACTTTCGTGCTGGGTGACTGGCTGATCGGCGCCCCTCCGGCCACGATCCTCGATTTCGACCCGGCGCGCGACCGGCTGGTGCTGGCCTATGAGGCTGGCGCCGATGATGTGCCGCCGCTGGCACTTGCACCCGATGACGAGGGGCGGCTGGCGCTCTGGCTCGATGGCGCGATGATCGCCCGGTTCGACGGCGTCAACGGCTTCGATATCGCCCAGATCGAGCTTTTGCGCGTGCCGCCGGTCTCGGCACTCTAGCGACGGGCGGGGAATGACGGGCGAGGCCGGCACAGGCCGCCCCCGCCCGGTTCGGTGCCCGCTTCGGCTTCGGGGTCAGCGCCCGAACATCGCGTTGGGCAGCAAAAGCGCGATATCCGGGAACAGGATCAACAGCGCCACCGCCACGACCATCGCCGCCCAGAAGGGCATGATGCCGGCAAAGATGGTCTCCAGCCGCACATCGCGCGCAATGGTCGAGACGACGAAGCAATTGACGCCCACCGGCGGGCTGATCAGCCCCATCTCCAGCACGATGACCATGATCACCCCGAACCAGATCGGATCGAAGCCCAGCGCCAGCACCACCGGGAAGACAATCGGCAGCGTGATCACCAGGAGCGACAGCCCCTCGATCACCATGCCCAGGATCGCATAGAGCAGCAAAATCACGATCAAGGTGCCATAGATGCCCAGCCCGGTGTCGGTGAAGGCCCCGGCCACGATGCCGGGCAGGCCCGACAGCGCGATGAAGGGCGAAAACACACTGGCACCGATCAGGATCAGGAAGGCCATGCCGGTGGTGCGCAGTGTATCGCGCGCCACATCGCGCAGCACGCCCCATTTCAGCTGCCCCCGGATCACCAGCATGATCGAGGCAAAGAACGCTCCAACGCCGGCGGCCTCGACCGGGGTGAAGATGCCGCTGTAGATGCCGCCGATGGTCAGCGCGATGATGGTGAAGATGCCGGTGGCGCGGCGGGTCGCGCGCCAGCGCTCGGCAGCGGCGAAACGCGGCCCCGGCGGGCCTTCCTCGGGGCGCAGCCGGGTGACGATGAAGATCGCCACCAGAAACAGCACCATCAGCATCAGCCCCGGCAACACGCCGGCAATGAACAGCCGGCCGATGGATTGCTCGGTGAGGATCGCATAGAGCACGAAGCCGGTGGAGGGCGGGATCAGGATGCCGAGCGTGCCGCCCGCTGCGATGGAGCCGGTGGCCAGCCGCCCGCCATAGCCATAACGGCGCATGCTGGGATAGCTGACCCGCCCCATCGTCACCGCCGAGGCGATGGACGAGCCCGAAAGCGCCGCGAAACCCGCGCAGCCCATCACCGTCGCCCCCGCCAGCCCGCCGCGCACATGGCCGATCCAGCGATAGGCGGCATCATAGAGATCGCGGCTCAACCCCGATGCCGCCGCCAGATTGCCCATCAGGATGAAGAGCGGCAGCACCGACAGCTCGTAATAGGACGCAACCGAAAAGGTCTGCCCCGAGAGCGTATAGGCCGCCGCCGTCCAGCCGCTGAGCGCCACCGTGCCCAGAAGCCCCGCGATCAGCATGGCAATACCCACCGGCACCCCCAACGCCATCATCGCGAACAGCCCGCCGAAGCCCAGCACGCCAATCAATGCCGCGCTCATGCCGCCCCCTTTCCGCGCCAGGCTTCCAGCACGAACAGCATCGCCGACAGCAGGAAGGATGCCGCCAGCACCGCATAGAACGGCCCGTAGGAGATGCGTAAAAGCATGGTCGTTTCGCCAAAGAGTGCCGCCTCGCCGGCGTTCACATGGCAGCGCCAGGCCAGATAGAGCAGCACCACCGCCCCGGTCAGCGCGGTCAGCCGATGCAGCAGCCGGCGCGGCCCTTGCTCCAGCCGCTGGACCAGGATCTCGATGGCGATGGCGCGGCCGGCGGCGATGCACAGCGGCACCGAACAGGCCACCACCACCACGAGGATCACCTGCACCAGATCGCCGCTGCCCAGGATCGGGCGGTTGAGAAAGCTGCGCATCAGCGCATCGCTCACCGTCAGCCCCATCAGCGCCAGAAGCCCCAGCGCACCGGCGATCTCGGCCAGGGCGACGACGGGGCGCAGGGCGCGCGGTATCGGCGCCCCCTGCGCGGTCATGGCCGGGGCCATTTCGGTTTCGTCTTCGGTCATCGGAGGGTCCGGGCTCAGTCGGCGGCGCGGAAACGATCGACCAGCGCGATACCGTCGAACCCGGCCGCCGCGCCTTCCGAGGCCAGGAAGGCATTGAGCGGCGCCTCCATGGCGGCGGCGAATTCAGCCACCGCGGCCTCATCAAGGGTGATCAGCTCGACATCGGCTTCCTGCAGGATGGCGATGCCGCGATCTCCCGCCCCCCGGAACGCCGTCGCCGCGCGCAGCGACAGATCGCGCCCGGTATGTTCGCGGATCAGCGCCTGATGCTCGGGTGACAGGCTTTCCCAGCTGGTGCGGTTCATGATCAGCGTGAAGGTGGCCAGCGATCCGGGCGCATTGAGCGTGACATGGCGCGTCACCTCCTGCAGGCTGTAGGAACCCACCGCCGAGGCATCGATCATCACCGCATCCACCACCCCGGTGCTCATGGCGTTATAGGTTTCGGTCGCGGCCAGCGAGACCGGAATGCCGCCCCAGGCCTCGACGATCGCCGCCGAAACCGGATCGGGCACGCGCACCTTCAGCCCGCGCATATCCTCCAGCGAGCGGATCGGCCGGTTGCGCGAGAACAGCAGCGAGGGGTTGTTGGTCCAGAAGGCGAGCAGTTCGACCTGGGTGAAATCCTCCTCCAGCGCGTCGATCTCGTCCCAGATCCGCGCGGTGGCCTGTTCGGGGCTGGAGAACAGCCCCGGCACATGCAGCAGCACCGAACGGCGGAACTGCGCCGGGGTGTATTGCGGCAGGCTGAAGGCGATATCGGCAATGCCGGTGACAACGCGGCGATATTGCTGGCCCGGCCCGGCGCCCAGCTCGCCCGCCGGATAGACCTGCACCCGCAACTCACCGCCCGAAGCCTCGGCCAGCGCTTCGGCCAGCGGGGTCATGACATGGCGGTCCATCGGGTGCTGCGGCGACATGAAATGCGCCAGTTTCAGCTCGGTCGCCGCCAGCGGCGTGGTGGCCAGCGACAGCCCGACGGCCAGCGCCGCCAGAAGGGTTCTCGGCATCATCTCTCTCCCTGTGTTGCGGCCATCGGCTGGCCGTGATCCTCTCGGAACAGGCGCCAATCTCCCCCCGGCGCCGGAACCGATCCGAAACTGATTATCGTTGTGAATGAGATGATTGACAATGTGAATCATATTTGTCAAGCAGCAACGCAAGGAGCAGGCAAATGACCGAGTATCGACTGCACAAACGGCTGGGCTATCGCGCCTCGCGGCTGGCGCGGATCATGCAGAACCGGCTGGAAACCGCGCTGAGCGAGCACGGGCTGACCCGGCTGATGTGGTGCGTGATGACCGGGGTTGGCGAAGAGGGAGTGCAGACGCCTTCGGAACTGGCCGATTATGTCGGGGTGACGCGGCCCACCATCTCGCGGCTTCTGAAGACGCTGGAGACCAAGGGCATGCTGGCGCGCCATAACGGCAGCGCGCGTGACGGGCGCTCGGTGCGGATCGCGTTGACGCCGCAGGGCCAGGCAATCACCGGGGGAATGCGCGGCGTGGTGGATCAGATCAACGCGCATTTCACCGCCAAGCTTGAACCCGAACATCTGGCGGCGGTGCTCAGCGGGCTGGAACTGCTGGCCGCCGGCGAGGAGCAATCGCTGACCGATTTCTGACCGGGCCAGCCAATACAAAGCGAAGGCGTCGCATGCGGATCTTTTCCTACCGGAACCGGCCGGTTCATCTGGGGCCCTTCCCGCTGGAGCGGCTGACGCGCGCCACATATGCCCCCGATCTGGCCCGATTGGCGCCCGAACCGGCGCTGTCCTTCGCCCATCCGGACCCTGAATCGCTGTCGCATGCCATGGCGCGCTTCATGGGCATGTTCGACTGTGTGCGCGACGGGCCCATCACCCATGGCGCCGCCGAGATCCCCGACGATCCCGCCGAGCGCAGCCGGCACCTGAAGGCCGCCGCCTATTATTTCGATGCCGCGCAGGTGGGCATCGCCGCGCTGGAGCCGGCGCATCATCTGGAACCCCCGCGCCGCAACCCGATGATCGCCACGCTGCGGCGCGAGTTGGAGGCCGGCCAGCCCACCACCCACGCCGCCGGGATCGATGCGATCTATGCCGATGTGCTCGATGCCGCGCGGCTGGAGCACGGGCCGGTGGGCCATCATCGTTTCGCGCTGGTGTTTCTGGTCGGCCATGCCCGCGATCCCCGCCCGGACGAGCCCGGCACCGACTGGCTGCCCGGCACGCAGGACCAGCGCGCCGCCCTCTTGGCCGCCAATACCGCGGTGGTGATCTCCAGCTATCTGCGGCTTCTGGGCCATGAGGCGCGCGCCCATAGCGCCAGCTGTTCCGAGGTCGATCTGCGGCGGCTGGCGGTATCGGCCGGGCTGGCGGGGATCGTGGAAACCAATGCCGGCGCGGTGGCGGAAAACCCCTATCTGGGCCGGCGCTTCGGCCTGGCGGTGGTGACCACCACCATGGCGCTGGCTCCCGATGCGCCGCTCGGCCCGAAGGCAGGGCGCAATGGCTGGCGCAGCCACGGGCCGGACTGGTGGCTGGGGCGCGGCACCGCGCTCAGCGCCCGCAGCGCCGAGGCCTTCCGCGACCGCGAGTTCCGCCAGGGCCCCTATCCATTCGAGCGCCTCACCCGGCGCGACACCCCGACCACCCTGATCGACGCGCCGCGCGTGCCGCGCTTTCCCAAACGCGCCGATTTCTTTGCCCGGGCGCTTTTTGGCGACATGGGCAAGAATGTGCAGCAGGCGGCCAAGGGCGGCATGTATGTCGTCAAAAGCCCGATCGGCGCCTGTGCCCGGCGCGCGTTGGGGGCGCTTTTGCTGTTGCAGTTCGGCGAGGCGCGGGGGCCGGTTTCACCCAATACAAGCGACCCGGCACGCAATGCCGACAACCTGAAAGCCGCCAGCTACTATCTGTCAGCCCATGCGGTGGGGCTCTGCGGCGTGCCGCAATGGGCCTGGTATTCGCATAATTCCGGCGGCGAGCCGATCACCCCCTATCATGACAACGCCATCAACCTGCTGCTCGATCAGGGCCATGAGACCATGGAGGGTGCCAGCGGCGATGACTGGATATCTGTCGCGCAGTCGATGCGGGCCTATCTGCGGTTTTCGTTGCTCGGCGGGGTGATCGGCGAGCAGATCCGTCGGCTTGGCTATTCGGCCCGGGTGCATTCGGTGATCGACGGCGAGGTGCTGCAACCGCCCTTGCTGCTGCTTTCCGGTCTGGGCGAGGTCAGCCGCATCGGCGAGGTGATCCTCAACCCCTATCTGGGGCCGCGGCTGAAATCAGGGACAGTGACAACCTCGATGCCGATGGCGCATGACCAGCCCATCGATTTCGGCCTGCAACGGTTTTGCGATGCGTGCAACAAATGCGCCCGCGAATGCCCCTCGGGCGCCATCACCGCCGGGCCGAAGCTGATGTATAACGGCTACGAGATCTGGAAATCGGATGCCGAGAAATGTGCCCGCTACCGGCTGACCAATGCCGCCGGTGGCATGTGCGGGCGCTGCATGAAGACCTGCCCCTGGAACCTTGAGGGCCTGTTCGCCGAGGCCGGGTTCAGATGGCTGGCGATGAAGGCGCCCGGCTCGGCGCGGCTGCTGGCCGGGCTCGATGATGCGCTGGGGCGCGGGGCGATCAACCCGGTCAAGAAATGGTGGTGGGATATCGAACTGGATGCCGGCGCCGGGCGCTATGTGCAGGCCAAAGCCACCAATGCGCGCGGGCTCAACACCGGCATCAAGCTCGATTATGCCGATCAGACGCTGGCCGTCTATCCCGCCGACGTGATGCCCCTGCCCTATCCGGTGGCGCAGCCGCTTGACCGCGAGGAGGGCATCCGCCGCTACCGCCAGATGCTGAGCCCGAAGCAGTATCGCGCCCGGCTCGATGCCGGCGACACGCATGGTCTGGCGCCGCCGACCCGCCAGACCGAGGGCGAGCCGCCGGTCTTTCCGGTGATCGTCAGCCAGCGGCAGGATCTGGGCCCCGATGTCGTGCGTCTGGAGCTGACCACCTCCGATGGCGCGCCCCTGCCGCCTTTCACCGCCGGGGCGCATGTCGATGTGGTCATCGCGCCCGAATACCAGCGCCAGTATTCGCTGGCCGGCGACCCGGCCGATGCGTCGCGCTATGTACTGGGGGTGCAGCGCGAGGCCACGGGGCGCGGCGGCTCGCAGCTTTTGCACCGCATCTTTCATCCCGGGCGGCGGGTTTTCATCTCGCCGCCGCGCAACCATTTCCCGCTTGATGAAACGGCCAGCTTCTCGCTGCTGATGGGCGGCGGCATCGGCATCACGCCGCTTCTGACCATGGCGCATCGGCTGCACGCTCTGGGGCGCGATTTCGCGTTGCACTACAGCGCGGGCAGCCGTGAAAGCGCCGGTTTCGCCGCCGAGATCGAGGCCGCTCCCTGGGCCGGGCGCACCGCCATGCATTTCTCGCGCGAGGGGGGGCGGGCCGATCTTGGCGCGCTGATCCCCCCCTGGCGCGAGGGCATGAAGCTCTATACCTGCGGCGGCGAGCGCTACATGGATGCGGTCTTCGATGCCGCCCGTGCCGCCGGCTGGCCCGATACCGCGCTGGCGCGCGAGTATTTCAGCACGCCGGAACTGCCCGATTACGTCAACCACCCTTTCGTGCTGGAACTGATGCGTTCGGGCCGGCGCCTGGAAGTGCCCGCCGATCAGAGCGCCACCGATGTTCTGGCGGCCGCGGGCATTCCGGTGGCCACCAAATGCTCGGACGGGATCTGCGGCGTCTGCGCCACGGCGCATTCCGGCGCCCATGAGATCGAACACCGCGATTTCGTGCTCTCCGCCGCCGAGCGCGACGCCAGGGTGGTGCTGTGCTGCTCGCGCCCGCGCCAGCCCGGCGGGGTGATGCAGGTCGATCTCTGACGCGCTTCCTGCCCGATCCGCCGTTTTTTTCGGCGCTCCACCCGCCTGCCTTCCGGCAGAGCCGCTTTTGCGGGCAATCGCCGTCTGCGCGGGCATCGGGGCAAGAATCGCTTGGCGCAATGACAAAACTGTGAGACGAATTTGATCAACGGATCAAAAACCGATCACTCAGCCAACAGGGACAACGCCATGACCAAGCCAGCCGACAGAGGTTCAGCCACCCGGATCACCCGCCGCCGCCTGCTGGCCAGCACCGGCACCGCCGCGCTTGCCCTTGCCGGCAGCGCCGCCTTCCCGCTGCGCGCGCTGGCCGATACGCCGCTGCGCGTGGCCGGCATCTATACCGTGCCGGTCGAACAGCAATGGGTCAGCCGCATCCATCTGGCCGCCGAAACCGCCGAGGCACGCGGCGACATCAGCTATACCTTCACCGAGAATGTCTCGAACACCGATTACGCCCGCGTGATGCGCGAATATGCCGAGGCCGGCATGCAACTGATCATCGGCGAGGTGTTCGGCGTCGAGCAGGAAGCCCGCGAAGTGGCGGCCGATTACCCCAATGTCGCCTTCCTGATGGGATCGAGCTTCAAGCAGGATGTTGCCCTGCCCAATTTCGCCGTCTTCGACAATTACATCCAGGACGCGGCCTATCTGAGCGGGCTGATCGCCGGGGCGATGACCGAAAGCGCCAATATCGGCATGGTCGGCGGCTTCCCGATCCCCGAGGTCAACCGGCTGATGCATGCCTTCATGGCCGGCGCGCGCGAGATCAACCCCGAGATCCGCTTCCAGGTCAGCTTCATCGGCTCGTGGTTCGATCCACCGCGCGCCAAGGAAACCGCCTTCGGCATGATCGAGGCCGGCGCCGATGTGATGTATGCCGAGCGTTTCGGCGTCTCGGATGCGGCACAGGAACGCGGCGTGCTGGCGATCGGCAATGTCATCGACACCCAGGCCGATTACCCCGATACCGTGGTGGCCTCGGCGATCTGGCATTTCGAACCCACGCTCGATGCCGCGGTGGCAGCGGTCAAGGCGGGTGAATTTGTCGCCGATGATTACGGGGTCTATTCCTTCATGATCAATGGCGGCTGCTCGCTCTCGCCGCTCGGCACCTTCGAGGGCCGGGTGCCGGCCGAGGTGATGGCGCTGGTCGCTGAGCGTGAGGCGGCGATCCGGGCCGGCGAATTCGTCGTCGAGATCAACGACGACGAACCGCGGTCGTCGTAAATGCCGCAAAGCGAGGGGGCACAGGCGCCGGTTCTGCGCCTGTGCAACATCACCAAGCGCTTCGGCGCGCTGACCGCCAATGACGGGCTCTCGCTCGATCTGGCGCGCGGCGAGGTGGTGGCGCTGCTGGGCGAGAACGGCGCCGGCAAGACAACGCTGATGAACATTCTCTTCGGCCATTACACCGCCGACGAGGGCCATGTGGAGGTGTTCGGCCAGCGCCTGCCGCCGGGCAATCCGCGCGCCGCGCTGGGGGCCGGCGTGGGCATGGTGCATCAGCATTTCACCCTGGCCGAGAACCTGAGCGCGCTGGACAATATCCTCTTGGGCACGCGCCCGCTCTGGCGTGCCGGGCTGCGCCGCTCGGCGGCCCGCGCGCGGGTCTTGGAGCTGTCGCGCCGCTTCGGTCTGGCGGTGGACCCCGATGCCAGGATCAGCGCGCTCAGCGTCGGCGAGCGCCAGCGCGTCGAGATCCTCAAGGCGCTTTACCGCGATGCCCGCATCCTGATCCTCGATGAACCCACCGCCGTTCTGGCCCCGCAGGAGGCCGAGGCGCTGTTTGCCACGCTGCGCAAGATGGTGGCCGAGGGGCTGTCGGTCATTTTCATCAGCCACAAGCTGCACGAAGTCATGGCGATTTCCGACCGCGTGGTGGTGCTGCGTCACGGCAAGCTGGCCGGCACCGTGCCCACCGCCGGCACCGACCGCCACCAGCTGGCGGCGATGATGGTCGGCGCCGAGGTTGAGGCACCCGAGGTCCGGCCAGGCCAGCCCGGCGCGGTGCGGCTGGCGCTGCGCGGCGTTTCCACACCAAGGCGCGGCAATGCGCCCGGGCTGCGGGCTGTCGATCTGGAGTTGCGCGGCGGGCAGATCCTGGGGTTGGCCGGCGTATCGGGCAACGGGCAGGCGGCGCTGGCCGGGCTGCTGGCCGGGCTGGAGGCGCCCGAAGCCGGGCAGATGGAGCTGGCCGGCCAGGCCCCGGCGCTATGGTCGCCGCGCGCTGCCATGCAGGCCGGCATCGCCCGCATCCCCGAGGATCGCCACGCCACCGGCACCATCGCCGATTTTACCCTCACCGAGAACGCCCTGCTGGAACGCTACGACCGCCCGCCCTTCGCCCGGCGCGGCTGGATGGACTGGCGCGCCGCCGATGGCTTCACCCGGGGGCTGATCGCTGATTACGACATCCGCTGCCCGGGGCCGGATACGCCGATCCGGCTGCTGTCGGGCGGCAACATGCAAAAGCTGATCCTCGGCCGCGCGCTCGATGGCGAGCCGGCGGTGATCCTGGCCAACCAGCCGGTGCGCGGGCTCGATATCGGCGCCATCGGCTTCGTGCATCGCCAGTTGCTGGCGGCCCGCGCGCGCGGTGCGGCAGTGCTGCTGATTTCCGAGGATCTCGATGAAATCATGGCGCTTTCCGATGTGATCCATGTGATCTACGAGGGCCGCCTGTCGCCCGGTTTCGCGCGCGGCACCAAAACCGCGGCCGAGCTGGGCGTCTGGATGGCCGGTGGCGGATTTTCCGAGGTGACCCATGCGGCTTGAAGCCATCGCCAACCCCTCATGGAGCCGCCGGCTGGGCTTTCCGCTGATCGCGCTGGCGGCCACGGTGGCTCTCGGCTCGCTGCTGGCGATGCTGGCCGGGGCCGATCCCTTCGCCACGCTGGGGCTGATCGTCAAGGGTGCGGCCGGCTCGCGCTTTGCCCTGCTGGAAACCCTCAACCGCGCCACGCCGCTGATCTTTACTGGGCTCGCCGTGGCGGTGGCATTTCGTGCCAAGCTCTGGAACATCGGCGCCGAGGCGCAGCTCTACGCCGGCGCGGTGATGGCGGTGCTGCTGGGCACCGGGGCGCTGCCCTGGCCCTCGGGACTGCTTCTGCCGGCCATGGCCGGGGCGGCGATGCTGGCCGGCGCGCTGGTGCTGCTGGGGCCGGCGCTCCTGAAGGTGCGTTTCGGCGTCGATGAGGTGGTGACGACGCTCCTGTTCAACTTCGTCGTGCTGCTCCTTGTCTCGATGCTGCTGGAGGGGCCGCTGAAAGACCCCGCCGGAATGGGCTGGCCGCAATCCGCCCGCCTGACCCCCGAGGCCCGGTTGCCGCGTATCGTCGATGGGTTGCGGCTGCATTGGGGGTTCGCTCTGGCGCTGATTTCGGCGGTGCTGGTCTGGCTGATCCAGACCCGCAGCACGCTGGGCTACGAGATGCGCGCGGTGGGGCTGAACCGGCAGGCGGCCGAATTCGCCGGCATCCCGGTCGGCCGGGTGGTGCTGAAGACCGCGCTGCTGTCGGGCGGGCTGGCGGCGCTGGCAGGCTTTTCCGAGGTCGCGGGGCTCAAGGGCAACCTGACGCTCGATATCTCCCCCGGCTTTGGCTACACCGGCATCATCGTTGCCATGCTGGCGCTGCTGAACCCGCTGGGCGTGGTGATCACTGCGATCTTCGTCGCCGGGGTGTTTGTCGGCGCCGACAGCATGAGCCGCGCCGCCGGCGTGCCCAGCTATATCGCCAATATCATGCTGGCCACGGCGCTTCTGAACATGGTGCTGGCGATCCAGCTTTCGCGCTTTCGGGTAAGGTGGGGCTGAGCCATGGCCGAGATCCTCGATATCCTGCTCTCTGCCAGTTTCTGGGCGGCAGTGATCCGCATCGCCTCGCCGCTGATCTTCGCCACCATGGGCGAGCTGATCTGCGAACGCGCCGGGGTGCTGAACCTCGGCATCGAGGGCATCATGGTGGCCGGCGCCTTTGCCGGCTGGATGGCGGTCTATTCGGGCATGGGGCTCTGGACCGGGGTAGCGGTGGCCATGGGCGCGGGCATGCTGTTCGGGCTTTTGCATGCCACGCTGACCGTGCCCTTCGGGCTGAGCCAGCATGTGGTGGGCTTGGGCATCACGCTTCTGGCCACGGCAGCGAGCTATTTCGCCTATCGGCTGGCGCTGCCCCGCGTCACCACCCCGCCGCGGATCGAGGCGTTCCAGCCCCTGCCCATCCCCTGGCTTTCCGATCTGCCGGTGGTGGGGCATGCGCTTTTCACCCAGACGCCGCTGACCTATCTGGCCTTCGTTCTGGTGGCGGTGGTGTCGCTGGTGCTCTATCGCACCCCGCTGGGGCTGGCGCTGCGCGCGGTGGGTGAAAACCCCTCGGCGGTGGCGGCGCAGGGGCTGTCGGTGACCGGGCTGCGCATGGGGGCGGTGATGGTCGGTTCGGGGCTGATGGCGGTGGGCGGGGCGTTCCTGACCATGAGCGCGTTCAACTCGTTCTTCTTTGAAATGGTCAACGGTCGCGGCTGGATCTGCATCGCGCTGGTGGTGTTCGGCGCCTGGATGCCGGGCAAGGCGCTGCTGGGCGCGGTGCTTTTCGCCACATTCGATGCCTTCCAGATCCGCCTGCAACAGACTGCGCTGGGGGCCGATCTGCCCTATCAGCTGTTCCTGATGCTGCCCTTCCTGCTGTCGATCCTGGCGCTGGTGATCATGTCGCGCCGCGCATCGGTGCCGGCGGCGCTGATGGTGCCCTTCAACCGCGGAGACCGCTGATGTTCGATCTGATCGTGAAGGGCGGCACCCTGCCCGATGGCAAGGTGGCCGATATCGGCATCAAGGGCGCACGCATCGCCGCCGTGGAAAAGCTGGAGGGCGCCGACGCCGGGCAGGTGATCGAGGCCAGCGGCGATCTGGTCTGCCCGCCCTTCGTTGACCCGCATTTCCACATGGATGCGACGCTTTCCTATGGCCAGCCGCGCATCAATGCCTCGGGCACGCTGCTGGAGGGGATCGCGCTCTGGGGGGAGCTTCGCGAACAGGCCAGCGTCGAGGCGATGGTGGAGCGCGCGCTGGCCTATTGCGACTGGGCGGTGTCGATGGGGCTTCTGGCGATCCGCAGCCATGTCGATACCACGCCCGATCACCTCAACACCGTCACCGCGCTGCTGGAGGTGCGCGAGAAGGTCAAGGATTACATCGACCTGCAACTGGTGGCCTTTCCGCAAGACGGGCTCTACCGGGCGCGAAACGGGCGCGAGAACCTGATCCGTGCGCTCGATCGCGGGGTAGAGGTGGTCGGCGGCATCCCGCATTTCGAGCGCACGATGGAGGAGGGTGCCGCCTCGGTGCGCGATCTGTGCCGCATCGCCGCCGAGCGCGGGTTGATGCTGGATCTGCATTGCGACGAGACCGATGACCCGCATTCGCGCCATGTCGAAACCCTGGCTGCCGAAGTGTTGCGCCACGGGCTTGCGGGCCGGGCGGCAGGGTCGCATCTGACCTCGATGCATTCGATGGACAATTATTATGTCTCCAAGCTGCTGCCGCTGATCGCCGAATCCGGCCTGGCGGCGATCCCCAACCCCTTGATCAATATCGTGTTGCAGGGCCGCCATGACAGCTTCCCCAAGCGCCGTGGCCTGACCCGCGTGAAGGAGATGCAGGCCCATGGCATCACCGTCGGCTGGGGGCAGGATTGCGTGCTGGACCCGTGGTACAGCCTTGGCACCGCCGATATGCTGGATGTCGCCTTCATGGGGCTGCATGTGGCGCAGATGACCCATCCCGCCGAGATGCGCCGCTGCTTCGACATGGTGACGGTGGATAATGCCCGCATCCTGGGGCTGGAGGGCTATGGGCTGGCGCCGGGCTGCACCGCCTCGCTGGTGGTGCTCGATGCCGGCGATCCGGTGGAGGCATTGCGCCTGCGCCCGGCGCGGCTGGCGGTGATCGCAAAGGGGCGGCTGGTCTCCCACCAGCCGCGCGCCGATGCCACGCTGGCGCTGCCCGGGCGGCAGGGCGCGATCAACCGCCGCCACCGCGCCGGCCCTGCCGGCTAGCCGTGCGGCCCTTCAGCCCACCTGACGGATCGGCCGACCCGGCGCGATGCGCTGCGCGGCGGCACTGATCGCATCGGCATCAATGCCGAAATGGCGGTAGAGATCGGCTACCGTGCCGGTCTGGCCAAAATGCTCCACCCCCAGCGGCACGGTGCGATGCCCGGCCACCGCGCCCAGCCACGAAAGCGTCGCCGGATGGGCATCGACCACGGTGATCAGCGTGCAATGCGCCGGCAGCCGCTCCAGCAACCGCTCGGCAAGGCTGGTGGCGCCGGCCTGCCCGCGTGCCCGCGCCCGTCGCGCCGCGCTCCAGCCGGCATTGAGCCGGTCGGCCGAGGTGACGGCCAGCACGCCGATATCGCGCCGCGCGCCCATGATGCGCCCCGCCGCCTCGATGGCCTCGGGCGCCACCGCACCCTGATAGGCGATCACCACCTCGGCATTGGGGCCGGGCTCGCGCAACCAATAGGCGCCGTCGATCACGCCCTGTGCGAAACCCGGATCATCGCGGCGCAAGACCTGCTCGATGGGCCGGGTGGAGAGCCGCAGATAGACCGCGCCGCCGGTCTCGTCACGCAGCCAGGTGCGTTCATCGGGGTCGCCCTCGCCATCGCGTTGCAGATAGTCGAAGGCCCAGCGCATGATCAGCGCCAGCTCGTCCAGATAGGCCGGCTCGAAACTGGCCAGCCCGTCCTGGCTCATGCCGATGAGCGGCGTGCCGATGGATTGATGCGCCCCACCCTCCGGCGCCAGCGTCACCCCCGAGGGCGTGCCGATCAGCATGAAACGCGCATCCTGATAGCAGGCATAATTCAGCGCATCGAGCCCGCGCGCCACGAACGGGTCATAGACCGTGCCGATGGGAATGAGCCTTACGCCGAACAGGCTGTGGCTCAGCCCCGCCGCGCCCAGAAGCAACATCAGGTTCATCTCGGCGATGCCCAGTTCGATATGCTGGCCCTGCGGCGAGAAGGCCCATTTCTGCGCCGAGGGCACGCGCTGGTCGCGGAACGTATCGGGCAGATCGCGGCGCGCGAACAGCCCGCGCCGGTTCACCCAGCCGCCCAGATTGGTCGAAACCGTGACATCGGGCGCGGTGGTGACGATACGCGCCGCCAGATCGCCGCCCCGGCGCGCCAGATCATCCATGATCTTGCCAAAACCGGCCTGGGTGGAAAGCACGCGATCCGTGGGCGCGGCCAGGTCCGGCAGCGGCAGGGCCGGGGCGGTAAAGCGCCGCCGACCCCTTGCGAAGAACGGCACCTGCGCCAGAAAGCCACGCAGCGCAGCCTCGTCGGGCACGGCGGCGAAGGGTGCCCATTCGGCACCTTCGGGCACCCGCATGGCCGTGCGGAACTCGTCCATCTGCGCCGGCGTCATCAGCCCGGCGTGGTTGTCCTTGTGCCCGGCCAGGGGCGTGCCCCAACCCTTGATCGTATAGGCCAGAAAGACCGTGGGTTGCTCGCCTTCCGCCTGATCAAACGCCTCGCAGAGCGATTGAAGGCAATGCCCGCCGAGGTTTTCCATCAGCGTCGCCAGTTCCGCATCCGAGCGCCGATCCAGCAGCGCGCTGACGGGCCCCTGGTCGCCCAGATCGGCCATCAGCCGCTGGCGCCAGGCCGCGCCGCCCTGAAAGGTCAGCGCCGAATAGAGTGCATTGGGGCAGGCATCGATCCAGTCGCGCAGCGCCGCACCTCCGGGTTCGGCAAAGGCCGCGCGTTGCAGCGCCCCGTGCTTGAGCCGCACCACCCGCCAGCCGAAAGCGCCGAAGATCGCCTCAATCCGCGCCCAGAGCCCTTCGCGCACCACGCCGTCAAGGCTCTGGCGGTTATAGTCGATCACCCACCAGACATTGCGCAGATCGTGTTTCCAGCCCTCCTGCAGCGCCTCGTAGATATTGCCCTCGTCCAGTTCGGCATCGCCGATCAGTGCCACCATGCGTCCCGGCGCGGCACTGCGGCCATGGCCCTCCAGCCAGTCCTGCACCAGGCTGGCGAAGATCGGCATGGCCGCGCCCAGCCCCACCGAGCCGGTGGAGAAATCGACATCATCGACATCCTTGGTGCGCGACGGATAGCTCTGCACCCCGCCATAGCCGCGGAAATTCTGCATCTTCTCCAGCGGCAGATTGCCCATCAGATACTGGATGACATGAAACACCGGCCCGGCATGGGGTTTGACCGCCACACGGTCCTCGGGGCGCAGGGCGTGGAAATAGAGCGCCGTCAGGATCGCCGCCATCGAGGCCGAGGAGGCCTGATGCCCGCCCACCTTCACCTCGCCCTCGGGCTTCGCGCGCAGATGGTTGGCATGATGGATCATCCAGCACGACAGCCACAGAAGCCGGCGGTGCAGCACGTCCAGATGCTCAAGCTCGGTGGTGGGCGCGCTCATTGTAGCTCCTTTCAGGCGGGTTTGATGAAGGGCAGCGCGGTCGGGCTGACCGCCACCGCGCCGGTTGGCAGATCGGCGCGCAGGCCCGGCGCCGCATCGGCGAGATCGGCGCGGATCAGGCCGATGCCGATGCAGCGGCCAAGGCGCGGCGAGAATACCATTTCGGTCAGATGCCCGACCTGCGCGCCATGTTGCACCAGCGCCACCTGATGGCCGGGTGCGGGCGGGTTGCCATCGACCAGAAAGCCCCGGCGCAACCGGGCGGGCGGCTGGCCGGCAAGCGCCGCCAGCGCCTCACGGCCGACAAATTCATGCCCGGCCGCCAGATCGACCAGCCCGCCGAGGCCCATCTCGAACGGGTTCGCCGGCACCACCTGAAGCCGCATGTCGGAGCCATAGCTGACCAGCCCGCTTTCCACCCGCTCGATATCATTGGGCGCGCCGGGGATGATGCCGAAAGCGGCGCCGGCCTCTGCCACCCGGTCCCAGAGCGCCGTGCCGAAGCGGCTGTCGGTGAGGTAAAGCTCGTAGCCGCCCTGTTTCGACCAGCCCGAACGCGCCAGCACCAGCGGCATGTCGTCCAGCGCCGTTTCGCGGAAGGCGAAGTAGCGCAGATCGCGCACCCAGTCGCCGAAGAGCCCGGCGATCACCTCCACTGCCTTCGGCCCCTGCACCGCCAGCGGCGAGACATCGGGCTCGCCGACCCGCAGATCCCAGCCGCGCTCCCGCCCGATGGCCGCCGCCCAGAGGTGGATGTCGCTATCGGCGACCGACAGCCAGAAGCGGTTTTCATCAAGCTTGAGCAGCACCGGATCGTTGATCAGCAGCCCGTCATGATCGCAGATCGGCACATAGCGCCCCTGACCCACCTTGGTGCCGGCCAGATTGCGCGGCGTCAGATACTGCACCAGTTTCGCGGCATCCGGGCCGGTGATCTCCACCTGACGCTGGGCTGCCACATCCCACATCACCACACCGTCGATCAGGCGCTGATACTCGGCCTCGGGGTTGCCGAAATGGGCCGGGATATACATGTGGTTATAGACCGAGAAGCAGCGCACGCCGGCCCGCAGCGTGGCGTCGAAATAGGCCGATTTGCGAATATTGGCACCAATGCCGATGGCCAGCTCCGGGGTCATTGCAGCTCCTTTCAAGGTTCTTTCGGCCCTTCTTGCACAGTGCTTGTCAAGCCGAAAGGCGCAGGCTCGCACCATCCAGAGCCTGGGTCAGATCGGCGATGATATCGTCAAGCTCTTCCAGACCCACCGAAAGCCGGATCAACCCCTCGCTGATGCCATGCGCGGCGCGTTCCTCGGGCGTATAGGTCGAATGGGTCATCGAGGCCGGGTGCTGGATCAGGCTTTCGCAATCGCCCAGGCTGACGGCGCGGCGGATCATGCGCAGCCGGTTCATCATCGCGCGCCCCGCCGCATCGCCGCCGCGCAGCTCGAAAGCGATCATGGCACCGAAACCGGGCATCTGCCGCAGCGCCAGCTCGTGCTGGGCAAAGCTCTCCAGCCCCGGGAAATGCACCGCATCCACCGCTGGATGGGCCTCCAGCATGCGCGCCACGCTCATCGCATTGGCGCAATGACGCTCCATGCGCAGCTTCAGCGTCTTCAACCCGCGCAGCACCAGCATGGCATTGAAGGGCGCCATGATCGCGCCGGTCATGTCCTTCATGCCTTCAAGACGCACGCGGGCGATATCCTCGGCCCGGCCCAGCGCGATGCCGCCAACCAGATCACCATGCCCGCCCATGTATTTGGTCGCCGAATGCACCACGAAATCGGCGCCCAGCTCGATCGGGCGGGTCAGCACCGGCGTGGCATAGGTATTATCGACCACGCTCAGCGCACCGGCCTGCCGGGCAATGGCGCAGATCACGCTGATATCGACCAGCCGCATGTTCGGATTGGCTGGCGTCTCGAAATAGACCAACCGGGTGCGCGGGCTGATCGCCGCCTCCAGCGCCGCCGGGTCGGTCAGATCGACATGGGTGATGGTGATGCCGAACCGTGCCAGCCCGTGGCGCATGAAGGCGAAGGTGCAGCCATAGAGCGTGGTATCGGTGATGATCTCGTCGCCGGGGCTCAGGAAGGTCCACAGAACCGAGGTGATCGCCCCCATGCCCGAGGCCAGAGCCAGCCCGGCCTCGGCGCCCTCCAGATCGGCAACGCGGCGCTCCAGCAGATCGAGCGTCGGGTTGGAGATGCGCGAATAGATATGCGCCGGGGCCTCGCCGGCAAAGGCCGCGCCACCAGCCTCGACGGTATCGAAAGCGAAGGTCGAGGTCAGATGCAGCGGCGGGGTCAGCGCGCCCTCGTGATCGGCGGGGTCATGGCCCAGATGGATGGCGCGGGTGGCGAAACCGGCATTGCGTGGCAGAGACATGGCAGATCCTTTCATGGCTTTTGACCACTCTGCCATGCGGGCACTGGCAAGTGCTGCCATTCTGTGCCACAAGATGTCTTTCAAGTGGCATATTATGCCATGATTGAACCAAAGGTGCGGCATGGATGCCAAGGACCGCCAGATCATCCGCGAATTGCAGCGCGACGGGCGCCAGAGCAATCTGGAACTGTCGGCGCGGGTGAACCTGTCGCCCTCGCCCTGCCTGCGCCGCGTGCGCCTGCTGGAGGAGCGCGGTGTGATCACCGGCTATTCCGCCAATGTCGATCCGCGGGCCTACGGGCTGGCGATCACCGCCTTCATCCGCATCACGCTCGCCCGCCATGAGGGCGATACCGTGCGCGCGTTCGAGGCACGGGTGCAGGCCATCGACGAGATCCTCGATTGCCACCTGATGACCGGCGAGGCCGACTACCTGCTGCGGGTGATGGTCGCCGATCTGCCCGGCTATGAGCGCTTCGTGCGCGACCGGCTGCACACCATCCCCGGCATCGCCTCGATCACCACGAGCTTTGTTTATGGTTCGGTGAAATCCAGCCGCGTCTATCCGTGACCGGGGCTGCGGCCCACCCGGAACCGGCCCGGAATAATGGCTCAAATTTGAAGCAACCCGGGTCCTGGTAACGGAACCGAAAGCACGCCCTGATAGCGCCTATGGGCAAAGCGGCAATTCCGGCCGCCAATCCAGTGAGAGGCGATAATGCGAATCAGTTCACTTTCCATGCGCACGAAACTGGCTGTCGCGGCAGCCTTTCTGGTTGCCTGTGCCGTGATGGCGGTCATCGTACTGACAACGACGCTCATGTATCGGGCCTCGGCCAATGAGGCAGAGGCACGTGGGCGCGCCCTGTTGGGTGAATATGCCGCAACCATCTCGCAAGAGCTCAATGCGATCACCATGATGGTCAATACCGGCGTCGCCTCGATCGAGGGCGCGATCCACAACCGGGTGCCCAGCCGCGATGCGCTGGGCGAGATGGTGATGCAGATGCTGCGCACCCGCCCGGATCTGGTGGGCATGACGCTGGCCTTCGAACCAGACGCGCTGGGCGGCGATGATGACCTCTATCTTGGTCATCCCTATGCCGATGAGCACGGGCGCTTCGTGCCCTATTTCTTCTACGGCGCCAGCGGCGAGATCGAGATGGAACTGCTGGACATGAGCCCGGAGGCCGGCACCGAGGAATGGTATGATCGCCCGATCCGCGAGAACCGCACCCTGATCACCCCGCCCTATCTCTATCCGGTCGAGGGCGTGGATGTGCTGATGACCACGATCAGCGGCGTGGTGCGCAACGAGGGGCAGGCCATCGGCATCATGACCGGCGATATCGCGCTCGACCGCATTTCCAATCGCATCGGCGAGCTGCGTCCCTTCGGCGATGGCCGGGTCTATCTGGTCGGCGGCAATGACACCTGGGTTGCCCATCATGATCCCGCGCGCCTGGGCGCATCGGTCGCCGCCGAGGAACAATCCTTCCTGGCCGCCGCCAACACCGGCGAGGTCTATTATGTCGAACTGGGCGGCACCGAAACCATGGTGCTGACCGCCAGCGTCACCTTCCCCGGCATTCAGGAAAGCTGGCTGCTTGTGATGACCGTGCCGCGCGCCACCGTCTTTGCCAATGTCACCGCCACGCGCAATCAGGCGATGATGGCGGCGGCGGCGCTGATGGTCGTCAGCCTGCTGGTGGTCTGGTTCGGGGCGGCCTTCGTCTCGCGGCCGATCCTGCGCATGACGCGGGTCATGGAAACGCTCGCCAAGGGTGATCTGGAAACCGAGATCCCCTATGGCGGGCGCGGCGACGAGATCGGCGCCATGTCCTCGGCGGTGCAGGTGTTCCGCGACAATGCCGCCGAGGCCCGCCGGCTTGAAGCCGAGGCCGAGGCCAGCCGCGCCGAGCGTGAAGCCCTCGCCAGGATCGAGGCCGAGCGCCAGAACCGCGTGGTCAGCGAGATCGGCAGCGGGCTGGAACGGCTGGCCGCCGGCGATCTGACCGGGCCCATCGACAGCCCGGCGCATGATCCCTTCCCGGCCGAATATGACGCGCTGCGCCAAAGCTACAACGACGTGCTTGATCGCCTGTCCGAAGTCATGGGCCGCATCGCCGAAGTCGCCAGTTCGGTGCGCACCGGCTCCGACGAGATCAGCGCCGCCGCCTCCGAACTTTCGGGGCGCGCCGAAAGCCAGGCCGCCACGCTGGAGGAATCGGCCGCGGCACTCAACGAACTGACCGAGAGCGTGCGCTCGACCGCGGCGCGTTCCAGTGCCGCCGAAACCGCCAGCCGCGACGCCCGCGAGGGTGCCCGCAGCGGGGTGGATGTGGTCAAGAGCGCCGTCGAGGCCATGCGCCGCATCGAGGCCAGCGCCGATCAGATCACCCGCATCATCGGCGTGATCGACGACATCGCCTTCCAGACCAACCTGCTGGCACTGAACGCGGGCGTCGAGGCCGCTCGCGCCGGCGAGGCCGGTCGGGGCTTTGCCGTCGTCGCCTCCGAAGTGCGCGGGCTGGCCCAGCGGGCCTCGGAATCGGCGCGCGAGATCAAGGGCCTGATCGAGGAAAGCACCGCGCAGGTGGAGAACGGCTCGGAACTGGTGCGCAAGACCGGCACCAGCTTCGAGGAACTGCTCGCCCGCGCGACCGAGGTTGCCGGCCTGATCGGCGAGATCGCGGTGGCGGCCTCGGAACAGGCCTCGGGGCTGGATCAGATCAACTCGGGCGTGACCGAGCTGGACATGGTGACTCAACAAAACGCCGCCGTGGCCGAGGAAACCACCGCCGCCACCAACTCGCTCACCGAGAAGGCCGAAGAGCTGCGCCGCGCGCTGGGCGAGTTCCGCCTGCGCGGTGGTTCGGGCGGCGGTCTGGGTTCGGCGACGGCCCGGGGCAGCGTGGTGCCGCTGGCCAGTGCGCCGCGCCGTGCCGCCGCCGGCGGTGGCAGCAAGCACGCCGCCGCCTGGGCCGAGTTCTGACACCAGCGCCCGAGCATCCGGGCAAGCCAGAGGCAAGGACAAACGCCCGCCGGTTCAGCACCGGCGGGCGTTTCCTTATGCTCTGCTCCCGAATTGTGCCGCCAGCGCCCGCAGGCGCATCAGCCGCCCCGCCGGGTTTAGGGGCAGGCTAACCAATGCTGCATGAATTCGTAATTTTCCCCTTCGGAAGGCTCGCGTAAGCAAATCAAACCCCGGCGTCTCAGGCCGAGGCGAGCGCCCGAAAGGACATCGAAATGGCAATTGAAACGGTCGATACGCTGGTGGTCGGTGCCGGTCAGGCAGGGCTGGCGATGAGCGAGCATCTGAGCAGCCATGGCATCGATCATCTGGTGCTGGAACGCCACCGGATCGCCGAACGCTGGCGCTCGGAGCGCTGGGATTCGCTGGTCGCCAACGGCCCCGCCTGGCATGACCGTTTCCCCGGCATGGCCTTCCCCGGCGCCGATCCCGATGCCTTCATCCCCAAGGAGGCGGTGGCGGATTATTTCGTGGCCTATGCCCGCCAGATCGACGCGCCGGTGCGCTGCGGCGTCGAGGTCCGCGAGGTGCGCCGCAAACCCGGTGCGCGCGGCTTCGTTATCCACACCTCGCAGGGCGTGATCGAGGCCAACAATCTGGTGGCGGCGACCGGCCCTTTCCAGCGCCCGGTCATTCCGCCGATCATCGCTGCCGATGCCGGGCCGATGCAGATCCATTCCAGCGCCTATCGCAACCCGGGCCAGTTGCCCGAGGGCGCGGTGCTGGTGGTCGGCGCCGGATCGTCGGGCGTGCAGATCGCCGATGAATTGCAGCGCGCCGGGCGGCAGGTCTATCTGTCGGTCGGTCCCCATGACCGCCCTCCGCGCGCCTATCGCGGCCGCGATTTCTGCTGGTGGCTGGGCGTGCTGGGCAAATGGGACGCCGCCGCCCCCAATCCCGGCACCGAACATGTGACCATCTCGGTCAGCGGCGCCTATGGCGGCCAGACCATCGATTTCCGCCGGCTCGCGGCCGGGGGCATGGTGCTTCTGGGCCGCACCGAAACCTGCCGCGACGGTGTTCTGCATCTGGCCGATGATCTGCGCGAGAACCTGGCGCGGGGTGATGCCAGCTACATGGCGCTGCTGGACGAGGCCGACGCCCATATCGCGCGCCACGGCCTTGATCTGCCCGAAGAACCACAGGCACGGGCGATCGTGCCCGACCCCGAATGCGTGCGCCAGCCGATCCGCGAACTGGATCTGGCGCAGGCCGGCATCGCCTCGGTGATCTGGGCCACCGGCTTCGCGCTGGATTACGGCTGGCTGAAGCTTGATGCTTTCGACGCCCAGGGCAAACCCCGCCATCAGCGTGGCGTCTCGGTCGAGCCGGGGGTCTATTTCCTGGGCCTGCCCTGGCAATCGCGGCGCGGATCAAGCTTCATCTGGGGGGTCTGGCATGACGCGCGGCATATCGCCGACCAGATCGCCATTCAGAACAGCTACATGGATTATGACCAGCAAGCCCGCGCCAGCACCCGCGAACCCCAGGACGCCTGAACCGCCCCTGCCCAATGGAGAGCCCCATGGCCCATACCCGCATCCGCAAGTTCAACACCCGCGACACCTATCCCGAACAGCGGCTTGACAATGATCTCTGCCAGGCGGTGGTCACGCAGGGCGGGCGCATCGTCTGGCTGCGCGGCCAATGCCCGCAGAACCTGGATGACGGTGCCAATCTGCAAAGCCATGACCCGGTGGAGCAGACCCACAAGGTGATGCAGAACATCCGCCAGCTCATCGAAGAGGCCGGCGGGCGCATGGAGCATCTGGTGAAGGTGGTGGTCTATATCACCGATGTGCGCCACCGCGAGGCGGTCTATCGCACCATGGGCGAATATCTCAAGGGCGTGCATCCGGTTTCCACCGGGCTGGTGGTGCAGGCACTGGCGCGGCCCGAATGGCTGGTCGAGATCGACGGCACCGCCGTCATTCCGGATTAAGGCCATGACCTTTTCGCTGGTGGCTCGCTGCGCGCAAAGTGGCATGTTCGGCATGGTCATCGCCTCGTCATCGCCGGCAGTGGCGGCGCGCTGCGCCCATGCCAGGGCCGGCGTCGGGGTGGTGGCCTCGCAAAATGTCACCGATCCGGCGCTGGGGCCGCTGGCGCTGGATCTGATGGAAAGCGGGCTCGATGCCGCCGCCGCGCTGGCCGAGATCCGCGCGCGGACCCCCTTCATGGAATACCGCCAGTTGCTGGCCGTCGATCATGACGGCAACAGCGCCATCCATTCCGGCCCGAAGGCGCTGGGCATCTGGAGCGAGGCGCGCGGACGCGACGCCGCCGCCGGTGGCAACCTGCTGGCCAACCGTGCGGTGCCGGATACCATGATCGCGCAGTTCCAGCGCAGCGAGGGGCATCTGGGCGACAGGCTGATCGCCGCGCTGCGCGCCGGGCTGGCCGCCGGCGGCGAGGCCGGGCCGGTGCATTCGGCCGGGTTGAAACTGGTGGATCGGCTGAGTTGGCCGGTGGCCGATCTGCGCTGCGACTGGAGCGACGACTGCCCCATCGAGGCCGTCGCCAAGGCCTGGGAAATCTACAAGCCGCAGTTGGAGGCCTATGTGCAGCGCGCCCTCGACCCAAGCGCGGCACCTTCCTACGGCGTGCCCGGCGATGAATGACCGCGATGAATGGCGGCGATGAATGGTGGCGGCCAAAGACAAAGGAAAACCGATGCTGGATCTGACACATCAGGACTGGAAAAGCCGCGCCGAGGCGCTGAACCCGCGGGGGCAGGCCTTCATCGACGGGCGCTTCGTCGATGCGCTTTCAGGCAAGACCTTTGACAGCATCAACCCCGCCACCGGCGCCGTGCTGGCCCGCGTGGCCGAGGGTGACGCGGCCGATATCGACCGCGCGGTGCAGGCGGCCCGGCGTGCCTTCGATGATGGCCGCTGGTCGCGCAAGGCACCCGGCGAACGCAAGGCGGTGCTGCTGCGTCTGGCCGAACTGATCCGCGAAAACCTGGCCGAGTTGGCGCTGCTGGACAGCCTCGACATGGGCAAGCTGGTGCGCGACGCCGTCACCATCGACGCACCGGGCGCGGCACATTTCTTCCAATGGTATGCCGAGGCGATCGACAAGCTTTACGGCGAGATCGCCCCCACCGCCCCCGGCGATCTGGCGCTGGTTTCCCGCGTGCCGCTGGGCGTTGTCGGCGCGGTGACGCCGTGGAACTTCCCGCTCGACATGGCGACCTGGAAGGCGGCGGCAGCACTTGCGGCGGGCAATTCGGTGGTGCTCAAACCCGCCGAGCAATCGCCGCTCTCGGCATTGCGGCTGGCCGAACTGGCGGCCGAGGCCGGGGTGCCGGATGGCGTTTTCAACGTGGTGCCGGGCATGGGCGCCACCGCCGGCCGGGCGCTGGGCCTGCATATGGACGTCGATTGCCTGGCCTTCACCGGCTCGACGGCGGTCGGCAAGCTTTTCATGCAATACGCCGGCCAATCAAACATGAAACAGGTCTGGCCCGAGACCGGCGGCAAGAGCCCCAATATCATCTTCGCCGATTGCGAGGATCTCGATACCGCCGCCGACATGGCCGCCTTCGGCATCTTCTTCAATCAGGGCGAGGTCTGTTCGGCCAATTCGCGGCTCTATGTCGAGCGTTCGGTGAAGGAGGCGCTGCTGGAGAAGCTGGTGGCGCGCGCCGAGGCCATGCAGCCCGGCGACCCGCTCGACCCGGCATCGAAAATGGGCGCCATCGTCAACGAGAAACAGACCGCCGGCATCATGCGCTTCATCGAGGGCGGCAAGGCCACGGCCCGGCTGGTGGCGGGCGGCGAGCGTGTGCTGGTGGATGGCAAGGGCTGTTTCGTGCAACCCACCATCTTTGACGGCGTGCGCCATGATGATCCGCTGGCGCGCGACGAGATCTTCGGTCCGGTGCTGTCGGTCATCGCCTTCGACAGCGAGCAGGAAGCCGTCGCCATGGCCAATGATTCGATCTACGGGCTCGCGGCCTCGGTCTGGACGGACAATCTGAGCCGCGCCTGCCGCGTCGCCGACCAGCTGCGGGTGGGCACGGTTTCGGTCAATACCGTCGATGCGCTCTCGGCCCAGACGCCGTTCGGCGGGTTGAAGCAATCGGGCTTCGGGCGCGATCTGTCGCTGCATTCGCTGGACAAATACACCGCGCTCAAGACCACCTGGATCAAATATCGCCCCTGACGCCCCGGGCCACGGCCTCCGCCCGGCGCTTGAGCCCCTCATTTGCGGCGATGAAAGCCGGGCGGAACTGCGCGACATCCATGAACCACAGCGCCAGGCCGCGGAAATCCTCGCCATGGGTCAGCCAGGTGCCGGCGCCCTCGGCGCGCAGGATGAAATAATGCTCGCCGTCGAAAATGCGCGGTACCCCCAGCCGCCCCAGCCAGCGCAATTCCTGCCCCGGCTCGGCCACCAGCACGCACGGCCGGAAGGTGATCTGCCCGCCCGAGGGCATGGCCATGCTCAGGCGCAACCGCTCGCCGGGCGCAAACCGCCCCTCGACCGCCAGCATGCCCGGGTTCCAGCCGGCATGTTCATCAGCATCGGTCAGGAGCGCCCAGACCTGCTGCGGCGGCGCGTCGATATAGATGCCGGTCTCGAACCCGTCGCGCGGGGCGGTGGCAAAGGCGGTGATCAGCGCCAGCGCGGCGCCGGCCAGCAGCGTGAGGCGGGTTTTCATGGAGCGTTCCTTCCATTCGGTTTCTGCCGCTCCAGATAGCCCCGCGGCGCTCACAAGAAAATTGCATGAATTTCTGGCTCTGTTATAGAAAAAACCATGAGCAGAACCGCAATCCGATGGGAGCATTGGCAGAGCTTTCTGGCGGTCGCCGCACAGGGCAGCCTGTCGGCGGCGGCGCGCGTGCTGGGGCTGACGCAACCCACCGTCAGCCGCCACATTGACCTGCTGGAAGCCGGGGTGGGTGCGCCGCTGTTCCTGCGCTCGCCCCAGGGCATGAGCCTGACCGAGCTTGGCACACGGCTCTTGCCCGAGGCCCGCAGCATGGCCGCCGCTGCAAGCGCGCTGGAACGCACCGCCTCGGCCCCCGATGACGCCACGCGCGGCATCGTGCGACTGACCGCCAGCGAGGTCGTCGGCAGCGAGATCCTGCCCGCATTGCTGGCGCCCCTGATGGCCCGGCATCCGGGGCTGGAGGTGGAACTGGTGCTATCGAACCGCAACGAGGATCTGCTACGGCGCGAGGCCGATCTGGCGGTGCGCATGGTGCGCCCGGCGCAGGCCGGTCTGGTGGCGCGCAAGCTGGCTGACGTGGCGATCGGCCTCTTTGCGCATGAGCGCTATCTGTCGGCGCATGGCCAGCCAGAAAGCCTGTCCGATCTGCCGGCGCATCGGTTGATCGGCCCCGACCGTGACGCGGCAATGCTGGCGGCACTGGCCGGCACCGGCATCACCCGGCGCATGATCGGCTTTCGCTGCGACCGCGAGAGCGCCCAGCTCAACGCCATCCGCGCCGGGCTGGGCATCGGCGTCATGCAGGCGGGGCTGGCGCGCCTCAGCCCCGGCCTGCGCCCGGTGCTCGCCGGTGACATCGCCTTCACGCTCGAATGCTGGCTGGCGCTGCATGAGGATCTGCGCGCCAATGCCCGGGTGCGGCTGGTGTTCGAACATCTCGCCGCGCATCTGCCCGCCGCGCTGCGTGGCTAGTCCGCTGCCGGCCCGCCCACCGTGCCCAGCACCGCCAGACAATCACCGGTCTGGATCAGCCCCGGGAAATGCCGCGCGATCAGGATGCCCTCACGCTGGGCGAAGACCTCCAACGGGGTCAGCCCGGTGCGGTCGGCGGGCCAGATCCGTGCCAGCGCCTGCCCCCGCGCCACCGGCTCGCCCAGATCGACCAGCGGCTCCACCAGCCCCTCAAGCGTGGCGAAATGATAACAATCGTCATCAGGCATATCGAGCGGGATGCTCTCGGCCAGATCCAGTTCGCCGCGCAGAATGCCGGCATGGATCAGCACATTGCGCAACCCCCGCCGGGCGATGCGCGCCGAACGCGCCGTTGCCGTGCCGCCGCCGCCCAGTTCGGTGGTGACAAAAACCTTGCCCTGCGCCTCGACCGCGGTGTCATACATGCCGACATTGTCGATCTCGCGCAGCATCAGGGTGTATGGGGCGTTGAAAGCCTGCACCGCCGCCACACAGGCATCCTGCTGGCCGCGACTATCCAGATAATGTGCGCAGGCGAAGGGCACGAAATCCAGCGTCTTGCCGCCTGAGTGGAAATCCAGCACGATATCGGCCATCGGCACAAGCACATCGTTGAAATAATTGGCGATCTTCTGGGTCGCCGTGCCATCGGGGGCGCCGGGAAAAGCCCGGTTGAGATTGACGTTGTCAATTGGCGATACCCGTGTGGCGGCGCGGAAGGCGGGATAGTTCATATAGGGCACGATGATCACCCGCCCGCTGATCTCGGCCGGGTCCAGTTCCACCGCAAGTGCCTGCAGGGCAATCGGCCCCTCGTATTCATCGCCATGATTGGCGCCGCTCAGCAGCGCCGTCGGCCCCTCGCCGTTGCGGATCACGGTGATCGGAATCATGATCGCCCCCCAGGCGCTTTCATTGCGCGAATGCGGCAGGCGCAGGAAACCGTGATGCACCCCGTCCTGGTCGAAGGGGATGGTGGGGCGGATCGGATTGGCGGTCATCGGCTTTCGGTCCTTCAGAGGGGGTGGCGCGGCCCCGGAGGTGGCCATGCCCCGGTTATGGCAGGGCTTGCCGCGATCCCGAAGCCCCAATCGTCATCCGCCGGGCCGGTGCGCCCGCGCCGGCGGGCCTTGACAACCCAGGGCGCTGGCCAAAGATACCGCCATGCCCGCGCTCCCGCTTGATGACCGAGACCTCGCCATCCTGACCATCCTGACCCGCGAGGGCCGGATATCGAAGGCTGATCTGGCGCGCCGGGTGAACCTCTCGGCCACGCCCTGCTGGCAACGCCTGCACAGGCTGGAGGCCGCCGGGCTGATCCGCGCCTATCGTGCCGAGATCGCGCTGGCGCAACTGGCACCGCATGTGCGGGTCTTCGTCACCATCGAGCTGGAGAACCACCGCGCCGAAAGCTTCCAGAGCTTCGAGCGCCTGGTGGCCGGCATTGACGAGATCACCGCCTGCTGGGCGCTCGGCGGCGGGTTCGATTATCTGATGCAGGTGATCACCAGCGATATCACCAGCTATCAGGCGCTGATGGACCGGCTGTTGGAAAGCCGCGCCGGGGTGCGGCGCTATTTCACCTATATCGTGACCAAGGAAATCAAGGACGCCGCCCCGCCGCTGGCTGCCCTGCTGGCAGGATCATCCTGAAGCAGGGCGCATTTCAGACGAAGCTTCGCGCGGAGATCGGCTTGAACCGGGCGATCCTTCCGCCCTTTGGCGCTAGGATGCGCCGATCAAACCACCCAACCGCCCGCCCGATCGAAAGGACCGATGATGCTGACCAATGACCAGCTTGCCGAATGGGACCGCGCACATTTCTTTCATCCCTCGACCCATCTGGGCCAGTTCGCGCGCGGCGAGGCGCCGCAGCGCATCGTCACCGGCGGCGATGGAGTGTTCATCACCGACCGCGACGGCAACCGCCTGCTCGATGCTTTCGCAGGGCTCTATTGCGTGAATGTCGGCTACGGCCGTCCCGAGATCGCCGAGGCCATCGCCGAACAGGCGCGCGAGCTGGCCTATTATCATGCCTATGCCGGGCATGGCTCGGAAGCCGCGATCCGGCTGGCGCGCATGGTGATGGAGCGCGCGCCCGATCACATGGCGCGGGTCTATTTCGGGCTGTCGGGCTCGGATGCGAACGAGACCAACATCAAGCTGGTATGGTATTACAACAACATCCTCGGCCGGCCGCAGAAGAAGAAGATCATCTCGCGCCGGCGCGGCTACCACGGATCGGGGCTGATGACCGGCTCGCTGACCGGGCTGGAGCTGTTTCACAAGAAATTCGATCTGCCGCTGGCGCAGGTGGTGCATACCGAGGCGCCGTATTTCTATCGCCGCCCCGATGCCGCGATGTCCGAGGCCGATTTCACTGCCCATCTGATCGCCGAGCTGGAGGCGCTGATCGAGCGCGAGGGCGCCGACACCATCGCCGCCTTCATCGGCGAGCCGGTGCTTGGCACCGGCGGCATCGTGCCACCGCCGGCCGGTTACTGGGAAGGCGTGCAGAAGGTGCTGGAGAAGCACGACATCCTGCTCATCGCCGATGAGGTTGTCACCGGCTTTGGCCGGCTGGGCTCGATGTTCGGCAGCCAGCATTACGGGCTCAAGCCCGATCTGATCACCATCGCCAAGGGGCTGACCTCGGCCTATGCGCCGCTGTCGGGTTCCATCGTCAGCCAGCGGATGTGGGATGTGCTGGCGCGCGGCACCGACGAAAACGGCGTTCTGGGCCATGGCTGGACCTATTCGGCGCATCCGATCGGCGCCGCCGCCGGTATTGCCAACCTGGAGCTGATCGACCGGCTGGGACTGGTGGACAGGGCGGCGGAAAGCGGCGCCTATCTCAACCGCGCCATGCGGGCGGCGCTGGGCGATCATCCGCATGTCGGCGAAGTGCGCGGCGAAGGCATGCTCTGCGCGGTGGAACTGGTGCGCGAGCGCGAAACCCGGGCGTTCTTTGAGGCCACGGATGGCATGGGCGCCAAGGTCGTGGCGGCGATGTTGCGCCGAGGCGTGATCGCCCGCGCCATGCCGCAGGGCGATATCCTCGGCTTCGCGCCGCCGCTCTGCCTGAGCGAGGCCGAAGCCGACCAGATCGTCGCCGCCACGACCGAGGCCGTCCGGGAAGTCCTGGGCTGAGCAAGGGGGCGCTGCCCCCCGGCCTGCGGCCTCCCCCCGGGATATTTTCAGCACAAAGACGGGGCCGCCAAACGACGCCTCCCGGGCGGGACGTTCATGGTCTTTGTGCCCTAAATATCCTGGGGGTGAGCCCGGAACGGGCGAGGGGGCAAAGCCCCCTC
>ERZ869909.322-NODE-322-length-64828-cov-20.110794_pt1 | contig 64828 bp, 62 predicted proteins | sample MGYA00520892_ERZ869909 | MGnify/ENA primary metagenome ERZ869909 (study PRJEB32215, sample SAMEA104723947) | bioreactor metagenome | biome: bioreactor; feature: anaerobic bioreactor; material: water | place: China | collected 2015-03-12 ...
TATATCACCGGGCTTTACAGACACATCAAGGATTAATCCGGGCATGGGTGCCTTAATATCTTTTATGGCAGTTGCCGTTCCTTTTGCCAGTCCCATGGAATTGATAAGCGCATCAAGCGGAGTACCTATTTCAATTTGATAGTGGTTTGAATTGACAGAAACGGTGTACTTTTTATTGATAAAGTCAGTTGAAATGATTTTGATGTCAACCGATTTGTTATCGTGAATGAGGTGAACCGTATTTTCAGACTTTTGTTGAACATCTAATTGTCCAAGCTCCTCTTCACTTAATGAAAAGTCAAACTGATTATTTACTTTCAGACTGTATTTGTCTTCCATACCCAAAGATTTGTTGGGGTAAATATAAGTATTTGAACAGGATTTGGAAAGCCGACATTGCATGTTATCTTTAGTATTTTCCAAAAAAAAGACCTCTTTTTCATTGGTTGTCCGGTTTTTTAATTTCCATAGCGATAATGCCCTATAATCGTATAACTAAACAAAACATCCTCCAAGACCTGACCTGCACCAATATTGTGAACAATCATTGGTCGTTTGCCATCTCTTGATTTTTGATTCACCACAAAACTAATGTGGTACAATCCGCCTGGCAGACGCCAGCAAACCACATCACCGGGCAAATAGTTATCGGGATTTGAGGAAACCTCAATTGAAGTGCCGTGTCTTTCAAAAAAAGTCATCAGATTGGGTACCCTTCTGTGGTCGATATTCCGGTCTGGCCGAGTGAGTCCCCAGTTTTTTGGATATTTTTCAAAAGAGGTTCTCATGTCTTCATGTACTTTTCTCTGTAAATCAATTCCTAAAGCACGATAGCCTCTTATAATCACATCTGTACAGACGCCTTTGTCTGAAGGCACATCGCCATTTGGATAAGGAATGCTAAAGTAAGCCGGGTCATAGGTAACTTCTTGCTTCGTAAGCTCCATAGCCGCTGAAGCAAGTTTTTCTGAAAAAGAAGTTTGTGCAATAAAGCTGCTTAGCGAAAGGAAAAAAAATAGTGTGGAGAGTACATATGATCTCATCTGTTTATATTTATTGTTTTTTTAAGGTCAGATGGAATTCGCCAATAATCATTTCGGCTTCGTCGCTTAAAGCTTTGAAGCACAAGGCGGTTGGCATCAACTTAACTGTTATGGCTCATTTCATACCTAAAAATAACGCATAAAATCAATAATAGGTATTCGTTGGAATTAAAAATACTAGCGCGCCTCAAAAATCGTGAGATACAAATGAGATGCCATCTTCCGGGCGTTGTGTTTGGCTCGGTTGGCCATTTCACCCTCAAACAGGGAGTCTATGGTTTCAAACCATAAGTTAATCCAGTAACCAAAATGCTCCACCTGTATGGCGTGGTGATACTTTTTGTCCAAATTTACATGGGCCTTTGCCGGATTACCTCTGAATTTGGCTTTGAAGAACAGGTTGCTTTCCCAAAAGTCGGTGAGCTTTTCAAGGTGTTCGTCCCAATCGGTAATGGTTTCATTAAAGAAATGACCGATTTCCTTGCTTTCCCTTACCCTTGAATAAAAAGTAGTGACCAGAAGTTTTATGTCCTCCCTGTTTTTAATGTCGTTCATAAATTATTCAAAATAATCAAAATAGACCGGCACATAGTCTTCCAATGCCAAAAATGCTTTTTCAGCGGTTTCAGAACCTTTGCTTAACTTTGAAAAATAATCGCGCATGGGGTATAAATAATTGTGCAGCTGGTTGTGTGCCTCGCCTTTCATGGTACACTTTTCAAAAATCATTCTGAACTCGTCTTCCAACTGAACGCGCAGCTGTGCATAGTCACCCAAACCTAAATTTCTAAAAGCTTCCAAGTTATCCATCATAGCAATCACACCTTCGGTGGTTTCAGGATTGGCCTGCCATTTCATGCCGTTGTTCAGGGTTAATTCACCATCACTGTGGTGGGTTTCTTCCTCAACAACTAATTCTTCTTCTGTTATTGACTCTTCAGAAGGTTTTTGTTCAGAATTTTTGCAGGAAATAATAAAGATTGAAATAAGAATAATCTTAAAAAACAAGGCTAACTTTTTCATGAGTTTAGTGAATAATTTTTAAAACGACTTATTAGAGCAAGCTGTGTTATCAGCTCAATGCAAAATTAATTCTGTCGAATTAACTTTCCATACTAAATCAAGTGAATGATTATAATGATTGAACTAAACAATACACTTACAATAAGCGAATTTAAAACAATTTTAGGTTTTAACTGTGCTAAAACAGTTGCATTAAACCACATCGCAACAGCAACTACTAAAAAAAGCTCGATCATTTGAAGCGTTTCGGTGCCACTCATTAAAATCAACATAGCCGCCACAGAACCAATACAACTTGAAGCAATAATGCCCAAGGTGGCGTAAGAGTAATACATTTCCCTAAATTCAGTCAGTAAATTTCCGTAAATGGTTTTCATTGTGTCCACTTTATAAGTTTACACAAAAGTACTTTCACTTATGGCTGAATTTTATGACTGAAATCACATTGATAATTTAGCGATAAAGCTTTCGGTTTTTAATTTTCAATTCGCCTTTTTTCTCCAATGATTTGGTAGCTCTTATAACTGTTTCAACCCGCAAACCGGTTAAATCTGCTATTTGCTGCCGGGTAATATCGACTTCAAATGAAAAAGGCTCTTTGAGCTGATGAACATATTTTTTGAGATAATCAAGTATGCGCAAAATGCGGTGCTCAGGGTCTTGTGAGGAAAGCTCGGCCGCCATAATAGACTTGTAATATAAACGAGCTGCCAGGGCTTTGGTAATTTCCATATGCTGCTCGGGGTTTGATTTCAGCAATTCCAGAAAATTTGATTTTGACAAACGGAACACCCTGGCATCTGAGAGTGCTTCGGCATGAGCCGGATATTTTACATCGGCAAAAAGAGGGGGCTCTCCAAAACTCTGTCCCGGAAAAAAAATACCCTGTATAAATTCTTTTCCGTCTTCATTAAAGTTGTTCATTTTCACTTCGCCACTTTCAATTTGATAGTAGCATACCGCCTGCTGACCTTCACTAAAAATCCTGTCGCCTTTGGCAAACTCAAGACTTTCTCCTCCAAAATCAAGTAACAGCTTTTCAGAAATCATAGGCTAAATATGAGATTTCAACAATTGAATAAGTTCGTGTTTTGGCACCACACCCGACTGCCGCCAGAGTTGTTTTCCTTCCTTGAACAAAATCATCGTAGGCACACCCCTCACCTGATACTGAGCCGATAACGGTTGGTTTTTGTCCACATCAATCTTAACGATTTTTATCTTGTCACCCAGTTCAGCTTTCACTTCGTTGAGGATGGGTGCCAGCATTTGGCAGGGGCCACACCAGGTCGCAAAAAAATCGACCAGCACCGGTTTGCTGTCATTGATGATTTCGCTGAATTTTGATTTCATTTTTGTTTGATTCAAGTACCAACAAAGATACGATTCACAGTTTTGAAATCGGCAGAAATCCTAAAAAAATCTATCTTTGCGCCATGGTTCATAGCTCTTTTCAACCTTTTAAAGATGATGTTTCAACGATTCCCTTACCGGAAGTATTTACCTTTCCGTTTTATTATGAACCACACCCGCTAAGCATCATCGCTGCCGGGAAATTGCAGGAATATCTCGAATCCCAAACTGATTTTCAACACAACTTCGGATTAAAAGAAAATCAACCCGGACTCGTTATCGGTAAAATGTTTGGCGTGCTGGTGTGTCAAAAACAAAACGGGGATTTGGGTTATCTCTGGGCGTTTTCCGGAAAACTGGCCGAAGCCAACCACCATACCCGCTTCGTTCCCCCGGTGTTTGATATGCTGGATTCCAACGGTTTCTTTAAACCCGAAGAACAGGTTTTAAACCAACTCAACCAAACCATTGAAACCCTTGAAAATGCTGGTGACTACAAAGCCGCTCAGTCACAACTTAACCAAGTGACCAGCGATGCCGAAACCGATTTGGAACGGCAAAAAACACGCATCAAAACACTAAAAGCACAACGGGATGCCAAACGTGCAAAAGTGCCGGTCAACCTGCCACAGCCGGAAATTGAGCTGCTCGAAAAAGCATTTAGTGAAGAAAGCAAACTGGAGAGCATACTCCTTAAAAAAATGACCAAATACTGGAACTATCAAAAAGCCGCCGCCAAAGAACAAGTTCAGGAGTTTAAAAAAACTATCAACGAATTGAAAGCACAGCGCAGGCAAAAATCAGCAGCCTTGCAACAAAAGCTTTTTGACCATTATGTGTTTTTAAACCGGTTTGGTGAGGAAAAAAGCATAGGCGAAATTTTCAACAACAATCCCCCCGCAGGTGCGGGTGAATGTGCTGCCCCAAAACTGTTGCATTATGCCTTTAAAAACGATTTGAAACCCATCACTATGGCTGAATTCTGGTGGGGGCAGTCACCGGCTTCTGAAGTCAGGAAACACAAACAGTTTTACCCGGCCTGCAAAAGCAAGTGTGAACCCATCCTGATGAATCATATGCTAAAGGGATTGAAAATGGAAGCCAATCCGTTTGAGAAGGATTTTGAGAACATCAAGAGCCTCGAAATTATTTATGAAGATGACGTCATGCTGGCCATCAACAAACCGACGGAGTTTTTATCCGTTCCCGGAAAAACCATCACCGATTCGGTTTACAGCCGGGTCAAAGCGCTTTATCCCCAGGCCACCGGACCGCTGGTCGTGCACCGGCTGGATATGTCCACTTCGGGCATTATCCTTATTGCCAAAAATGAAGCAGCTTATGTCAGCCTTCAAAAACAGTTTATTGAGCGCAGCATCCAAAAGCGGTATGTAGCCGTTTTGGATGGAATCGTCAAACAGGCTTCAGGCATCATCGATCTGCCCTTGCGGGTTGATCTGGAGGACCGGCCGCGGCAGTTGGTGTGTTATGAACACGGCAAACCGGCGCAAACCCGCTGGGAAGTCATTCAGGTCAAGAACAAGCAAACACGGGTGTATTTATATCCCATAACCGGCAGGACACATCAGTTGCGGGTACATGCGGCACACCAGTCTGGTTTGCAAATGCCCATCCTGGGTGATGACCTTTACGGAAAAAAGGCCAACCGGTTACACCTTCATGCTGAAAGCATCACATTCAAACATCCCCTTTCCGGTGAAAGCCAAACAATTATGGCACCTGAAGAATTTTAGCAGGAGCGGTTAATACAAACATAGCCCACGGTTTAAACCGTGGGCTATGTTGTAATTATCATCTATTTAATATGAATTTATCCATTTTATTCAACGAATTGTGGAAGGAATTTCAACTAATTATTAAACCGCTCATAAGCCGCGCGTTCCAAAGCTTCACGATGATCGGGATGGGCTATGGAAATTAAGGCCTTGGCCCGGTCTTTTAGTTTTTTACCATACAAATCCACCACACCATATTCGGTTGCGATATAATGCACATGGGCCCTGGTGGTGGTGACGCCGGCTCCTTCCTTGAGAAAAGGAACAATTTTAGAGATTCCTTTATTTGTGGCAGAAGGCATCGCCAGTATGGGCTTACCACCTTCAGAGAGCGATGCACCACGAATAAAATCCATTTGACCTCCCACTCCGCTGTATTGCAGTTTTCCAATGGTATCGGCACACACCTGCCCGGTAATGTCAATTTCAATGGCACTGTTGATGGCGGTTACTTTGGGGTTTCGACGAATGATGGCCGTGTCGTTGGTATAAGCCGCTTCCTTAAAATGCACTATGGGGTTGTCATCCAAAAAGTCATACAGTATTTGGGTACCAATGGCAAAACAAGTGACCAGTTTACCGCGTTTCACCATTTTGTCTTCACCGGTGATGACACCGGATTCAACCAATGGCAATATGCCGTCTGAAAACATCTCGGTATGGATGCCCAAACGTTTGTGATTGGTTAAATTGGCCAAAACCACATTGGGAATACCGCCGATTCCCATCTGAAGCGTGGCACCGTCTTCCACCAACCCCGCAACGTGGTAACCAATTTGCTTTTCAACTTCCGTAGGCTCAGGAATCGGAACACTGTGAATGGGCAGATCGACCAACACAGCTGCATCGATATTCTTTGAATGGATAATCCCGTCGCCGTGGGTTCTCGGCACATTGGGGTTGACCTGGGCAATCACCTTTTTGGCCATCTGAATGGCAGTGATGGTCACGTCAATCGACGTGCCCAATGAACAATACCCGTGCTTATCAGGCGGTGACACCTGAATAAATGCCACATCCAACGGAAGTATATTTCTTTTAAAAAGTAAATGCAATTCACTTAAAAATATGGGTGTATAATCACCTCTCTTGGAATTGACGGCCTTTCTCACATTTCCGGCTACAAAGCAGCTGTTGGTAATGAAGGAGTTCATGTAAGGCTCCTGGGTATATAGTGCATCGCCTTCGGTGTGCATCTGGACGATTTCCACGTCCTGAAGGTTTTGATAGTTTTTACACAATTCGCCTATTAAAAATTTGGGGGTCATCGCTGCTCCTTGAAAAAATATTCTATTGCCTGATTTTACGTGTGATACGGCTTCTTCAGCTGAGATGTAGTTCATTGTTTTGGGGTTTATTGTTTATTGTTTACTGTTGTTAATTGGTCCCGATAGCTATCGGGATTGGTGCTTGTAATTTGGAATTTTTACTTTCAATGACACTCCACCTTTGAGGTCACTATATCAGTAACCGGTTTGGGCGAAATGTAGGGGATTCCGAGTCCCATACCGCGTAAGATAAAAAAAACTCCGATAATGACCACAAAAACGGGGATGACTTTTCGGATTTTTTGTCGGTTTACCCCCTTCAGAAAGGAGGCTGCATAAATAGCAACGCTCATTAACGGAATGGTTCCCAAGCCGAAAAATACCATATACAAACTGCTCCCCCAAAGCGATCCTGCCGCCAAAGCCGCAAACACGGCGATATAAACGAGTCCGCAGGGAAGAAAGCCATTCAAAAATCCGATGGTCAAAAAAGTATCGGCCGATTTTTTCTTAAGGGAAGCACCGAGATGCTGTTTGATTTTTCCAATAAAACGGTAGAAAAATGCGGTGATTTTGGTATTTTTAAATTTTTTATTGGGCAATATTACTGCTAAAATCATCAATATTCCAACAGCAATGGACAGTTGTTGTTGCAACCCGAAAAGCGAAAAACTTTTACCGAGCAATCCAAAAACGAGTCCGATGATGCCGTATGCAAAGAGCCTTCCGATATGGTAACTGGCTGTTTGTACTGCTTTTTTGACCGGGTTTTTATGGTCCACCGGCAACATAAGGGCTATGGGTCCACACATGCCCACGCAGTGCAAACTTCCCAAAAGGCCTAATATAAAAGCAGAAATCAGCATCAGGTTTTAAAACATTATTTGTTCAATGGTAATGTATTTTTTGCCATTCATTTCCCAACTGATGGTGACGTCCCATCGGCCTTTTTCAAGCATAGCTGCGGGTATCAGCATTTTGTTTTGGGTAAGTTCAACCGGCAATTCAAAATCGAGGTCTTTTTGGTTCAACCTGTAAAACGCTATCTTTCCCTGCGCCATACTGCCACTGATTTCTTCGGGAACATAAAGCACTACTCCTTTTTCATCCTGTGTCAACACTACCTTATAAGCAAGTCTGGCCGCATTGTTTCGTGCATCCAGTTCGTCCTGAAACCCGATTTCCTTTTTGTAGTAATCTTCCACCACCATATCAAAATCATATTTACTGTCAGTCATCATCGTGATGACAAAATACAATATGAACGACATAAAAAGCGCGATGGCTATTACGATTCCTGTTCCCCAGTTTATTTTCATTTTATTAAATATTAGACTTTAGACATTAGATTTTAGACTTCTTAGCAGTCCTAAAACATTAAACTTTGAACTTTAAACTTTAAACCTTGAACCTTGAACCTTGAACCTTAAACCTTAAACTACTTAAAACTCCTTGGTCCTAAAAAGTTGGTATTTGTTTTTTCTATCAATTCGCCGTTGCTGTACACCCCAATTTCCACCCGGTTGTTATGCCCGTCAAGTGCGGCGCGGTGCAACTCGATAAACAGGGTGCCTTCTACCAAATCCTGTGGCGGAACGCTTATTTCATGTTGACCCACAAAAATAATTTTCCCGTCATGTGACAAGAGCTTAAACTCCATATTTTCATAGGTACGCGTGGTTTTATTGAGGAGCTTATAGGTATATACATTGCTGATGATGTTATCCTCCTTCAGTTCATACAACTGACCCGGCAACCGGAGAATCACTGCTTCCACATCGCTGCGCAAAAACAACATGCCGATAAGGATGCCCATCAGTATGAACAATACCGCAGCATAGCCTTTCATTCTTGCGGTAAACTCAAAAGGTTTTTTCTTGACGATGTTTTCTTCACTGGCGTAGCGTATTAACCCTTTGGGGTAATCCACAGAATCCATAATGCTATCACAGGCATCCATACAGGCCGTGCAGTTGATGCATTCCAATTGGGTGCCGTTCCTAATGTCGATACCCGTGGGACACACGTGCACGCATTGAAAACAATCGATGCAATCGCCGTGTCCCAATGCCCCGCGGTCTTCATTTTTTCTGAACTTCTTTCTTCCGGATTCACCCTCGCCGCGTTTGTGGTCATAGGCCACGATGATGGACTTGGTATCCAGAAGCACGCCTTGCAGCCTTCCGTAAGGACAGGCAATCACACACACCTGCTCGCGAAACCACGCAAAGATGAAATAAAACACCCCCGTAAAAATCAACAAGCCGATAAAGGTGCTCATATGGTCCAGCGGGCCTTCCTTGATGTACAGCAACAAACGATCGCTACCGATGAGATAGGCCAGGAACACATTGGAAATGATAAACGAAATCAGGAAAAACACAAACCATTTCAACAGTCGCTTTCTAATCTTCTCACCATTCCAGGGCATTTTATCCAACCTGATTTGCTTGCCCCTGTCGCCTTCAATGACATACTCGATGCGCCTGAATACCATTTCCATAAAAATGGTTTGCGGACAAACCCAGCCACAGAATATTCTACCGAAAGCCACTGTAAACAAGGTGATAAACACCACCCCGATAATCATCGAAATAACAAACAGGTAGAAATCCTGTGGCCAGAATGGAAAACCAAAAATATTGAACTTACGCTCCAGCACATTGAATAGCAAAAACTGATTGCCGTCTATCTTGACAAAGGGCGATGCCAGAAAAAACACCAGCAGGAAATAGCTCACATACTTGCGGTAGTTGTAAAATCTCCCCTGTGGCTTTTTGGGAAAAATCCAATTTCTCTTGCCCTCATCATCGATGGTGCCAATACTGTCACGAAATCTTTCCTGGTTTTCCATTACTTTATTTTTCAAATAGCCTTTAATATTAAGTCTTGCTCGAATTTTTCCAATTATTTTCCCCGGCCCTAAAGGGTAAATTGGAAAAATTCTCGTTCACCCTTTAGGGTTTGGGGAGAAAACGAGAATTTTTCAATACATAGCATTTATACAAAGGATTTCTCAATTATTCAATTTCCAAAGTGTCTTCGAGTTCACTTTCGTCAAGTTCTGGGGTGTCAATCTTATCCTGAGCTTCCTTAAAGCCATCTGCCTGGTCTGCCGGGGCTACAAAGTCGCCTTCGGGTTCTTTGGCATCGGGGGGATTGGTTCCCACCAGGGTTAAAATATAACTCGACACTTGGGCAATCTCCAGTGGTCTCAAATCGTTTTTCCAGGCAATCATTCCTTTACCGGGACGACCACCTTCTGAAATCACTTCATAGATGTTGTTGATGGTGCCTCCCAAAATCCAATAGTTGTCAGTCAGGTTGGGGCCGATTCCCCCACCCCCGTCTGCACGGTGACACACGGCACAGCTCGATTCATAGAGGTTTCTTCCGGCCTGTAAGTCTGAAGCATCTGTGAGCATCACAACGGTACTGGCATCCACCAGTCCTTTGGCGGTGCGGCGGTATTCCTCAATAGAGGCTTGTGCGGCTGCCACTTCACGGCGGTATTCTTCATCCTGGGTGGGACCGTCAAACACGTGATACCGCGCCATATACACCACGGCAAAAATAATCGTTGCATAAAACCCATAGACCCACCAGGTGGGCAGGTTGTTGTCCAACTCCCGTATACCGTCATAGTTGTGGTCGAGGATGATTTCCTCTTCGCTTCTGCCTTTTCGCTTGCCCACCAGCCAGGCGTACACTCTATTCAGCCATTCTTCGGAAGTTGCCTTGCTCTCACTCGCTAAATACCTTGCCTTGGCTTCGTCACTTAAGGTGTGAAACAATAATCTTTGAAATGCCGCCACGCTCACTTCTATGGCCACCATAAAGAAAATGATGACCAACCATACCACCATAAGTATAGGTGTTTCAACAATGGCCCAGGTTCCTGAAGAACCGGCCAAATACTCTATTAAAAACAGCGTGAGTGCTGCCACGAGAATGATTCTTATGTATGCTGATGTTTTCATGAGTTTTGGTTGTTTTCTTCCTCATCAGATTCCAGAGGAATGTTACTGACTTCTTCGATATACTTTTTCTTTGAGGTCATCACCCAAATAAAGAGGATGGTAAAAAACCCAAAAAAGATAAGCAGGGAGATAATCGGGAAAATCTCGATGTCCTGAATGGAGTCCATATGACCTTTGATATACTTTAACATGGCTTATTGGTTTTCGATGTTAGACAATTCTTCATCCCCGCCTTTCACCCTGATATCGGTGCCCAGGCGTTGCAGGTAGGCAATCATAGCCACCACTTCGCGGTTGCGCATTTCGGTAAACTCCAGTCCGTTTTCAAGGGCATATTGCTTTTCGGCTTCATATACCCGTGCAAACTCAGGGTCGTTGTAGAGGTTGCGCTCAATTTCTTCACCCTGCTCCAGCATCCACTGTTGTGCACGTGCGATGTCTTCTTCAGTATAAGGAACACCCAATCTCACCATCACCTCCATTTTACGTTCGGTTTTTGATTTGTCGAGTTCGCTGTTGATCAGCCATCTGTAACTCGGCATAATGGAACCGGGCGAAGTGCTTTGTGGGTCATAGAAGTGGTTGAAATGCCAGCTGTCTGAATATTTTCCGCCTACGCGTAATAAATCCGGGCCGGTGCGCTTGCTTCCCCATAGGAAAGGATGGTCATAGACAAACTCCCCGGCTTTGGCATACTCACCGCCATAACGTTCCGTCTCGCTGCGGAAAGGCCGCACCATTTGCGAATGGCAACCCACACAACCTTCTCGGATGTATAAATCACGCCCTTCCAACTCCAGCGGTGTGTAAGGATGCACACTGGTGATGGTGGGAATGTTGGACTTAACCACCAAGGTGGGTACGATTTGAACAATTCCACCTATCAAAATAGCGATGGTGGCAAATAAGGTCAATTGCACCGGTCTTCTTTCCAACCAGTGGTGATACCCCTCGCCTTTTACGCGTCTTGCTGAAACCCTTTCCAGAGCGGCTGCTTCAGCCAATTCATCGGTAACTGCAGAACCTTGTTTTACGGTTTTGTAGATGTTGTACAGCATAATCACTGCTCCCAGCAAATACATAGTTCCACCAATCGCTCTCATCCAGTACATCGGCATAATGGCCATTACGGTATCCATAAAGTTACCATACACCAGTGTTCCGTCAGGGTTGAATTGCTTCCACATCGACGCCTGTACAAATCCGGCGACATACATCGGCAGCGTATAGATGATAATCCCCAGTGTACCAATCCAGAAGTGGAAGTTGGCCATCGCAATCGAATACAGTTTGGTTTTAAACAGTTTGGGGATCAACCAGTAAATCATACCAAAGGTGAGGAAACCGTTCCACGCAAGTGCCCCCACGTGTACGTGAGCGATAATCCAATCTGTAAAGTGGGCAATGGCATTTACGTTTTTCAACGAAAGCATTGGCCCTTCAAAAGTGGCCATACCATAACCGGTGATGGCTACTACCATAAATTTCAGGGTCGGGTCTGTACGCACCTTATCCCAGGCACCTCTCAGGGTGAGCAATCCGTTGATCATACCCCCCCAGGACGGAGCGATAAGCATGACCGAAAACGCCACTCCCAAACTCTGTGCCCAGCCGGGCAAGGCAGTGTACAACAAGTGGTGAGGGCCCGCCCAGATATAGATAAAAATGAGCGACCAAAAGTGAATGATGGATAACCTATAAGAATAGACAGGCCTGTTGGCAATCTTGGGCACATAATAATACATCAACCCCAGGAAGGGTGTGGTCAGGAAAAACGCCACGGCATTGTGCCCATACCACCATTGCACCAGTGCATCCTGAACCCCGGCATAGACCGAATAACTTTTCAGGAAGTCCACCGGCAGGGCGAGACTGTTGAAAATGTGCAACACCGCTACCGTAACAAAAGTGGCGAGGTAAAACCAGATGGCCACATAAAGATGTCGCTGCCTGCGGCGCAGTATGGTGCCTATCATATTGATACCAAAGGCCACCCACACCACCGCAATGGCAATGTCGATGGGCCACTCCAGCTCGGCATACTCTTTTGAAGAGGTATAACCCAGTGGTAGGGTGATGGCTGCAGCTACAATGATAAACTGCCAGCCCCAAAAGTTGATGTTACTCAGCCAGTCGCTGTACATGCGCGCTTTGAGCAGGCGTTGCAAAGAGTAGTAAATACCCGCAAACATGGCGTTGCCCACAAAGGCAAAAATCACGGCATTGGTGTGCAATGGTCTCAGGCGGCCAAAGCTCAGCCAGGAAACCCCGTCAGTGAGGTTGGGAAACAAAAAAAGTAACGCCAGCAACAAGCCCACGGTAAACCCGATGATTCCCCAGAAAAGCGTTGCATAAGTAAACTTCTTTACGATTTTGTTATCGTAATAAAATTGCTGTACTTCCATAATTTAGGTTTCAGTTGAATTAGTTGATTGAATATTTGATTTGTCTTGATTTTCTTTATCGGAAGGGGATGCAGTAGTGTCGTCTTTTACCAGTTCGTCTTCAAAAAGCATACGCACAGAAGGGGTGTAAGTGTCATCATATTGGCCATTTTTCAGGCTGAAGATAAAGATGACAAAAAAGACCACCGCCACTGAAGTGCTGATAATCAATGTTAAGTAAATGACGTTCATTAAGGAGTGAATTTACCGTCAAAAATACTGTGGAGGCCCAAAGCAAAATATGACAATAGTCATAATCATAAAATTTTTGAAACTTTTACTGTCAATATCGCTGTGGCAAAAAATCCCGGGGTGTTTGAAAGTTTGTAAAAAAAGGGGTATGTTTGATAGAGGGGAATTAATCAAATTTGAAAAGAATTAATACGCTTTTAAAAAATGCAAGGAGTTGGGTACAGGTTGCCTAAATAATATGATAAGAGGAATATAGTAGTGTATATAAACAAGTTGTGCATAATTTGAAATGAAAAAATATCTTTTATACATATCATTAGCCCTTTTTAGCTGTCAGACAAATGCCGACTCTAAGAAGACGGACATAACGCCTCCTACTTCTAGTAAAGTTGAATACTCAGATAAAATAATTGAAATTGAATCTCCAGAAGTCAAAATGCTATCTTATCTAACAACTCACTTTAATAAAAATCTGGACACAATATTCATTGAAAAGCCGGAATTTATGATTGCAGAAAATGCTAAGGATACTATTTGCGGATATATAATTTCATTCAAAGAAGGGCATTCTTTCAAAAACGAACAAGAATGTAATGAATGGGGGGAAATTGTAACTGTTAGTTTTAAAAATTATACACCAAGCCAAGTCAGGGAAATTGTAGAATTATTATTCAAAAATGATGAATATGATTGGTATAATAACAATACGGAATACCGCCCTGAAAAATATTATGAGAGAGTTTGGACTTTCAGAATCATAGAAAATTGGGAATCAACTGATTTAGAGTTCGCATACTCGTGGATATAAAAAAACTATGGGAAACATCAGCGATAAACTATGGCTTCTACCCGCCCACTCGGAAAATCCTATAGAATTTTCCTCAGGTTTGGGTTTTGTTTGCTAAATTAGTTGTTTAATCCCTGCCTGCGGCAGGCAGGCTCGCCACAGGTTATAGCCGCGGAACGTTGGCAAACATTTAAACTTACTCTTACCTATGAACGAACACCAAGACGACTTAAATATAGATAAGAACCTGAAAATACTCTGCGAGTCCGATAATCCGTATGAATTTAATTTGGATAATTTCATAGATAAAAACGGCAGACAGATGCATTTAAAGCATAAACATGAGGAATTTGCTTCTTTAATGGAACGACAAGGACTTATAAGAGTAAACGGTTATAGGTGTTCTATAGAGAAATTTGGGCTTGAGGTATTTAATTCTGGTGGTTGGTTACAACATCTTTCCGGGCTAGAAAAACAAAAAACAGAACTGGAATTAAAAACACAAGAAAAAGAAACTTTAGATATAGAAATTAAAGTCTTACAAAAAGACAAATTAATATATGAAAAAACTATCCGTGAGCAAAATGACCGGATTAGAAACTTAACGGAAAAACTTAAATTCGTAAGTTTAATGCAGAAATATTGGTGGGTTATTGTTACCTGCATAGGAATTGGTTGGGCTTTAGGAGAAATTCTGGACAGACTAGGATTAACATAAAAAATATTAACCCAACCCACTCATAAAACAAACGACAATAACTGTTTAGTTTAACTAAAGTTTAATTGTGATATACTTACATAATATTTAAATTTTAAAATTTATAATCTGATTAACAAAACGGTTGTCAACACCGTGTATGCAACATTTGAACTTATGAAAAAAAAACTAACAATAATTTGCCTTTTATTCTCATTTTCAATCATCGGACAGAATAAACCGATGGAATTGTATCAAACCGGTAATTCAAATTTCAAATCCGGAAATTATGAAAAAGCCATTGAGAATTATACAGAGTTAATGAATATTGTAGATGACAAGATGGTTCAAAAGACTGGCTACATCAACCGCGGACTTTCATATGACCGACTTCAAAAATATGATCTAGCCATAGCTGACTTCACTGAAGCCATAAAACTGGACAGTACGGATATGGCTTCATTTATTGACAGAGGTCTTTCAAAAATGCGTGCAGGATATTTAGAACAAGCAAAGGTGGATTATAATTATGTTGTTTATAAAAACAATAATCCTAAAATGATGGAGGCTGCTCTATACTGGCTCGCTCGAATTCACTATTCACAAGGAGAATTCAAGGAAACAATAAAAAATTGTGACCGATACTTCATAATAAATCCAACGGACCCAGAACTATATTTCATCCGTGGTACTGCAAATGATATGCTTGGAAATTTTGAACAATCAATAGTGGATTATGGTAAAGCAATTGAAATAAAACCCAATTATGTACAAGCAATTGCGAACCGGGGAACCGCAAAAATTAATCTTTTGACAGCAAGAGGAAACCTACAACCAAGTAAAAAAGAAACAAAAGAAGCCTGTAAAGATTTGAAAGAAGCAAAAAAACTGGGAGATAAAAGTGTAGAGGATTTAATTTTTATTTACTGTGATAGAAAGTAATAAATTGACCGGGTTCCTAAAAAGTTTTTGGACCATATCTCCGGAACTAACGGACTTTATGAAATCCGGGTTGAGTACCAATCGAACATTTACAGGATATTTTGCTGCTTTGATGAAGGACAACTTGTTGTGCTTTTTAACGGATTTCAAAAAAAGACACAGAAAACACCGCAAAATGAAATTGACAAAGCGGTACAATTAATGAATCGGTATTTTAACAAAAAAAAATAAGAAAATGAAAGATTATAAAAACATACAGTCATTTGACGAGTTAATCGAACTCGAGCACGGAAAAATTGGAACTGATAGTCGTAACAAATACGAAGAAGGTGCTCAAATGTTCATCATTAGTGAAATGCTTAAATCGGCTCGAAAAGAAGCAAATATGACACAAGAACAACTGGCAGAGAAGTCAGGAACCAAGAAAAGTTACATATCGAAACTCGAAAATGCAAAAGGTAATATTCAACTCTCAACATTAATCAGGATTTTTGAACAAGGACTGAACAGAAAAATTGGACTTACCTTTCTATAACCGAATAAAAAAACGACACCACAAAATCAGCGATCCTCTATGGCTTATCCTCGTCACAGGTTATAGATCCTAAGGCCAAACATATAAGAGAATCTTAGATATATGAAAACTGAACCCAATATTGGAAACAGAATATTGGCTGGTCTAATTGACTACACAATAATCTACTCTTTTACATTCACATTAATTTTTGTCTTGGGTGATCCAAACGATGAGGGAGTGTACTCATTAACAGGAGCACCTGCTCTAATACCAATTTTATTTTGGTTGATAATGACGGTCGGACTAGAAATTGGATTGGGAGCTACTCTTGGAAATTCAATCACCGGACTAAAAGCCATTCCAATTAACGGACAAAATCGAAAACTGACTTTCGGTCAATCTTTAAAAAGACATTTAATGGACCCTGTAGATATGCTCTTTTTTGGATTGCCTGGAATTATCACAATAAAAAACACGGATAAAAATCAGCGAATCGGTGATTTGTGGGCTAAAACAATAGTTGTGAAAGTAAATAAACTGACTGAATTACAAACTGAATAGTGAAAATGCTTGGCAACAAATGCAATGACAACATCAACAACGACAAATATAATTTACTTTGCAGTGTTATTTTTAGTGACCTTGATAATTTGGACTTTGCTTTATAAAGCCCAATTTTTAGAATATGACGAGAACTATGGAAATATATTGACTGCCTTTTTTCTATCAGTAGTTGCGACAATTGTTTTAACAGTCTTTTGGTTTAAGTGGCGACACATCATAAAAACATATAGATGGCAAACGTTTTTGTTCTTAATACTTTCATCACCATTGACAATTGCTCTTGTTTCAATTAACTACCCGACAATTTTTGGGACTATACTTAAAAACTGACTTATGACCCAAAGACCACTTCGAAAAAGACTTATATTTTAACCCATATTGCAATTCAAAAACCTCCACATCATAAAAAAAATAACCCTTAAAATCTCCAAACTCAAGTCTGACCGCTTACTCAGGCCTGCCAACCATATCAGTTAAAACTCAATCCACACCTTTTTACCAGAAACGCCCATAGTGTGCGTTTTAAAAAATTGCGCTGTACGGTTTTTTGCCGTACATTTGTATAAAATAAAGTAAAAGATGGAAGCACAAACAGGTAAAGATGAACGCATTGAACTTAGGGTCTCTTCTGCTGACAAGAGGGTTTTCAAAAGAGCGCAGAAGCTAAGCGGAGACAAGTCCTTTAGTAGTTTTATTGTAAGGATAGTCAAAAAACAAGCGGAAGAAATAGTAGCCAATAACGATAGGATTATAGCCACTGAAAAAGACCGTCAGGTTTTTTTTGACGCTGTATTTAAGGACAGTAAGCCCAATCCAAATTTAATTGAGGCTGCGAAAAGATACAAATCAAAAACATCCTAAAAGGTGGTCATAACTTTATTGGATAAGACCCATAACAGGAAGCATTTTGAATGTGAAGAGCAATCCCTTTCAGAATATATAAAAAAACAGGTAAGCCAGGACATCAAAAAAAGGTTGGCTACCTGTTTTGTCGCTGTTGATGAACATCAAAATGTAATTGGTTATTATACCCTTACAAGCGAGAGCTTGGGAAGGGACTTGATACCGGAAAAGTATATCAAAAAAGTACCCAAAAATTACAATGCCCCGGTAATTTTATTGGGCAGGCTGGCCAGGGACATCAAAAGCAAAGGAAGCGGTCTTGGTGAGCATCTTCTGATTGATGCCTTGCTCAGGGCTTATAGTCTCTCCCGGGATAGCATTGGAGCCATGGCAGTGGTTGTGGATCCAATCAATGAAAATGCCGTTCACTTTTACAGAAAATACGGCTTTGAACAATTACCCGATAGTGAAAAAATGTTTCTTCCAATGAGTGTCATTGGGCAATTAAAATAGAAAGACTATTTTTATCTTGATTTATTTTAAAATAAAAGCCAGCTTAATTCTTGTAATACAAACACAAATATGAAATATGTTTATTCATGCATAGGTTGGTTGTATTTATGGACTAGGTACCGCAATAAGAAAAAAGTTAAGGCACTTCTCATAGAAAAATATGACAATAGTTATTTTACTGCGGGAGCACTTGTTGCTTGGAAGACATTTGGAGTAATTCTTTTTGGGCTCATATCTTTATTAATATTGACCGTTGTTGGACGAATTTTATATGATTTGATATCATAAAAAACTATCTTTAAGTCGGTTTACAGAACGAAAAACCTCCACATCATAAAAAAAATAACCCTTAAAATCTCCAAACGCATGTCTGACCATTTGATTCAGGCAGTGCTTATTTTTATAAGTGTGTTTTTAGCGTTTTGGCTTGCTGATTACAGGCAAAAACAAATTGAAAAACAACAGGTAAACACCGCCATTGAAGCTGTGATTAATGAGGTTTCAAAAAACAAAGGGGTATTGCAGCGCGTGATGCCTGCGCTTCAAAACACCATCGAACGGACAGAAGCTTTCCTTGAAAACAGCCTGGATACCGTTAAAGGGTTTAACGAATATTACCTCACTGCCGGCGAATTACGGTTCAATGAACTCCTCACTGCCGACAGCTATCACTATTTGAATCAAAACAACATTTATATCACCATTGAAAAGCGTTTGCTCATCAACAGGATTTACAAACAGCAGGAATATGTGGAATCGGCTATTGACGAATTGATCCGGTTTTACAAGCAACGGGAATTGTTTGACCCCGAAAAAACAACCGAAAACTACATCATTTTTTACAGCCTTACAAGAGAAATGGAAGGACAAAATACCGCAATGATCAGGGAATATGAACTGGCTTTAAACCTGCTAAAAAACCAGGATTAAAACGGGAATATGATTCCGGACTTTAGGTTTAGAATGATTTTTTATCTTTGAGTACCTAAAGCATCATTTTATGACACACCCGGACATCAAAGCATACAACCAAACACAATCACCGGAACACAGTGCCGTTTGCGAACTGTTTTCCAAAGAAATCACCAACAGCCTTCCCGAGGCCGAAAACAAAATCTGGCACGCCCATCCCGTTTGGTTTCTGGAGGGCAACCCCATAGTGGGCTACAGCAAACAAAAACCCGGAATCCGCCTGATGTTCTGGAGCGGTGCCGATTTTGAAGAAGCGGGTTTAAACGTCAAAGGTGCGAAATTCAAAGATGCATCCATTTTCTACAATGATGTTTCCGAAATTGAACTAAACGATTTAAAGCGCTGGCTTGAAAAAGCCCAAAACATTCAATGGGACTATAAAAACCTCATCAAACGAAAAGGAAAACTCGAGCGGCTGAAATAACCTGCCATTTTTTTTTACCTTTATCTCATGGCTTCAAACAACTATTCCATCCCCGCTTCCACACGTATCGGCCACGTGCATCTCAAGGTCTCCGATTTGGAGCGTTCCCTTGAATTTTATTGTGGCTTACTGGGTTTTGAACTCACTCAAAGATTAGGTACAGATGCAGCCTTTATTTCGGCCGGGGGTTATCACCATCACATTGGCTTAAACACCTGGTTCAGTAAAAACAGTCCGCCGGCCCCGCAAAAAAGTCCGGGCTTGTTTCACACCGCCATCCTCTACCCCACCCGAAAAGATTTGGCTGTCATTTTAAAACGATTACAGGATGTTCAATATCCCTTAACAGGTACTGCAGACCACGGTGTTTCTGAAGCCCTATACCTCGACGACCCCGACGGCAACGGTGTCGAACTCTATTGGGACCGACCCCAAGAAGAATGGCCGCTTGCTACTGATGGTACTCTTGATATGTTTACGAAAAAGCTGGATATCGACAATTTATTAAACGAATTAAAACATTAATTATGGCCAAAAACAAAACCACATACACCGATGCCGATGTGTTGAAATTTATAGACACCTTTGCCAATACCGACCAAAAAAAACAAGACAGCCTCAAATTGATGGAAATGATGCAAAACATCTCCGGCCACCCACCCAAAATGTGGGGGCCCAGCATCATTGGTTTTGGCAACTACCATTACAAATATGCCAGCGGTCACGAAGGCGATGCCCCACTGCTGGGATTTTCACCGCGCAAAGCTGCCATCTCGCTCTATGTGTTTACCGGACTTGATAAACACAAACACCTGTTGGAAAATTTGGGCAAGTTTACCATGGGCAGAGCCTGTATCTATGCCAAAAAACTCGACGACATCAACCTGGAACAACTGGAGATACTCATGAAAGAAACCCTAAGTTATATGAAAGAAAAATATCCTGAGCATTCATAAATCAACTCTGCCTCTGCGATAAAATTAGAATGTGTGTGAGTGTTTCTCGCAAAGACGCAAAGACGCAAAGAAATGAAGTTTATCAATTGAAATATAAGGTATTTACAACATAATAATAAACCCGAAATCCGGCACGAGGTAAAGCCGAACTGTGCGCCGTGCCTGCCGCTGGCTGGAAGCAAAACCTGAAACAGGAAACAAGAAACTAAAAACCCGGAATCATGACCCATTTACAACCCACCATCCACATCCATGCCACTCCTGAGAAAATCTGGAACATCCTTTGGGATGATGCCACTTACCGCATTTGGTGTGCCCCTTTCTGTGAAGGCACCTACTACAAAGCTGACAAACTGGAAGAAGGCGCTAAAATACATTTCCTTACACCCACCGGCGAAGGAATGTACAGCCTTATCCACAAAATGATCCCCAACCGGTTGATGTCGTTCAGGCATCAGGGCAGTATTATTGATTTTAAAGAGCAAGACTTCACCACCGAAACCGAAGCCTGGAACAATATGCTTGAAACTTATGAACTTAGCCCGGATAAAAACGGTACGACCCTAAAAGTGGACTTCCACACCACCGAGGAGTATAAAACATTTATGACAAATGCTTTTGACGAATCTCTGAGAATTATAAAGCGGCTGGCTGAGGAATAAAAATTATACCAAAAACTATTAGCCTTATGAAACCCACCCCCGAACACAACGAACGTATGGCAAATATGACCTTTGCATCAGTATATCCACACTATGTTACCAAGGTGGAGCGCAAAGGCAGAACAAAAGAAGAATTGCACCAGGTGATTGAATGGCTCACCGGTTTTGATGATCAAAAAATTCAACAACTCATTGATGAAAAAGTAACTTTTGAAACCTTTTTTCAAAAAGCCCAACTCCATCCCAATGCACCACTCATTAAAGGCGTGATTTGTGGCTATCGCATTGAGGAAATCGACAACACCCTGACCCGGCAAGTGAGGTACCTGGACAAGCTGGTGGACGAACTCGCCAAAGGCAGAAAGATGGAAAAGTTACTGCGAACAACCTAGAGCCTGTATAAAACAAAAAAATCCGAGGCATATGCCCCGGATTTTAAACTACTGATATATTTAAATTATTTTTTTGCCCAATCGGCGTGACCGCTGTTTTTTCCAAGGTAAAAAGATGCCCCAACACTAAAAGTAGCAAAAGCAGCCGTTCTTGACTGAAAACTTGAGTCAAACAATTGCCCGTTAAAAAAATACTGCTGGTGTGCACTTACAAGATAAGTAGCATCAACAAAAAGGGCTACACGGTCTGATATCCTCACTTGAGGAGTCAAGCCCACCATAAAAATAGCTGTTTGCTCATTGCTGTCAATGCTTGACGGTGCTGCAGAAGCATACCCCAAACCGGCGTGAGCCAAGATCCCAAAACCGGATGCCAATTGCATATTATAAACGCCTTCCAGGGTTACCCTGTGGTAATCAACCCCAAAATCACTGTTTTCCTTGTCTTCAAAACTGTTGAATCCATAACTCAATCTGGCTCCAAAGCACTCGTTGAACATATAACGCACTCCAAATTGACCTGACCTGAAATCGGTATAATCAGCGTTGTTGATATTGTCGGTAAGTTTCACCGGCATATGAAGTCCACCCTGAACATCAATTGAAAATTTGTTGAACATTCCTTCCTGTGCAAACATTGTTGTTACACTAAACAAAGCCACAACGGCAATAACATAGATTCTCATAATTTAATAGATTTGGTTTTTTTTAACTGGGCGCAAAAGTATTAAAAATCTTTGAAGTGGGCAGCTTTAGTTGTGTCTATTTACTAAACGTTTTACCCTATGATTTTTAAGTTGCAGGTTCCTTTAAATGAATTCGCATACAATTACAGTAGAATAACTATGTTCAGATTTTTAAAATTCATTAATTTCAATAATCGATGAAATGTGCATTACACGGAATTTATTGTCAAATAAAAGCATTTATTTGTAGGAGTTTTCATCAAGAGACTTTATATTTGGTTCAATCATAAATAAATTGAATACTGATTTTAAAATTGATCATAAATGCTTAAGAAAAAGTATTTGAAAAAGAAAAAGATAACAAGCAATTACTATTTATATATTTTTAACGTTTTTTAAGTATTATTATTAACAAATTAACTTATATTAATGCATTAATAATCAGCTCATAATGTCTTTTACAAAATTTGTTTATTGAAATGGAAATACCGCATTTTCCATCTCCATTTAAAAAGCTTCTATTGTCTATTTGACTCTGTTGATTTCATTAATTGTAAAATTAAGTCGTATATTTAAATTGAAAACTGATTAAAGTTAGGGGTTTAATTGTTTTCAACAACCGGAATAAGAATGAATAATACCAGTAGTTATAAAAGGGCAAATGCCGTTAAAGCCTATAACATAATCGATTCTTTACCTGAAGAATCCTATGACAATATCACTCGCTTGGCTTCATTCATATGCAATGCACCTGTTGCCATAATTTCGTTTATTGATTTTGACAAACAGTACAACAAATCAATTTATGGTGCCGACTTTAAAATATCTTCCATAAAAAATTCTATGTGCTATTATGCCATACAACAGGAGGATGAAATCACCATTTTTGAGAACACCCTAAAAAATACCGCTACTAAAAACAACCCTCATGTGGTTGCAGAACCACATATCGGCTTTTATGCCGGTGTACCGATTAAAACCCCTGAGGGTACTGCTATTGGGACTTTGTGTGTTCAGGACTTTAAACCTAATTCGCTTAACGACAAACAAATAGAGTCTTTAAAGTCTTTAGCTCGTCAGGTGGAGCATCTTTTAAACCTTCGAAAATCACAATTTGAATCCGAAATAAAAAGACAAAACAACATTGATGACACCAACCGCTTAAACAACATTTTACATGCAATCCGGGTGGGAACCTGGGAGTGGAACCTGAAAACCGGAAAAGTGACAATCAATGAGCGTTATGCAGAAATGATTGGCTACACTTTAGAAGAATTGACCCCCTTTACTGTGGATACCTGGTTTAAAATATTACACCCTGACGACCACAAACTGGCAGAAAAAGCAATAAAAGAATGCTTTGATGATGAATCAGCATTTTATGATTTTGAATGCCGCTTGCTTCATAAAGACGGGCATATTGTTTGGGTAAATGATTCCGGCAAAGTAATTAAAAAATCCGAAACCGGCGAACCCTTGTTAGTTATGGGAACCCATACCGACATTACCAACAAGAAAAACACAGAGCTTAGACTGCAAAACATCACAAACAACATACCCGGTGTGGTGTTTAGATATTTCAGGAATTCCACAGGAAACGATAAATTACTTCAAATAAGTGAGGGTTCAAAGAACATTTGGGGGTTCACTCCTGATGAAATTCTAAATGACAACATGCTGGTTTGGGACAGGATACATCGTGATGATGTGGCAACACTAATAAAATCCATAGAACTTGCTTATAACAACTTTGGATACTGGAATCATGAATGGCGCTACCTGCACCCCAATGGTGAAATCAGATGGCATAAAGGCGGGGGAAATCCCTCAAAAGTTGATGATGACACCTTGGTTTGGGATTGTTTTTTAATGGACATAACCGATAGGAAAAAGTCAGAAAACAAACTCAATTCAGCACTGGATTCACTCACTGAGCGAACAAAGGAAATCAATTGTCTCTATGAAGTTACGCGTTTATCGCAAGAGTCACTCACTATTAATGAGTTGTTGAAAAAAGTAGTTGAAATTATGCCTTCAGGCTTGAAATATCCTGAACTTGCAAAAGTTACTGTAAAATATGATGCGGCCATCTATAAGTCGCCGGGTTACAAACACTCAAAAATTTATATTGAAAACCACAATACAACTGACTCAGGAAAAACCCTTAGCCTGATTGTTGCTTATCCCCCTTCCGTATTTAAAACAAACCAAAGCCCATTTATAAAGGAAGAAGTTGATTTGTTAAAGTCGATTTCAAACAGTCTGGTGATACACATCAACCAAATTGAAACCGGCAAACAAAAAGAATTGATTTTAGAAACAACAGTTGAAGGCATCTATGGCATAGACAACCAAGGGTTTTGTACATTCATTAACTCTGCAGCTACCGCTATACTGGGTTATAGTAGAGAAGAATGTCTGGGCAAAAACATGCATGAGCTCATACACTTTAAAGAAATTGGTGGCACAGTTATCTCTGAAGTAGACTGCCCTATTTACAAGGCCTTGCATACAAAAAAAGGCTGTATGATTGAAGACGATGTTTTTTGGAAGAAAGACGGCACTGGTATCCCGGTGCGCTATACTTCCACACCAATAATTCAGGATAAAAAAATCAAAGGCGCTGTTGTAGTCTTCAGTGACATCACAGAGAAAAAGAAAGCAGATCTTCAAATTCGTGCCAATGAGAAAAGGTTCAAAGCCCTGGTTCAGGAAAGCTCAGATTTAATTTCAATCCTTGACCGCGACGGTTTTTACAAATATGTAAGCCCCACTTCAAAAAAAGTACTGGGATTGGATGCAAATTACCTGCTAGGAAAAAATGTCAAAGATTTCATACACCCGGACGATTGGGCAACCCTGAATTCAAAATTCAGCCTGTTGGAAAAACAAAAACAAATCATCACTCAACCATTCAGGTACAAAAACAAAGAAGGTGAATGGCGTTGGATTGAAACCACGGCAACCAACCTGCTTGACGAACCCACCGTAGAAGGTATAGTGACAAACTCCAGGGATATAACAGAAAGACTAAAACAAGAAAAAGAGCTATGGGAAAGTCATGAACGCTACAGAATCATCAACCTGGCGACTAACGATGCCATATATGACTGGAACATAAGCAATGATAATTTTATTTGGGGTGAAGGGTTTGAAAAGTTATTTGGCCATTCTTATTCAACAGGCTCCTTTAAACTTAATGACTGGATAAAACTCACACACCCCCGGGATTTAGAAAAACTCAAAAATCGCTGGGAAACCTTTATAGCCGATAAGGAGCAAACTACCTGGGAAAACCAATTTCGTTTTTTAAAATCTGACGGCACTTTTGCTTATGTAGAAGAGTTGGGTATCGTCATCATGGATCCCAATGGAAAAGCAATTAGAATGATTGGAACTCTTAGGGACAAAACAAACACAAAAATTGCTGAATTACAAAAACAAGTTGAATTTGAAGTGGCCAACTTTTTTAAGCTCCGCAATCACAAACTGTCCAAAAGTCTTGAAAAAACCATTGAATACCTCATTCAGTTTACCGGTTTTGACATTGCAGAAATCTGGCTAACAAGCACCAATCAAAAACACCTCAATTTATATCAAACCAGCAAACACAATCAAACTGCAAAATCATTCTACAAGTTAACAAAACAAGTTAACCGGTTTAAAAAAGGGGAAGGCATACCGGGGACAGTTTGGAAATTAAACACCATACAAATATGGGATAATATTGATACCCTTAAAAAATACACCCGTAATGAGGCAGCAAAAATTACCGGGTTAAAATCGGCTATTGGTTTTCCTTTAAGCCATAATCAAAATACGATTGGTGTACTTGTTTTTAAAACCTCTACGTCAACAAAAGACTTTGAAAACTTCATTAAAATATTTGAACCCTTAGGAAATTACCTGGGTGCCGAGATAAAACGAAAACAGCAGGAAGAAGAAATACAACTGTTTTTTGATAATGCACCTGAAATTATGGCCGTTGCCGATTCCAATGGCTATTTCATCAAGGTCAACCCGGTCTTTTGCAAATTAATGGGCTATACCCGCGAAGAACTCACCTCTCAACCCTTTCAAAACTTCCTGCATCCCGATGATTTAAACTCTACTAAAAAAGAGTATGAAGTTACCATTTCGGGAAAAAGACTTGCAAATAGCTTCATCAACCGTTACCGAACAAAAAATGGAGATTACCGCTGGATTTCTTGGAGCTCTTCTGAAGTCCACGGTGAAGACGGCCTGGCCTATGCATACGGCAGGGACATTTCAGATTTGATAGAACTGCAACGCCTCTTTGAAAACACTGCAAAACTTGCAAAAATTGGAAGCTGGGAACTGGATTTAAGAGACTCTGCCTCAAACAATAATGTGTACTGGAGCTCCATGACACGTGAGGTTATGGAAGTAGATGAACACTACAACCCCACTAACTCTGCCGGACTGGAGTTTTGTCTGGGAGAACACAAACGCAACCTTTCAAAAGCAGTTCAAAACCTTATAAAAACAGGGGAGCCCTTTGATCTCGAACTACAAATACTGAGCGGTAAAGGCAATCTAAAGTGGGTGCGTTGCATTGGTGAATCTGAACGCATTGACGACAAATGCATTAAAGTGTTTGGAAGTTATCAGGATATTAATCAACGTAAGCAAGCAGAAATTAAAGCCAGGGAAACCTTGGCTGAACGCAACAATATTTTGGAGAGTATTGGTGATGCCTTTTTTGCTGTTGACTTAGACTGGCACGTAACATATTGGAATAATAAAGCTGAAGAATTGTTGCTCACCAAAAAAGAAAACATTATTGGTAAAAAGCTGTGGGACGTCTTTGCTGCTCACGTGGGATTAAAATCATATAACCTCTATAACAAAGCATTTAAATATCAGGAAGTAGTTCATTTTGAAGACTATTACCCCGAAAACGATTCATGGCTGGAGGTAAGTGCTTACCCGTCAAAAGCAGGCCTTTCAGTCTATTTTAAAGACATTACAGAACGAAAGAGGCAAGAGAAAACTATCCGTGATTCCCACGAGCGCTTTGAAAAAATCACCGAAGCCACCAATGATGCCATCTGGGATTTTGATGTGGTTAACAACACCCTGTTTTGGGGCAAAGGGTATGAAAATCAATTTGGTTACAAACTCGATGAATTTAAACCATCACTGGAAGTATTAATCAGCCTGATTCATCCGGAAGACAGAAATCTGGTTGCCAAAAAGATTCAAAAGTTTATGTCTGATGGGGTTTCAACCAATTGGTTTGAAGAATACCGTTTCAAAAAAGCAGACGGTACCTATGCCTTTGTTATCGACCGGGCTATTTTTATCAGGAATCAGGAAGGCAATGTAACCCGCGTGCTTGGTGCCATGACCGATATTAGCTACCGCAAAGAATATGAAGAATCGCTCAAACATCTCAATTCCAAACTAAAACGCCACACCAAAGAACTTCAAATTTCAAATCAGGAGCTGGAACAATTTGCATATGTCACCTCACATGACCTGCAGGAACCGCTCAGAATGATCAGCAGTTTTATGCTTTTACTGGAGAAAAAATATGGCGACAAACTCGATGAAAAAGCACTTGAGTACATTTACTATGCCGTTGACGGGGCAAAACGCATGAAAAAAATCATACTCGATCTGCTGGAATTTTCAAAAGTGGGCCGCTTTAATGAAATACAGGAAATTGTAGATACCAAAGAATTGATTGATGAATATTGCCTTTTACGAAAAAAACTCATCAGTGAAAAAAAGGTGACCATTCAGTATGAAAACCTTCCTGAAATAAAAGCATACAGGGCTCCACTCACTCAGATTTTCAACAATTTACTGGACAACTCCATCAAATACAGTAAAAATGATACACCTCCTTTAATACAAATAACAGCCACTGAAAACCAAAATAACTGGGAGTTTGCCGTTAAAGACAACGGAATTGGTATAGAGGCTGAATATTTTAAGAAAATTTTTATTATATTTCAAAGACTTCACAACAAAGACACTTATGAGGGTACAGGAATGGGTCTGGCCATTGTGAAAAAAATTATAGAAACCCTGGACGGTAAAATATGGGTCACTTCTCAACCAGGTGAAGGAAGTACTTTTTACTTTACGATTCCAAAAAACGGTTAATTTTTTTAAATGAAATCAGTGTATAAAATCACAGGCATCTATTTAACAGTTGCCCTGCTTTGGATTTTTATAAGTGATGAAGTGGCACTTTGGATGTTTGGTGATGATGTGATGAATTTGAAAACCGCCCAAACTTATAAAGGCATTTTGTTTGTAACCATTACAGCATTAATGCTCTTTTTCCTTTTAAGAAAACACTACAAAACCCTCAACGGTAAAATAAGTCAACTGGAAGATATTAACAAAAAACTTGAAAACTCAAACAAAGAACTTGAGCAATTTGCTTATATAGCCTCACATGATTTACAGGAGCCACTGCGCATGGTGAGTAGCTTTCTTTCTCAACTGGAAAATAAATACCGGGACAAACTGGATCAAAAAGCCCATCAATACATCTATTTTGCAGTTGACGGTGCTCATAGAATGCGACAAATTATAATGGATTTGCTTAACTATTCCAGAATCGGACAATTCAACAATAGCAAAGAACCCATAGCCATTGAAGATGTAATCCGGGATTTCTGCAACACACATCGGGAGGCAATAGAAAAAAAACAAGCACAGTTTGTTTTTGATAAACTTCCGGTGATAAACAACTACAAAACTTCGGTCACGCAAATATTTCATAACCTGCTTGACAACGCCTTAAAATACAGTAAAGAAGATACCCCGGTACTCATCAGTATTCAGGCAGATGATAAAGATACCCACTGGCAATTTTCAATCACTGATAACGGAATTGGTATTTCCGAAAAAGCATTTGATGAAATTTTTGTAATTTTCCGAAGACTGCACGATAAAGACAGTTATTCAGGAACAGGAATCGGCTTAGCCATTGTCAAAAAAAATATTGAAAAACTAAAGGGAACGATTTGGGTTGAATCAAAAATCAACCATGGCACTACATTTAGTTTTACACTAAAAAAATAAATCAATTTATGAAAACCGCCCATATTTTACTTGTAGAAGACAACCCCGGTGATGTACTACTTACAATTGAAGCTCTGAAAGAAAGAAAGTTTATCCACAAAATGAGTGTCGCAAAAAACGGTGTTGAAGCCTTGGATTTCCTCTTTAAAAGAGGTGAGTTTAAAGATGCTCAAACCCCTGACTTGATACTGCTAGACATCAATTTGCCACTTAAAAATGGCCACGAAGTACTTGAAGAAATTAAGGCAAGCGATGCCACCAAAAAAATTCCTGTAATCATCCTCTCAACCTCATCAAACAAAATAGACATCGATAAAGCCTATGAAACACACGTCAACGGTTTTGTGACCAAACCACTTGATATTGGAGAATTTATACTTGCTATTTCAAAAATTGAAGAGTTCTGGATCCAGTTAGTCAAACTACCCGTAAATGAATGATACAAACATGGATAAAAAAAATTACACCATATTGGTGGTTGAAGATAACCCCGGCGACTACCTGCTGATTGAAGATTATCTCCAGGAACACATTCTGGACCCTTCTCTAATCCATGTCAAAAAATTTTATGACGCACTTGAAGTGCTCAACAACAATACATCAAAAATTGACCTACTGTTTCTTGATTTATCGCTTCCGGATATCTCTAAAGAAGAGTTGATTGATCAATTGAAAAAAATTACTCATTTTATTCCGGTAATTATCCTCACCGGTTATTCTGATGTTGAATTTGCTACCAAATCACTTGCTGTTGGTGTGTCAGACTATTTATTAAAAGATACCATTACCCCTCTGGTGCTTTATAAAAGCTTGATTTATTCAAAGGAACGATTTGGATTTCTAAAATCACTGTTACTTTCTGAAAAACAAAACAAGGATTTGTTTGATTTAAACCCAACTCCAATGTGGGTATTTGACAGTAAAACATTGGATTTTATGGAGGTAAATAAAGCTGCTGTTGAATTGTATGGCTACACCAAAGATGAGTTTCTGAAAATGAACCTCAAAGAAATCAGGCCTTCGGAAGACATAGACATTATGCACGAAGTTGTAAATAAAACGCTTTCAGGTAAAAACAACTTATTGAAAAACGCTGTATTCAGACACCAAATAAAAGATGGTAGTATCATCTTTGTGGAAATCAGTAATAATATTATCGACTACAACGATAAAAAAGCAATCATTGCCATTGCAACCGATGTGACTGAAAAACGTTCCCACATTGAAGCCATTAAAGAGCAAAACACCAAACTAAAGGAAATTGCCTGGATGCAATCTCACGTGGTGCGTGCGCCACTTTCCCGTTTAATGAGTCTCATTGATGTTTTAAAAAGCACTCATTTATCCATAGACGAAAAAGAGCAAATGCTCAATCAGATTTTAATTGCTTCCAATGAAATTGATATGGTCGTTAAAGAAATCGTAAGTAAAGCTGATCGGGTGATTAAGGATGTGAATTAATATTAAGTATTAATACTTTTTTGACTTAAGACTGCATGATTTATGACGTAAGACGGGTTAAAAAATAGAAAAGAGAGAAGAGAATAGAGACATTTGTACGTCTTTGATATAGGTTAGATGTGCGATGACGAGTATGGAGCTGTAGATTTATTTGAAATCTTTAAACCTTGAACTTTGAACCTTAAACCTTCCTGCGCTATCCTCCTTCAGTAAACTTACGGAGGATAAAAAGCTTCGGTAGGCAAAGCCTTAAACCTTAAATAGTTACCCCTACCTGCTCTCACTCCGCAACACCTCCAGCGGCGGGCTTTTAATAACTGAGATGCTATTACTTAACCCAACAAGCACCACCAGCAGCGTGATGCCCGGCAACAAGATCAAAAAGGGAACAAGTGAGGGTACAAAAGGGGTGTCAAATACTAACCAGGCTATTAACTGGCTTCCGCCCAAAGAAAGCAAGATGCCTGTCAATGATCCCAAAGCACCCAGATAGAGGTATTCCAGCACGGTGATCTTTAAAATCTGCCGGCTCTTTGCTCCCAGCGTGCGCAACAACACACTTTCCCTGATGCGTCGGTATTTGCTGTTTTTCACTGCACCAATCAGTACTATAAAACCTGTAAGTATACTAAAAAATGCCATAAAATTGATGAGCCAGGTTATTTTTGAAAGTAAATCTTCCAGTACAGTCAGCACCTGCCGGATATCGATGATGGTAATGTTTGGAAATTGTTGAACAAGTTGCTGTTGCAATTTTGCAGAAGCAGTTTCATCGGGGGTCTGGGTAGTTATTACCCGAAATTGCGGTGCATTTTCCAACACCCCTTCCGGAAACAAAATCATAAAATTCATTTGCATCCGGCTCCAATCCACCAGGCGCACACTACTCACACGGGTGTGCATAATCACGCCCTGTACATTAAAATACACATCGTCACCCACTTTTAGCCCGGCATCCCGCACCAGGTTGTCACTGATGGAAATGGGTATGGGTTGACCTTCGGCCAATTGGGTTTGCCACTCCCCTTGTTGTATGGTTTCAGCATCGGTGAGTGCATTGCGGTAAGACACCCTGAACTCATGGTTCAAGATCCATCGGTCAACTTTAAGCACACTGTCGCGACGCATTTCATTCACCGTTTTATCATTGATGGCGTGGAGTCGCATAGTGACAATGGGCATGTTTTCCAGCACTTTTAAGTCGTTGTTGCTTATAGTGGCAGCCACTGCCTGCTGTTGTTCACTTTGCACATCAAGCAGGATGATGTTGGGGGTTTCTGAACTGTTTTCAAGGGTGGCCTGTGCCAGCAATACATCCTTTGTAAAATATAGCGTGCTGATTAAAAAAGTCCCCACGCCAATGGCGAGTATCAATATCAGCGTTTGGTTTTGTGGTCGAAACAGGTTGAGTAAACTCTGGCGTGAAGCAAACCCCCATCCTGCAGGAAAAAAGGTTTTTACCGCCTTCATAAACAGTTGTGCCATTCCCGCTAAAACGGAAAAAGTAACAATCAGCCCGAGTATAAAAAAGAGGGCATAGCGGGTGCTGTCCAGCAAGCTGTATGAAAACAAAAAGATAAATGCAAAAATGAGCGACAACACTACCAACCCGGCAAGTTTTGATTGTTGTGGCAGTGTTTCACTGATGCGCAGGGTTTCCAGGGGCGAGACGTAAAGTGTACTCATCAATGGGTAAAGCGCAAACAAAACCGACATTAACAATCCAAGCACAATCCCGTTAAAGACTACATTGAGTGAAATAATGAGTTGTACATCCACCGGTAGCAAATCAGCCAGAAATATTGGAAACAGTTGTTGCACCAATAATCCGATAATCGTGCCGGCTATACCTGCCAGCAGCCCTATGACAGCCACCTGAATCAGGTAAATCAAAAAGGTTTGTCTTTTACTGGCACCCAGGCATTTCAGTATGGCTACAGAACGAAGTTTTTCCTTGATGTAGATATGAATGGCACTGGCAATGCCCACACAGCCTAGAAGCAAGGCGATAAAAGCCACCAGGTTGAGGAACTTACCAAAATTGTCATACCGCCTGCCCAACTGTTCACTGCCCGAAATATGTGTTTGTATAAAAGCGTTTTCGTTGTTGAGTACAGGGCGCAAATCGGAGCGCAGTTTGACCAGATCCATTTCATCATCGGCTAAAAAATAATAGTCATAAGACACCCTGCTCCCAAACTGCACCAAGCCTGTAGCCTCAATCAGTTCATAAGGAATCACCAATGTTGGGGCCACGGCACTAAAAAAAGCGGTGCTTCCCGGAATGGCTTTCAATGCCCCGCCAATCGGTACTTTTAAATCGCCAAGACTAATTGAATCGCCGGGCTTAAGTTGCATTTGCAGCATGACAGTGGCATCAAGCAGGACTTTATTTTCGGTGTAATACCCTTCGGCGGCCGATTGAGGTTCAGTTTCTATTTTTCCGTAAAACGGAAAACCTTTTTCAATACCCCTCACCTGAATCAGTCGGGAGCCTTTGTCGTCAGGAAAGACAACCATGGACGGAAAACTTATTTCGCGTGCAGCTGCACCTCCCAGCGAATCTACAATTTCCAGCAAACGCTCACGGGGTGTTTCGTTGGTGCCAATTTTATAATCGGTTCCCATCAGGGCTTTGGATTGCAAGCCAATGTTTTCCTTGAGGCTTACGCCAAACGATTGAATCGAAACCACGGCTGCAATGCCCAGTATGATGGAAGAAACAAAAAGAAACAGCTTTTTCCCGCTTGCCTTACCGTCACGGCGGGCCATTTTTAATAGCCATAAAAATCGGGCACGCTTTGAAGTTGGATTTGTCATACAGTCGCGCCGGCTTCAGTTGAAACAATTTTTCCGCTTTTCAATCTGAGTATGGATTGGGTTTTGGCTGCCAGTTCCATATCATGAGTAACAATAACCAATGTGGTGCCCCGGTCTTTATTGAGCTGAAACAGCAACTCAATAATCTTTTCGCCGGTAGCACTATCCAGGTTTCCGGTGGGTTCATCTGCAAACAAAAGTGCAGGATTGTTTGAAAAGGCGCGGGCTACCGCCACACGCTGCTGCTCGCCTCCCGACAGTTGTGTCGGGTAATGGTGGTGCCTGTTTGCCAGTCCCACTTTTTCAAGCAGCTCCATTCCCACTTGGTTTGCATTTTTGACTCCCTGCAACTCGAGTGGAACAATTACATTTTCAAGGGCTGTAAGTGTTGGCAATAACTGAAAATCCTGAAACACAAAGCCCACATTGCGGTTGCGCAATACTGCTCGCCCATCTTCATTCAACGATGACAAATCAACACCACAAAGCGTTACTGTACCCGAGTCGGGCTTGTCAAGTCCGGCACACAAACCCAATAAAGTAGTTTTTCCGCTACCTGATGGACCCACTATCGAAAAGGTCATCCCTTTTTCAACACTAAAGGTGATGTCTTCCAGTACCGTAATTTTTTTAGAACCGCTGTCATAGCTTTTTTTAAGCTGACTAATGTTTAATATCTTTGTCATCTTGCTGAATTTACCCGAATTTTGTAAACGAGGCAAATTAGTTATTTCATTTTAATTCTTAATCCCGATTGCAATGCCCAGGCTGTTAATCTTTTGTTATATTTTATTGAGTGCGTTATTGGTTTCCTGCGGGGAAAAAACCAATGAAAATCAGACAGTTTCAGAAAGTGAAACCGAAATTTCTGAAATTGAAAACAGGGAAAATCCTGACAGAAAAACCATCCTCTTTTTCGGCACCAGCCTCACTGCAGGATTGGGTGTGGATCTGGAAGAAGCTTACCCGGCACTGATCCAGCAAAAAATAGATTCGCTACAATTAGGCTACAGCACCATCAATGCAGGCCTGAGTGGTGAAACCACGGCCAGTGGCAAAAACAGGCTCAACTGGGTGCTCAACCAACCGGTGGATGTGTTTGTACTGGAACTGGGTGCCAATGACGGACTCAGGGGTGTTCCTCTTCAGGAAACCAGAAACAACCTGCAAAGCATTATTGACGAAGTAAAAGCAAAAAACGAAAATGTGACCATCATCGTCGCCGGAATGGAAATGCCACCCAATATGGGGCCGGAATACACCCGCGAATTCCGTGCTATTTTTCCTGAACTGGCTGAAAAGAACAATTTGAAGCTCATTCCCTTTTTATTGCAAGATGTTGGGGGCGTTGCAGCATTGAACCAAGCAGACGGCATCCACCCCACGGCTGAAGGGCAAAAAGTGATTGCCCGGAATGTTTGGGAGGTGTTGGAAACTGTTTTGATTGAAGATTAACGATTGAAGATTAACGATTGAAGAATAACGAATGAGGATTTAATGATTTACCTGGAAGTGTCGGGACTTGAAGTTCTGGCTTTAGTTTTCCACAGAGTAGCACAGAGGAGGCACAGAGTTTCACGGAGAAATTAGTACAATTTTTTATGTCATAGGTCAAATAGTTGATGATTTGTTTGATGTTAAGTACTAGGTGACCGATGACAGGTTTTTATGCTTGATTTTTTTACCTCAAAGGGATTCGAAGAGATTTGTTTGACTCAGTGTGACTTGGAGCCTTAGTGTCTTTGTGGCAAGAAAAAGCCCAACGCTTTTAGTGTATTTGAGAATGTTGAATTAGCCACAAAGGCTCAAAGACACTAAGGTTCACAAAGGAATCTTTGAATGCTTTAAATCGTTTGTCAATTACGTTTAAATAAAAAATGAACTAAAAACATTGAACCTTGAAAATTGAATCTTGAACCCTATGAACATCCTCATCCATCCGGTCTATTTTGGTTCTATCGAGCAGTTTTCAGTGATTGCACGGGCAAGTGCCATTACATTTGAAAAGCACGACAACTACCAGAAACAGACCTATAGAAACCGAACCTATATCGCTACTCCTGAAGGACCTTTGTTGCTGAACATACCCATTAAGCATACTTCAAAGGGAAAGCGTGGTGAACGGGAGCGGGTGCATCAAAAATACAAGGATGTTAAAATTGAAAACGACTTTCGCTGGCAGCGCGAGCATTGGAAATCCATTCAGATTGCTTACCGCACTTCGCCCTTTTTTGAGTTTTATGAAGACGATTTTGCCCCGCTTTATGAAAAACCTTATACCTTTTTGATGGATTTTAATTTAGATGTTTTCAAAATCCTAAAGGAAGCGTTTCGTCTGGATGTTCCTGTTGATTTTACTCAATTCTATGACAAAGCACCTGAAGGCATGATTGACTACAGAGGGTTGGCTTCAGCAAAAAATAAAAGCACATTTCAGCAACAGCCTTATGTTCAGGTGCACGAAAAACATCACGGTTTTTTAGCGGGACTTTCCATAATTGACCTTTTATTCAATGAAGGCACACAGTCCCTGTCCTATTTAAAAAACCAAGCCCTATGAGCCTGCAGTTCATCGTGCATTATGGCATGCATTTTCTGGTACCATTGGGGATTGCATTTTTGTTTTTTAAAGACCGGCCCTGGAAAGTCTATTTGATCTTTTTATTGGCCATGGCCATCGACCTCGACCACTTGTTGGCCGACCCCATTTTTGACCCCAATCGCTGCAGTGTTGGCTTTCATTTGCTGCACAGTTATTGGGCCATAGGTGTATATGCGTTGCTGTTGTTGTTCAGCAAAACCCGCATCATTGGCCTGGCTTTGCTCTGGCACATACTTACCGATTGGGTGGATTGCCTGTGGATGTAGTCTCTTTTTGATTACAGTCATTCCAAAGTACAGCACCTCAAAACCTTCATGCTTGAAATCCAAACTAGTACTCAACATGTTGATTAAACAAAAACCCCGACACTTGGCCGGGGTTTCTTTTTTGCTAAAAGTTGGTGTGAAGCAGAACTTCCCACTGTCTTAGTTTAGGTTCTATTTACGAACGAGTCGCTTGACACTTTGTCTGCCGCTGCTTTCAATAACAACCATATATACTGCAGAAGATAGGTCACTGACGTTGATGGTCTGGTTACCGGTTTCTCCGTTGGTATTTTTGACAAACACCAATCTACCTTGTACATCATAGATGGAAACACGATCAATGGCTATCGATTGTGGATTGCCAATGGTTACCATATGGGTAGCAGGGTTTGGATACATAGTCAGGCTACTGAAATCAAGTCGGTCTTCGTCGCCCAAAATGGATTCAACAGTCAGTTCAAACGAACAGGTTGATGTATTGCCATATTCATCTGTTGCGGTTAGGGTAATTGTATAAGTACCGTCAAGCAACAAGGTTCCCGGAGCCGGAGTCTGGCTGAATACTGTTACCGGTATGGTACAGTTGTCAGTTGCAGTAACGATTCCTTCACCAAAATAATCAGGCACGGTATAGGTAATTGAATTGGGGTCTGTGTCAACAGTCATCGCATCAGGACAATCAATTACTGGCCCTAAATTATCAACTACGGTTACCCAGGCAGTACATGAGGCAATGTTACCCGATGCATCGCTGGCAAAATAGGTCACCAATACCGGAGTACCAATGTCTGAACAGTCAAACTCTTCAATGTCAATTGCCGTGATGGTGATGGCACAGTTGTCTGTTGAAGTCCCTCCAATGTCTTCAGGAGTAAGGAATGCTGTACCGTCAGGCCCAAGTTCCAGGGTGAAGTCGATACAAGTCAATACAGGTGCAATTACATCAATCACTGTTACAGTTGTTGTACAGGTGGACACATTGCCACTTGGGTCAGTTACTGTAAGCGTAATTACATTTTCACCCAAATCGGCACAGGTAAATGTTGACTGGCTCAATTCAATGCTTGCAATGCTACAGTTGTCTGTACTTCCTGCATCAATGTCAGCTATGTCAATTGTCGCAATACCGTTGGCATCCAGTTCAATGGTGAAAGGAGCTGCACAAAGTGCAACGGGTGCAATGCTGTCTTCAACCGTTACTATGGCAGTACAAGTACTGCTGTTTCCGGCAGCATCAGTTACTGTAAGTATAACGCTGTTTTGACCAACGTTGCTACAGTCAAAAGTGGTTTGACTGGCAGTAAATATCAGCGGAGTACCACAGTTGTCTGTTGATCCACCGTCCAGGTCTTCAGCGGTGATGGTTGCAAGACCGTCTGCTCCCAGTTGGATAGTGATGTTTTGGCATACCGCTAACGGCGCCTGATTATCAACTACAGTAATGGTAAAGTCACAGCTGGAAGTATTTCCGCTAGAATCTGTAGCAGTAAATGTAATGGTAGTCACCCCAATCGGGAAGACACTTCCACTTGGAGGACCTGCGGTTTGCACTGTTGGGATAAATCCGTCGCAGTTGTCATAGGCTGAAGCCGCTCCAAAAAACACAAATGCTGAACACATACCGGGCTCGGTATTGATCACAATGTCATTTGGACAAACAATTTGTGGTGCCATAGTATCTACCACAGTAACTACAGTTGTACAGGTAGAAGTATTGCCATTGTTGTCAACCACAGTAAGTGTAACCACATTGTCTCCAATATTGGCACAACTGAATTCAGTAATGTCTAAACTCATTGAAGCAATACCACAGGCATCATTGCTGCCATTGTCAATATCACTTACAGTAATGTAAGCCATACCAAAAAAGTCCAGTTCAACTGTAAACGGAGCCACACAAAGGGCTTCAGGAGCTACATTGTCTTCTACGGTTACCACAGTGGTACAGGTAGAAGTGTTTCCGTTCACATCAGTTACAGTTAAGGTAATGGTATTGTCACCAACATGTGAACAGTCAAAATCAGTCTGGCTGATTGTGATGGTATCGATACCACAATTGTCTGTACTTCCATTATCGATATCGGCAACTGTGATTGAAGCTTGTCCGTTGGCATCCAGTTGAATGGTAAACGGAGCCACACAAAGAGCCATAGGCGCTTCGTTGTCTTCAACGGTTACGGTAAAACTGCAAGTAGCTGTATTGCCACTACCATCTGTTGTTGTCCAGGTTACAGTGGTTTCACCAAGGTTAAAAACAACACCGTCTAAGGTTGTTCCTGTTCCGGTTGTAACACCTGTTAACTCATATTCGGTTGAGGCAATGCTACAATTATCAGTTGCGGTAGCATCCCAGGCAGTTCCGTTATGAGTATAGTTGCACACCGCTGCATCTGTATCAACTGTTTGGTTTGATATACAAGTGATTGCTGGAGCAATAGAATCTTCTACAGTTACCGTAGTGGTACAAGTAGATACATTTCCGTTAACATCAGTAATTGTTAAAGTTACAGTATGTGTACTGCCACTGCCATCAGAAAAATTGTACAACAAGTCTTTGATAGAAGCGTTAGGTGAACCATTTGGCGAAGCAATAAGCTCAACCGTTTCAGTGTTCAAATCAATACTGTAAAGAATATCGCAACCAAAAGTTGAGGATACTATACATTTTCCGTTACCAACATATTCAATGGCCTGTGCTGTACAAGTTGGAATAACGGGGGTATGAAAGCTAAATAAGTTTGTTACCGTACCTGTAGCAGACAAGGCTTTCAATTCAACTGGATTTGTGTTGTGTGCTATCAGGTAGCGATCGTTTTCATAATCATAGGTAAACCCAACGCCACCTCCGGGAGTGCTCACAGTTGCAAAAAAGCTTGTTGTTAGTGTGTTTATATCCAGTTTGTTTACACTTCCATCCTGATAAAGAATCACAAATTCCCCGGCATTGTTAATGACAAAGTCCTGAGCATTTTGGTTTCCGGTCGTTGATGTTACTGTAGTAATAAGCGTTGCGTTAAAGGTGTTCATGTCCAGGCTATAAATTCCTCTTTGACTTCCTGCTTCTCCTAAAAGATAGTACTCACCGGTTACCGGGTTTACATCAAACCCATAGTTTTCTTCAATATTTGTAGAACCTGCCACAGAGTTGAAATTGAGGTCCAGTGTTACCGGATCAAAGTCATAGAGGTAGATATTGTCTGATCCTGACCAAGGGTACAGGGCATATACATAATTTGTACTGCCTCCTGAAGTTAAATCTGAACAATCAAAATCAGTACGGTCAATTTCTATGGTAGCAATTCCACAGTTGTCTGTGCTGCCTGCATCAATATCGGCCGCAGTGATACTTGCTTGCCCGTTGGCATCCAGTTGAATGGTAAACGGAGCCACACAAATGGCTTCTGGGGCTTCATTGTCTTCAACAGTTATGTCAAAAGAGCAGGTAGCTGTATTTCCAAAATCGTCAGTCACTACAAAAGTATTGGTTGTGGTTCCAATGGGGAACACGCTACCGCTTGGAAGTCCGGCAGTTTGTATTGCGCCCCTTGCCACTGTCACATTGGTGTTATTGATTACAACGCCATAATGACCAGCCCAAAATTCTGCATCCCGGCCTCCGTGTTCTACAAACACATATCTAACTCCTTCAGGATAATTGGTAAAAGTATGGCTAATGGTTTGCCATGCATTGGTAGCTGTCAGGTTACCGGTATTGAAAGTGGCGAGCACATTGTTGTTTGCATCCCTTAATTCTGCATTGAAAAAGTAAAGATCACTGTAATTTGGCCAACCCCCAATATGATCTTCTGATACCGTTATTTCAGGTGAACTATCTAAATAGCTTTCAGTGAAGCCCATAGCGACAAGGTCAACAATTTGGTTTTTCACATTGAGTGCCCAAGAGGTGATAAAGTTACCTCCTGCGGTTATTCCCCAACCATGGCCAGAGTTTTGAGTAATATTCCAGTTGTTGAACCCATCAGAGGCATCTCCGTTGATTACGCCATTTTGCGAAAGAAGTGGGCAGTTATCGTCAACATCAATCGTATAGTTCACCACTGCACCACACACCCCCGGGTCATTGTTTACAATAATGTCTGTCGGACAAGTGATGGTTGGAGCTTCATTATCTTCTACTGTAATTGTAAAGGTGCAAGTTATTAAGGTTCCATTGTCATCAGCAGTAAACTCGATGAGGGTATCACCTATGGGAAAAAAGCTTCCACTAGGAAGACCGGCTGTTTGGGTAACAGGCAAGCTACCCCCTGAATTTGATGCCGTGGCATCGGGAAAGGTAACAACCGCACCACATTGACCGGGATCATTGCTTACGGTAATATCTGAAGGACAATCGATAGAAGTAGCCAAACTTTCCAAATAAACAAGCAGGTTGACCCGATAGTTAGTTCCATCCAGATTAGGGCTGTGAAAATTGGTTGTAGTCATTCCTCCCATCATAACGACACCATTCCCCCAGGCTTTTTCGCGAAGCGGAACAATAGCCGGATTACTGGAGTTCACCAATAAATCGGTAAAGCCGGTTCCGGTTATATGGGCATGGGCATAACTGTTTCCGGTCATCACAGTTGACACCGGTAAATTAGGCCCAAGAAACGTGGGATGATTGGTATCGACTACATTTACAGAAGGGGAGTGGGTCCCTCCACTATAAACCAACGTAGAACCACCAAAACCAAAATCGATATTACCCCCTTGATTGGGAGCTGCATTCATTAACAGGGTTTTGCCCTGAGCGACCCAGTTTTCAATAAGCGTAATGTTTGTGGCAAGAAAGGTGTTCATTGCATTAGCAAGTCCATCACTTCCTTCCATAAATACAAAACGGGTAGATGAACTGAAAATTACAGCAGGATCAACCGTTTGATAAAACACCTCAGTCCAATTTCCTGAACCAAAAGCAGCGTTCATTGCAGCCTGGTTGGATGTACTTGACCAAGGATTTGCTGTGTTTGAACGCAGGTAAAAAGTGTCTGATGCTGAGGCCAATTCGACCGGGGTCGAGTATGCATGTTCAGCCATTTGACCTGTGATTGCTTCACCACACAGGTTAGGGTCATAATTAATCGAGTTGCATTGGGCAATAGCAATATGCCCCAGAAGCATAAAAATGCCGGTTAATAGAAGTTTTTGGGTAATGTTTTTCATAGATTTAAATTAATTTGAATTATAGGTAATCTGAACCATCACGACTTGCATCGCTCAGGATTAAATGATTAAAATTGAAAATTGATAATTGGAGTTGTGTACATCGGTTAACCGCACCAAAAGCCACTCAAAAATTTTTAAAAAAAATCAATGGGTTCAACTTTCGGTTCCTTTAGTTTATAAATTCAAAAGGAGGTGAACAGTTTACCGGAATCATTAAAATAAGGAAGGAGTCTTTCCTCAATAAAGTAGTTGTCATTCATAGGTTAGTAAGTTTGGGTTGATTAGGTTTTCAAATGCAGGCCAAATATAGATTATTTTTTTTACCTCGATATACGTATAAATACGTATATAATTATTCTAATTCCCTATCCAAAAAGGTGTTGGAACCGGTTTTCCACTAACTGAAGTCTGTACTAAAAATCCTTTCAACTAGCTTATACATGGCTTAAAGGTGCCTTTAAAGTGGCATTTGACTAGGGAAAAAGTGAGAGTCGGGTGCCTTTTGAGGTGCCTGAGTGTCGTATGAACACCTATTGATTGAGGCTATCAAACAAAAATTTTGTGGCATTCAAACATTTGAAAGATACCTAAGAAGCTTTCAAGCCGGAATGCAGTGGATTGAATATGGAAATATGTATGTTGATTTAGACTTTAATCCTCAATTTTTTTAACCTCCTTGCCCACCTTGGAAGAGAATGGGAGACGCAAATAGCCTTAACAATGAATTATGTGAACTTAATACTTCTACCTTTCAAAAATTAAACTAGTTAGATTAATGGTCATTTTAACTTATAACTTCCCTTTTGAATACGCCTCATTTTTGCCTCCTGAAACTTGGCTCTTTGAATAAATACCTGCAGCCAGTCTGCGAAATCAATACAATTGGGCTGGGTATGGGAGTAGTTTAAGCACTCCCCGGCATATTCAGGGGTGGTGATGGGTGACCAATGGTTGATGGGGAATTTTTCTATTGGATTTCCCAGAAAGGTATCCAACACATAGGGATTCAAATTAAAGACGGCTATGACTTTGGCTTCGGCTTCATCGATGCGGTTTTTTTTGAACAGGATGAGTGCCCATTCAAATAAGAAAATGGGGAACCCCATATCGTCAGGAAAGTTTTTGTCAAACCAGTTTATATACCGTAAACCGCCTGTGTAGTCTTCTATCTTGATATACAATTCGGGTGGCAAGTAACGGAGACCGCGGGAATCATCGTGAACCCCGCCCCAACGTTTTTTGTCAGCAGCCATTTCGGCTTTGATTTTTTTGATTTTCTTTTGGATGCGTTCTATTTGTTTGGGGGTCATGATAGATGTGAGGTATTAGACATTAGATGTGAGATGTGAGACTTTGGGTACTAAAATAATAAAAATGAAGGGGTTGTTTTAATTTGAAGGCTTACCTTTTTTGAGTCATAGACTCTACAGCCCGCAGCAGCCTGCGTCATACAGGGATCATGGTGATTATCGCATATTTTTTTTATGCATACAGAAATGACAAATGGTATCATTGCTCAGACTGCATGGTACTTTCGAGTTCCTCGCTTGTTTTGATGGATTTGATAAGGTCTTCTTCGGGGATGTTGTAGTATTCACAAAACATGCTGATGGTAATAAGGCCGTTTCTGCCGTTTTTGAGTTTAGGTATTTTATAATACTCCCTAATTTGATTCATGATTTTATGGCTCATGCTTTTTCCTTTGCCGAAGAAGTTCTGGATGTCTTTTGCGCTGATTACTTGTCTTTTCGATTTCATGATATTGAGATTTCATTGTTTGCGGAGTAAATTTATTTACAATCAAACAATCCCTCAACTTAAAAATAAAGAGTTTAGAAACAAAACCGAAGAGTTTACTCTTCATATTTACTACTCACTGTATTTCAATTCTTTAAGAGTCATATAAAAGGCTATTCTATCTTGATTCTTTGCGTTTTCGTAGGTTCTCAAATATGAACTAATTGCGTTATCAGGGTATTTTGTATTAAACCATTCCCTAAATATTGTTTCTTTGCAAATGATTAGTTTGGGATTTTCCTTTTCGGACATCATTCTAAAGACAAAACTCAGTTGCGCATGCGAATTCATTTTCTTTGTTAGCAAATCAAAAAAGGAATAGGCGTGAAAATCCTTAAAAATGTAACGAGGATATTCCTTCGCAGTGACTTCCGTAACAGTTACTGGTTCCAATCCTTGCTTGTTTTGCACAGTTCCGGATTCTTTTCTATTGTCTTGAAGGCTATTGGCATAATTCATTATACAGCTATAAACGGGAGGAAACTGCGTCTCATTTAAAAGCAACACCCGCTTTCTTTCATCTATGCATTTTAGTAACCATGACTTTAATGTTTTTAAATACTTTGTTTTTTGAGAGGGAAATTCAGAAAGTGTAAGAGGGTTCCGGTAATAGTTAAAATCAAAACAAAAAGAAAGATTTTCTTCTTCCAAATAGTAAGGATCCAATGGATTGAGGTCTAGCCAACTCTCGAGAACGATACGGTCTGCGTTATCAAAAAGTTCCTCAACTTTATTGTTTAAATCAAAAATATCCAAATCATTCCCGTTTATTTTATTTTTAGCATACTTGTAAAAAGATCCAAAGCTGTTTCTTTTATTAATAAAATTAATCAGTCTGTCTATCTTATTGTACTGAATTTGATTTTTACTAAGGAACTCTTCATATAGAAACAAGTTAGAGTCAATATAGTTTTTACCCAACATTTCTTTAAAGGCATTGATATCCCCTAACTCTTCTTCTATAAATAATGAAAAATAAGGAATTGTATTGCTCTCAGAAGGAGCAATCAACGGTTTTCCTGAATGCTGCATATCATAACACTCCCGGAATAAATGCATAAGGGGTTGTGGTTCAAACAGACTATTATCAACAAGAAATTTAAAAATCCACTGCCCTACATTATTTTGAAAAACGTGATGTACCCTACTCTCTGCTTCCTGAATGTCTTTCACCCGGTCAAAAATAGTTTCCTGCATTATGCGGTTGTATTTCCGCCTTGCTTCCATTTTATAAAATTCAGACTCCATAGAATAACTGTTACCCTTAAATGAAAATAATAAATAAAGAATAATAAAACAATATTCAGTCAAAGAAAATAACTTAAAACACTTTTATATTATTTTTCATATCCCAGGCGTATCCCATGCGTATCTCATGAGTATGTACTGAGGAAGTACTTATGAGGTAAGGTTTAAGGTTTCAAGTTTTAATTCACACAGTTTGCATCGCTCCACGATAAGCCGTGGCTTGTTTTGTCAGGTTGTTTGTGCAATTTGATAAAACGGAATTGGGTGGATGAGGGTGCTTCATTCCAACTTTGTTGGGGTTCTGCAATGACTTGCTCGCAATGACAGATTGCTTCAAGTGATTTAGAAAATGTTATTTGTTAGTCCTAAATCCACTCTTAACAACACCTCCCGATTCCTCCTGTTGCCCCATCCCTAAAGGGTGCAGGAGGAATCTAAATTTGGAATGTTATCAATAAGTTGTCATTTCAATTTATGCAGTTTGAAAAAAATGTTGTCATTTGCAATGGCGCCAGTTTCAAGGCCAATTGGGGTAGTCGTTTGTGGTATTTTCTTTTACTCTTTTACCCTTTCAAGCACTTTAAGTGATACTTTATCAATTCTATACAATATATTGTATTTCAATGTATTGCGTACACCTACTGTTTGGAAAACCGGATTTTATGACTGTATATTTGTGGCGTAAGCTTACAGGTAAATTTCATTAATTATTCATTTTTTAAACTTTAGAAATTATGGCAAAGTACGATGGTATTTTTGACATTTTCGGAACGCTAAAAGGGATGACCTTTTACAAGACGAAAGACGGGGTTCTTGTTAGAACCAAAGGAGGCGTTAGTAAAGAACGCATCAAAAACGACCCTGCATTTCAGCGCACCCGTGAGAACGGTGCTGAGTTTGCACACAGCGCCCAGGCGGGGCAGCTGGTAAGAAAGAGTGTTGGACACTTGCTTAAGAAAGCGAAAGACCGACGCGTGAGTAGTCGCTTACTTAAGGTGATGAGTGACGTTAAGAACCTTGACTCCACTTCAGCTCGTGGTGAGCGAAAAGTTGCGTTGGGGCTTGCTACGCCGGAAGGACGTCAACAACTGAAGGGTTTTGATTTTAATATCGACTCGAAGTTAGGGACGGTTTTACGGCAGAACTACACACTAGATCCTTTGACCGGAGATGTGACCCTACTCGATTTTGAACCTGAAAACAGTCTGGAATTGCCGGAAGGCACTACACACGTTTCGTTGCGAGCGGCTGTGGGACGGATTGATTTTGAGACCGGTGATCATATTACTGTTCAGAGTGCAGAGAGCAATCTGGCCGCGAATGCTGCAGCGGCGACCCTCACCTTGTCGCCCGGGGGATTGCCTCCAGGATTGGGTGGGTTTCTGTTTTTCTATCTATGGATTGGTTTTTATCAGGAAATCAATGCTGTGCAGTACCCGTTGAAGAATCACATCTTTAACAGTTTGCACTTGATAGAGGTGACTGAGCCCTAGTGGTTTGAAGTAGATATCCCCTGACGGAAGCGTTGGGGGATTTTTTATAGTTGTGAGCGGTGAGTGGTGAGACGTGAGTGGTGAGGAGTGAGCAGTGCAGAGTGAAGGAGTGAGTGGTTAGAAGTGAGTTGTGAGATGGGAGACGAATCTGTTTATTGCCTAAAGCTTACGGTTTACAATTGAATGCCTGCTATGACGGTTGACCGGTGACGGGAGTACTCATTGACTTAGTATTGCAGGACTTAATACTGTATGAGATTAAAAAAATAAAAAACATTGTATGGCCAAGTATCGTAGTATTATAGAAATTGAAGGGACTTTGGGTGATTATACTTATTACCGAATGCATAACCGAAGCTATGTGCGCCGCAAGAGCAGCTTGAGCAAGAAACGCATTAAGGAAGACCCTGCATTTGCTCGAACACGTGAGAACAACACTGAGTTTGGGCATTGTGCACGTATGGGCAAGATTTTAAGAACATCGCTTAAGGAAGTTATTGGTGATGCAAAAGATGTAAAGATGAGCTCGCGACTTACTAAAACCTTAATGACTGTTAAGAATGCAGATATTCACACAGCTCGCGGATCGCGACTTGTGAGTCAGGGACTGAAGACTGAAGCGGGAAGACAAGCTTTGACGGGATTTAATTTTAATGCTAATGCTGCTTTAGAACAAATCTTGATATGTAGTTACGATTTGGATTTAGACACGGGCGATTTAACTTTACCTAATTTTTCACCCAAGGCTCATTTGCAAACTCCCAAGGTTTTTACTGATGTTGTTTTGCAATCGTTTTACCTGAATCTGGATTTTGACACTGGAGAGTCGTTGCTCACAAAGAGTGAAGCCATTACATTTTCAAATACTCAATCACAAGCTACTTCCCTCACCTTAGCTCCCCCCTTTCTACCCGAAGGAAGCGGAGCACGCTTGTATTTTTTAAAAATTTCTTTCTTTAAATCGGTGCAAGGGAAATCTGAAACTTTAAATGTTGGCGTTTTAGATTCTTTGCGGCTTATTGGTGTGAAGGGATGATTTTATACAATAGTTTGCTCTAAGCTCACTAAACGGGTACACACTGTTTCTCTAGAGCACTTTTCCGGGATTGCCCACTACAGTCACCCCATCAGGGACGTCTTTGATGATGACGGCACCGGCGCCGATGGTGCACCACTTGCCTATTTTGATACCCGGAATGACACAGGCACCAATACCAATGTGGGTGCCCTCACCTACTGTAACTTCACCTGCCAATGAAGCATTGGGTGAAATATGAACGTAATCGCCCAGGATGCAATCGTGTTCCACCACGGCACCGGTATTGATGATGCAGTGCTTCCCGATTTGGCTATCGGCATTGATGGCGGCTTGAGGCATCACAACGGTTCCTTCTTCTAAAATGGCTGATAAAGAAATCACCGCTGAAGCATGAATTAAAGCATTGGCAATTGGAAAATCGTGGTTTTCTGCAATATACTTTCGGGTTTGATTGCTGCCAACTGCAATTAAAACCGGCGCTTTGTCTAATGCAACTGTTGGTCTAACCGGATATTTAAGAACTGATGAGATGGACCTGTCGTCATCAACAACCAATCCTATAGACAGACCCGCAGAGGTAACCACATCGATTACCGATTTGGCATGCCCACTCGCCCCGAAGATGTTTATTATTTGTTTCATACTAACTCCCTCTAAATCGTTCTGTCGTTGCATGTCCCTCGGTATTAATACCTTCAGAGACAAACATTTTTTGATGGTTAAAAATAAGATTTTAGGTCTAATGCAAAATTTTGGATTAATTGACTTGTATCTTATTTTCTAGTATATAAATAGTGTTTCTCTGTGAATCAATTTAATTTATCCCACAAGTAAATCGCTACCCACTCCGGAATATTAGCATCGTGAACAAATAGGTCGTTTCCATTTTTTTCCAAAACAACAGTCCGGTTTTGGTTTGTACTATCCAACACAAATGCCCTATCAGCCGTTTGAAAAGCATCAAACAAATAAGCTAATGACCGATAATATCTATCTTCAATTTTTTTTGGGTCAACATTATGACCGCCTTTTTGCACTCGGTTTAATACTCTTTGCTTATTGATTTCAGGATCTTGAGTGCAGATAAAATATAAATAGGTTTTAAATCCCGCTAGCTTTGCTTGTTTTAAAAATTGAACTTTTGATTCATGGGACATCACTGTTTCAAATGAAAACGTATGATTTTCTTGGAGTAATTTTGTTCTGAAAAAAGTTGCAACAAATGCAGCCTCATAACTGTTAATTGCCTTTTTACAAACAAACACATTGTCCCTTATAATCAATTTGGATTTAAGAGATTCTGAATTTCGCTCATCCTTTTTATTTATTTGCAAAAACGACTCCCAATCTTCTTGGAATAGGTTATTTGGATAAAATTTGTTACAATCAAAAAAGGACTTTGTATCTAATAAGTGTTTAATAACATCAGCATTTATGATATATCCCAAATTGTATTGACTTCCTATTTGGGATATTAGAGTAGATTTTCCTGAGCCGTTAGGACCGGCAAACATCCTAACTTTTTTATTTGTCATTTTTTATTTTTATCTTTTTTACACTAACTTTCCGCATCCCAAAGACAGCTTTCTTTTTACGTTCTTCACTCCCGTCAGGATGTACAAGATATAAATACCCCTTTTTTACAATATAATAAGGCAATTCTAATGCTTTAGTAATCTTAATAGATTCTTTACTGGCTTTACGCTGTGCTTTTTTTAATACTTTGGCAGTTAACTCTCCCATACATAATTAATTTTGAAATACTAAAGATACAAAAAAATAATGGCAATTTAATTCCCTCTAAATCGTTCTGCAGTGGCTTGTCCCTCGGTATTAATACCTTCAGAGACAAACACTTTTTTCACGGTTAAAAATAAGATTTTTAAGTCTAATGTAAAACTTTGGTGTTGTACATACCACACATCCAGAGCAAACTTCTGTTCCCAACTGATGGCATTGCGGCCATTGACCTGTGCCCAGCCTGTGATGCCGGGTTTGACGTTGTGGCGTTTTTTTTGTTCGTCGTTGTACAAAGGCAGGTACTCGGGCAACAAAGGCCGCGGACCCACAAAGCTCATCTCTCCTTTAACCACATTGATCAATTGCGGCAGTTCGTCCAGAGAGGTTTTGCGGACGAACTTGCCGATGGGGGTCAAACGCTTTTCATCGGGCAAGAGGTTGCCCTGAGCGTCTTTGGCATCGTTCATGGTCTTGAACTTGATGATGTTGAAGAGGCGACCGTTTTTGCCGGGGCGCTTTTGGATAAAGAAGGGGTGGCCGTGGTTGGCTATGGTGAGGGCAATGGTGACTACAATCAAAATGGGGCTTAAGAGCAGTAGTAGTACTGCTGCGGTGAGGAGGTCAAAGAGGGGTTTTGTTATGGTTTTGTACATCTTGGCTTCAAAGGTAGGACTTTTTAATAATGTTGGGTTACATGCTTGACGAGATTGCTTCGCAAAAAATGCGCTTGCGCTTTTTTTTGCTCGCAATGACCGTGGGTTTGAGTCCAATTGTACTAGCCGACCCCCAGCACCAAACGTCAATGAGAAAACGGTCATTGCGAGCACCCGCCACAGGCGGTTGCAAAGCAATCTCGCAAAGTTAGTTACCATCGACTTTGAACACTTGTTTCTTTCATGTTTGCTATAAAATTCAGGGGATTGCTTCGCTGCGCTCGCAATGACCTTTTATTAATTGAAGTCTTCGTATAAATCACGCCAGGTGGGATTTTGCTTCGCTGCGCTCGCAATGACGTTCAAATTAAATCAAGTCCTCGTACAAATCCCTCCATTCAGGATTCATTGCTTCGCTGCGCTCGCAATGACCTTTTATTAATTGAAGTCTTCGTATAAATCACGCCAGGTGGGATTCATTTCTTCAATGAGCTTTATCTTCTTAGCGCGGCTACCGGCCTTCAGCTTTTTCTCAAAGGCTATGGCTTCTGCCATCGTGGGAAAATGACGGTAGAACACCAGTTTATCACAATTGTACCGTGCCGTAAAAGAGTTTTTATATCGCTTTTCCTTGTGCTTGACGGTGCGGTTTTCAATTTCTGAAGTCACGCCTGTGTAGAGGACCTTGTGGTGGGCGTTGGTGGTAATGTATGTGCACGGGCGTTTCATAGGGGAAAGTTAATTAAATTCCTGCTTGGTTGGGGGGGGTGCTTCGCAAAAAATGCGCTTGCGCTTTTTTTTGCTCGCAATGACTCCAGTTTAATGACGATTGGGGTTATTTGACGAGATTGCTTCGCTGCGCTCGCAATGACTCCCGCTTGAAGGGTATTTGGGATTGGCTTCACAAGATTGCTTCGCAAAAAATGCACTTGTGCTTTTTTTGCTCGCAATGACCGGGGTTTCAACACCAATTGGGCTAGCCTGCCCCCGCCCCCCAGCACCAAACGTCAATGAGAAAACGGTCATTGCGAGCAACCGCCGGAGGCGGCTGCGAAGCAATCTCGTAAAGCTAGTCCCTATCGCCCCCCAGAAATCAACCCCTCATACTCCTCCAGCAAGGCTTCCCACACCACTTTTTGCTCATAGCGGTCGCAAATCATTGGGCGGGCGTTTTGTTGAAGTTGGTTGTACCATGCTTTGTCTTCCATAAAGCGGTGCATGGCGGTTTCTAATGCCTGTTGTAGCGGTTTAGATGGGGAGGTTCCCGATTTCGCGGGTATTATGGTGCCGTTCTTGCTTTCGATAATGATTTCGTTGCAGCCATTAATATTAGTTACGATGGCGGGCAAACCCATTGCCCCGGCTTGCATGACCACATTGGGGAAACCTTCCCGGTAGCTGGGAAACACCAGGGCATCACTGATGGCCAAAAAGGGACGCACATCATTTTGGAAACCGGTGGTGATGATATTGGGGTTTTGGTCGATGGTGGAAATGGTTTCGGGGGTTAGGGGGTCGAGGTGGGGTTCGAGGGGGCCTACTAATACCAATTTGGGGGTGCCGGACGAGGCTCCTTCGCTGCGCTCGGAGTGACGGCCGGACGAGGCTCCTTCGCTGCGCTCGGAGTGACGGCCGGACGAGACTCCTTCACCCCAACTTTGTTGGGGTTCGGAGTGACTTTCTGTTGAATTACGCTCACAATGACTCGCAAATGCAGCAACCAATTCGTTGATGCCTTTGTCGCCTACCAGGCGGCCGATGAAGATAAAGACGAAATCCTGCGGACTGATGCCGAGTTCTTGGCGTAGCTGTTCTTTTTGCGCCGGGCTTACCTGCTCCGGACTAAAATGGATGGTGTCGATGCCGTTGCTGCTGCCATTGGCAATTAGCTTCGCTTTGCTCGCTATGACGTTTTTTTGAATATAACCTTGTTTAATAATGATATCATACAACCCTTTGGAATTGGGATAGACCTTGGTGGCGCATCTGTATGTCAACTTCTCAACAAAATCGAGTAGTTTGCGTTTGGTGCCGGTGGCTTCCAGCAAGGGCAAACCCGCTACAGTATGCAAGCGGTGAGGCACTCCTGCCAGCTTTGCGGCCAGCATCCCCACGATACCTGCCTTTGGGGTGTGGGTGTGGACAATTAAAGGTTTTTCTTTTTTAAAAATTTTGTAAAGTTGCCAGACGGCTTTTAAATCTTGCAGCGGAGTAATGGCTCGTGTCATTTCCACCCAGCGGGTTGGCACCCCTTCCCTACTGCCCACTGCATCCAACTCCTCCTGAGGACCCGCTGCTACCGCCAATACATCAAAATGGGCTTTCATATACTTTAATTGCCCTTTTAACAAGACGTTTAAGGACAAGGGGACTGTTGTGATGCGGATGAGTTTGGGATTATGCATTTAAATTTACTTTACACCTTTGAGAATTAAATTTTTTATATATCCAGTAAATGTTGGATGATAATAAAGATTACTTTCAACATTGTCTTTTTTGAAAGGGCTTAATTTCTTTTTTTGAATGTTGAGCAAAACCTCTTTCATCATTTTTGTAGCAATACCATATTGATGATAAGGATAAGTGACAAAATTGTCTTTTTTGTCAGGAAACACTCTCGATTGTTTTAGAATTGAACCAGTATCAATCCCCGGGTCAACAAGATGGATAGTGACACCACAATTTTCTTCATCACCCTTAACTAAAGCCCAATACCCTCCATGAACACCTCTATATTGCGGAGTAATACCCACATGGGTATTTATAAAAATACCGTTTATTGATTGAAGTATTTTTTTATTAATAATACGAGTACCGTTTACTATTACTACATCGGGATTTATTTTTTTTAATGTCTGAAGGCAAACATTATCGTTTACAGAAGGAACATTAATTATTTTAGTTGAAGGAATCTTTTCTGAGGAAAGTTTATATTTTTCCTTCAAGTAAGAAACACGGTTCTTTGAAATAATATTTAATCCCTTAGAAATAAAAAATTGAAATAATACCTGATTGATTACTCTTATCAAACCAAGCTTTTTTATTCTTCTTTTGAGTATTTGTTTAGGAGGTACTTTTTCTTCAATGAGTAGGCTTGAAATCATAAAGTCACTTTTCAATGCATTGTACATGAAAGTTGTGCTCTCTCCCTTACCTGCTAAAAAAACGATTTTCATTTTATTGTTTTTAACTTCTCTGACAATCCTTGCATTGTGATAGATTCAAAACCGTATTTTTCATTTAAAAAGGAGTAGTGTTTAAGTATTGAATCCAGCATTTTTATATTTTCTTGTGTATTCCTGCCGAAATTATGTGGATGCCACCAAAGGTGATAAACAAGGTTATTTTTTGCTGCATGGGTCATAGCGCTTTTGATGCGCTTTAATTTAAAACTTTCCAAATAAGATAGTTTTTTATTATAAGATCTTAAAAACCGACTGGAAGGAATATTATAGGGAAATTCTTTTTTTATAAAGCTATACTTATAACAATGATAACCTGAAATATTGATATAAGCATCAATTAAACGTAGCATTCTTCTCAAAGGCGTTTGCTTATCTCCACTTCCAGATTTGTATATAAAATGAAATTCATTTCCTCTATAAGAGATGATTCCATTTTTTTTACATATATCAATATATTCATTGTTATATTGATTTCTTGGAAAAACAATACTCTTTATTTCAACTCCTTTTTTTTCTGCTATGTTTATTGCCTTATGTAAATCAATCTCAAATTGCTCAGGTGTCTGGTCCGGTTCTAAGCAATAATAATGGCAATAAGTATGTGTTGCGAGTTCATGTTGACCTTCGTCCCTAATTTCCTTAACTAAATCATAACCAAAATAATAAGGGTCAGATAGTTCATTCTCACCTAAAAAATTTTGAATGTCAGTATATGGAGATAAGTTAGAGTCTTTATAAGAAGGTTTTATCTCAGGTATAAAGTTCAGTAGTTCCTGCTTATTCTCATGAAATAAAAACCCTACTGTTGCATATGTTGCTTTCACCTTGTACTTTCGAAACAATGCTAAAGTAAGCTTTGTAGAGTTTTTAACTCCTTTAATAGCATCCCCATAATTTTCAATGGTGCGCTTATCCCTAACTCCCCACATGAGTTCATAATCAAGAGAAATGATAAAACTACCGTTGATTAGTTCCATAGTTTATGCTTTTTGGTTTTGATTCTTGATAAGAATAAATGAAAACGAGTGCTAAAAATATCCAGAACTGAGTAAATCTTAATCCCTGATGAGTTAAATTATACAAAAGGACAGGGGACATAATCAAAAGGTTGAGTAAAAGCCTTTGCTTAATTATTTGATATAAAAACTTAATAAAAAAGAAGAAACCAAGAATACCATATGAAAAAAGTATATTTCCAAAAGCAGAATGAATTTCTAATTGATGTAAGGATTTCGTAAATCTTTTATTTGCCATTTCGCCTGCACCATAGAGTATATATTCCGGGTATAGTAGAATCCTATCATATCCTCTAACCTCCCATTCACTTTCAAAGGTAGACTCTTTGGCTTGACTTCTATTTTCAATAACTTCCCATTGATTAACAAACCAGTCACTTGAAATTAAAAAATTAATACTAATTATTAATACAAATAATAAAAAAAGAAAAGATTTTACTTCAAACCTGAAACCTTCGCTCACAAAGAGAATAATACCTAAAACAAAAATACCAACTAGCGATGCCCTCGAACCTGATAGCAGAACCAAATAAGCACATAAAATAGTAACCAAAAAAGAAATAATTTTATTCTTTCTCAATATACTTGGTGTTACAACAAAAATTGACATTACCAACAAAGCAAAATAGCCCAACTGGTTTGGATTATTGAAAAATATAGTTTCTCTGCTTAAGCCTTTTCCAATTCCAAACACTGATAATGTAACTTGTAATGAGATAGAGATTAGAACGAATAATGAAATGTAAAAAGTAAACTTTGGTAGTTTAATCAAATATAAAATCAACAAGAAAATCAGGAAATTGTATGCATAATAAATTATAGCTAGGTAAGGACTACCTTCCATTCCATTATTCAACAAATAAAATTGTGTAGCAATACTTACAATCAATATAATTATAAATAAATACTTTAAACTTTTTACAATAGGGTAATGAATAACTCTTTTGATTTTACCTGAAAGCACAAACCCTAAAACTGCAGTAAGAGCTAAATAATCTGCTGGCTGGGGAAGTCCACTATCAAAAACATAAAATGGACTGATAACCAGATACAAACATATTATAAATAAATAAAACTTATCCATTTTTAAGCTTTAGTATTTGTGATAAACCTCATAACTTTTTTTGCAAAAAAATCTTCAAATTTTGGAAATATACTTCTAAAGACATCTAGTTTTAATTTTGAAAAAAATAAGATGCTGTGATAAAAAAAATCTATTATGAATATCTTTTCTTTCACTTTTTTTGAGTAAATATTTGAATATTCATTTTGTTTTGAATTGATATTAAAAAACTTATTGAATAAAAATAATGAATCATTATTATGAACTCTACTTTTCCAGTCAAATGAAATAAGATGTTTTAGATATGTATCCAAGTCAAATTCATTAATAAAAACCCTCTCACTAAAGTTACCATCTAGAAAATAATCAAAATTATGTTTCTCAACAATAACAGGGAAACTACCATTAACGATTGGTGATAAAACAACCTTCCCATAAGAAAATGCTTCCATTGCACTTCTACCTGTACCTATAATACAATCAAACAACGGAATCAATTCTGATGCATTGAGGTAATATTTTTTTTCTGTTAAAAAAACAATATTTTCAAATTCTGACAATTCATCTAACACATTTGCTTCAGTTATGTATCCAATTATATAAAGCTTTGATTTTATTCCATTTTTATTCAAAAAGTTAATTAAATGAATTGAATCCAGCATCGTTTTTTTATAATATACTCCAATTCTATTTATCCTCAGAAACTTGATGCCCGTAAAATCAGAATCTATATCAAGACTCTTTAACCTTTTTTCATTAATGATAGGTGGTAAAACCCTATTTGGAATAAGATATTTATTCGCTAATTTAAATTTCTTCAAGCCTTTATAAAATTCTAAATTTTCCTTTGAAAAAAATATTGTGTTTTTAGACACAGCTAGGTGCTTAAAATTGGGTCCACCGCATTTTGTTAAACAAGATGGTGTTTTAGTTATAAAAGACAGTATTCTTACGAAATAATAAGCAAAACTGTCAAAAGCGTGAAGATTTGTTGGAGAAAATTTTTTCAGGTGTTTTAGCAACCGATAAATTACCAATGGGAAATTGAAAATTGTTACTTTAAAGAAATAAGGATTTAATCCAACTTCTGAATAAATATCAACTAACGAATGCCCTAATACAATGATTTGAACCTTTTTTTCTGAAGAAATTGACTTAGCAATGGTTTTAATTGACTGAAAATGTCCACCTACCTTAGAATTATACTTACCACTATATATAAAATAGAATATCATTTAAAAAATTCTTTGTTCCACTTCTAATTCAACGCCAAACTCTTCTTGTACCTTTCTTTTAATAAAATCTATAAGCTCTAAGATATCCCTTCCAGTCGCATTACCTTTATTTATTATAAAACCAGCATGCTTTTCAGAAATCTGAGCCCCCCCAATTGTGTAACCTTTTAATCCTAAAGATTCAATCATTGGACCCACAAATTTACCCTCCGGCCTTTTAAAAACACTTCCTGCATTTGGATACTCTTTTGGTTGTTTTGCCCATCGTTGTTCTTTAATCGACTCCATCTTGTTTTTAATTACATCAAATGAAGAATGATTTAGTTGAAGCCAAACTTTTAAAATGACCTTATTCTTTTCTCTTTGAAAAAAACTATTTCTATATGTAAAATCGGCTTCTTTATTTAAAATCTCTTTAACTTTCATATCCTTCAAATCAAGAAATCTCACCTTGCTTATAACATCTTTGATTTCCTCACCACTTGCGCCTGCGTTCATTACCACAGCTCCCCCCAAAGAACTAGGGATATCATAAAAAATTTCTAATCCAGACAAGTTGTTTTCAAGGGCTGATTTACTTAGATCTAGCATTGATATACCTGATTCTGCTATAATTTCTCCTTTAGATTTATTTATATGGATGGTCTGAAAATTTCCATTAAAAATTAAAAAATTACAATCATAATATGTTTTTGATAATATTATGTTATGGCCGCTACCAAGTAAAATATACGGCTTATTAATTTTATAGAACTCAATAACATCAGATTCATTTTCAGGAAAATATGCAGCTTTACAACTTGCTTTAATCCTGTATGAATTAAATTCAGTTAAATCAAATTCATTATAAATTTTCATTTATTTTTTTATTTTTTTGATTAACCCAAAAATTGGTGTGAAATCTGTTCTTTTGAAAGATATGATTACTTTAATAGGTATTCTAACTTCTTTACTATAAAAATGTAAAAATAAAAGTGAAGCAAAACTATAGCTTACAGTTGAAGCTAAAGCTGCACCATTGGCTCCATATTTTGGTATCCAAATTATATTTAAAATTAAATTTACAACTAAGGCAGGAACCATTGCTTTGAGTGAAACCCAAGGTTTTCCCTTGCCAGCTAAATCCATATTCATTACTTTAAATATTGTTAGCAAAACAACACCAGCCAATAATAACTTTAGTACAGAAATACTTCCCCTAAATTCTTCACCAAACATCATAACTATTATAAATTCTGAGAAAAATAAGAGTATTAAAGAACCAATTGTAATGACTAAAAAAGAAATTCTTAAGAGCTGTGCTACCTTCAAAGAAAAATTCAATCCATCTTTTGAGATAGCACTTCTTGCAAAGATAATTGTACTTAATAACATAGGAATTTGCCATAAATATTCTGTCAATACAGAGCCCTTAGAGTAAAGTCCTGTTTCATATGGAATTGACAAAAAATCCAACAAAATAATATCTATCCGATAGTTTAAATTGATGATTAAAAGTGCAACAGCATAAACAATTCCAAGTCCCATCATTTTTTTTATAACAAGCCAATCAAATTTAAATTTAAAAGAACTTATAAAATTATTTTTAAGAAATAATATGACAAATATGAAAACTGGACCACCTATCATTGCAATTAGATATCCAATTATTCCAAATGAAAAAGTCACTAAAAACAGAAATGTCAATAAAAGTATAATTAGTTTGGGTATCCAATTAATTTTATTAAACCTACTTATTTCATTTTTACCTAAAAAAATTCCGGTATTATATGTATTAAACAAATTGAATGGAATTGGTATAAGCGCTAACAAAACAAACAACAAATTCTCACCTGATTTACTCAAATAGTACATAAGTATAAAGCAAACAAAAACACTCATTAAGGAGCTTAATACCCATATTTGAGTTATTGCTGTTTTAATCTGAGACTCACTAAATAAATTTTTACCTAAAAAATAAGCTGTAGATTGTTGAATTCCTAAAGAGCCTATTGTCATAAATAACGAGGGATATACTAATAATGCGGCAATTAAACCATTTTTTTCTGGGCCTAAAACACGTGCAATTATAATTGATGTTGTTAATCCAAAAATAAGAATCAATATTTTGGAAACACCTACACTAAAAACATCTTTAATAAAACTTGCCATTAAGAAGTATATCCTAAATTTTTAAGCTTTGAAGATAAATTTTCATATCCCCTTTCAATTTGCCATGCATTTTCAATAATTGTTTCACCTTCTGCAGTCATTCCGGCAATCATTAGTGAAATTCCTGCTCTTAAATCTAATGCTTTTACTTTAGCACCTTCTAAATTAGTGCCTCCATGGATAATAAGCATATCACCGGACACAGTATATTTCATACCCATTTTTGCCATTTCTTCTGCATAGCCGTAACGACCAGGAAAACGTAAATCAATAATTTTAGAATCACCTTTTGACATTGCTCCATAAATTGCAAATAATGGTTGCATATCTGAGTTAATGCCAGGATAAGGACCTGTACTAATTTCTATAGGGTAAGGTACTCCTCCTTTTACAATCAAACTGTTATCACCTTTATAATACTTCATTCCACTTTCTTTCAAAAATGCAAGAGGCACATCTAAATGATGAAAAGGGAAATTTTCAATTTCAACTTCACCATTTGTAACAACGGCTCCAATTGCCCATGTCAATGCTTCCATGTTATCAGGTATGGTTGTGTGCCTTACTCCATCTAATTTATCAACACCTTCAACAACAATACACTTTTGTCCATATACGGTAATTTTAGCACCCATCTTATTCAACATATGAATCATATCCATTATTTCAGGTCTGATATGTGGATTCCAAATAGTTGTTTTTCCATTTGCTAGTGTTCCACAAATAATTGCATTCTCAGTTGCTCCTGTTGAACGCATTGGTAGAAAAATTTCAGCTCCTTTTAATCTCCCATCAACTTTTGCACATAAATAGTCATTCTCTTCCCAAACTTTAGCGCCAAGCTTTTCCAAAATCATAACGTGGAGGTCATACTTTCTATCACCAAGTTTACAACCTCCGGGCAAAGGAACTTTTCCCTCTCCGTATCTCGTAGTCAATGAACCTAATATTAATAAAGTATTCCTTATAGATCGCTCATCCCAATTCAGCTGAGTGATATTAGAATTCAATTCATTTATTTTAACATAATCTCCGGAAGAAGAATAATCCTTACCCAAAACCTTAAGCATGTCCAAATGAACTTTTATGTCAAGTAAACCATTAGGAAAATTATACAATTCAACATTTCCATCAGTTAGGAGAGAAACTGTTAAAAGCTTCAAAGCAGAATTTTTTGCTCCACTTAATTTAACACTACCTAACAATTTAGTCTTTCTTATTTTAAGTACTTGATCTGTCATTACAATTTTTTGTTTTATTTTTAAAATACTCTATTTATGTAGCAATATGGAATTTTAGAGCTTACTATCCGCCTTCCCCAACACTCCCTTTACATCATACACCACAGCAACTTCTTTTTTAAGTGGCTCAAGGTTTAGCTTTATAAACTCTTTATGGGCTACACCCAGGACGATAGCGTCGTAGTTTGTTGGTGCAGTGACGGGGTTGCTTCGCTCGCTTTCGCTCGCCGGCAAGGACGTTGCTGTCGAGTTTAATTCGTTGTGGCATACCAAGCCGTACTCGTGCAGGACTTCTGCGGGGTTGGCCATAGGGTCATAGATAGTGACCTTAATGCCGTAGTCCTGCAGGGCGTGCACCACGTCCACGATTTTGGTGTTGCGCACGTCGGGGCAGTTTTCCTTAAAGGTGATGCCCAGCATCAACAGCTCGGCACCCTTAATCGAAATGTCTTTTTTGATCATAGTCTTGACCACTTGTGAAGCGACATACTCGCCCATAGAGTCATTCAATCTTCTACCCGCCAGGATAATCTCCGGATGGTAACCGTGTTCCTGGGCTTTCTGTGCCAGGTAATAAGGGTCAACGCCAATGCAATGCCCACCCACCAGTCCGGGTTTAAAGGGCAGGAAGTTCCATTTGGTACCGGCGGCTTCCAGCACGGCCTGGGTGTCAATCTCCAGCAGGTTGAATATTTTGGCGAGTTCGTTGACAAAAGCAATGTTGATGTCGCGCTGGCTGTTTTCAATCACCTTGGCGGCCTCGGCCACTTTGATGCTGGGGGCCAGGTGGGTGCCGGCCGTGATGACGCTCTTGTAGAGGGCATCGACTTTTTGGCCAATCTCCGGCGTGGAACCGGCAGTGACTTTTAATATTTTCTCAACGGTATGCTCCTTATCGCCCGGGTTGATGCGCTCGGGGGAGTAACCCACAAAGAAGTCTTTATTGAATGTTAACCCGCTGACTTTTTCCAGGACGGGCACACACTCTTCCTCAGTGACGCCGGGATATACTGTGGATTCATAGATTACGATATCCCCTTTTTTAAGGATGCTGCCCACGGCTTCACTGGATTTGTAAAGTGGGGTGAGGTCCGGGCGGTGGTGTTTGTCAACAGGTGTGGGAACAGTAATGATATAAATATTGGCATCCTGTATCTCAATGAGGTGGTTGGTGCAAAAAAGCCCGTTGCCGTTCATATCGTCCCTAAAAGGGCATTTATCGAGCAGCACTGCTTGCAGGTCGGCATCTTCCACCTCGAGGGTGCTGTCATGACCGTTTTGGAGTTCTTCTATGCGCTTTTGGTTGATGTCATAACCCACAACGGGATACTGTGTTGCAAAAAGCCGGGCAAGTGGTAAACCCACATAGCCCAGACCGATGATGGCAATTTTGTTCATAAGTAGAATTTGGTTTCAGTTTAAAAAAAAATCCCTTACCTCTCAGGCTCAACTTCTTAAACGGCTTAAGTCATTGAATGAGGTTTATGGGGATGCCGGCTGCAAAGGTAGCCATTCTAGTTAAAAGGCGGGTAATTTAACTCTATTTTAATTTGATTTTCAGGGAAATTGTGACAAAGAGTGTGGTTGTTTTGGTGACGGATGACCGGCTTGTTCAGTGTTCAGTCCCGAAAACTTTCGGGAGTGTTCAGTGCGAGTCAATCATAAATCGTTAATGAGCAATCCTATAATCGTTAATCTTCAACCCGATTTATTTGCACAGTTCACTGAGTATCTCAAAATACTCACCGGCTTTAAAGTGCTCATTTTTTTCAAGGTTGAGCTTAAGTGCATTTTTGAAATCCTGACAGGCTTTTTTCTCCTCACCAAGGTTTAGGTAAATACCTGCCCGGTTAAAGAGTCCGATGTCATATTTTTTTTCAATTTCCAGCGCTATGTTTACATTGACTAAAGCTTCTTCATAGTTTTTAAGGTCCCGGTAAAGACTGGCCCTGTTGCTGTACAAAATATGAAGGTTTGGCTGACCGGGGAAATCTTTTATTACTTTTTCATAGTCGGCCAGGGCTTCTTCATAGAGCTCAAGCTTCTTTTTGATGTTAATTAAATTGGCCAAAGATTTAAAGTCGGTTGGGTTGATTTGCAGTTGCGTTTCTAAATCGGTTTTAGCCTCATTGAAATTTTCCAACCTGATGTTTGCATAAGCCCGGTCAAAATAGATGTCGGGGAATGATGGGTTGGCTTCTATTATTTTTGTGTAATCGGCAATTGCCAATTCAAAGTCACCGGAATCTATGTAGGTATTGGCCCTGGCATAACGAACATCCAGACTGTTGGGTGAAAGTTCAAGGGATTTTGAGTAATCGTTTATTGCGAGCTTATATTCCTCCCGCATTCGATAAATGTTTCCCCTGTTTGAATAGGGACCGGGTGAATTGGGATACAATTGTATTGCGTTTTCAAATATTAAAAATGCTTTATCGATTTCCCCTTTTTTTGCCAGTTCAATGCCTGATGAATTTAGTTCCTCGATAGTCTGGGAACTTAAGTATTGAGAGGTCACAAACAGCATTAATAAAAGCAATGTTTTTTTCATAGTCGTTTTTTTGTTGTCCTGCTATGTATGTAATGAATATTAAAAACTGAAAGACTTTCCGGTAAGGGGGATTGAAAAAATTTGGTAATGTAAAAATAAAAAGAGGCTGAATAAAAAGTCAAGTTTAGCCACGAAAGCACCAAGGCTCAAGGTTCCACATAGAAATTAAGTGGTTGTTATTTAAACCTTTGCGGTTCTTGGTGTCTTTATCTCATCAAATGTTGTTTTATCGGTATTCAATGAATCTTCGATTTGTGGCATTATTAAATTTTCAATTTCTTTTTATACGGCCTCTTTATTTAGTTAATCTTGAATAGTAACAGTACTTGAAACATTAATGTTTGCAGGCATGTTTCTGTCAAAATTTAATTCTAAGTCATAAACCCTGAAGTTCCCGTTGTATTTTAAGGTATAATTGGTTGATGAGTTAACAATCACCTGAACCGAACCTGTTGGGTTATTTGCGGTCGTCATGTCTGAACCATCCAACATAAATACCGCTGCGGCCGAAGTCCAACCCATACAACCGCGGTCTTGTCCTTGAAGGAATTCTTCAAAATCATCCCCACCTTCATTTGTTGAATCATAGATGTTGTAAGTTCCTGCAACCGAGGTACCGGTTTTGTAATACAGGTCAAAACTAACTGTGGCAGATGATGACGTGCCTTTCATACCTGTTAAGGTGATAGAAGAACGATCATAGGTTTCGCCATTGACTTCAACAACCTCAGGCATAATAAGTTCAATCATGCCCATACCTTCGATAAGCTGGTAAACGTCTCCGTCAAGATTGAATGATGAGCTTGTTGCATTTGAATTGTCATCGTCACTACTGCAGCTCATTAGTACAATAGCGGTCAAAAGAATTAATACTTTTTTCATTATTTTATTTTAAGTTAGGGCGCAATATAGCTGTTTTTGGGAAATTACAATGAATTCATTTTGGTTTTAGGAAGGGTTGGAGAGTTTGTGAGTTTGTGAGGAGGTGAGTGACAAGGTGATGGGGCGATGGGGTGGATTTGGAAAAAGCTTAAAGGAATATCGAATGTTGAATTATGAATTATGAATTTTGAATATCGAAATGTTAATTTTTGGAATTTGGAATTTAGTGCCTGGCTCTTGGAATTTGCCTTGCCATCCGAAACCACCATAAGCGGTGGAGGATGGGTGCTTGGTGTTTGGAAATTAGTGCTTGGAATTTGGTCCCGATAGCCATCGGGATTGGAATTTGGTGCTTGGTGCTTGGTGCTTGATGCTTGATGCTTGATGCTTGGAAATTCCCTTGCCATCCGAAACCGCCATAAGCAGTGAAGGATGGGTGCTTAAAAAGGAAGGCTGTTGTGATTGTTTTTTTTGCAAAGAAAAAGAGTGTAACAACAGCATGGTCATCTAACCTTTAACAGGTTTTGACACGAATTGTAAATCCTGAATCCTTAATACCAATCAGCATGCCTGCGTTCTTCGCCAAAGTAAAACATTATACCAATACCCACAGTGGTAAATCCTCCGGTAACGTCTTCAAAGTCGCTGCTAAGTACTGAGCCGTCATAAGCATAGTGTTGTTTAAAATTAAACACATAGGTGAGGTCGCCATAAATGGCCATGGAATTACTGATTTTAAACTTGGGCGTGAGTCCCCATTGCAGGTTTCCCGTTTGTTCTGAAAAGTTGGCACCCACCGGTATCCCCCTTGCATAGCCAACACCGGCATGTGTAAGGAGACCAAATTTTTCATAAAACCTGAGTGGAAATTTAAAGAGCCTTCCCACATTGTAAACAGCTTCAACTGTTAAACGGTGGTAATCAATTCCTTCTGCCGAGTTTTGCCTGGAGCGAAAACCATTGTAATGGTAACTGCCCTTGACTCCCAACGAGGTGGAAAACATATATCGCGCCCCAAGGTTAAACTGGTTAAAACCCACATAGTTTGCCCTGCTGATGTTGTCATTTGGGCTAAGCGGTACCAGCGCTCCCGGTCCGGCTTCTATGGAGAATGCATTGAATTTTTCATTTTGGGAATGGGCAATGCCCAATGCAAGCAAAAGGCAACATGCCGTAAGTAGTAGTTTCATTGTTTTTGGTTTGTAAATTCGGGGTTTACTTGTTTTAAAAACGAAGTTTATTACATAATCGTGTATAAAAAGCCCCCTATTATCGGAATAAATCCTCAAACCATTCAAAAACCGATAATTATGGCAGAAAAAAAGCTGAATCTTAAGTGGGTGTAAAAAAAAACAGAGAAAAACCTGAATAAATCATCTTTTCCCTATATCAAAAAAAACAAAACCACCTAAGTGATGTATTGGATTCTTTAAAAGACAATTGTATATCAGGTTTTCTCTGCCTTTAAATCAGGTATGGATTTCAATGAATAATTGGGGATGTATGAAATCCAAATAAGAACATGTTTTTAAGTATTATGCTAATATAATAATTTATCCATAATTTTTTAATAGTCATAACCATGATTTGTTTGTAGTTGTTTGTACTACAGAGAGAAGGGGGTGAGGGGGTGAGTTGGTGAGTTGGTGAGTTGGTGAGTTGGTGAGGTGGTGAGGTGGTGAGTTGGTGAGTTGGTGAGGTGGTGAGTTGGTGAGGTGGTGAGGTGGTGAGGTGGTGAGTTGGTGAGGTGGTGAGGTGGTGGGGTGGTGAGGTGGTGAGTTGGTGAGGTGGTGAGGTGGTGAGTTGGTGAGTTGGTGAGTTGGTGAGTTGGTGAGTTGGTGAGGGGGTGAGGTGGTGAGTTGGTGAGGTGGTGAGGTGGTGAGTTGGTGAGTTGGTGAGTTGGTGAGTTGGTGAGGTGGTGAGGTGGTGAGGTGGTGAGTTGGTGAGGTGGTGAGGGGGTGAGTTGGTGAGTTGGTGAGTTGGTGAGGTGGTGAGGTGGTGAGGTGGTGAGTTGGTGAGTTGGTGAGGTGGTGAGTTGGTGAGTTGGTGGGGTGGTGAGGTGGTGAGGTGGTGAGGTGGTGAGTTGGTGGGGTGGTG